>Ga0315289_10014096_pt1 | contig 11178 bp, 6 predicted proteins | sample YL17G11_40_MG_FD_203452 | JGI IMG/M metagenome (GOLD analysis project Ga0315289, IMG submission 203452) | Sediment microbial communities from Yellowstone Lake, YNP, Wyoming, USA - YL17G11_40 | ecosystem: Environmental > Aquatic > Freshwater > Lake > Sediment | place: USA: Wyoming | collected... | reverse complement strand
CGATAATCACCGCCAGGCTGACGAGCATCTTCCCATGGGGCTGGGAAAGATTGATTTTGACGGAATCTTTTCTTGCCTGCGGGCCAAAAATCTTCAGCCCATCTATACCATTGAACCCCACCTGGAGGAGCACCTCGAACCCAGCCTTAAGGCCCTGGAAAAATACCTAAAGTAAAAGATTACCACAGAGAACGCTGAGACGAGATAAAAATTTCAAATTCCAAGCACCAAATCCCAAATTCCAAATAATTCCGAAATTCCAATACCGAATGACCGAAACCCCTTGGATGCCCATGTCAATGCCAATGGGCGAAGTTTGGAATTTAGAAAATTGGTTATTGGAATTTATTTGGTGCTTGGTGCTTGGAATTTGGTGCTTCAAGTAATACTCAGCGTGCTCTGTGGTAAATATTTTCTTCCAGGAGGGCGGCGGTCAAGAGAGGAAACATAATCTCATGGTGGCCAGTGAGGTGAAACCCTTTTCCCCCTTCGAGAGTCGGCCGGCGGACGACGTTGGTCAAAGGTCGATAATGGGGAAGAAAATCCATATTCACCGTGGTGAAATGGGTCACCCGGTAACCCAGATTGCGCACCAAGGTTAAAGCTTTTAGGAATACCTCAGGCATAATCACCGCCGATCCGAGATTCAAGTATACCCCTCCCTGAAGTTGAGAGATCATGGCGGCGAAAAGGCGAAAATCCACGTGGCCCGCTCCGCCAATGGCCTCTCCACAGGCCTGGGGGTGGAGGTGGATAATGTCTGTTCCCATGGCAACATGGACGGTCACAGGAATCCCCATTTTGACTCCCACAGCAGTGATACTTTTTCCTCGATAGGGAAATTTGCGCTCCCGGATCATTTCTCCCACGGAACGACCGATCCCCCACCCTTTGGGCCAGCCTTCGTTGATGGCTTCATTGATCATCTGGCCCGTTTCCCTGGCCATGCCAAAAGTACCCTGGCCGATTTCGGTTGCCACATCCTCCGAGGTTTTTCCCCCGAAGGCAACCTCAAAGTCATGGATAATTCCGGCCCCATTCATGGCTAAGGCCTGGATAACTCCCTTTTCCATCAAGTGCACAATCAATGGGTTCAGCCCCACTTTAATCGGGTGCGCGCCCATTCCCAGAACCACAGGCTTTCCCTTCTGGTGGGCTTTTTGGATTCGCTCGACGATTTCTTTAAAATCTTTGGCGGCAAGAATATTCGGAAGGGAACCCAAAAATTTTTTGAAGGAAGCCGGGGCGCGGACGGGGCAGGCAAAATTTTGCCAACTCACCAGGCTTTTTCTTCCCTTAAGGGAAGAAGTTTTTATGCCCTCGAGGGATAGGGGTTTGATTGCTTCTTTCATGGGGTACCTCTATTAAAAAAACGCTATGCGCATAGCGCTAAGCGCTAAGCGATTTTGGGTTACGTGGGCTTTTGGAATAACATCCGGTCCACCATCTCGCAGAGAACATGGCCGATGGTGATATGCACCTCTTGAATTCGCGGAGTAATCGGCGAATCTACCACCAGGGCAATGTCCGTTAATTTCGCTAAATCCCCCCCGTCCCCCCCTGTCAGGGAAATTGTTTTCAGCCCCATTTCTTTAGCTGCCTTGATGGCTTTAATAACGTTCGCGGCTGTCCCGCTGGTGGAGATGCCGATGGCCACGTCTCCTTCTCTCCCCAAAGCTTTCACTTGCTTGGAGAAAGAATCGATATATCCATAATCGTTGCTGATGCTGGTTAAAATCGAGGTATCTGTCGTCAGCGCAATAGCGGGCAGAGGGGGTCGTTCGATCTGATAGCGGTTGACGAACTCGGCGGCAATGTGTTGGGCGTCGGCTGCGCTGCCGCCGTTCCCGAAAAGGAGAACCTTATTGCCGGCCTTGAAGGCTTCTACGACCATCTCGACGGCTTGTCCCAAAACTTCGGCATTCTGCCGAATAAACCTTACTTTTAGATCCGCGCTTTCCCGGAAGGTTTGCATGATTTCATCCTTCATAACTTCCTCCAACCTTACGCTCTGCGCATAGCGCTAAGCGCCCGGGCCTTATCGAATTTTTCCTTGCAACCCGCGACGCGCACCCCGCAACTCGTAATTTTTTTAGCTTTTGTTTTTCAACTCGAAACCTGAAACTCGGAACTCGCAACTTTTTCTTTAATAATCTCATTCACTCTTTCCTGCATCTGCCGCAGGGTCTGTTCGTCGAAAGGCGCTACGTTCTTCAAGCTTTCATCCAGCGGATCCCGGGGATCGAAATTTTGCAAAGTGTAGCGCTTTGCTCCTCGAACCCTCCGGGCTAAGGTGTAGACTTCTTCTTCTCCAATGAACGTAGGAACCAGAGTGGTACGAAATTCGTAGTCCCCTGGGCCTTGAAGAAGGATCTGGATGCTCGCTTGAATTCGGGCTAATCCTTCTTCCCCCAGGGGCACGCCGGCGATACTGGCATAGCGATGCGCCTCCAAAGGGCCCTTGAGGTCCATGGCCACATAATCCAGGAGCCCTTCCCCCATCAGGCTTTGCAAGACCTCGGGTCGCGTTCCGTTGGTGTCCAGCTTGATCCCCAGGGAAACGCCGGCCGGAGTCAGGCCTGCCGCGGACTTCAGATAACGAACCAGGGAAGGGAGCCAGGGATGGAGGGTCGGTTCCCCGCCGGTTAGGCAGATGCCATCGATCCAGCCTTGGCATTTTCGTAAATTCTTAACAATCTCCTCTAAGGGAAAATCCGGATATTTCTCCGGCAGGAAGACCAGCTCGTGGTTATGGCAGTAAAGGCAACGAAAATTACATGAGGGGAGGAAAAGAACGGCCACGACTTTCCCCGGCCAATCCGAGAAAGAGGTCTCGATAAATCCTTTGATGGGATAGTCCATTTTCAGCTTTCAGCGGTCAGATGGCAGCGATCAGCGGTGATGCTGATGGCTGATGGCTGATGGCTGATGGCTTATTGCCGCGAGGTAATTCTTGATGCGGATCGCCCCGGTTATGGAAGAGGAATCGTCCAATACTAAGATGGGTAGCTGGGTCTCCGCCAAACTGACCAATTCATGCCAGGCCAGGTGGGCCAAGGAATCGGGGTTATCCGGACTTAAAACTTCCACTGTTATACCCAACTTTTTCAAGTCCGCGCTCTTCTTGACGTATTCACACTTTTCACAGCCTTCCTTGGTAAAGAGCGTCACCTTCCCTCCTTCTTTTCCATTCCCTGGGGCGCAGATACCAAAAATTTTAAACGCTATGCGCATAACGCTAAGTGCTTAGCGGATTTCTGGGTTTATCTGCGTTCCTCAATGATTGTTTCCGATAAGTCAAACGGGCAAGCCGGCCGAACTGGCCAATTTTTCCGGCTTAGGGCTTTCGCCTTCAGGCCTCGATTCCGGATGATCGCTTTCGGAAAAATATTTTTGGTTACGAAAGCGGTCGCGTAGCTCTCCTAATTTCCCTTTGTTCCAGCTGGATATCTTGGTGAAATAGCCTGTGATCCGGGTAATGCCTTCGATCTGAGTTGAACCGCAATAAAAACATTTATCGTTCAAGCCCCGGGCCGTCCGCCCACAGTCAGTGCAGGTAGTAAATTCCGGCGAAAACGCGATCTGGTCGTTCTGGGAATGGCGAAAAACTTTGATTACGAAATTCGCCAGGGATTCTTGGGAAGGCCGGGCTTCTCCCAACCAGATGTGGGTCAAGGCCCCGGCCTCAATCAAGGGATGAAAGAGGCCTTCCTTACGCACCCGGTCGATGGGGTTCAAGACCGATCCCGCGTTCAAGTAGGTAGAATTGCTGTAATAGACTTCTCCCCGGGAAATGTCCCCTTTGACGATGTACCCCGAGCGGGGGGAAAAATCCCTTAGATCCAGTTTGGCAAAACGGTAGGCCGTGGACTCCGCTGGAGTTTGTTCCAAGACAAAACGCATGTTATGTTTTTGGCTCATCTTGTCGGCCAAGAGCTTCATGTAGGCAATCACTTTCAGGCCGAACTTCAAGGCCGCATCGGACTCATGCAGCTGTTGGCCCAGGTGTACCTGGATCATCTCATTCAAGCCCACCATGCCGATCAGGTTGGTCACCCGGTGCATGCGCAAATAGGGCATGCCGTCTTTATTCATGGTCAAAAGGGCTAACGGCCCGTTTTCCCCCAAGGACAATAAGCGTTCTAAGAAAACCTTTTTTTCTAAGTGGGCCCGCACCGCCTTGTTGAAGGATTCAGAGATTTTGGCAAAAAGTTTGGTATCCTCTCCGGCGCATTGGTAGGCAATGCGCGGGAGATTCAGGGTAACATTCTGCAGGGCGCAGTAGCGCATGCGCCAGGGGTATCGGGCATCTTCCAGGTCAGCCTGCTCCAGCTTGAAGCTCAAACGGCAGCATTCCGAAACCTTGGCTGTGTTCCCCCGGTCGAAAACAAAATAGGTGTTGCCCTTCTCCGCGGCTACATTACAGATGTGCAGCAAGAAATCCATGTGGCCGGGAGTTTGAAAAAATTTTTCGGTGATGTGTACCAGCGGTTTAGGAAAGAAGAAAGGCCGGCCTACGGCATCCCCGTCCCGGTAAACATCGAAGAGGGCCCAGACAAACCTCTGGGCCTGGCTGGCGTATTCGGCATAGGTTTTTCCCGTAAACTCTCCACCCGGCCCGATGGCCATCACCGTCTCGAAATGCTTAGGCACTTCCCAATAAAGATTGATATCCGTGAAGATCGCTTGTCCGCCCCGCGCCACCGCTTGCTGGGAGAATTCATAAATAAGCATCTGGGCCAACTGATGCACTTCCCGGTCGCTCAGGCCTTCGAGGTAAGGGGCAAAGAACAGGTTGACGGCATCCCAACCGATGGCTCCAGCGAAGTTGCTTTGCAGGGCAGCGGCAAACTTAACCATATGAGCCAATAACACTTCGGGATGCTTGGCCGGCTTGGCCATGGAAAGGGAATTCGGCAGGTTGAGGCCAAATTTCTTGATGTATTCCAATGACTGCCCCGAACAGTATGGCCGGTCGATAAACCCCAGGTCATGGAGGTGGATGTCGCCGCGCATGTGAGCATCGCCGATCTCCTGGGAGAAAACGTTGAGCAAAGCGTATTCTTTCTTGATCCGCTCGGCCAGGGTGAGATTCGTGGCCTCGGGCCCGTGAGGAACATTAGCATTTTCCCGATTGGGGTGAAGGATAAGTTGATCGACATCATAAAGCGGAACCCCCAGGCGGGTGTGCATCTTGCGGGCTTCCTCCAACCCATACTCAATGAGTTTCACATCTACCAACTCACGGACCAGAGGGGCAGTGACCAAGGAGATCTTAGAGGTGATAATCTGTTCTTCCACCTCGCGGCTAATCCGCTCAGCCGTGTCCCGGTCGATGGTTGTCTCCCGTAAGAGCGCATCCACAATTCGCTGCCGATTCCAATCAGAAAGCGTCTCGCTGGAAGTGCGGACGAACAGGGCCATGTCCGTAGTTTCATTCCCCCTGCCCTCTGAAGCGACCCAGGCGTTTGTCGTTTCTGCAGGGGGTTTCTTTCCCCCGCCCCCGTCAAAGGCTTTCCTTAAACCTTCTTCTTTTTCCTGCCCGCCGAGACGCACCTGAGGGTTAACAGCTCCCATGTACTGACCTCCTGCAAAAAGTAGCTTATATTGTATAGGATAAAATTTGTACCACTATATATTGTGATCGTCAAGAGAAAAATGAGGATGAGCTGAAAATAGTTTTAGAAGGAGGATTATTTATTTTTGCAATGGCATAACCTATTGAAAAAAAAGAGAAAACGTGAAACAACGGAGAGGAGAGAAAATATCTCTATGCTCTCTGAGGTTTGTTTTTAACAATATCTTCTTTAGCCCGAGGCTCTCAGCGAAGTTCCTTCGCTATCTTTACTGTAAGATCTCCTAATAAATTCGTATAACTTCCCAGCTCGTTGTCGTACCAACCATAAACCACGGCTTGGGTCACGGGAATTTCAGCCACGCAGGATGCCCCTTCTTTAACGACCCCCTGGGGCAATCCCGGAACCCTGGATAGGTCAACGCAAATGTGAGCGGTTCGCGTATGAGTCTCTGTACCCTCGATCATGGCGGCGGCGTAGGGTATGCCGATAATGTCCGTAGAGACATTCTGGCGCTCACTGAAAAGCAAGTATTTGCTCATGTAAGTCTCGGAGGCTTTCTGATAAACCCGGTTGATCATTTCCCGGTTGATCGGCCGCTCTAAGCTTTCATCCTGAATGTTTACGACTAAAACGATCAGAGAGCCCGTACTGGTGGGAATACGAACGGACTCCGCGATGAACCCGATGCGTTTCATTTCGGGAATTACCAGCGCCAGGGCCTTGGCCGCCCCCGTGGAAGTAAGGATGATGTTGTTCATGATCGATCGATTTTTTCTCAAGTCCTTTGATTTGGCGTCGGGAAGGCGGTCCAGGACCTCCTGCGATCCGGTAGCGGCATGGACGGTCACCATCGAGGCGCTGAGGATCTTATCGGCGCCGAAATAATCCAGCAAGGGTTTGACCATAAAAGCCAGGCAGGTGGTGGTGCAGGAGGCGGCTGAGATCATGCGTTGCTGTTGGGGGTGGTATTGGTCATCGTTGATCCCCATAACCATGGTTACGGCGTCCCCTGGCATGGCCTGGGACTTTTCCTTGATTTTGAACGGGGCGGAAACGATAACCTTTTGGGCACCGGCTTGAAGGTGCCCCTGGATCGAACCATTTTTATAATCCGGTGGCGCCGTGGGGTCTAAAAACTTCCCCGCGGCATCTACCACCAGAGGAACTCCCAGGCCTTTCCAAGGAAGGTCTTTAGGGTTACGATCCTTCCGCAGGACGGTTACCGGCGTTCCCGTGACCTCGAATGTTCCATGTTCCTCGTTTAAGTTTTCTATGACCCTTCCCGCCCTGTGGCCGTAAAGGTACTGTCCCAGATATCCGTAGGTGCTGTCCCTTTCGATGTAGCTGGCAATATCATCCAAGCCGCCACCGGCTTCCCGGCCGACATTAACCACGAGCTCTGAAAAATAACCGCGGGCAATATGATGCCAGACCGTGAGTTTTCCGATTCGGCCCAGCCCATTAATCCCCAATTTCAGCTGGCTCTTCTCCCCTTCCTTCACTTTAAGATGATCCGCCATAATAACACCTCCCTGGAAAGGAATTTTTTTCAATGGGCCGCTGATGAAAACTGAGATTCGCTAAGCGCTTAGCGCTAGGCGCATAGCGTTTCCATTTTTAGGTATCTGCGCCAATCTGCGTCCTAATAAAGGAGCAATGGGTTCTTACATCAAGATGGGGTAGGGATCTCCTTCGGCCTTGATTTCATGTTGCCCTAAATAGACCAAGCCTTTTCTTCCATCCAGGCTTAAGTAAGCCCCTCGCTTCACCTCTGTGCCTTTGATCAGGAAACGGCCTTCATTTTCCAAAACCACCAAGTTGCGGCAACCCACAACCGCCGTTTTATCCAGCTCAAAAGCGACGATAGCCGCGTGAGAAGTCTGACCCCCCTTCGCTGTCAACAGGCCATCCGTAAGGGAGATTTCCTGGATGTCTTCCGGGACGGTATCCGAACGGACTAAAATCAGCGGCGTGTTCGGCTCTTCCCGGCGCAGGCGTTGGATGTCTTCCAAGGTAAATACGGCCCGCCCGGAGAGAGCCCCACCGCTGGCCCCGATTCCCTTCCCGATAAAATTTTCTTGCAAGAAAGCCGAAGGGAAGAACACCTCAAATTTTTCCCTTTTGGTGGAAACCATGTCCCGGGTCTGAAGAATATAGAAGCCGGTCTCCTTGGGGTTTTCATAAGTAAATTCGACTTCCTGCGGATTCCACTTTTTTTCATAAACCAAGCTTTTGGCAATCTCGAAAAGTCGCTTGTAAACTTCCGGGAAGTCTTCTTCCAGGTTCCCTTCCGTCCCTTCCGATTCCTGTTGTTCCTTAGAAATCGGATAAGTCGAAACCAGCCCCCCGACGATGTCTTCCCCCTGGTTGCCGGGGGTAAAGTCCCCCCATAGGGCCACCCGCCTGATTTTATGGTAGGGATGGGCCGTAAAAACTACCCCGCTCCCGGAAGAGAGGCTGAGGTTGCCAAAAACCATAGCTTGAACGATTACCGCCGTTCCCCAGGAATCCGAGATGCCCATGATTTCCCGGTATTGTTTTGCCTTGAGGGAATCCCAGGAAGTAAGAACTTGCTTGATGGCTACCTGGAGCTGAGCCCAGGGGTCTTCATAAAGGGTGATATGCCTTTCCTCCACCGCCCGGCGATAGGCCAGGGCCAGTTGTTTCATCTCCTCACCGGAAAACCCCCTCTTCTTCTCCACTCCATACCTGGATTTAAACTTTCTCATGATCTCATTGAAGATTTCCCGCTCCATCCCGTAGGACATACCCCAGGATTGGATAAACCGGCGGTAGTTATCCCAGGCGAACCAGGCCTCTCCCGTCGACCGGGTTAAAGCTTCCACGATTTCTTCATTAATTCCCACGTTCAGAAGAGTGGCCATCATCCCGGGCATGGAGATGGTCGACCCACTCCTCACCGCCAGGAGCAAAGGACGGGCGGGGTTGCCGTATTCCCGCCCGGTGGCGTGTTCAATTTGCTGCAGCCCAGCGCGAATCTCTCGTTCAAAATGATCATAGGCATGCTTATACTGCTCGATGATCCGCAAGCAACGGAAGACCTCCGTAGTGAGGATAAACCCCGGCGGAACCGGAATCCCTTCGGATGCCAGTACCGCCAAATTATACCCCTTGCTTCCGAGATGGATCAGGTCATTGGTCAGACGGTTAGGATGGTAAATGGGACAGGAGACCTTTTTGGGATCGTAGGTCATCAGGAGATCCAGGTCGGTTTCATTCAAAGTTTCTTTCTGCTCGGAGAGAATGAGTTGAATCCTGGCCAAGAAAATATCCAGGTACTGCAGGCCGAAGGTACTGGAGATCAGGTCCCGTATAAATCTCTCACCGATCTGGTATACGAATTCTTGGGGTCCTACCTCCCCCCCGGAGGAAATAAGATACTTGGAAAGGATATTCTTTTTGCCCATCTGGAGAATTAAGTCCGTAAGATTACTCTTGTGGGCGTTGACATAATAGACCGAGAGGATGTCCTTGACCCCTTCGGAAAACCCCCGAAAAATATCCAGGTACTGGGTGAAACCGAATCGTTTAATCTCCAGAGATTTTTCCAAAAGCTTCAGTTGGGTATCCACCCGATGAGAGGATATGCCATCCAGCTGCATGGCCCGGAAGACGTAACGGATGCACTGGATGATCTCAAAGAAGGTTGCCCGGGTAATGAAGGATAAATCCAGAGAGTCGATCATTCTTTCCAAGTAGATATTGGCCAGATTTTCTAAGCGGAAGGTCAAGCTGAGGGCGTCGAACTTCTTCTCCCGGTACCGGCCGTACATGGAGGGAATATCCACAGCGATGTGCCTCTTACGGTAAATATCTTCCCGGGCCTCAAAGCGTTGGGGGGAAATAATGATCTCCTTCAGCCCCTCCAGATAAGTCAATAGATGCTCCAGGCATTCCTGAGTATTATTTCGATCCAAGGTTTTTTGGAGCGAATCCAAACCTTCGAAACCCCAGCGGGAAGCTTCCTGAAGATGGTAGCTGATTTCCTGGAACCCTAAGTTGTATTTCTGGTTGACCAGCCGATATATTTTGATGAGCAGGGCTACCCGCTTTTTTTCATTTGCGGAGATGTAGGTCATTCCCGCCATAAAGGCTTCAATCTCCGCGTCGGTCAAATCCAGCAGGTCTTCCTCCTTGGTAAATCTTTTTTCCTCGAAGATTTTACGCAGGATCTGATGAATTTCATCAACGCAAGGTCCGGCCGTTTCCAGCTTCTCGAAGATTTCCGGAGGAAGAAAATTCCTCAGACCACTTTTGTTTTTCAGCCGCCAGAACCGGAATATTTCTTTAATAAAACCCTCGATCAGGTTGCTGCTTTCCACATGACTTTGCTTGCGGAGAAAATGGATCAGGGTATCCCGGCGGTGGGTGATTTCATCGATTTCGGTGGTTACATCGCGCAGTCGCCCCTCGGCCCCGATCTCGTTGAAATAGACCGGCAAAAGTTTGGTCAGTTGCTTGATCAAGTTGTAGACCGGCTCAATGTCGGCATTGAGCAGTTTGGTCACTTCTTTTTGGAAGAGGTCGGTGTCCCGGATGCAGGTGCTCCCCAACTTCAGGTTGATGATCAAGGCCGAAAGGAGGGTGCTGCACCATTTGGGGTTGCGAGCGATAAGGTCCAGCCAGACCCGCACATTGATCAGGTGGCAGGGGTTGCAGATCAGCTGCCAATTGGCATTGACTCCTTCCACCCCCGGGTATTGAAAACCGAAATGGAGGACCTGTTCTAAAAAAACTTCCACCAGCGGGCTGTAGCCGCGATTAAAAACTTCTGCTCCGATGGTCTGAATGCACTGGAGAGCTGTCTGCGGGTAATTTTCCACGCTCGACTTGAGCAAGGAAAAGGTTTTCAAAAGGAATTTGGCCATCCGTTCCGGTGGTTCTTTCCGGATCAGTTCCACCAGCGTATAGTTGATCTCGCGCAGCGTTTCTTCATGGATATCCTGCAGCCCTTTGATCTCCATGATCTTGAAAAGGACTAGCATCTTCCTGTTCCGGGTGAGTTGATCCTCCACCTCTCTCTTTACATCTATTGCGGGGCCGTTGCAGTGATGGGGAATTTCCTTGTAGGCCCGGACGATCTCCAGGTATCCTGGTAGATTGAGGAGGCCGCGCAAGGCTCCCATGGAACCATCCCCGGAAACCAATCGATCCTCCGTGGAAAACTTATCTAAGGCGGCCAGGAATTCTTTGAGGCGCGGATGGGCAATCTTCTCCAGGATGTCCAATTCTTTCCCGCCTGGGCAGTCAGCAATTTCGTACTCCTTACTGAACCATAGGCGGGGGTCTTCTTCCTGAAGCCAATACCGATAAGTAGCCTGGAGGCTGCGGATGAGCAGGCCGTTGAACTCGGCAAATCTCGCCTCTTCCGGTAATTTCCGCAGGAGGATCTGCCCGATCCGTTTCAAGGGAATGTGGCTGGAGGCCAAGAAGAAAAATTGTTTTTCCGGAAGGGAAGAGAGTCGTTGAAAGCAGGCACGCAAAACGGTCAGGAGTTTTTCCTGATTGTCCCCGTTCAATTCACTGGCAATCTTTTCGGCATAACCGAGGAGATAATCGACCGCCTTGGTTTCCAGGG
>Ga0315289_10014095_pt1 | contig 11178 bp, 11 predicted proteins | sample YL17G11_40_MG_FD_203452 | JGI IMG/M metagenome (GOLD analysis project Ga0315289, IMG submission 203452) | Sediment microbial communities from Yellowstone Lake, YNP, Wyoming, USA - YL17G11_40 | ecosystem: Environmental > Aquatic > Freshwater > Lake > Sediment | place: USA: Wyoming | collected... | reverse complement strand
CAGGTAGCGTCACGAGTTCTGTGTAAATTGCTTTAGGGGACGTCCCTCCCAGCTCTTGTTCAGATGGCAGACCACGGCATAGATGATCCGCTCGCAACTGGCATCGTTGTTGAAGCAGGTCATCGGCCGGGTGCGCCGTCGCACCTCCCGGAAAGCCCTCTCAATGGCGTTGGTGGTGCGGATGGCCTTGCGATGGGCTTCGGGACAGGCCAGGAAGGCCAGCAGAGCCTCCAGGTCCTGCTCCAGGCAGGCCACAGCCTTGGGCGCTTCCATCCGCCAGCGCTGTGCCCAGGCCCAGTAGCGCCGCACCGCCTCCCGTCGGGTGGGGGCCTCGTAGATAGCCCGCCCCCCCCCACAGACACTCCTGCTGTTGGGCCCGCCGCAGCTTGCTGGCCACATTGCGCAGCTTGTGTACCCAGCAGGTGCTGGCGGGGGATGTAGGGGTAGACCACCTCCAGGGCATCGTGCAGCCCTAGACAGCCGTCAGTGGTGACCAGCCTGAGGTGGCGCCCCAGCCGCCCCCGCTCCCGCAGTTGGTTCAGAAACGCCTCCCAGGCCGCCTGGCTCTCGCTCTTCGCCAGCCGGAAGTCCACAAGCCGGCGCTCTCCCATCACCGTGATGGCGTAGGCACAGAGCACCAGCCGCCGCTTCACCTCCGCGGCGCTGCGGATGCGCATGCTCACTGCGTCCAAGAGCAGGTAGCGGACATCGTCGGCCAGAGGCGCCCTGTGGAAGCGCCTCACCTCCCGGTCCAGACTACGGGCCATCCGCGATACCGTCTGGGCACTCACCCGCTCCCCCAGCATTGCCCCTAGAGCCTCACCTACCCGCCGGGTGGAGACCCCGGCCAGGAACACCTCCCGGATGACTCTGTCCACCTGGGCCTGCCGGCGCTGGTAGCGGCTAAACACCTGGGACTCACCCCCACCCTGCCGCGCCCGCGGCACCCTTATCCCAGTGACAATGCCTATCTGGGTCACCAGATCCCGCTCATAGAAGCCGTTGCGGTAGCCCCGCCGGCTCTCCACCCGCCGGTAACGCCCCGCCGCCAGCAACTCCACCTGCTCCTCCTCCAAGGCCCCTTCCAGCAGAACCTTCAGCAACCGCCGCTGCCGTTCTCGAGCCTGCTCCCAGAACTCCTCCTCTAGCGGCACCTCCCGCCACAGGTCCGCTAGCGACAATCGGTCCACAGGCTTTACACTTACCATGGGCGTTCTCCTTTCGCAGCTCTCCTTCCTAACGTCTTGCTGCAAAGGGTACGCCCCCCTTTTTACACAGAGAAGGTTACGCTACCGCAGCGCAGCCGATACTTGCGTTGCGGGTGCCTCATAGCGTAGACAATACACACGGCTTCGGAAGTGCGCATGCACGAGCAGGGACGCTCTTTCCGGGGTCATCTGGCCGCCAGGCCCTCCTCCTGCCACCAGCGGGCCTGGCGGTCTTTGTCTTGCCCCCGTGGGCGCTCCGGCCATCCTCGCGCCCCAGGTGACAACCCCCCAGCGCAGACGCACGTCGGCCCGTTGACAGCGGGTGCATAATTGGGTCGGCCGATACCTCGCTCACGTACACGTGCGGCGCTCCATACGACTGCCCCCCGCATCTAGGCCGCACTACCCGACCGGGCAGTCGTCCTCCGTCCAAGAGTCGTGCCACATGGCCCTTTGTAGATAGCGGGAAAGGCGGTACTATACCCCAGAATACCTACCCAGGAGGCGCCCCATGGCCAAAAGAAGGCGAGTCCATAGACTACCCACGGCAAGGGGACGCCGCCGCTCCCGCTCGCTGGCGATATGGGCGCTCGTCGCCGCCGTCGCCAGCGCAGCGGCCTTCCTGGTGGTCTACGCGACCACCAGCGGCGGCGGTGGCAAAGAGCGCTTCGCCGCCCAGGTTGCGGAGACGCCCTCCGGCAGCGCAGCGGGGCAGCCCTTCCAGGGCGGCCCCAGGCTCTACCTACCTGTAAAGTCCGTGGACCTGGGCCAGGTACCGCTCAAGACCGTGGTCTCCCACGCCTTCGACCTCCGGAACGTTGGCGACGCCACCCTCAGGATCGAGGATGCCCAGGTCAAGATGCTGGAGGGCTGCTGACCGTTCCAGCCGGTCGTAGGTTCTACGACCATCGAGCCCGGCGGGAAGTCCGCCATCTCCTTCGACACACACATGATGGAAGGCATGGGCGGGCCCCACTTGTTCGAGATATCAGTCCGTTCGAATGACGCCGTGGAGCCGCTGCAAGAACTCTACGTGAAGGCCGTCTTCGGTCCTTAAGAGCGCAGCCTTCGAGAAAGGGGGAAGTTGGTCATGAAGCGGTGGTTGATCCTTTTGGTTGCGCCGGCCGTCCTCCTGCCGGCCCTGGCCGTCATCGCTTTCTCGGTGCTGACCGGAGGGTCAGGGAAGGAGCAGGAGGCGCGCGTGACGCCCTCCGAATTCCCCGAGTTCGTCTATTCCTCGCCAGGAGTCGAAAGGGGCTACCGCCTCGCCGTCGAGAACCAGCAGCTATTCGCCCGCATGCCCTGCTACTGCGGCTGCGGCGCCATGCCCGAAGACCCCCACCGCAACCTGCTGGACTGCTTCATCGACGACGACGGCTCCTTCGATTCCCACGCCAGTGGTTGCGATGTCTGTCTGGACATAGCGGGCGATGTCACGCAGTGGCGGGCCGAAGGCAAGAGCGTTGCCGAGACCCGTAGCCTGGTCGACACCAAGTACCAGGGCTACGGGCCCTCCACCAGCACCGGCCCGGTAGTCGAGTAGGCCCTATCGTCCCCAGTCGAAACTCGCGAGCCCTCGGCGCGGCCGAGGGCTCGTCGCTACTCTCTGCGGCGCCGCTCCTACGGCTTGAGGAGGACCTTCAGAGCCTCCTCCTCCCTCCTGTCGAAGAGGCGGTAGGCGCGGGCGCCCTCGGACAGGGGCAGGCTGTGGCTGAAGACAAACTTCAGGTCCAGGCTGCCACCCTCCACCATGGCCAGCAGCCGGGGTAAGCACTGAGAATTGGCCAGGCCTGTCCGCACCGTCACGCTGGCGAGGGAGAACATCGTCATAGGCAGGGTGACGTCTTCCGTGAACACGCCCACCACCGACACCGTGCCTCCGGGACGGACGCTCTGGAAGGCCATCTCCAGGGTCGCGCGGGCGCCCACCGCTTCAATGACTAGGGGAGCACCAAAGAGGCCCGTCTCCTGGCGCACCCTGGTCGGCGGGTCCTCGGAGGAGGCGTCGATGGGGATGCTGCCCACCTTCTTCGCCATCTCCAGACGATAGGGAAGGCGGTCCACGGCAAAGACGCGGCCGGCCCCAAAGAGCCGCGCCGCGACCTGGGCACAGAGGCCAACGACGCCGCAGCCGTAAACCACCACCGTATCGCCGGGCTGGATATTGCCCCACTCGGCTGCGCAGTACCCCGTCACCATGTTATCAGTGAGAAGGATGACGTCCTCGTCCGCCAGGTGGTCGGCGATGGGGTGCATGATGCGCTGGGCGAAAGGGACGCGCACGAACTCGGCCTGTCCCCCCTGGAGGGTCCCCAGAAGAGTTGAGGTCCCGAAGATGCCGCCGCTAAGACAGAGGGGAAGCTGCCTTTTGCAGAGCTCGCAGACGCCGCAGCGCAGCCCGGCCTCCACGAAGACCCGTTGCCCAATGGCGAACCCCTCCACGGCGGAGCCTAACTCGTCCACCACGCCGACGAACTCGTGGCCCAGGATCAGACCCTCGGCGCCGAACAAGGCCCCGTGATAGATGTGCAGGTCAGACCCGCAGATGGCGGCCGTGGTCACCCGCACGATAGCGTCAGTCGGTTTTTCTATACGTGGCTTGGGCACCTCTGCCACCTCTATCTGCTCCGGGGCTCGATAGACCAGTGCCTTCATGTTCTCCTCTCCTGACATGCCGCCGCCCGACCGCGATCCCTCCGTACAAGACATCGTCGATACGGTGACAGCATAGGGCCTCATCTGGCGGCGCGCCACCGCCAGCGGCCGACAAGATGTCCGCTGCTGCGGTGGGCCAGCCTGTCCCTACACAGATTTCGGACGTAACTCGCAGAGGTGAGAGATTACTGGACCAGGATTGCGGATGGCCGGGTGACCGTCAGGCAGCCGCCTGTCCCGCCTGGGCGCGGGCCTGCGCCACCCGAAGGAGTTCGTCAGGGGAGGAGCCGTCAGCGGGGTACTGGGCCGCCCCGATGACCGTGCTCGTCGTCTTTACGGCCTCGGCCAGACGCTGGGCGGCGACCATGGCCCCGGGCACGTCCGTCTCTGGCAGGTACCAGACGAACCGGCCAGGCCCCCAGCGGGCTGCCACATCGCTAGACCGGAGGTCATTCTGAAGCAGGTAGCCTACTTTTTCGATGAGCTGGGCCTGGGTCGCCAGGCTCAGCGTCTTCCAGTCGGGGAAGCCCAGGTACGCCACCGAAGCCATGCGACCGTAGCGGGCGCAGCGCGCCAGCTCTTCGGCCAGGCGCTCATAGAAGAACCAGCGGCTGTAGAGGCCGGACAGGTGGTCGTGGAGAACCTGCTGCCGGGCGCGGTTCGTGGCCTGGTGCAGCTCGATGAGATAGGCGCGCTCGGCGAGCATGCGGAAGTGGCCAGCCCGCATGGCCAGCAACACTGCCAGGCTCAGGGCGATGACGGAGAGGGCAATGCCAGACGCGTATCGGGCCAGGGCCGGCGACATGGTCTCGCCGCGAACGACCCATAGGGCCAGCACGACCATGACGGCCACCGCCGCTGCCCGGGTTAGCCAGGTCTCGCGGCGGGCGCGCCGGAAAGCTTGGTCCACGCCCGCCGTCCCGGAGGCCGGCTCTCTCGTGTAAGGCTTGTCTTTGAGGTCGAGCCCCTCTTCAGAGCTCAGCACACGCTCGTCGCCCACGGATCCATTCCCACAGGCTGCTTCTACCAAAACTATTCTCGGACAGACGAGGCCGGATATTTACCCGCCGCTAGGCCTATCGAGGTAGGGGCTAGGAAAAATGCTTCCTCATGGGACATGCGGGGGTTAAGGCAAACCCGTCGGCGGCCGATTCTAAGTGAAGAAGCACCAAGTGGGGAAGGGAGAGACGACTTGTCGCAGCCGCAAAGGGACGTGTTCCTAGAGAGCTGGCTACGGCGCCTGCTGAGTCCCGCCCGCCGACGGGCTCGCGCCGGGCCCACCTCCGCACAACTGAGCAGACTGCGGCGGCGGGTCCTGGCCGGCGTTGGGATAATAGAGGTGGCAAATCAGGCGGCGGCGTGAGCAGAGAAGTAGCAGCGAGTTGAGGTGCTGGCTCCCCGACCAGGATTCGAACCTGGAACCTAGCGGTTAACAGCCGCCCGCTCTACCGTTGAGCTATCGGGGAGCGCATCCAGAAGCTATGACAGCCGTAGCATCAGCAAGAATCGTGGTTGCCGAGCGTGGATTCGAACCACGACCAGAGGCTCCAAAGGCCCCTGTGCTACCTTTACACCACTCGGCAGCGGCCGGGCCACCCCTTACAAGAAACGAGGCGGGATATCAGGGTCCCCCGCCCGCAGCGACTAGCCCTGGTGCCGAAGGCCGGGATCGAACCGGCACGGGGGTTGCCCCCCAACAGTTTTTGAGACTGTCGCGTCTACCAATTCCGCCACTTCGGCCGTGGAGCGGAAGACGAGGTTCGAACTCGCGACCCCCTCCTTGGCAAGGAGGTGCTCTACCGCTGAGCTACTTCCGCACGAGGCAGGTTGGCGACGCTCACGTCTCCAGAGCCGAGTTAGGCCCGACCCCGCCTGCGGTTCCCTATTATAGTCAAGGTTCCTGGCCTCGACAAGCCGCCGCCGGCAGCGAAACGGCCACTAGAACCAACCGTCATGGTTCAAGGCGGCTGTGCCGCCGCGCCAGGCCGCCTGCAATATCCGGAATTGGCTAAGAAAGACTACTACCAAGTTCTGGGAGTCAAGGAAACCGCCACCGCCAGGGCCATCGAGAGGGCCTACTGGAACATGGCCCGCGCCTATCACAAGAAGTCGGTGCGGAGCAAGAGCGCTAAGCGCCGCCTGTTGACCCTCAACGAGGCCTACGAGAATCTGGCCTCCCCCGCCAAGAGAAAGGCCTACGATCGCCAGCGCCGCCAGCACCAGGAGCCCAAGGCCCACAGAGGCTTGTGGGGCCTACTCTGGCGTCTCCGGCCCTGGAACGGCCGCCTCCGCAACCCCCTGCCCTAGGCAAACACACCTCCGCGCGTTGCCTAACCCGGGGTCCAGTCGGCGTCTGGCCGGCGTCTCTCCTCAGGTAGCCTTGGTCGCCTCTCTGCACCTTCCCAGGACGCGGTGGTATTATTCGCCAAGCGGCCACCCTCCAGTCGCGGTTCACCTGCTGAGGAGCGAACTATGATCGAAGCCGTCCTCTGGGACCTAGACGGCGTCCTGGTCGACACCGCCCTGTTCCACTACCAGGCCTGGTGCCAGCTTCTGAGCGAGCTCGGCCGCAGCCTCAGCGAGGAAGAGTTCCGCCGCACCTTCGGCCTGCGCAACGACCTCATCCTGCGCGACATGCTGGGTGAGGCGTCCGCCGAAGAGGTGAAGCGCCTTTCCGAACGCAAGGAGGCGCTGTTCCGGCAGCACGCCGCCGGACGGGTGACCCCCCTACCAGGCGCTGTCGAGCTGGTGCGGCGCACCCGGGACGGAGGTCGACGCATGGCCCTCGTTACCTCCACCCCTCGGGCCAACATCGACTTCGTGCTAGAGCAGGTGGGCCTGACCGGTGCCTTCGACACCATCGTGGCGGCGGAAGACGTATCGAGGGGCAAGCCCGACCCAGAGGGATTCCTGCTGGCCGCTCACAGGCTGGGCGTGGCGCCGGAACGCTGCCTGGTCATCGAGGATGCCCCCGGCGGCATCGAAGCCGCCCGCCGCGCCGGCATGCGCAGTCTTGCCGTTACCACCACTCGCCCCCGCGAGGAGCTGACCGCCGCCGACGCGGTGGTGGACAGCCTGAACGACGCGGCAGCGCTCGCCATGCTCGAGGGCCGGCCCTCTGGTTGACCGCTGGCGAGGGCCTGAGCTACAAACGGGAGGACAGCCAGCCAGGAGCGGTCGTCAAGGCCCTGGGGCCCGCGGCAGAGACAGGCCCCCTCCTCGGCCAGATGGAGGAACTCTTTGCGCGTCGTGCGCCGAGTGGTGGTCACCGGGCTGGGGGCGGTCACGCCCCTGGGTCTGGACGCCGAGTCCTACTGGCAGGGGCTCCTGGCCGGCCGCTCCGGCGTAGGCCCTGTCACTCTCTTCGACGCCACGGGCTTCCCCTCGCGCATCGCCGCCGAGGTGAAGGGCTTCGATCCCACCTGCCACATGGACTACAGGATGGCCCGTCGTAGCGGGCGTTTCGCCCAGTTCGGGACGGCCGCCGCTCGCCAGGCCCTGGAGTCGGCCGGCCTGGCCGTGGACGAGTCCACCCGTGACCGGATCGGCATCGTGATGGCCAGCAGCGGCGGCATCGCGGGCTTCGGGCCTCAGGAGCGCATCCTGGAGGAGCGTGGGCCGGGCCGCATCGACCCGCTTCTCATCTCACGCGTTGGCGCCCACATGGCTGGCGTCCGCATAGGCCACGTGCTGGGGGTTCGCGGGCCAAACACCACCATCAACAGCGCCTGCGCCTCAGGAGGCGATGCCATTGGCCACGCCCTCAACCTCATCCGACTGGGCCAGGCGGAGGTACTGCTGGCCGGCGGCTGCGAGGCCACGGTGGCGCCCCTTACCATGGCCGCCATGGCCATCGTCGGCGCCCTCTCGCGGCGCAACGACGACCCGCAGGCTGCCTCCCGCCCTTTCGACGCCGAGCGCGACGGCTTCGTCATGGGCGAGGGGGCCGGCGTGCTTGTGCTGGAGTCCGAGGAACACGCCCGGCTTCGTGACGCTCCCATCCTGGCCGAGCTGGCCGGCGCTGGCTGGTCCTTCGACGCCGTCGACGAGACAGCCCCCGACGTGGAGGGCCAGGCCCAGGCCATGGCCCGCGCCCTCCGCGACGCGGGGGTCGCCCCCGCCGATATCGACTACATCAACGCCCACGGCACCTCTACCCAGCTCAACGACAAGACGGAGACAGCAGCCATCAAGAAGGTGTTTGGCGACCTGGCCTATCGCACCCCTGTCAGCTCCAACAAGTCGATGATCGGGCACCTGGTGGCAGCGGCCGGCGCCGTCGAGGCCGTCGCCGCCGTCCTCGCCCTTCGCGACCAGATCCTGCCGCCTACCATCAACTACCGCACCCCGGACCCCGAGTGCGACCTGGACTATGTGCCGAATGAAGCCCGCCCCCACCGGGTGAACGTCTGCCTCTCCAATTCCTTCGGGCTTGGAGGGCAGAACGCCTGCCTGGTCCTGAGACGCTACCAGGGGTAGCAGCCCTCTTAGGAACGAACTTGTTGGCGGCTGCTCGAAGGAGACTTTTAAGGAGAACTGTATTATGAGAACTCTTCTTATAAACCCTCCCTACCCTTTTACAGAGTGGCCCAACATGCCCCTTGGCCTGAGCTACATTGCGGCTGTACTGGAAAAGAATGGGTTTGAGGTCAAAGTTCTCGACCTTCTGGTAAGCCAATATTCAGAGGAGAAGCTGCACCGCTGCATGGCGGAGTTTAGGCCGGAGGTTGTGGGGGTAACCGCGGTGACCATGAACTACCCCGTGTCTTCGAACATACTCAAGCTCTGCAAAACATTCGACGAGAACGTTATCACAGTGATCGGCGGCCCCCACGTGACCTTCTGCGCCGAGCAAACACTCAGGGAGGCTCCTTGGATTGATATTGTGGTGCGAGGGCAAGGGGAATACACCATGCTCGACATCGTGAGCGGCAAAAAGCTTGCGGAGATAGAGGGCCTCGTCTTCAGGGAAGACGGTGGCATGGTGACAACCAGCAACCGGCCCTGGACTGAGAACTTAGACGAGCTTCCGTTTCCGGCCCGACACCTGTTCCCGCTATCGAAATACCGCGCCTTCAACGCCGGGGGCGCCCTCATCACTGGCAGAGGCTGCCCCTTCAATTGCATCTTTTGCGCGGGGCATAGGATGACGGGCAGGAGGGTTCGGCTGCGCAACGCGAAGTTGGTGGCAGATGAGATGCAGATGGTTCAGGAGCTGGGGTTTAAGGAGATCAACATTGAGGATGATCTTCTCACCTTGAACCACGCGCATGTCTATGCTATCTGCGACGAGATAGTGAACAGGGGCCTGAAGATCAAGTGGAACGCCTTCTCCAGGGTCGACACGGTCACTAGAGAACTCCTCACGAAGATGAAGCAGGCAGGTTGCTTCGGTCTGGTCTACGGCGTGGAGAGCGGAAACCAAGAGATATTGGACAGGGTCAAGAAGAAGATCACTTTGAAAAAGGTAAGGCAGGCGGTGGCCCTGGCAAAGGAGACGGGCTTGAAGGCTGTCACCTCCTTCATACTAGGGCTACCCGGGGAGACCAGGGACACCATGAGGCAGAGCTATGACTTCGCGAGACAACTGGATACCCCTTATGGCTTTCATGTGCTGGCTCCTTTCCCTGGAACTGAGGTAAGGGACAAAGCTGAGGAATATGGCATCACCGTCCTGACCAATGAGTGGTCGAAATACGATGCCAACCGGGTGGTCACCACGACCCCAGGTGCCGGCGCCAAAGAGGTGGAGCAAATCCTGCACCAGTACTACAATGACATAAGGCGCTATATCCGGCATCAGAAGGAGCAGGAACGCGAGGGTGAACTGAGCGATGAGGGAATGCAGGAGGTAAGGCTGAGGAGCGAGCGACGCTTTGCCTGGAGCCTGCTCAAGAGCGATTGCATTGAAAACCTTGGGCCCCTGGAAATAGGGGAGAGGCCGACTAAAGACCTGGCGCTGAGGCTCGCGGAGCGTCTTTCGCTGCCCCTCCACCAGGTTGACGAACAGCTAACGTGGCTGGAAGCCGAAGGGTTGCTGGTCCCCCAGGTGGTAGACGGACGTGTCCTGTGGAGTTGGGGCAGGCCTTTTCCAAATGAGGCGTAACAGGGGGTAGAGGCGAGATGATGTGCGGGCGCTGGGCCTCGCGGCCTGACCCACGCACCACATACGCCTCAGGCCTACGACGGCCCTGCCGAGAATGTACATGGTACCCTAGCGATGCAGGTCTTCCTCTTCGCGCTGCTGGGAGCCGCGGCCGGGCTCCTGCTGGAACCCCTGGTGGTGAGACTCGCTGTGCCCTCGGAGGAGGGGACCGCGCCGCCGGAGGAGCGCCTCACCGCCGTCCCGCTCGGCGAGGCTGGCCGGGCCCGCCTGGCCGCCCTCATAGGCGAGGGGCCCTTGTGGCGGCGGCCGGCCCTCGTCGCCGTCACCGTCACCGCCTTCGCCGTGGCCGCCGCCCGCTACGAGCAGCCGGAGCAGGCGGCGGTGGTATCGGCTTACGCTGCCGTCCTCATCGCCTGCGCTGCTACAGATCTGATGGCTTTTCGCGTCCCCAACGTCATCACCTACCCAGCGGCGGGCGGCGCTCTGCTGGCTGCCGCCCTCATGCCCCACGGCAACCCTACGGAGGCCCTGATCGGGGGCGCCGTGGGCGCTGGTCTCCTGCTGGTGATATCCCTCATCTCCCGCGGCGGCCTGGGCCTCGGAGACGTCAAGCTCGCCGGTTTCGCAGGGCTGGCCCTGGGCGGCCCTCTCATCCTCCCCGCCCTGATGATCACCACCCTCACCGGCGGCCTGGCGGCGGCCTACCTGGCCTTCCGAGTCAGGCGACGCAGCCACCCAATGCCCTACGCGCCCTTCATCGCAGGGGGCGCCCTCGCCGTGCTGTTGTGGCAGGGCAGTGCCTTCGCCAGCCTCTAGAAGAGCAGGAGCGCGAGAAAGCGGACGTTAGGCGGCGAAAGCGATACTGTTTCCGCGCAAAGATGCCCCGCAGTCTTCGATTCCTCGCTCTCCCTCCCTAACCAGGCCCTTGCACCGGCGAGTATAATTGAATGGATACGCGACGGGCCACTTGCCTCATAGCCCCGTCCACACGCCACAGGCCCCAAGGAGGGGGCCCCTAACTCACCCGGGCTGACAGGTATCAGCCCATCCAGGCGCAACCACTCTTTCAACATCGATAGAAAGCGGCCGAAGACGTTACGAGTTTTGAGGCTCGAGGTGATGCTCACCTCGCAGGGAGGTGGATTGTAGTGAGGATATTGCAACTCGCCCCTCTGTGGGAGACGGTGCCGCCACCTCGCTACGGCGGCA
>Ga0315289_10014093_pt1 | contig 11178 bp, 13 predicted proteins | sample YL17G11_40_MG_FD_203452 | JGI IMG/M metagenome (GOLD analysis project Ga0315289, IMG submission 203452) | Sediment microbial communities from Yellowstone Lake, YNP, Wyoming, USA - YL17G11_40 | ecosystem: Environmental > Aquatic > Freshwater > Lake > Sediment | place: USA: Wyoming | collected... | reverse complement strand
GGCGCGCTTCCAGTTGTCGGGCAGTGCCTTCGGGTCTCACAAACCCAACCATGCCATAGCTCAAATAAAATATCCATTATTTATGCGAGACTCAATAATTACCCGACCCACGGGCAATGGGTCATCGCCTACCAAGACAACTTTAGCTTCTGTGCGAGCAGCAATGACTATTATCAGGCGATCTACGACTTCGGTGGTATCGCTGCGCCGTTCGGTGGTGCAGTCACTTACTTTCCAAGCCAGCCTACTAACGGTCAGACATTTCCTCTTCGCTATCCGTACACCAATCCTGTTGTGGATGTACCCATTTCAATGATGCTTCGGGACATCCACGCGCTGGAGTCACTGCTCAAGGAAACCAATAGCAGCAATTTTTATTACAGTGGGCATGGGGCTGCGCAGGGAATCGCTAGTTACCTGAGTTCCGAAGAGATCAAAAATGACCTTAGGGGCCGTTATTATCGCTTTGTCTTTCTCGACGGCTGCTCCACTGCGAAGGGTAAGCTGGCTGCGGCCTTCGGAATCAACTTCTCCAGTACTCAGCCTCTGAGCTACTTTCAACAGCATGGTATCCGCCCCAGAGCCTTCCTTGGATACGATCACGACGTGCATTATTTGGAGGGTGGGACCTTCGTTGAAAACGGCGTAACCTACCACACGAGAGTTAAGGCTGAAGTTTACGAATTTCTGACCAACTTCGAATTCTATTGGTACTTTTATTATGATCTGGCGACTGCGCTTTATTATGCGTACCTGGATACGCCGCATTTGCCATACGGGGTCTGGCAAAACGGAGACGGCCTCCAGTTGTTCGGCTATGCTGGGTTGGGCATCGACGACTATAACGCGCGCTCCGATTGGCAGCAGTAGCATGACCACGCTTGCCTCTGGCCAGTGTGGCTGGCTAGGGGCAACCGGAACCTTATGACGGAACTTGTTCAGGTCACGGCACAGTACTCTAATGCGGTACTGCTAGCTGTGCTGCCATACGTTTCTGGCTTCGCGCAGAAGCTGAACCTGCCCATTTCGACTCCGGTCACGCCGAGCCAGGTTATTGAGTTCAAGTGCGACCCCCGGAAAGGCCAAATTGGTGGCCTCGTAACCTTGACCAACGGATTCCGCTTCACGTTCCTGGATGGCCGTGTGTGCGTTTATCGCTCCCCGCAGAGCTACTTCTCACTGCAAGACCCGGAACTCGTTCCTAAGTTTTACAGCCCGGTCAAAGTGAAACAGAAGGAAGCCCTCCAGATTACGTGCGGTGCCATCAAAGAGCTTGGTTACACAGACAGCATGTTTCACGCGGAGCTCGCTCCAAAAGTCACACCGCCGGAACGAATTGGGGCCAACTACGTTGCGCGTTACAGGTTCCAATGGCTTGATCCAAACTGGCCGCGGCCCAGGACGCTCGGTGGAATTGCACCGGTTCTCGTAGATGTGGAAGTGGACGCGTCAACCGGGCAGATTCAGATGCTTTCCATCGCTAGTTCCATCGCAAGGCGTCCATCGCCAAAGATCGACGTTATACCGCCGCTACTGCGGGAGGACCGGTCCGATGAACAAAAACAGCTCTCGGGAGGGATGAAGACTGAACCGGTTAGCCCGGCATACTCCGCAGCCTTCCTGGAGGCCGTCCTACCGCAACTCTCCGACTTTGCTGCGAAGGTCGGCTTACCGCTGCGTGTGCCCCTCACGACGGATGACGTAGATTCGTCGCGATATTTCTGCGGGCTGCTTCAAGGAAAGCCTATCGCACAGCTTTTCCTGAGGAATGGAGACCGCTTCAACTACGAGCACGGCCACGTCGTGGCCTTCTACGCACATGACGCTTACCGCAAGTTCCCGTACGATGGGAGACGGGAAGACTTCGTCGGAAAGATAAACATGACCACCAATGAAGCGATTGCGCTTTGTGAGCGTGCCATCAAGAACCTCGAATACAAGACGAAGCTTCCAAAGGCCTCCCTCGGTGTCGGTGGCCCGACATCCCTTGGTGGCACCAATCAGTTCACGAGATACATCTTTTACTGGTGGAAGCCGGGGGAGGACCCAGAATTCGCGTCGTTTGAAATCGACATGGAAAGCAAAGCGATCAAGTCGGTTTACATTGATGACCCTTCGCTGTGGCGCGATCCGCCCAAGATCGATGGCCCGATGATGGCAGAAACGAACGCGCCGCCGAAGCAGTGAAGATCGCCTTTGTAATCCGAAAATGGCGGGTGTTCATCCTCTTGGGGATACTCCTTCTGCTCGTGAACGCGATCTGGCACCCATTCGAACAAAGGTATCAGGGGAAAAGGCTTTCCGCTTGGGCAAAAGACATATTGAATTGTGAGTTTGGGGAGGCTTCGGGCGCGCAGCACTGGGACGAAGTTCAAGCCAAGCGAGCTGAAGCCGTTGAAGCAATCCGCCACATCGGAACCAAAGCCCTGCCTTTGGCGCTGAAGTATTGCCGCGCGAAAGATTCCGCACTGAAGAAAAAGCTGAAGGACCGGGCGAACGGGCAGAAGGTTTTTGAGATTCATCTTTTGCACGACACCGACTATCAGCAGATGGGGGTCGAAATCTTCGAGGCTTTGGGGCCCGTCGCCAGACCCGCCATTCCGTCGCTCATCAAACTGTTTCAGGAAAAAGACGAGGGCGTTTCCAGCGCCGCAGAGATGGCCTTGAATGCCGTCGGCCCCGATGCCATCCCGCCTTTGATTGCAGCATTGACCAACGCCAATGAGCGGGTGCGCGCGAGCGCGGCGATAACCCTCGGAGGTTTTGAAGCGCAAGCCCGAACGGCGGTGCCAGCGCTGATTCGGCGCCTGGCAGACGATAACCCACAGGTGCGGGCCACCGCAGCCTTGTCCCTTGGGGAAATCAATCAGGATTCTGATCTGGTCATTCCCGCTTTGCTTCCCTGTCTCAAAGACAAAGACGCGCATGTGCGCCAATTCACCGCCTGGGCTTTAGGCCACATCGGCAAGCAACCGGAGTTGGTGGTGCCCGCTTTGTTTGCCCGCCTCGAAGCGGAAACCAATGCGCCTGTGCCTCCTCCCTTGATGATTGCGCCGATTGCTCGCTTCGGCACAAACGCAAGGCCGTGGTCGTCAGTGCTGGTCAAAATGATCGAATTGAACCGGTTCGGCATTTTTTCCGGCTCCGCCTTGGGCGCTCTCAGGAAAATTGATCCCGAAACCGCGGAGCCACTAATCCAAAAGCGTGAATTCATGCGCACCAATAGTCCGCCATAGTTTTCTTGCTCCCCTCGAATCAGGATTTTTACCAATGGTTTTTTCGGGGGAAACCTGAAGACCTGCTGAAAGATCATTGGACTTACCGCGCTCCCACAACCACCAACAGAACCATGCTGCCGATTTTTGACGTCAAGTGGGGCGAAGGCGATACACCCCCTGTAAAAGTCACCGTCCTCGGTTCAACAAAGGAGTTGTTAGAGCTACAGATAAACGACGTTTCTTTTTCAAAGCGTCCGTTGTTAATTATCACAAATGCGATGGAACTTAACAGCCGCCCCAACCCGCCGGTGATGCACCTGCAACGTCCCCCGGCAGATCAAACCAATTCGGCAAATTGCGCCCTCTCCAACGCGCCTTCTCCGAGGCCGCCGCCGTTTCGGCAGCAAGTCAATTAACGCCTCGCCTACACGTAAAGCGCCGTCTTCAGTTCGTGCGCGAGCACGCTCATGAACGGATAGCGCCGGTTCGGTTCATTCTCCAAACACTTCAAGACCAGCCGTTCCAAGTCGGCAGGGAGGTCGGGATTGAACTGCCGCGGCGGGGCGAAACCCGAGCGGTCCAGTTGGCGCCGCAGGATTCCGGCAGGCTCGACGCCGGGAAACGGCTTCTGATTGGTCAATAGTTCGTATGCCGCCACGCCGAAGGCGAAAATGTCCACGCGATGGTCAATCGGCCGGCGCATGAGTTGTTCGGGCGCCATGTAGGCGGGCGTGCCGGGATTCCTGCGCATTTTTTTTGGCTTGGGCGGTATAGGCTGGGCCAAGTCGAAATCTACCAGCCGCACGTGGCCGTTGCGCGTGACCAGCACGTTCTCGGGCTTGAAATCCAGATGCATGAAGCCGCTCTCGTGGACGTGTTCGAGACCGACGGCCATGTCTATCAAAATCTGGGCCACGTTTTCCAACAGCACCGGATCGTGCCGCGCATAGAGTTCCTTCAGGTTGGCCGCCTCCACGTATTCCATCAGCAGGTAAAGCCGCCCGTCAATTTTGCCGTGCTCCTCATACCCGACGACGCAATCGTGGTTGTGAATTTTCGACAGGATTTCGCAACCGCGCAGAAACCGCCGCCGCGCCAAAAAATTGAACCGCACCCGGTCGTGCAGCCGCCGCAAGGCGTGGGGTTTCCCCTGCGCATCCGTCACCAGCCAGATGTCCGCCATGCCGCCGCTATTGATCAATTCCTGCAAATAAAACCGACCGAACCGGTCTGGCGCGGCCCGACGGCTGGCGCGGCTATGACTTTCTGCGTTCGCCATTTCGGGTTTGTATGTAGCACAAGGGGAAAATTGCCGCCATCCGTTTCTTGTGACAGCGACGACGTAAAGCGAAGGACGGCCATACGCGGATGCGCGACGGGAATTCACAACGCGGTTGGAACTCGGATGCCAAAGCAAAAAAAGCGACGCAATCTCGTCGCCTCGAGCCACCCGACTTGACCTCCCAGCAACTCTAGCCCGCCCCAGACTGCTGACGACGCTGGTTGACGTCCGCGATGACGTCGGAGCGCGTCGGCAAAACGTCCAGCACAACGTCGTAAGGGCTGCCGTTGTATCGCAGGACGATTTGAACGTTCAACAGGTCGTTGTCTCGCCAGAACTCGATGGCGCGGGAAGTGTTTTCGAAATCGAGCGCCTCCTCAAAATTCTCCGTCCAGCCGGCAACCCCCTGGAGATAGAGACGGCTTTTCAAATCTTGCAGCAGCACTTTCATGTTTGTTTCTGGAGGGTTTTCGCTCCGCGTCGGCTAGCCCCGCGCCAAAGCACGCCCTTCCGCTTTCATCGCATTACCCAAATTTGGTTTCGGCATTAAACTACCGGGAAGCAGGGAAAGTTCAAGAAATAATGTGCGCAGTCCGCCGCAAACTTACACCGACGACTAGTCAGTAGTATATCGGATTTCCCCCGATTTGGAATTTGAATGCGGGTTTTAGACTACTTACGCCGTGAAACCGTGCGCCACGCGACCGGCCAATGCTTTGCTTTTTGGCCGCCTTCTGCTAAAGAACCCGCGATGAACCTCGTCGCCGAATACCTGAAAAGGAACCAAGCTCGCTTCGTCGGCGAGCTTTGCGATTACCTGCGTTTCCCCAGCGTCTCTGCTCAACCGCAACATCAAAAAGACATGCGCGCCTGCGCCGAATGGCTGGTCAGGCATTGTCGCCAGATGGGACTTCAAACGCGGCTTTGCACGACCAAAGGCCATCCGATTGTCCTCGCCAAAACGGCACGTGAGAAATCCGCCTCCTCACGTCGGCGGCCACACTTCGTGGTTTACGGTCATTACGACGTGCAGCCGCCCGAGCCGTTCGAGCTTTGGAAATCACCGCCATTTGCGCCGCGCATCCAAGGCCGCTCACTCTACGCCCGCGGGGCTGCCGACAACAAAGGCCAGCACTTCGCCCATCTCAAGGCGGTCGAGGCATACCTCAAGACCGGCACACCGCTGCCCTGCGACCTCACGTTCGTCATCGAAGGCGAGGAAGAGGTCGGCAGTGAAAGTCTCGCCACTTTTCTGAAGCGACACCGCGCCGAACTGCGTTGCGATGCGATTGTGATTTCGGACACCGGCATGCCCAGCCTTAAACACCCGGCGCTCACCTACGCTTTGCGCGGTATTGTGGCGTTTGAAATCACCCTGTGCGGACCGGTGCGCGACCTGCACTCCGGCATTTTCGGCGGCGCCGTGGAAAACCCGGCGATGGCTTTGTGCCAGATGCTCGCCCAACTCCGCGATCGGAACGGCTGCGTCACGATTCCCGGTTTCTACGATAACGTCACGCCGCTCTCGGCCTACGAACGGAGGCAACTGGCCCGCCTGCCGCTCAAAGATCGGCACCTTCAAAAACTGCTCGGCGTGCCGAAGCTTTTCGGCGAACGCGGATTCACAGCGGAGGAGCAACGCAGCGCGCGTCCCACGTTCGAAATCAACGGCCTGACCAGCGGCTACCAAGGCGAAGGCAGCAAGACCATCGTGCCGGCGTGGGCCAAGGCCAAGATCACCTGCCGGCTCGTCCCGAACCAGAACCCAGAGAAAATCTTCCAACTCGTTCGCAAACACGTCGGCAGCATTTGTCCGCCAACGGTGCGGCTTGAAATCACCGGCGGCCGCGGCTCGGAGGCGTATCTCGTCTCGCCCAAAGGAGCGCAGGCTCAGGCCGCGCTGCGCGCGCTGGAACTGGCTTTCGGCTGCAAACCCGTCCTGCTCCGCGAAGGGGGTTCCATCCCGATTGTGACTGACATGAAACGGATTCTCGGCGCCGACTCGCTCCTGCTCGGGCTGGCGTTGCCGGACGCCAATGCCCACTCACCAAACGAGAAGTTCAACCTCGATTGCTTCGCGAAGGGGCAGTTGCTGAGCGCGCATCTGTGGCAGGAATTGAGTAGCGTGTAGCTCACGGCATTAGCAGCCGGCAACACCGCGGACTCGCGTCAGCGCTACGCCGCGCGTTCCCACTTCGCCAATTCCTCACGCAACCGTTCAACGGGCAAACCCACCACGTTGCTGTAGGAGCCGGAGGTTTCCGCCACCAGTTTTTCTCCATGCTCCTGAATGGCGTAAGCGCCCGCCTTGTCCAACGGATTCACCAGCGCGAGGTATTCCCGGATTTGTTCGGGGCTGAGCGGATGGAATTTCACATCCGTCCATTCGGCAAAAACGCGTTGCCGATGTCCCCGCAGATGCACCAGGCAAATGCCCGTGATCACCGCGTGCGTGCGGCCCTGCAACTCGGTCAGCATCTTGAAGGCATCGTCGAGGCTGGTGGGTTTGCCGAAGAGCTTCGTTTCCCGGTCCAGATAGACGAGCGTGTCCGCCGCCAGCACCAGCGCGTCGGGAAAGCGCTTTGCGACGGAACGCGCCTTGCGGCAGGCGTTGACCTGCGCCATCTCCCACGCCGTCAACTGCTCGTCATGCACTTCGCCCGTGTCGCTGGCCACAACCTGAAACTTGGGAACCAATTGCTTCAATAATTCCGCCCGGCGCGGCGAAGCGGAGGCTAGAATGAGCGGAGGCAGGTTCATTGGCAGGAGCGGCCACGTCGAGGTCTGAAAGCAATCCGCACGAGACGAAACTACGCCGCACGAAAGGCGAAGTCGAGATAGTATGCGCGGTGACTGTCCCAACCCGCATATTTCACACGCGTCTCGAAACCACCACCGGCTGTAGCCGCGACCTTCAGGTCGCGCTGTGTACTTGCGTACCGTTCTTGGGCGCAAGCTTCACCACGTGACACGTGGTAAAGCTTGCCGCTACAGGCGTGTGAAATTTGCGGGCTAATCCTCAATCCGCTCACAGTCTGTCGGGGGAAGCGCGACCAGCAATTCTGCGACGGTCCGTTCCTGCCCAAGCAGGACGAAATCCGGCGCGATTTCCGCCAGCGGGCGCAGGACGAACGCTCGTTCGTGAGCGCGAGGGTGCGGCAGGGTCAAAGTTGCGCCAGCCCGCGCATCGTTTCCGAACGCGATCAAATCCAAGTCCAGCGGGCGGGGTTGGTTCAACACTGTCCTGGGTCTTCGACCAGACTCCGTTTCCATCGCCTGTAGCTTTACGAGCAGCGACTCGGGTGTTTCGCCCGCGCGCGGCACCAAACCCACGACCGCGTTCACGAAGTCCGGCGAGCCGGGCGGACAGTCCACCGGCGCCGTGCGCCAGAGGGAAGATTTCAGCAGTGGCTGATCGGAAAACTCCTGCAAACGCGCCATCGCCTGCAAAATGATTTTGTGCGAATCGCCGAGATTTGAACCCAGCGCAATAAACGCGAGTGTAGGGGCCGACGTTAGGAGGCTCATTTTTTCCGCGCGCTTGACTTGGAGCCTCCTTACGTCGGCTCCTACAAGTTCACTTCAGTCCCAACACGTCCAGCATGTCGTAAAGCCCCGGCTTTTGCTTCACGACCCATTGCGCGGCGCGGAGCGCGCCGTTGGCAAAGGTCTCGCGGCTGGAGGCTTTGTGCGTCAACTCCAAACGCTCGCCGTTGGCGGCGAAAATGACGGTGTGGTCGCCAACGACGTCGCCGCCCCGGACGGAATGAATTCCGATTTCAGTCGCGGTGCGCTCGCCAACCATCCCCTGCCGGCCATAACGCACGCTCTTGTCTAATTGCTGCCGACGCACGGCGGCTAGAATCTCTGCCAATGATTTGGCCGTGCCGCTGGGAGCGTCCTTCTTCAACCGGTGATGCATCTCCACGATTTCGAGGTCAAAATCCGGGCCGAGAATTTCGGCTGCCTTACGCGTCAGCCAGAACAGCGCGTTGACGCCCGTGGAGTAGTTCGAGGACCAGACGATGGGGATTTGAGATTTCAGATCGGAGATTTGAGATCGCTCCGCGTCCGAATGGCCGGTCGTGCCGATGACCATGGCTTTCTTGTGGTTTGCACAAAGCTCGGCGATGCCAGGCGTGGCGCTGTGCGCGCTGAAGTCCACAACCACGTCGCCCTGGCCGATGATCTTTCGCAGGTCGTCGCCCAGGTCAATCTGGCCAACGACTTCGGTCTCACGAAAGTTCGCCGCGCAGGCGAGCAAAGCTCTGCCCATGCGGCCCTTCGCGCCGGTGATGATGATTTTGATCGCAGCCATAGTGCTCACGGCGGGTTTTTCTTGAGAAACACCCTGCAAAGGTTTCTGACCCGCGCCCGGAAAATTACAAATGAAAGCTGGGGACGCCGGGGCCGAATGTGTTCTTCAAAGATAAACTGCACGCGGGAGTTGAACCTGGCCTCGGCTTCCTCGGCGTCGCGGGAAAGCGGATCAAGCGCGAATTCAAAGCGGTCGAACAATTCCGCCAGTTCAGCTAACTCAGCTCGGGTAACACACCCTTCGGAAAGTCCGTCGTCAGGCATTCCTTTTCCTCCAAAGCCCGGTTCTGCCGGTCGTCACACGCGAGTTTGTAATCGAGAACCAGATCGTAGAGTTCCGCCGCACCGCAATCGGGATACTTATCTTTCAATCCGGCAAGAATCTGCAACGCCGACTCGCAAAACGCCCCCATCCGACGCCACATATTGGCCACTTCATCGAGAGAATCAGCCCGGCGAGCGAGCCGCGCGATATGCTCATAGGTCTGCCGCACGCTGGCTTCCACAAAACACACCTCGCGCGAAAAGGCCGCGCTCGCTGCGGACGAAGAACCGTCCAGGAAGGAACTCCCCACGCGCTGCAATGCGCTCAAGCGCGGTTGCCCCGCCTCAATCAGTTCTTCGTAGTTCAACGACGGCTTCATTGTTCGCCCATAATCTAAGAGAGCGCCCGAACCAGCGCAAGCGCACACAGCAGCAGTACTCCAATTGGGCGGCGGCGCTGCCGCACTGCCCCCAACTCCGGGTTGGGGCAATGGCGCACCCCCTAAATTCAAATCAGAACACGACCCGCACAACCTTCATTTCAAAATTCCGCACGCTTTCATCGTCGCCCGCAGCTTCTCGCGATTTGCCGCGCCCATCGGCACCAGGGGCAGGCGGTACTCCTCTTTCACCACGCCCAGCATCGCCAGCGCCGCCTTGACCGGAATCGGGTTTGTCTCGATGAACAGGTCCTTGAACAGCGGATAGAATCGGGCGTGCAGCCTCCGAGCCGCACTGAGGTTGCCTCTGGCAAATGCCCGCACCATGGCAACAACTTCTCCGGGGATCACGTTGGACGCAACACTCACGACGCCCTGCGCGCCCACCGCCATGAACGGCAGCGTCAGCGAGTCGTCGCCGCTGAGAATCGTAAATCTCGGCCCCAACGCGGCGCGCAGTTGCGAGACACGGTCGGCGCTGCCGCCCGCTTCCTTGATGCCGACGATGTTTTTACATTCAGCCGCCAGCCGTTTCACCGTCTCGACGCCGATTTCAACTCCGCACCGACTTGGGATGCTGTAGAGCACGATCGGCAGTTTGGTGGCACGCGCAACCGCGCGAAAGTGCTGGAACAACCCTTCCTGCGTCGGTTTGTTGTAATACGGCGCGACTTGCAGCGAGCCGTCCGCGCCCGCTCGCTCGGCTTCCTGCGTCAGGTAAATGGCTTCCTTGGTCGAGTTCGCGCCGCTGCCGGCGAGCACCTTCACCTTGCGCGCCGCGAATTTTACCGTCAGTCGAATGACGTGAACGTGTTCCTCGTAGTCGAGCGTCGCGGATTCCCCGGTCGTGCCCGCCGGCACGATGCCGTCCACGCCGCCCTTGATTTGCATTTTGATGAGGCGCTCCAGCGCGACTGCATCAATGCCGTCTTTGTGAAACGGTGTGACTATCGCTGTGTAAGTTCCCGTGAACATAAATCAAATCGGCCGACAGAATCAGAAAATCCACGCGATTTGGCGAGCCTGATTTTTAACGTGCTGCCGACATCTTGTCGGCAGAAAAAGCTCAGCCACGCCGCGCTAGCGGCGTTGGCTGGAGCGCTTGGTTATGCAAGTATCTCATGTTGGATGCCACCAATAGTACACGCCTGGCACTATGCGTTGGCATCCACCAACCGTGTTATTTTTGAACTTGTTTGCGTCCTGATCGTTTCGGAACACCCGAACTCCCATAGCAAAGCCGCCAAAACCGTTCTTACAGAGACCCACATTGGGTGGGAGGTCCGGAGAATCAATGCTGTCATTTGTCACGTACACAGGGGTCAACATCCTGATGCTGGCCGGCAACTTAGCAAACTCCGGGTCTGAGTTGAATATCCTGTCTTCCTTGACTGGCCAGTTAAGCAGGAGCTGTAGGCAGTCTTCACGAAGACCAGCGTCAACAGATCTTTGGATCTCATGGGCTCGCACAAGCCCTCCTAGCTGGCATACAATCGTACCAGCGACGACTGATGCAAGCCCACCACCAAGAAACCCCGCCAAGGGATGTATTCTCCTACCCGTAGCGGGAGCCCGTCTCACCATGATCTATCCGAGGTGGGTAATCCATACCATCCAGACAATGAAGGCCATCAAATATCCGAACAGGCCCCTAAAG
>Ga0315289_10014092_pt1 | contig 11179 bp, 20 predicted proteins | sample YL17G11_40_MG_FD_203452 | JGI IMG/M metagenome (GOLD analysis project Ga0315289, IMG submission 203452) | Sediment microbial communities from Yellowstone Lake, YNP, Wyoming, USA - YL17G11_40 | ecosystem: Environmental > Aquatic > Freshwater > Lake > Sediment | place: USA: Wyoming | collected... | reverse complement strand
GAGTATGCACAAGTAATTGCAAGAGGTAATGCCCAAATTATTATGAGGGGAAACTCTGTTGTGCAATATATGTGGGAAAACTCTGTTGTGCAAGATATGAGGGGAAACTCTGTTGTGCAAGATATGTGGGAAAACTCTGTTGTGCAATATATGTGGGAAAACTCTGTTGTGCAAGATATGAGGGGAAACTCTGTTGTGCAATATATGTGGGAAAACTCTGTTGTGCAATATATGTGGGAAAACTCTGTTGTGCAAGATATGAGGGGAAACTCTGTTGTGCAATATATGAGGGGCGAGGCAATGGTTTCTGCTTATGGAAATAATAAAATTAAAGCAAGTGGTTATAATATTATTCGGACAGTTAAATCTAATAGAAAGAATTTAATCATTGTAATGAACAAAAAAAGCCATTTAATTATTGTTCCAGATTTAAAACCAACATTTGTTGATTTTAAAAAACGATTTCCAGTTCAAATTAAGGGCAAAAATGCAATTCTTTATAAGGCAGTTCATAAAGTAAATGGGAGATATTTTTCTGACAATACAACAAATTTTGAATATAAAATAGGAGAGATAAAGAAACATAAAAACAATAAATCAAAAGAAAATAGTTGTTCTTTTGGATTGCATATTGCCGAAAAGCGTTGGGCACTGACCTATGGAAAGAATTGGGAAGATATGGCTTTATTGGAATGTAGGGTTCCGACAAATAAAATTGTTGTAGCAAAAGATTGTGATGGAAAGGTTAGAACATCTGAATTAAGGGTTTTGCGGGAAGTTCCCAAAGAAGAATGGTAAATATCTAAAAATAATATGGCTGGAAAAAAGGGAATGCACAAAAAAACAGTTCAGAAGCATCATCTTGAATATAATCCAGAAAAAACAGTAAAGATTTTCAGAAAAGAGCATTGGGTTTTTACACAACTTGATAGATTTAATCCGATTAGTGAAGGATTAATAAAGGGATTGAGATACTGGATTAAAAAAAACAAAGATAAAGCAATAAAATTGTGAAAGATAAACCCAAAACAGTAAAGATAGGTAAAGAGATTATTAAAATCGGTGAAAAGGACGGTGATTTAATTCCTGCAAAAAGAGATATCAAGCCAAAAGAAATTATCAGGGAAATGAAAAAAGAGGTTAAAAAAAGCACAATTTTCCCTAATCGTCCTCAAGATGATGAAACTGATCGTCTGAAAAAAACAAGAGATTATTTGGGGCAAGACATAAAAGAAGGCAGGAAAGAGATAAAAATTAATGAGAAAGTAAAGAAAGAATTAGATAGAGATTATAGCATAAAGATATTACGACTTTTGAGGGAAGCTGTGGCAGAAGCTAACAAGGTTATTAAGAAGTTTCCTGATTTTAAATGATAATCTCTTTTCATCAGCAGAGATATTAGTTCTTTAAAAACAAAAGCGCTAAAGCCCTGATTTGCCGGCAGGATCATACTCGCTCAATTAAACTAAATTCGACCTTTGGTTTTTAAATATTTTTCCTGCCGGTTAATGAGGGTTATTAGCGCGATCGTTCAAAGTGCTTTGGGAGGTGAGAAAATGAACAATGGATACGAAAACCCAGATCTTCTGTTTACCTTTCAGATAATCAGATTTCTCCAGACACTTCGTTACTACATCGTAATGATGATAGCCGAAGAGGAAATCTCGGAAGAAATGCAGGAATTCGTAAAACCTCTTATTGATTTCTGCAACAAGATGATTTCTACATTAATGAAGGAATCTACGAAACTGAAGTTCTGGGAAGTAATCTGGGGTAATCACGGCTATCGTGAGGAATATTTTAAAGGAAATGATAGTGATGAACTGAAAGGAGGTTAAAAATGGCATATACATTTCAGGCCTGCAAGGATTGTGGTTGTATCTGTAGTAACAAGACCGGTAAATGCTGTCGGTGCAAAAGCAAAAGGATAATTATAATCAATCACAAAGGACAAATAATAGATAATAAAAGGAAAAACCAAAACAGCACATTAGTGGGCAAGCCCATAGGGGGGAGGTGATAGAACCTGAAAGACGGTGAAGAACTCCCCCCGACCCTATTATGAATAAGAAAAAGAAAAATCAAAATCCCGAAGAGAAGAGTTATTATTGGCAACTTCTTAAAAAAAAGGGATTGTTAAAGAAATATGGTCTTGATTATCCGGGAGCATATAAGGATTGGGAGAGAAAAAGAAAAACAACATATAACGAATATTTATGATAGCCGAAATAATAAAAATAGATAAGAAAAAATCAAAGTTTGGTGGATATTTTTGCTATGTATTTTTTAAGGGGAAGAACGGAAATAGTTATAAGACCTGTCTTTATCCTGAATACAGGAATTTTCAGAGATGGAAAGGATTAAAGGTTGGCGATATCTTGAAAAATATAAATATCAAAAAAGGTCGTTTAATTGATGCTGATAGTTTGGTTAAAAAAATATAAATAAAACTATGATAATACCAGATGTTATCCCAGATAAGCCAAAAAAAATTAAGGACTGGAAAAAAGAATTAAAAAAGAAAAGTAAATATAATGGAAAGATATATTGTTTCGGAAAAGAAATAAATGTAAATTGGACATCAGATTCGTTAATTCTTATTATTAAATTTTTGTTAAATGAAAATGAACGATTAAAAAGGGAAATTAAAAAATTAGATGTTTTATGAAAAAACCAAAGAAAATTGATGACTGGGGAAAAGAATTTGATAAAGACTTTTTTGAAATAGAGGCTGGCGAGGCGGAAGATGGTAGCGACCAATGCTTGGTGGTAAGTAAAGATGGACTTCATAGATATTCACTTGCAGAAATTAAGCAATTCATCAAACACCTTCTTAAACAGAAAGAAGAAGAACTTTTAAAAGAAATTGAGAAGGAGATAGACAAAACAAAAGAAATTGCCACAAATTTTACTGTTGACATTAAGAATAATTATAAAATTAAGGATTGGATGGTTGAGAGTAATCAAATTAAAAAAATATTGAGAAACTTAAAAAATAGCAAACAAATTTTAAAAAAAGTTAAAGGCCGAAAATAAAGTTAATTAAAAAAAGAATTATGGAGGATGTAAAGTTTTTAGAGACAATTTTAAAAGAAATTGTGTTAAATCCAAACGAGGTTAAGGTAGAGAAAAAAATGGATGCAATGGGAGTAATGATGGAGGTGAAGATTAATTCTGAAGATGCAGGATTTGTAATCGGAAGAGAAGGAAGGGTTGTGCAGGCAATAAGAATGATAATGAAGTCTTATGGAATGAAAAATCACGAAAAGATTGCTGTCAGATTGGTTAATATTCCAGAAAAGCCACCGGAAAAGCCAATAGAACCAAAAGAAGAATCTAAATAATATATGGGCTGGATTATTGGTGGCCACCGATCTGGCCCTTTAGAAAACAATGAAAAAAGTATTTATCTGCAGTCCATTAAAAGGAAATCATAAAGAGAATATTAAAAAAGCAAAAGAATATTCAAGGTTTGCTGTAAAGAAAGGATATATTCCAATCACACCACATATTTATTTCACGCAGTTTTTAAATGATAAGATTAAAAGAGAAAGAGAAATGGCGCTAAAGATGAATTTAGAACTTTTGGATTTATGCGACGAGTTGTGGATTTTCGGAGATAGAATTACAGAAGGGATGCACAAGGAAATAAGTAAATGGTGTAGGGAAAGATCATTAAGAAGTATTAAAACTTTTTAAAAAAAATATGACAAAAGAAGAAAAAAAACTTTGGAAAACTAATAAGCTAATTTGTGGTGATAATTTAGAGGAACTGTCTAAGCTTCCTAAAAAGAGTGTAGATTTAATTTATATTGACCCGCCCTTTTTTACCCATAAGCAGTATGAAGTGGTTTGGGGCGATGAAGCAGAAGTTAGGAGTTATAAAGACAGATGGGAAGGCGGGATAGAGCATTTTATTAGTTGGCTAAAGCCGAGAGTGCAAGCGATGTATGAAGTATTAAAACCTACCGGCTCTTTTTATTTACATTGCGACTGGCACGCTAACGCTCATATAAGGATTATGTTAGATGAGATTTTTGGCGAAGAGAACTTCAGAAATGAGATTATTTGGCATTATGATTACGGGGCAAGAAGTAAAAAAACCTTTGGAAGTAAACACGATACTATTTTTTGGTATTCCAAATCTGGAGAATGGACTTTTAACGCTAAAGATATACTTGAACCATTTAAATCTAAAATGACCGAATGGCGTTATACAAGAGGTGGACAAAAAGGAAAACCAATGCCCGAAGGAAAAATTCCTTCTGATGTTTGGGATATAAAGTTTAACGCAATGTCAATGGAACGGGTAGGCTATCCAACTCAAAAGCCAGAGGCACTCTTAAAAAGAATAATAGAGGCGTCTTCAAATAAAGGCGATGTAGTAGCTGATTTCTTCTGTGGTTGTGGCACAACTGTAGCTGTAGCTCAACGATTAGAGAGAAGATGGATAGGGATAGACATTTCACCAACAGCAATTAAGATAATGCAACGAAGATTGAAAAAAGACTTAAGAATGGCAGAAGGTGTTAACTATACTGTTGTCGGTATGCCAACAACCGTAGAGGAAGTAAGAAAATTAGAACCCTTTGAATTTCAAAATTGGGTAGTAATAGATAAAATGAGAGCTAACGCAAACAGAAAGAAGGTCGGGGATATGGGATTAGATGGTTATTATCCCAAAAGCATTTTAACTGAAGAAGCGGGAATACAAGTAAAACAGTCTGATGGAGTAGGACGTAATGTTGTAGATAATTTTGAAACCGCACTTAAAAGGCAAGGCTATAAAAAAGGTTATATTGTGGCTTTTAGTTTTTCTAAAGGTGCTTATGAGGAAGTAGCACGAATTAAAAACAAAGAAGAATTAGAGATAAAGTTAATTACCGTAAAAGATCTATTAGAAAAGAAAAAACCAATAGTATAGACGATAAAAATAAAAAACTAGCAGAAGAAGCAGCTGAAAAACTAGCTGAAATTTTTATTATGCAAATCGAGCATGAAAAAAGAGAAAAGCAATCGCATGGACATTTCAAAAAAAATATGACAAAAGAAGAAAAAAAACTTTTAGAACAAATATTACAAGAACTTAAATTATTAAGAGTAGAAATGGGAAGATTGCAACGAATAACTATTATTAGGGAAACCGAACCAAGATATTGTCCAAATATAAGGGTTGGAACCGAACCAACATATTATTATTCGGGTGAGAGACCCAATACTGGAACCGAACCAAGATATTATTCTACTACCGCAAATAGGTATTGGTAAAAAAATATGACCCCCCAACAAGAACAACATCTACAAAAGATTAAAGAGGAGTTCTGCCGATTATATGATGTCAAATATCGGGCTGGTCAAAAAGAACACGGAGGAAACTTATGGGATAAGGCAAATAAAATAGACCTTGCGATAGAAGAAGCATTAGACTTGGTGGGTTATTTATTAACTTTAAAACAACAAATAAAAGAACATAAGGATTTTGATAAAAATAAAATAAAAGAATAGTTCTTTTAAAAAATTAATATGTGGTGTCAGGTTATGTTGTGTTATGTTAAAAAATTCATCAATGTTTGAGTTTTATAGTTTTTTGGTTAGGTTTGATAATGACTCCTATCGTGATTTACAGGGTCGTTTATTTACCATTGTAGATGCGATTACTGACGACCCTAAAAGAAACGAAGGAATTAAAAGTCTAATTCGAAAAGAACTTTCAGGCTGGGGGAGAGAACAATCAAAATTTTTTAGAGATTTAGTTTGGTCTCTTGCAACGGAAACAAACGACACAGATGTGTTGAAATATTTAAAAGGTCAGGAAACTGAAATAAGGGGGATATATAAATTTCCCAAACTAAAAGTCAAAAAGTAATTTAATTATAATTTGACGCCACTTATTAGTTCTTTAAATCTATGTTAACCAACAACACAAAGGTTAACATAAAAAATATTGGAAAAAATACTTTTATGAAAATACCAAAAATTATTCATCAGGTTTGGGTCGGCAACCTGCCTATGCCTAAAAAATGGATGAGAACTTGGAAAGAAAAGAATCCAGACTGGAAATATATTTTATGGGGGAATGATAGAATTTTTAATAGAAAATGGATTAACCAAAAACATATTGATTTTTATAAGAATAAAAAAACTTGGTGGGGGATAGCCGATATTGTCAGATATGAAATACTTTATGAATTTGGTGGTTATATGCCCGGGACTGATTCAGAATGTTTAAATAGTATTGATAATCTTTTTAACGAAAATGGTTTTGATTGCTATACCGTATATTCAAATGAAAGAATAAGAAAAGGACATATTGCTCCAATAATGGCCTGCACAAAAAACAATCCATTGTTAAAAGCAATGATTGAAGATTTGGCAAATAGAAAAAGAATTGGGTTATATCCTGTTTGGAGAGAAGTTGGAAATTTATTTACAAGGCAGATGACTGAAAAGACAGAATATAAAAATATTAAAATTTATCCAAGTTATTATTTTATACCGGAACATTTTATGGGTGATAAATATACCGGAAAGGGTAAAATTTATGCAAGGCATCATTGGGGAACAACATTAAAAAAATATAACGAGGGAGTATGAAATTATTTTGGCACAATGAAAATAATTTTGGAGACAACCTTTCGCCAATTATATTGCAACATTTTATAGCTGAAAAGGTGGAGCGTGCAAAAAGAAATGATACTGGAAAAATGTTATCTACTGGAAGTATCTTTGGAGCATTAAGAGAAAATGATATTGTTTGGGGAACGGGAATGATCAAAAATGGAAAAGTAAAAGCTCCAAGGGGAGTAAAGATAATCGCAGTAAGAGGAAAATTAACAAAACAAAACCTTGAGAGTGTTGATGTTCCAGAGGTTTATGGGGATCCGGCACTTTTACTTCCTATTATTTACAATCCAAAAGTTGAAGTGAAATATGAACACGGACTCATTCTTCATTATACAGATCTTGATAATGAATTTGTAAAAGATTTTTCAAAGCACAAAAATAGAATTGTTATCAATGTAAGAGATAATTGGCAAAAGATAATAAGAGAAATTTTATCTTGCAAGGGGATTATTTCTTCTTCGTTACACGGAATAGTTGTTGCAGAAGCATATAATAAAAAGGTTGGTTGGATAGAGATAAATAAAAAAATAGTTGGAGGAAATTTTAAATTCAATGATTATTTTTCAGGAACAGAAAGAGGAATTGAAGAGCCAGCAGAGATTGGTCAAACTATAAAAATATTACCAAAGATAGAAAATCTAAAAAAAATTCAGTATAGATTATTGAGCAATTTGTATGATAAAATATAGTAGAAAATTATCAGTAGCGATAATGATGCACCCAAAAAGATTTAAATATTTACCTTATTTGGTTGGAAAGTTAGGAGATGTAAGAATTTCAGTTGATAAAATAAATAATATTTGGAATACATCAAGGAGGGCTTGGTTGATGTATGATTCAAAAGCAGAATACCATATTGTGATTCAAGACGATGCAATAATAGGAAAAGATTTTATCAAAAAAGCAGAGGCGATGATGAAAGAAGATGCAATTTATAATTTTTATATCGGCAGACCAAGATTTTATCATCAAGTTTTGAAAGCTAAAAAGGAAGATAAAAAGTTTTTAATTCAAAGAAACCTTCACCACGAAATAGCTTTTGGAATGAGAACAAATAGAATTGATGAGATGATAAAATTTGTAGAGAAAATAGATCCTGATTCTGATAGATGTATAAATGGATATGTAAGGGCAAAAAAATTAAAAGTAATATTTCCAATGCCAAGTTTAATAGACCACAGAAACGAAGACACATTGCATAATTTGAACAAGGGAAGTTATAAGAAAAAAGCAACTTGGTTTATAGGAGAATAATAAATAAAAAAATATGACAGAATATAATGGATTTACAGAAAAGATTAAAAGAGAAATAAAAGAAAGAGATGGGGGTTGTAAAAGATGTGGGTATAATTATAGTTTAGTAATTCATCATATTGACGGAGATAAAAATAATCAGAAAAAAGATAACCTTATTTGTCTTTGTTATAATTGCCACGCAAAAATTCATTCATCGCCAAGACCATATATTTATAAAAATCAATTAAAAAGATTAGTTAATCAAACAAAATTATTATGGAGGAAGAAAAACCAAAAAAAAATGGCAGACCAACGAAATTAACTAAAACATTTTTAGAGATTGCAGATGAAATTATTAATAATGATATTAATGCCATTATTCATACTGATGAAGAATTGCTTTTATTGATTAATGAAAAACTTGAAGGAGAGGAAAAAATCAGTCAAAGAACTTTTGAAAGATGGAAAGCAAAAAGTAATAAAGTTGATGATTTAGATAAGATAGGAAAGAGTTTTGTCGCCTTAATAAAAAAGGCATTAATAAAACAAAAGCAATATTTATTTGAAGAGTTAAGGGGAGATGATAAAGCTTGGCAGAGATGGGCTTGGATTATTGAAAGAAAATTTGATGATTGGAATATTAGGCATAAGACCGAATATGGATTTGGTAATGAAATCAATAGTATAGAAGTGATAGTAAAACAAAAAGAAAAAAATGAAACTAAATCTGAAACTGGAGGAGGACAAAAACATAACGGGAATATTCGCAAAGAACCTAAAGGAATACCAGACAAAAAAGAACAGGATAATAATCAACGAGGGAGGGACGGGGTCAAGTAAGACATATTCTTTGGCACAACTGTTTGCGTTAATATTGACAAGAGAAAGAGGTGTTACATTATCAGTTGCAAGAAAAGCATTGCCGGCATTAAAGGCAACGGCGATGAGGGATTTCTTTAATATCTTAAAAGAATGGAAAGTTTATAGACCAGAAAGTCATAACAAGACAGATTTAATTTATAATTATTTAGGAAACCAGATTGAGTTCTTTGGAATAGACGATCCGATGAAAGTAAGATCAAGAAGAAGAAATTATCTGTGGTTAAATGAAACGAATGAATTTACTCTTGAGGATTACCGGCAACTTGCGATGAGAACAGATAAGCAGATATTCTTGGATTATAATCCATCTCATTTTGAGCATTGGATTTATGATGAGCTTCAGTCCAGAGACGACTGTAAGATAATAAAGTCTACATATTTAGATAACCCTTTTTTGCCAGAGGAAATAATAAGGGAAATAAAGAACTATAAAAATAAAGACAAGAACTATTGGAGAATTTATGGTTTAGGATTAAGAGGAGTTACAGAAGCGCTTATATTTACTCATTGGCAGTATTGCGATCATTTACCAGGAGAGGGCGAGAGAATATTCGGTCTTGATTTTGGTTATAATAATCCGACAGCATTAGTTGAGATAGTAATCAATGATGACAGGATTTTTGCAAAAGAAAGAATTTACAGAAGCTATCTTAAAAGACCAGAGCTTGTTGAATTAATAAAAGATTACTGCACAGAAGATAGTTTTATTTATGCTGATGCAGAAGATCCGCAAGCAATAGATGATTTAATTGATGCGGGATTTCCTAATACAACAGCAACAGACAAGGAAAAGGGAAGTGTGTTTGCCGGCATTCAGGAATTAAAGAAGAGAGATTTTTACATCACAAAGGATTCAATAAATGGTTTAAAAGAAGTAAAATCATATTGCTGGAAAGAGAAGGACGGGAAATTGATTGATGAACCCGTGAAGATTAATGATCACTTTATGGATGCAGTAAGAGGAGCGGTTTATACTTATTTTAATAATTATGCCGAGCCAAGATTTTCTTGGTTGCAATAAAAAGGTCGTATAAAGTAATTAAAAGAAAATATGAAACAAAGAGAGATAAAATTTAGATTTTGGGATAATAAAAAAAGGAAGTGGTATTATGAAGGGGTTTTTATTAAAGATTTTTTAGATGGAAAATTTGCTGATGAGTTTTATCATTTTGCTCCTTTTGCTTCTAATTTAATTGTTTCGCAATACATAGGACTTAAAGACAAAAACGGAAAAGAAATATATGAAGGGGATATAGTAAGTTATGAATGTTATAAACCAACAGGGGATGAACCAAAAACTGGAGAGGTGATTTGGGGTTATGATAGTTGGATAACTAATAATATTTGTGATTTTAATTTTATAGTTTCTCAAGCTCATCCCAGATGGGAAGATTTAGAAGTTATTGGCAACATCTACGAAAACAAAGGTTTATTAAAATAAAAATGCCACAACCCTTGACAAATTTAAAAAAGGAGAATATACTAAAAGAATACGATGATAAAGCAATGAAAATTTGTGAGGTTTTGTATAATAAGAAGAAAATAATAAATAAAATCAAGAGAGGAAAATTAGAGATACACATTGCTGGCGAGAAAATAAGTTTAAGCATTACATATTATATTTAATCAGCGTAACTAAAGGGCGCTTTTAAAGCGTAACCTACGGGCGCTAACCCACACCATTTTAAGATGGCGGGTTGGCGCTTTTTTATTATATGCCAAAAATCGGAAAATTCTACTTTGGCTTTCCAAGACGAGAAAAGAGCTATCTTGGTAGTGGAACAGATAGTTTGCTTCTAAAAAGATTAATAGGGGCTGACTGGGATGAGACCAAATTTCTTGAGTCATACAGTAAGAGCTTGTATGTTTTTGCTTGTGTTTCAAGAATAGCAGAGAAGGTCGGGGAGACGGCTTTTACACTAAATAGAATACAAAATTTAGTAGGGGACACAGAGGAGATTTTTAACCATCCAGTTCTTGATCTTTTATATCGGGTAAATCCTTTTCAGACAAAATCAGAGTTCTTGGAAATATTGGTAAGCAATTTTCTTTTGTCGGGAAATAGTTTTATTTGGAAATTAAGAAACGAAAAGGGCGAAGTTGCGGAACTTTGGAACTTGAGACCAGATAAGATGACGATAGTTGCCGATCCTGAAATATTTATCAAGGAGTATATTTTTACAAAAGATGATGGGACACAAGAACACTTTGAGCCAAACGACATAATTCATTTTAAGATTCCTTCCCCTCTTGATATTTATAGGGGAGTTTCTCCGCTTGCATCGGCACAGATAAGGGTTCAGACAGAAGAATATGCAACCAAGCATCAAAGGGATTTGTTTTTAAATAATGCAAGACCGGATGCCTTAATAATGTCTGATAGAACCTTAACGCAAAAGCAAAAAGATGAATTGCAGGCAAGATGGGAGCAAAGACA
>Ga0315289_10014091_pt1 | contig 11179 bp, 9 predicted proteins | sample YL17G11_40_MG_FD_203452 | JGI IMG/M metagenome (GOLD analysis project Ga0315289, IMG submission 203452) | Sediment microbial communities from Yellowstone Lake, YNP, Wyoming, USA - YL17G11_40 | ecosystem: Environmental > Aquatic > Freshwater > Lake > Sediment | place: USA: Wyoming | collected... | reverse complement strand
GACTCCCGGGCAGAGTTCCGGAGGCTCTCCGGGGCGCTGGCGGCCGCCCGGGAGCGCGCGGGCCTCCTCGCCGGCTTTGGCGGCGGCGGCGGCGGCGGGAGCTTTGGCGGCGGCGGCGGCCTGGGCGCCCCCGCCGACGCCGCCACCTCGCTCCTGAGGGAGCGCTCGGCCCTCTCCTCGGCCCACGCGGCCCTCGACGCGCTGCTGGGAACGGCCTCCGCGGCCGGCACCGCGCTCTTCGACCAGCGCGGCAGGCTCGGCGGCGCGGCGGGCAGGCTCGCGGCGGTCGGGGACCGGTTCCCGGTCGTGGGGGGCCTGCTCGCGGCGATCGGCCGGAGGAAGGAGAGGGACACGATCATCGTCTCGGCGGTCGCGGGCGGGTGCGCGTTCTTCACGTTCCTGTACTGGCTGAGGAAGTGAACTGCGAGGGGGAGAGGGCGCGGGAGTGTAACAGAGAGACAGAGTTTTTTTCCCCTTCTTCAAAAAGTCATCTTCAATGCTGCTCTCCGCTCGTCGGCTTTTGCTCTCTTCTTCTTCCTCCTCTCCTCTCTTCCTCGCGCGTGCGCGCTTCCAGCATCCGTTCCTCTCTCGTAGAGCTTCTTTTCCCCTAGTTCGGGCCATGGCGAGCGCAGAGGAGCTTGCCGCGAGGCGCGCGGCCGCGGCAGAGTGAGTTTTTTTTGGAATCGTTCGATGGTGGAGGCGACGAATTCAAGCCCTGTCGCTCGGCAACTCTCAACCCCGACCTCGACCTCGACCTCGAGAAAAAAACAAAAAAAACTCATCACAACACCAAACAGCGCCGCGAAGAGCGCCGACGCCGGAAACCCCACGCTCTTCGACAAGATCGTCGCGAAGGAGATCCCGGCTGACGTCATCTTCGAGGACGACAAGTGCCTGGGTGAGAAAGACAGGAGCCCCCCCACCCTCCCTCTTTTTTCTCGACCCCGATAAGAAAAAACTCTCACACTCTCTAAAAAAAAACTCCAGCCTTCCGCGACATCTCGCCGCAGGCCCCCGTCCACTTCCTCGTCATCCCCAAGAGCCGCGACGGGCTCAGCAGGCTCTCCAAGGCCTCCAGCGACGGGCACAAGGCGACCCTGGGGCACCTGCTCTTCGTCGCGCAGCGGGTGGCCAAGGAGCAGGGCCTGGGCGACGACGGCTTCCGCGTCGTCGTCAACGACGGCGTGAGCGGCTCGCAGTCCGTGTACCACCTACATCTCCACGTCCTCGGGGGGAGGCAGATGGCGTGGCCTCCCGGATGAAAGATAGTTTTCGTTGAGGTTCGCTGTCCGCGCCCGTCGAGGCTCCTTTGGCTCTAGAACAGAAGAACATCCAAAACAGAAAATGCGGCGATTCCGACTTGGTTGAGGGACAGACGAACCAGGACAGAGAGGAAATCGGGGCGATCGTTCCAATTCAAAGGGAGTTTGTTTTGGTTTTATGGGTTTACTTTTTTTTGTTTTTTTGAAAACGACGAGATGGAAAATGAAATTTGGGGAAAGAAAACAAAAAGAAGAAGAAAAAGAGGGGCGATTTTTATAAGCATTAAGCAGCCCTCATCTCTCTCTCTCTCGTGGGGAATCACGCGTTGTTGTTGTTGTTGTTGTGTATTGCTGCCAATCAAAGAAAAAGAGGAGAAGGAAGGAAGAGAAAAGGAAGAAAAAAGGAAGAAAAAGACAAAGGGAGAAAATATCTTCTTGCTTCGTTCTTCTTTTTCTTTTCTCTTTAACTTTTCTTCCTCTCTAGACCTTGCCCGCCGCCGGGGCGGTGAACGCGCCCGAGGGCACGTTGCTCTCCTCCTCGCCGACGGCCTCTGACGTGGCGACGGCGTCGCGCGCGAAGCCCAGGCCCAGCATGGCCCCGATCTCCCCGATGGCGAGCAGGAGGAGGCCGGCGAACACAAACATGTTGCTCCTGCGCCAGCCACCAGGCGAGTAGAACGCCTCGACATCGTTGGCGGCGAACGCGGCCGCGGTGGCGAGCATTCCCACGGCGCCCATGCGGGCCCTGCGCAGCCAGGGCGTCCTGGCGGCGATGGACGCGGCGTAGCCGAGGGCGAAGATGTGGATGAAGAGGCGCATGTAGGGAGCTATTGTGCGGAAAGTTTTTTTGAGTTTGAGGGTTGAGACAAGATTCGAAAGAACAAAATGAAAGAAACCAAACGAAAGAAAAATAAAAGTAAAAAAACTTCGTCCCCAAACTCACCGGCTTTCTGGTCGTTGGTCTTGGTCAGGAACGAGTTGATCCTCTTCTCTGACTGCTGGTGTGCTCCTGCGAGGGCCGTGCCCAGGCCGGCAACGGCAACGGCGAGGCCGGCGCCTCCCGCGGCGCGGGCGAGGATCGAGGCGCGCGACGACGCCCTCGCCGGAGCGCCCGCAGCCTCGCCGCCCTTGGCAGGCCCCGCCGCTGCCGCGCTGTCACCGCCGCCGCCGGTCACGTAAGCGTACCCCTCCCTCCACCCCAGGGTCGCCATCACGCACATGTTTCCTGCGGCAGCGAACGAGGACCCGGCCCTCAGCGCTCCCACCGCGTCGTTGAGGTAAGGGGGCTGCGCGTTGCGCAGCATCGAGACGGTCGAGGCCGCCATGAGGCCGATCGCGGCGAGCTCGCTGCGGTGGCCGCCGACCCACTTCGAGGGCAGCAGGGCGGCGAAGGAGGACACGACGGCGGAGCCCTGGAGGAGTATGTCCTGTCATTTGTTCAAAGTCGAGGTTTGCATTTTTTGGGTTCGAAAAAGAGGGAGGAGGAAGGGAAAGGGAAGGGAGGAAGGAGGCAGGGGGGGGGGAGGGTAAAGGGTGAGTTTCTCAGTTTCTTCTTCTTCTTTCTCCTCCACTTCCCTCCTCGCTCTCCCCCTCTCCCCCCAAGCCACAACGACACAGAGCCAAAAAGACTCACCCAGAGTAGGAACGTCACCGTCTTGTTGCGCACGGCCATCGCCGTCGAGGCGCCCATCGCAATCAGCAGGCCGCCGCCAGCGAGCAGCGTCGACAGCAGGGCCAGAAACCACCGCCACGTCAGCACAAAGCCCACGCCGCCGTCGCGCTGCTTCTTCGTCCCGAGCGCCATGATGGCGAGGTAGTCGCCGATGGCGGCCATGATGAAGCCGACGCCGGCGGCGGTGGTGGCCGTCGAGGGCGTCCCCCCGAGGATCGCGTCCTGCGCGCGGTTGGACAGGGGGTAGGAGGCGAAGGCCAGGGCCGCGACCGCGGGGGCGCGGGGGAGCCTCGGGTTTGCGGTGATCGCGGCGGCGACGGCGACGCCGGCGAGCTGCAGCCCGACGGCCCACCAGGTCGGCGGCACCGCGGGAGCGAACAGCGTGCCCGCGCGCTGCTGGTGCGCGACGGCGCCGAGCGAGACGACGCCCCCCAGCGCGGCGAGCGCGAGGGCGGCGAGCGCAGGGACGTCGTGCTTCTTGGGAGCTGCGGTCATTTTAGGTCTATCTTTTTTTTTTTGCTGTGGTTTGTGGTTTGCTTGTTTGTTTGTGTATTTTCTTTGCAAAAGGAAAAAAGGAAGTGAGAAGGACGCGGGAAGAGAAAGCCAAAAGAGAAAGCAGAAGAGGAGAGGTCGAGAGAGGTCGAGAGGAGGTTTCGCCAAAAGGCTGTCGTTTTGCTGCTCTCTCTCGTCAGGGCGCGTTGTCGATGGGTGGAGTCGCCCCCCCCACCTCGTGCTTCTTCCCACCACCGATTCCAATTTCTACTCCTGTTTGAAGGAAACCTCGATCCAGGGCCTTTCTCGTGCGACAGGAGAACAACAGAGGGCCACAGCTCGAGCGGAGACGGGCGCAAAGTTTCGGGGATCGATTCTGGGCAGCGCCGCCAGCTCGCGGCCGACAAACACCGCTGAAGGAGAAAAAACCTCGTCGCCGGCCTCGCACAAGACTTTCGCCCTCGCACAAGACTTTCGACAGGCGCTCAGCAAGTAAGAACCCATTCCGCGTCCGCTCGAGGTGAAGCTACGCGAAAAGAAAGGCTGTATTCCCACGGCGAGAGCACTCGATGACGGTGCCAGGAATTTGATGCTTCGATGCCGGTCGAGAGGAGGTGCGCCTTCGTTTCGCATCTCCTCCCTTGCCTAGTTCCCGCCGCTCAATTGACCTGCGACACGCCGGGGCGTGCTCTGCGATATCGCTCATACTCACCTGAAAAGAAAGGGCTCGACGAAAGGACGAAGAGCGGGGGGAAGGAGCGTGCAGAAGAAGCCAGAAAGAGGGACGACGACTGGCCCTGAGAGCTAGTCGAAAGCGGAAAGAGTGGAAAAAGTTTCTGTTTTTTTCCAGGAAAATTTCCTTTTTTTTCCTCTCTTCCTCTTTTCCTTTTTTTCCCCTTCTTCCCCCTTCGATTAGAAATTCTCTATGATTCCAGAGACGCCCATCGCTCGCGGCCCCGCCGTTGACTCATCGATCGCCCTGATCCTCTCCTCTTAGCGGTCCTGCCGCGAGAGAGGGCGCCGCGAGCAGCGAAGAGAAGGGCGAGGCGCGAAGCAGCGATGCGCGAGGGAGAGTCCGAGCCCGGCGGCAACGTCGTCGACGATGCCTCGGCGGCCGCCGCCGCCGCCACCGCCAAACGCCGCCGGGCTCGCCGCCCCCTCCTCCTCCCGACGCTCTGGCCTCGCACCCCCGTGGAGACCCGCCCGCCCTTGGCCCCGTCCCTGGAAGAGTTCATCTTCCCGGACGTGCTCGAGGCCGCGAGGAAAGGGAAGCTGCTGCTTTCGAGCAGCAGCGGCGCGGAGGAGAGGGAGGGGGAGAGCGAGAGGGCTGCTGCCTCTCAAGGGGCGGGAGGAGCGGGGGCGGCAGAGGCGCAGCTCGCTTCGGAGCCTCGCCCCCCCCCTCCTCCTCCTCCTCCTCCTCCTCCTCCTCCTCTTCGTCGCGCTCCTCCTTTCGCAGCAGCAGCGGCGGGCCCTCCCCCGATCTCGACGCTGCTGCTCACGGCTTCCTCCTCGAGAGCGGCAGCAAGGGCGGCGCCCGCGCCCGCGGCCGTGCCGGCTGCAGCGAAAAAAAGGAAACAAGACGCGCCTCCTTCTGCCGCTCTCTCGACGCCGCAGGGCAGCACCAACACCAAGAAGCAAAAGCTAAAGAAGAAGGACACGAGGAAGAACAAAGAGACAACGCCGGCAGCAGCAGCAGCAGCAGCCGCAGCAGCCGCAGCGGCGCGAACGCAGCAGCAGCCCCCTCCGACCGAGCCGAGGTGCCCCGCTCCTCCTCGTCCCCCCTCAGAGACCTGCTCCTTCTTCATGCAGGGCCGCTGCCTCCGCGGCGCCGCCTGCACGTTCGCCCACGACAGGGTCCCGGCCACCAGGCTGCTGCGGTGCCGGTTCCACGCGCGCGGGGAGTGCATGAAGGGAGCCGAGGCCTGCGAGTTCTCGCACGACCTCTCTCGCGAGCCGTGCGCGCGCCTCCTGCTTCTGGGGACCTGCTCCCTTTCGGCGACGGGGAGGCGCTGCGACCGCTTGCACGATCTGAGTGGCCTCTCGGGCGAGGAGGTGACGGCTCTGAGGGAGAGGTTCAGGCACGGGCAGGAGCAGCGGGAGAAGCTGGGGCAGAGGACGATCGAAGGGTGGAGGGGAGGAGGAAGCGGAGCAGCAGCACCGGCAGCGGCAGCGGGAGCGGGCGCCGGAGAAGGAGACGCTCTCCTTCCTCTCTCGCCTCCTCCCGCCGCTGCTGCTTCTGCACGCGCCCTTCCTCCTTCGGTCGATTCGACGGCCTGGCTCCCGCTCGAGGAGGTGCGCAAGCTGGTCTCCTCGGGCGGCGGCGGCGGCGGCGGCGGCGGCGGTGCTGGCGCTGCTGCTGGCACGGCGACGTCAGCGGAGCGAGACGCCGCCGCGGGCGCCGCCGCTTCCGCCAACGTCGTCAAATCCAAAGAGGCCGCCTCGCAGCAGCTTGCCGGCCTGCTCGCCGCTTCCGGGACTTGAAACTTTCTGTATTTGATGTGTAAATTGAAATGCCCTTGTATTTCTGAAAGGAACAAAATTGAATCACTTTGTTTTTTGTTGTATTTTTTTGGTTTCTTAAAGAGAGAGCACACAAAGCATCTCTTAACTTTTTTTGTCGCCCCACGAAAAGAGGCCACCAAGGATCCCGCCTCCTCCTTTCTTTTCGCCCTCCGCCGCCTCCGCCGTCTTCTTCGCCTCAGGCTTGGAGGGATCGACAGGAGACGAACGACGGAGAGAAGAGGGAGAAGCAGCAGCAGCGGCGGCGCCTCCTCCGCTGCGAGGAGCGTGCCTCCTCTCCGGTGAAGAAGAGGAGGAAGGAGGGGGGCGCCGGCTGCCGCCGTCGCGGTCGCCACCGCGGTCGCCGCCGCCGGTGCTCTTCCCGCCGCTCCTCTCGCCGCTCCTCCTGCTGCTTCCAGTGCCTCCGCTTCCACTGCTCCTCGTCCTCCTGCTGCCGCTGAAGTCGCCGAAGTTGCCGGACCGCCGCGGGATCGCAGGAGGCGAGAGAGGAGGAGGAGGAGGAGAGGAAGAGAACGGCGTCGCCGTCGGCCTCATCGCCGCCGCCGCTGGCGCTCCCCCGGGCAGCAGCGCCCGCCGCGAAACCTGCACCAGCCCGCGCGCGTCCCTCCCCGTGCACAGCACGTCGATCTCCTGCCCCGCGCTCAGCTCTTCGGCCACGCTGTGAATCCGCGCGTGTGCCACCTCGGAGATGTGCAGCAGCGCCTGGAAGCCGCCGTCGAACTCCACGAACGCGCCGTACTCGGCGAGGCCGACGACCCTGACTTTGTAGCTCTCGCCGGCGACGACGTTTGAGCCCGTCAGGTTGCCGACGGCGGCCTCCATGGCAACCGCCACGTCACCGTCGGGGGCGTAGTACCGTGCCTCTGCGGAGGCGGGAGGGGAAGAAGAGGGGGAGGAAGAGGAAGAAGAGCTGCCGCTGCCGCGGCGGCCGGTGGCGTTCCTGCCCCCTCCTCCCGCGTCGCCCTCGACGTCGACGACGGCGAGCAGCCCGCCCGTCCGCGCCTCCAGCGCCCGGGAGACCCCGCCGCCGACGCCGATCACCTTCCCGACCTGATCCTTGGGCAGCCCGACGGCGCCGAAGCGCCCCCTGGCCCTCGGCGCGAGCAGGGCGCGCGCGTCTGCGGCCGCGGCCCTCGCCGCGGCGGCGGCCCCTGCGGCGCGCAGGCCGTCTGCCACGACCGAGGCCGGGGCTCCCAGGGACCCGGGGCTCCAGGCCTCGAGCCTCCCCGCCGTCCATCCCTTGGAAGTCGACGATACGGCGAAGGAGGCCGCGGCTGAGGAGGCTTCGATGGCGTCCGGGTCGACAAGGATCTCCCACGAGTCGCTTTCGCCTTCTTTTCCTCCTCCCGGCGACGACGACGACGACGACGGTCCGCCGCCGCCGCCGCTTCCGCCTCCGCCCCCGCCTCCTCCTCCTCGCACCCGGAGCGCCGCGGCCGCCGCGGACCCGACCTCTCTCGGCATCGGCGCGCCGGCGCTCGCCATCGCCCTGCAGGCGGCCGCCAGGGCCGCCCCCGAAGGGTCGCCGTCGGAGGAGAGGACGTCGAGCGACAGGCGCAGCGCGAAGGGCGGCCGCACGCCCGGGGGCATGCGCGCGCCGCCCCCGGCGGCGGCGGAGGGGGCGCCGCCCCCCGCGCCCGAGAGCGCGCCCGCCAGCGAGCGCTCGACCCAGGAGGCGAGCCTCCGGTCCGGCCACCACGCCCCCGGCGGGCCCCCGCCCCCCCCCCCGCCGCCTCCGCCGCCGCCCGCGGCCCTCGAGGCCAGCGACGAGGGGGCCCCGAAAAAGGCGGCGGCGGGCGCGAGCGCGGGGCTGCCGCCCAGGGCCGAGCCCCCGCCGGCCGCGGAAAACGCGGGGACGGCGCCGAAGGGCGGGCGCGCGACGGCGGCCCGCAGGCGCGGGGTCGTCACGGGGATGCCGGTGGGGCCGATCGCGGAGGCGAGCGAGGAGATAGAAGAGGGATCGGAAGAGCCGCCGCCCCCGCCGCTCCCGCCCGCGCCGGCGAACCCGGAGGCCCTCCAGTCGACGGCGACGGTCGCCACCGCGGCCACCCTCGTCCCCTCCCCGACCCCGCCGACGGCGGAGCCGTGCGCGGCGGGAAGCGGCGGCTCGGCGCTGACGCCCAGGTCCCTCGCGTCCCTGCTGCCCCGCGGGGCCCACGCGCCCGCGAGCGCCCCCTCGCCGTCCGCCGCCCCGCCGCCGCCGCTGCTCCCGGCCCGCGGCAGGCCCCTCGAGGCGCGCAGCGCCACGGCCTCGGCCACGAGGGCCGGGAACCCCGCCTCGACGTCGGCGGGGCAGACGCAGCCGGAGCCGGCGGTCCGCATCGGGTTGAGCCTCCAGGCGCCCCGCGCGCGCAGGTCCGCCAGGGCGGCGGCCCTGGCGCCGGAGAGGGCGGCCGCGCGCGCCGCGAAGGGGAGCGCGAGGGGGCCCTCCAGGGCCCTGGCGATGAGGGGCCCGGCGGCGGCGGAGAGCGCGGCCATCGCCGCCGGGTCGGGCACGGGGGGCGGCGGCCCCGCCCTCGCCGCCGCCGGCGACGCCGCCTCGAAGCGGGCCGCCGCGTCCGCCAGCGCCGCCTCCAGCCCCGGCAGCGCCTCCTCGGCGGCGCGCGTCGCCGCGGCTGTGGCCTCGGCGACGGCCTGCGGCGACGCCTCACAGGCGCGGAGGTCGAGGAGCGCGATCCTCGGCTCGGAGGCCGAGGGCCGCGAAGAGGAGGACGCCGAGGAGGCCGAACGAGCGCCGGAGGAGGTGAGCGCGACGAGGACGTCGGCCTCCGCCGCGGTCCGCTGCCTCGCGTCCGGGGCGGCCACCGTCTCGAAGGCGGCGCCGCCGGTGCCGCCGCCGGCAGGGGAAGCGACGGCGACGGCCCTCCCCGGGGCCAGGGGCGCCAGCACGCGCGCGCCGGCCGCCGCCGCCGCGACGGGCGCCGCCGCGAGCGCCAGCGAGATCGGGTCAACGTTCGGGTCGCCGCTCAAGAGGGTGCACGAGACGTGCAGCGCCGAGGCCGCGGCGTCCTCCGGGAGCAGCACGCAGCGCAGGGCGGCGGACAGGGCGGCTCCGGCGTCGGCCTCGGCGGCGGAGAAGCCGCCGCCGCCAGAGGCGGCAAAGCCCGCGCCGCCGCCGCCGCCGCCAAGGCTGCCGCCCTCGGCGTGTCCCGCGGCGTATGGCCGCTCCTTGTAGTCCACGACGCACCCGCCCTGTCGCGCGCTGGGCATCGGCGTCGCGGACCGGCCCTCTCCCGGGGTCGCGTCCCTGCGGATCGCGGACGCGAGGAGCCGCGCCGACCCTTGGCTGGCGAGGGCCGCGGCGCCCGCGGCCGGCGCGAGCGCGGCTCCCGCGGAGAGGCTTATTGTCATGGTAACCGGCTTGTTACCGTTTCCGTTCGATTTCAGAGTGATGACGTGGTCCGAGGGGCACCCGCGGAGGGACTCGGAGAGGTCAAAGATCGGGCGCGGGAAGGTAGCCGAAGAGGAAGAGGTCGAAGCGGCCGTCGTCGAGGTTGCCGTCGCCAAGTTTGCCGCCGTCGTCGTCGATGGAGGGGGAGCCGCCGTCGATGAATTCCTCGACCCACATCGCGTCCCGCCTCCGAGCGCTCCGGGGCTCGACGCGCACCACGATGCTGCTCCGAGAGCATGGCAACGAGCACTTTCTACAGTGCTAGCAGGATGATGCTCCAGTAGCGCTCTTGGCGAGCTCCCACGGAGGAGCACACCGAGGAGACGGCGCCGCATGCTTTGGCGAGATTTTTTGAAGCGGAAAATGACATCGGTTTCGCCTTCTCCCACTTTTACCTGCCTTGCGCCTCTTTGCACTCCGACAGAAGGAAGAGAAACACGCGAGAAGCTCATCTCCACGCTAACTGTCCCAGTCTTCTTTGAATACGGCATGCAGCTGCCCCAGGCGACTCGAGTCGTGGCGCAGCGCGGCGGACCGCTCGCCCCAAGGGCATTGCCGCAAAAGCCGACGCGTGGCGTCGCCGCCGCTCGCTCGATGTCGGCGACGGCTTCAGATGTCGGTCCCGCCACGGCCTCTCTGGTCGCTAGTGGCACACCGAAACCGCTCAAGAAGGTGGCCATGATCTCTCTTGGGTGCCCCAAGAACACAGTCGACGGTGAGGTTGTTCTTTGGTTGTTCAACTTGAACGGAAAAGTGCTGAAAGTCAGTCGATGCCCGACGACGACGCCAGCACGCTTCCATCGTTCTAGCCGCCGAACAAAAAGAAGATTCTTGCCGCGCACACGCGTCTGCGCCTCTCCCCTTGCCTTCGCGCTCTCTGTTCCGATTGCGACATAAGAGAATCACAGGCATCCTTGGTCACATAGAGCGAAACAGAAACTTTTCAGAGACAAGCGCGAAACAAGGCCCTCGAAGAAAGAGAGAGAGAGCAGCATGGCATCGGTTTTCTTTCTTTCCTCTCTCTCTCGACCTCCTCACTTCCTCCTCCTCTCCAACTCACCGCCGCCGTTCGCTCCCCTCCAACCAACCCTAAAACCCTCCCCAAACCATCCCAACCAACCACAGGCGAGGTCCTCCTCGGCGACCTCGCCCGCGCCGGATTCCAGCTCGTGCAGGACCCGAGCGAGGCTGACGCCGTCGTCGTCAACACCTGCGCGTTCGTCGAGGACGCCAAGGCCGAGAGCCTCGACGCTATCATGGCCGCCGCGGCGCTGCGCGACGCCGCGAAGGCAGTCCCGGAGAGTGAGAAGGGCGGGAAGAACGGCTCGGGGAAGAAGCGAGGCGGGGGAAAGTCTGGCGGAGGGGGGAAAGGGTTCGGCAAGGCCGCCACTGCCGCCGCCGCTTCGGCCTCTGCGGCCACTTCTGCTCCCGCTTCGGGCCCTGCCAAGGTCATCGTCACCGGCTGCCTCGCGCAGCGCTACGGCGCCGAGCTCGCCGCGAGCCTCCCCGAGGCCGACCTCGTCGTGGGATTCGAGCACTACGGAGGGCTGCCCGCGGCCCTGGCCGCCGCGCTGGGCACCGAGCTGCCGGCCTCCTCGGCAGCGCGCTCGCTCGCGCCGCCGGGCATCGACGGCGAAGATCGAGAAACCTCTTCGTCCTCCTCCTCTCCGACCTCTTCTCGCGTCCGCGTCGGCGAGGCCACCGTGCCCTTCAGGCCCGAGGCCGACCGCGTGCGCCTGACTCCGAGGCACTCTGCCTACCTGCGTGTGGCGGAAGGGTGCTCGCACGCCTGCACCTTCTGCGCGATCCCTGGGTTCCGGTGAGTTGAAAAAGTTGCTTTTT
>Ga0315289_10014090_pt1 | contig 11180 bp, 9 predicted proteins | sample YL17G11_40_MG_FD_203452 | JGI IMG/M metagenome (GOLD analysis project Ga0315289, IMG submission 203452) | Sediment microbial communities from Yellowstone Lake, YNP, Wyoming, USA - YL17G11_40 | ecosystem: Environmental > Aquatic > Freshwater > Lake > Sediment | place: USA: Wyoming | collected... | reverse complement strand
GCTGTAGCAGCGCTTCCTACTTCTACATACAAAACAGGATCAATTGTCTCTCCGCTCTTTCCAAAAGTCACATTCTTTGTACCAATTGTTAATTGCTGTCTATAAGGATAGCTGACACCTTGTTTGTCCATTGCTTTTCCTTTAGCCAACATAGTTGGTAGATGTGATTCAGAAAGAGAAGTCCTTGCAACATTTATGAAATCATTGTAATAGATATCTCTGCTTGAAAGAGAAATGTCTACACTCTCTCCAGCCATTGTTGTGGTGCTTACTGCCTCTTGAGCAGTTTGACTAGCTAATTCAGAAGCTAAATCGCTTGAGAATAAACTAGCAGCCTCCATATCAACGGCATTGGCATCTGCTCCATATACAATAGTTACAGCAGCTGCTCCATTTTGTACAAATGGTGCTGGGTATGAACCCAAATCAGCAGCTACAGTTGCAAATCCTACAGTTGAACCCAATAATATTGCGCTCGCTAGGATTGATACGATTTTTTTAAATCGCAGTTTCATTTATTAATCACTAACCTCCTTTCATTCATTGTTTTAATTGCTCTTTCGAGCGGCCGTTTCTCCAAAGCTAATAGGGTTAGTTTGGATAGTTATTTCTCTGTTGTCCCTATTTTAAGAATACTGTTTTCTGGCCAGTTTTTTGTGTTAGTTTTGTTGAGCCTAGCTATGGCTCACTAGCACGATATAGATAGTAAAATTGGCTTTAAAAGGCTTTTGGTATTCTGTTGTTACTAGTTAGTTATGTAAAACAAGCATTTTTAAAACCTTGTAAAAAATAGGGGTTTTATTTTGCCATATATCCTTTTTACAACCCTATAACTGAAAAAGGATATTAATCATTTTTTTTGGATATTCTAAATCAAGTAAAATAAAAATTATCGACGGTAAAATCAGTGTTTTTTTCTTAAGGTAAAGAAATATACTCCATATAGCCTTCTATATATGGGTAATTAAATCCTATAACTGAAAAATGACAAATAGGAAGATTTAAATAGTTTTCCATACTTGTTAAATTCAACAAAGAGGCAGGAAAAATGGCTGAAACTAAAAGAGAGAGAGTCAGAAACATTGATTTGGAAGTTGGAGAGGGAACTTTCACAACTTTTTTCAGGAAGTTTGGAATAACAGGGGCAGAAAAAGCAGGCATAAATTTTAAAGATGTCTCTGCATTAAGACAGTTATTGAGCAATGAAAAAGCAAGAATTTTGTATGCAATTCAAAGAAAAAAACCATCCTCAATTTATGAGCTTGCAAAAATTCTTAGGAGAGATTTTAAGTCTGTCAGAAAAGACATAGAGCTTTTGAAAAATTTTGACATGGTAAGTTTTGTAAAAGAAGGCAAAGGAAAAAGGCAAAGATTAAGGCCTGTTTTGAATCTAGATGTTCTTAATATAAAGATAAAAATATAATTCTAAAGGTTCGTTTTAATGCGAACTTTTAGCAAGATAGCTACTTTTTAGAGACTTCAGATGAATCACATTAACACCCTATCAGTAATGTTCATTTGATAGTCTTTGAAAGGACGTCAGAGATAAGACATTAATAACTTCCAATCTACTAAGCTTTTAGTAGTAAAAGCTTAATCTTGCTATCAAATCTCCTGATGAGGAGACTGGAACAGAAGATCCTATCATGTTTCCAGTAAGATTGCCTTTTGTCATGTTTATAGTGTCTGTTATGTCAAAAGAATAGCCTCTTATCTGCTTTCCAACTGTAAGAGAGCCTTTTTCCAATGATTTATCCAGCATTTCTGAAAGAGTAGCTGAAAGCAAGTCGCATCCAGAGCCCATGTTGCATTCTTCAGTCATTTTTTTGAAAGAAACTCCCTGAGAATCATAGCTAACAATAGAATAAAGCAAGTTGCTTATCTTTGTTTTGGCGTTCTTTTCTAATTCTAAGTTCTGATTTTGAGGCTTGTAAAAGAATAGGAAAATAAGCCCTATTATGGCTAGCATTACTACTATTATAACAAAGCCAAACACTTCTTCCTGGGCTTTCTTGTTCTTTCTTTGTTTAATCATTGTTAATGTATTTTTAATTTCTCTCTCTTTTGAATGTTTTTATGAAGGATTTTCTTACAGTTACATTACTAACCTTCCATATTTCTTCTTTGTCCTGATGTTTTTATTTATTAATTACTTTACCTTTATACAGCTATTGATATTATTCCTATTGCGCAGTTATAACCTGTTTGCTGCTGCTCGCACAGACTTATGAAATTATTATATGTCTGCTTTTCAGTATTATCTATGGAGTATATTACATATTTGTCTGTTAAAGGATAAACTTCTGTTATTTTAACCTCTTTTAAGCCGGTCCACATCCTGTTATAATTGTGCATGTCCTTGAAAACAATCAGCTTGTCTTTGTCTATGCATATACTTTCTGTTCTTTCTCCTATATATGATGAGCAAGACAATTCCGGCATTGCAGCTATCTTGTCAAGCATACTCAAAGCTCTTTCTTCTTTTGCAGCAGCAGCTCTTTTTGCAATGTCTAAAGAGTGAATCTTAAAGTAAAACAAAAAAACTATGCTGAAAAGCAGGACTATAGCCAGCAATACAAAAGCTGTTTCCTGTATCTTTATCTGCGCTTTTTTGTTAGCCATTTTATGCTTTACTCTCCCATTCATTAATAAACTGGTTTATGAAGTTTTTTACAAATATCCTTCTTTTTTTAGCTAGTTTTTCAGCTGTTTTGGTATTAAAGTTATTTTTAACTAACATCTTTTTTATTATATGTAATTCGCTCATTGTTTTCATTAGTGGCTTGTATGAATCTGCTTGCTTAACATTGTATTTAGGGTCATAAAGAGGCAGATTATGCGCGCCTGCAAACTGAAATCCTCTTGCTATGCCTATAGCTCCAACAAAATCAAGACTATCTGCATCCTGGATAATAAGAGTTTCTTTGTATTTGATTGGCTTTTTATTTATATGATGATGTCTTTGTTCATGCATAGCTACTGCTTCAATAACTTTGGGTATTTTTTCTTTAGGAAAGCCTATTTTGGGCAGCCATTGTTTTGCAAACTTTACACCTGTTTCAACATGGTCAATTCCTCTGAACTCATCTATTCTTCCAACATCATGGATCAAGGCTGCTGCTGACAGCACATCTTTATCAATATTCTTATCATTCTTGGCAATAGTTAGTGCATATTTCTCTGTTCTCAGATGATGGCACATGCTATGGCCAGTATTATCTTTTGATAATTTCTCTTTAACAAGTTTTAACAGTTTGTTTCTAAATTTCATTTTAAAAAACAGGGCATGTTATTGCCACATTTAAATTTTCAAGCTCTTTTGCTGCTTCATAAAGCATTTCTTTTTCAGCACCCGGGCCTTTCACAGTATTTGCCTTGCTCCCAAGCTTCTCTATCAAGCCCGATATAGCCATCATATCACACCCTTTTATTGTAAGTGTGTCAGCCTTTCTTTTGTAAATAGATGTTAGTTGTTTTAATCTTTCCATAAGCCTTGCAAAGTTGCAGTTATAGTTTGAAGAGGAAGCAAAAATTGCCCCATACATTAATGAGCGAGTAGCAAAGTAAAGCCTTTTTCTTGCATTGTTTTCTATTTTTTCAACATAACCAGTATTATAATCTAAATCATCTCCCTTGACAGTTACCTCACATCCAGTGGTGCTTCCAAAACACACTCTTTTTTCATTTCCTGAACACTCTATTTTTAATGTCTCTAACTCAATAGCAGCAATCTCCTGCTCTATGTCTGAAGGAGCATTTACAAAGCAATAATTATCATAAGTCATATAAATCATTTCATCTATCTTAAAAGGCATTTCAAATGGCTTTGAAAATACATAAAAAGTCTTGCCTTCAAGCTGGTCTGCAAATACATATTTGTCATAAAAAGCATAGGGAAAGTCTGTAAATTCAGACCATCTTCCAAAAGCTCCTTTGATTTTTGTCCTTACTTTCTCAGAGCCAAGTGGATTTTCATTATCCTGAGAGCAGTTAATTTCTGCTATCACTTCGCTCTGCAGTCTTATTGTCTTTACAAGATTGCCAACACTTGAAAAAGGATTAAGCAGAACATCAAATGCAGGCAGCAGCTCTGCTGACTGCTGATATGTAGAAGTTTTTATCAGCTTTCCTGAAAACATCACAGCAAGAAACAATATAACTGCTCCAACTATAATCACAAAAATCCAGTTAAATTCAGGCGCCTGCGCTTTCTTGCTTTTTGTTATTATCATTGTTAATCTTTTTGTTGGTAATATCTCACTTGGATATCCGCTTCCATATTACATTACTAATATCATTTTCCTTATCACATCATTAATTAAATCTTAATCCTAACATCTTTTTCATTGTCTTTCTTTTCTATTGTTATTTTCAAAGATCCTTCATTCTTGAAACAATAGAAGTTGTTTGGGATGTTTGAAAGGTTTAAGCATTCCATTTTTCCCTGGCCGCATGAAATTTTCATATAAGGATAGATTTTAAAAACAGAAACACTATTATCAGGATAAAAATACAGGTTTGCATCCTTATTCTTATAAAGGTTTAAGTTTTCATATGCTTTTGTCTCATCTGGATTTAAATTTTCTATTTTGACATTTTCAAGCTTTTTTGAAAAGCACACTGCCTTTACTCTTGTAGGCAGTGCTAGTGGCAATGTCTTTGTCATGCTTTCTGTAACCCATGCTTTGCCTATTTCTGACTGAAGTTCCTGGTAAAAAGTTAATATTTTTGTCTGCTCTCCGCTGCTTACCAAAGGCTTTATGACAATAACAGCAGCAACAATAAAAACTGCTATCAAAAACACAGAAAAAATCATCTGATAGGGCATGCCCATAATCTGCGCCTTCTTGCTCATCATATTTGTTAATATCCCTCTTTTTGACATTATCAATTAATGCTATTTTTTATTTATATTTCTTTGCTTTTTGCAATAGAGAAATATAAATAGCCTGATTAAGAAGGATATTAAAAATTTGCCATTAACTTATTATTAATGCATTTTATTAAAAAGTCTTTTCTAATTTGTCAATCCTAAGAACTACATTATCTCAATTTCATAAGGATTAACAACTAATGGTGCAAGGGCTGCATTATTATCTCTATCTTTACAAATTATATAATAGGTTTCTGTGCCCCATGCTGCTTCATGCTCGAAAGAAGCTGGCTCGTTGTTTGTCATGTCTATTCCTTTGCCATAAGTGAAAACCTTTCTTTCATACTGGCATGAAGTTGGCTCATCTGTAGCAATATATAAAGTATCCTGGATGTCTCCTGTTTTCTTGTATACCCTTATTATCTTTGGATTTAATGTGTCTAGATTAAGCTTGAATGTGCTTTTTGTTTTTGCAATGTTTTCATTAATCTGATCTACACATCTAACCATTAAATTATAATCATTTACTCTTGGAGCTAAAGCAGGGCCTACTTTTGTTCTGTGATCTTGCTGTCCTGATTTTTCAAATTCTGACATTATTGCATAAGTAGCATTATCCTTGTCTATTATATATCTGCATACAGTATCTCTGTCTGTTGTGACTCTTATTTCAGGCTCTTTTTCAGTAATAGTTCCTGTAGGAGCTGTTATGCTTATACTAAACAATTCTGAAACTTTGAAGTTTATGAAAGATGTTCTGTCACTTACATGACTTCCTGCATCCATGCATAAAACAGCATAGGCATATGTCTTGTTATTGACTAAATTTGTAATCAAAGCTTTGTGATTAAATGCATTAATGCTTCCTGTCTGACTTGGATTATCACTTGCATTCATCATTGTCATGTTTGTATCTGTCCAGTTTACATTTAATGAAGGAATGCTTGCAACTACATCTTCTTCAGTCTTTCCTTGATTGATTCCTTCTTGAGCTTGTTTTGTAATCTGCTCATAATATCCTATTATGTCTTTTGCAGAGCCTGCAAGAGGATATGGCTTGAATTTACATTGTGATTTTTCATCAGTTTTTATTTCAATGCTGATTTCATTTTTCTCTCCTGTCTTGAATCCTTCTAATAACATTTTTGGAGCAGGGTATTGCTTTACTATTATTGGGCCCATTTCATCTGGCTTTTCTCCCTTGTTTATTGTTACTTTTGTCATATTTGTAAATCCAACAGCTCCGCAATAATCTTTGCATCTTACATAATAAGTAAAGTTTCTCTTTTCATAGTCTGAAACATCAAATGTGTCAAAGTGCAGCTTGTTGTAAATATCTTGAGTTACTAGGGTTCCTACTGACTTATCCCATGCTGCATCTTTTGTTGTAAAGTATTTGCACTCTGCATTCTTGTTAGTGTTAATAGTTACATTCTGGCTTATTGTTATAAAGGCTACATTGTCTTTCTGCCAACTGTCTTCAGAAACTTTGTTAAATCCTTGTATAGTTGTTATTGCTATTTTTCCTTTTCCTTCTGCAGTATTACAATAAGCACTTGGATTTGGTATGCATTTATGCTCTCCTGTTTCAACAAATGAGCATCCATCAGGTCCGTTAGGAGATAATGCATAACATGCATCCTGGTCGCATACTTTTGAACTATCCTCATCACATAAATGGCACATGTTAAAGTCTCCCATTTCTGAAAGATGATTCATTTCCCATGAGCTTACAGCAGTGCATGCATTTCTCTTTGCTATTCCTGTTGCTCCTGATTCAATTGCACTTTCTATAGTACAGAAAATTATAGGGAATGGGAATTTTGAATTTGTACATGTTGCCTGATTGACTCCAAAATAAGCAAGCCCTTGGCAAGCCCATTTCTTTAGGTATTTTTTCAATAAAGCAGTAGGGCTTAAGATATCAGTTACCCATGGTAATTTTATGAAAATCTGTCCTATAATCTCTGTTGCTATTTTTCCCTGGACAATTGAACTTAATCTATCATTCAAGAACCAACCATTTTCGCTTTGTGTCTTGAAATAGTTATCTACGATTTCTTTGTATGATTTTGTGCCATTTGTTGTGCTCTTGACTAATTTAGAGTATGCAGCTTTAGAATAATCAGCAACATAGTTATAATGGTCTTGTGTCTTAATATATTCCCATGCAAAAATATCTGCAGCTGCTTTTCCTGAAGGGGTTGCTACTTTGCTTGTTTTAGTAGTGCCTTTGACAGAATATGAAAATGTTGTTCCTTGCGGTATTTTTGCTGCTTCAGCAGGATATCTTTTTACCCATTTTTCCCATGAAGCTAGAGAATTATATGTGCGTGTTTTGCCATTAGGTAGAGTCATTGATAAATCTGTTGCACTTGGATAATATTGCTTAACATCTGATACTATTTTGCTTACACTTCTTTGCTGATTATTTGATGCAGTGTCTTTAACATCTGATGTTTTTCTTACTTCTTTAGCAGGCTCTGGTGTTTTGGCTTGTTGTTGAACAGCAGGGGTTTGAGCTTGCTGCTGTGCTGCTGGTTGTTGTGCTGGAGCAGCAGCTTTTTGTTTATCTTCTGCTGAAGGTGTTGGCACTGATTCTGTTGTTGTTTTACCTGTTTCTATTTTATTGTTTATTGCATCTTCTTTTACTTTTTCTGTTGCTTTTTCTGTTTGTTGTTGCAATTCATACTGGGTTTTTCCAAATGAATCTGGAATCAAAGCATCAATTAATTTTCCAAATCCACCTAATTTTGTAAATCCATTTTTTAATGCATCTTTTGTTCCTTTCCATAAACCATCAATAAAAGAGGATAAGTATTCATTTAGAAATGTCTCCATTGTGCAGATTGTTGCTGATGCAAAAACATCATATTGAATTTTTCCAGAAACACAGTTGCTTCTTGACATACATGCTTCTGAAGTACATTTGTCCCATGGAGAGCTTGCTTTTGTGCTCATGCATTCAGTGCATAAATTGCCATCAACAGGAGCATATTCTGGAACACAGTCATTTGTCAATGTTCCATATTCATCGTTTTCAACATATGCACAGTCAGAGCTTATTTTTTCGCACGCATCTCTATTACAAAGACCAGGGTTACTAAAAAGGCCATTATAATCCATCCATTCAAAATTAAGAACTTCAAGCCCTGCATTTTGCGCAACCCAGTTCCATGCATCTGCTAGTGTTCCGCTTGGCCTGTTTTTTGCATCACATTGTCCGCAAGCTGTATAATCATTTGTTTTGTTTTTTGCAATTCCGTTTGTGCTATCCCAGTAGCAGATTTCTTTTCTGTCAGAATTTAATGCTTCTTTTGCCAGAACTCCATTCATACAAGTGTAAATATAATGTCTTTCTCCAGGCCCTTGATATTGAACACAGGCAGTCTGGGCTTCACTTAAGATTATATTGTCTTTGCTGTTTGCATCAAAAATATGTCCGGTAGGATATGAGTCAGAATAAATCTTTATTTGTCCTGATTTCATTAAAATAGTATCATAAGCAAGAGTTGTAAAATTAAGGTTTATAGTGCATGTGCTTGGAACACATTGGGCAAAACTTGAATTTTTATTCTCGCAATGCTCAACATTCATATTACATTCATCCACTCTTGCTCCTTTAATATCACAAGAATCAAAGTAATAAACATCTCCTGTATTAGTATCACACTTTATTTTTGCATCTGGCCTGCAATTAGGGCATGGTGTTGAGCTGAAGTCTCCATCAACACAATTTTCTTTTGTTGAAGGAAAACATGACTCCAATGTTCTGCAGTAACCCTGTGTTGTTTTAGGATTTTTATCTATGCAAACATCATAATTGTCATCTGTTATTTCAACATCCATATTATAGCTAGTAGAAAGATAGGTGCATTGTCTTTTATAATAAGCCCATTCTGCTCTGATAACCTGATTATTTTTCTTGAAAACACAGCAGCCTGGCTGGCATCCTGGAATCTCGCCAAGAGAAGCAACTGTTCCATCTTTTTTCAAAGCAAGCTGTTCATAGTTTGGCGCTCCTTCACAATCAGATTGTTTAACACCACTGTCACAAGCACCATCACTTCTTAAACATACACCTATTGTTACAGTCTGTGCAGTTGCAAATGTTGAAGATAATGCAAATGAAATTAAAAATGTTAAAAAGAGAAGTGATACTATACTAAATAAAGCAAACATTTTCTTTTCTGTTTTTCTTTTGGTTTTCATTTTTTGTTCATTGAATATTATTTTTTAACTTTTGTTATTATTTTATTCCTTGCCGATTAAAAAGTTAAATATAAAAGGCTTTTCAAGTCCTTGAGCATCATAGGTAATTGTATAAAAAGTATTTCTTGTGTTGTAAATATCAGAATCTGAAGGAACCCAGTTGTAGTTTATGGCATCAATTACAATTCTTTCAGCATATGGATTTGCCCTTAATTCAAGAGCCTGTGCAAGAGCAACATTTTTTTGCACCTCGCTTAAAGAACCTCCTTTAGCTGCATTGTTAACAACTGCCCCTGTTATGCTTCTTACTTTGTAGAGATTTATAGGAACAGTTACACTGAAAAGATTCATTGATGTTGTAACTCCGCCTAAAGATAATATTACTGGATATTTAAAAGGAATAACTATCTTTCCGTTTGTTTCACCAAGAGCTATATTATTTGCATCAATATCAAGGTATCCTGTACTCACAAAAAATTTCTTTTCAAAAGGCTTAAGTGAAAGACAGCCCATTAATGCAGTGTCCATTGCAAGAGCGCCTGCGAGCTCATCTTTCATGTCTGCGATAGTAGGCAATTCATTGATATAAGCGCCAATTTGCTTATTATAATAATAGGCATAGTTTATTACTGTAACATCAGGCATATACTCTGTTGGAAAAGAAAAATGCTCATCAGATTGGAATATCCATCCGCCCTGCCTGCCTAGTGTATTAATATTTTTTAATGCGTTAGTTGTCATGCAGTCTTTTACATAATTCTCAACATTGCCCTTTTCAGCAGCAAATATCTTTCTTGCCTGCTCTTCACTCACTGTCATTTTTGTTATTTGGGGCATGAAAAAAAGAACAATAAAAACAGCAGCAACTATAGCTATTCCCAGAATTACAAAAAGCGTTGTCTGTCCTTTGCTATTTGGCATGTTTTTATGATGTTATGCGCTTTTATAAAAGTTTCTTTTTTTAGATAAAACTTTTATAGTTAAAGAAGGGGTTATTATTAATAAGTGTTAATAATGTCCTTTTGTCAGTATCTCATCTATCTTCATTAGCCAGGTTTTGTCTTTTATTTAGCTGTTTTTTAAATTGTAAAAAGATTTAAACACCCAGAACATCCTTTATTAAAAGAGATGATAACCCCTGAATTAAAGAATTACATAAAAGAGCATTTGAAAACACAGTCTTTCAAGCAGATGAAAGAGGATTTGCTGAAAGTTGGATGGCCTGAAGAAGATCTTAAAAATGCCTTTAATGAAGTCTCTCCACCTATTAAGAAATGGAAAATAATCTCTGTTTCTGTGGCAATACTATTTGTTCTGATTGGATTATATGCTTATTTTTTCATAATTTCTCCTGCTTTTGTTTCAAAGCCAAACATGGAAAAACCAGAGATGAATATGTCAAATGATTCCTTGCAGCAGGGAGTTGTTAAGTCAGAACATTTAATCTTTTTATTAAATGAAATGGGAGCATACAAGCTGCATAATTCAATAACAGGAGGCAAGCCCCTTATCAGCTTTTCCTTGAACAACCAACAATATTATTTTACCATAAAAAATAATAATATCATTCCAGCAGTAGACCTTTCAAATCCAGATATTAAAATTGAAACAGACTCAAATACTGTAATTCAGATATATAACTCAACAAATATAGAAGAAACAGTTCTAACTAATTATAACAATGGAAACATCAAAGTTCAATTATTAACAGATATTGCAACACTTGCCTTGAAAGGCTATAAATCATTGTATGATTATTTTGGAATCACTGGAAGTGTTATAAGAAATTTCTTTGGAAGATAATAAATTGAGATTTAGAATTACATTACTGATAAATAGGGTTAGTAATTTATTTTTTCAATATCCTTCTTTCAGTCTTTTTAATTTTCTTTTTATTCATATCTTAATGCATCAACTGGTTTTAATCTTGAGGCCCCATAGGCTGGAACTGCTCCTGCAACTAAGCCAACAAACATTGAAAGTGAGAAAACTTCAATCATAAGCGGAAGACTGGTATAAGCTGATGACAATGAAAGCCTGCCAAATGATGCGCCTGCTAACTGGCCTATAAAACTTGAGCCAAATAACCCTAAAA
>Ga0315289_10014089_pt1 | contig 11180 bp, 11 predicted proteins | sample YL17G11_40_MG_FD_203452 | JGI IMG/M metagenome (GOLD analysis project Ga0315289, IMG submission 203452) | Sediment microbial communities from Yellowstone Lake, YNP, Wyoming, USA - YL17G11_40 | ecosystem: Environmental > Aquatic > Freshwater > Lake > Sediment | place: USA: Wyoming | collected... | reverse complement strand
CGCGCCGGGCCGGGGCCGCGAGCCGGCGGTGGATGCCCTTCGGGACCCGCAGCGTGTCGACGTAGTCGTCGGTCAGACCGCGCCGCATGAGCTTATCGCCCAGGAACGGCGGGTTCCCTACGATGAACTCCGCCGCCGGCCACTCCGCCTCGCGCGGGTGCGTCGGGTCGGTCAGGTCCAGCAGCGCGTCGCGCGTCTCAATGTGGTCGGGCGGGCGCAGGATCGGGTCCCGCGCGTAGCCCAGGCCGTGGCGGAGCATCCACTGGATCTCGCCGATCCAGATCGTCACCCGGGCCAGCTCCGCGGCGTAGGCGTTGATCTCGATCCCCAGGACCGCCTCGGGCCCGATCCGCGGCACCTGCATCGGCGTCCGCAGGACCAGGCTCCCCCACTGGATCGCCTCCCACTCGAGGTCCTTGAGGGCCCACAGGGTGACGAACAGGAAGTTGCCGCTTCCGCACGCGGGGTCGAGCACGCGCACGCGGCGCAGGCGGGCGAGGAAGGCGTCGAAGGCCGCCGTCGGGTTCGATTCGGTCGCGGTCGCCTTCGCTACCCGCCGGCCCGACAGCAGGAGCTGGGTGACGTGGGTTTGCATCGCGGCGTACTCGCGGCGCAGCGGCCGGATCACCACCGGCTCCACGAGCTGCCAGATCTGCTCGCGGGCGGTGTAGTGGGCGCCCAGCTGGGCCCGCCGGCCGGGGTCCAGGCCGCGCTCGAAGAGGGTCCCGAAGATCGCCGGCTCGATGAGCGCCCAGTTGAGGCGCCCGACCTCGAGGAGCGTCCCGATCTCGGCCTCGGTGAGCGGGAGGACGTCGGCCGAGTCGAAGAGTCCGCCGTTGAACCAGGGAACCTCCTCGGCCCCGAACATCCCGCCACCATGCGCCATCCGCTCGAACATCTGGCCCAGGGCGTCGCCGAAGAAGTGGGGTCGGCCGCGGGTCTGCTCGGCCAGCCGGGAGAAGACGCCCTTGGGCAGCATCCCGGCGTCCTCGGCGAAGAGGCAGAAGAGGATCCGGTCCAGGAAGTGGGCGACGACCTGCGGATCGTGGCCGCGGCCGCGGAGCGCGAGGGCCAGCTCGGCGAAGTGGCGGGCGGCGGCCTCGGTGATCTGGGCCGGCTCGAACGTGGGGCGCAGCTCCTCGGGCGCGGTGAAGACGGCCCGGAGGATCGCGAGGGCCTCCGAAGGATCGGGCGCCGCGAGGTCGTCGAGGGTGACGACCTTGGTGACCGGGGAGAGGCCGGTGAAGTTGGTCCGGATCTCGATCGTCTCGAGGTCGGAGACGACGAGGAGGGGCGGGTTCTCGAGCGCGTCGCGGTAGCCCTGGAGCTGGAGGTAGGCGGCCTTGAGGTCCTTCCGCTTGCCCTTGTACTCCCAGGCGAAGAAGCCGCGCTTCCAGACGTCGGCGAAGCCGTCGCCGCCCTGCAGCTTCTCGGCCCCCTTCTCGAAGGCGTACCAGGTGCCCTCGGGGTCGGCGTCGGTGGGAGCGGGCTCGCCCAGGACGCGGCACAGGTCGATGAAGTGGGACTGCGCCGCCGCGCGCTCGGAGGTGGAGATGCCGCGCCACTTGGCGGCGAACTCGCCGGGCGTCATGGCGCCGATGATACGGGGCGGGGGTGGCGGGGGGAGTGGACGCGGGCGAACGCGGGCGGAGGCGGGGCGCGGCGCGGGCGGGCGCAGACGGCGCGCGGGCGGAGTGGGCGGCGCGCGGTTCGCCGGGCAGTTCGCCGTCAGCCGCGACCCGATACCGGCCCACCCGATCGGGTGGGTACCGGGCGAGCGTGGAAACGCGGCGAACCCGCGGGTTGGGCGCGTTTCGGAGCGTGAGGTGCCTCCGGATTACCGCGCCAGCCGGTATTGGGGCCCGACAGATCAGGACGGCTCGCCGCCCGTGATGTAGTAGAGCGTCTCGTTCGTGATCACCCCGTCGGTCATCCTCAGGACCGAGACGCCGCCCGCCCCATTGACATGGTCGCTGGGGCAGGGATCGATGCTCGCGTTGCACCACGTGTAGGTCCAGCTGAGGACCGCCCCTTCCGCGCCGACGAGGATCACCGCCGGGTCGACGGTTAGCTGCTCGTAGGCGAAGACCTCCGCGTAGGTCGCCTGGACACCGGCCCGATCCGCCCTGTGCTCGGGCGGGTCGTCGAACGTTCCGTTGGGCGCGAACAGGACGGCGAGGGCTGCGGCGTCCTTCGCCCGGACCGCGTCGACCCATGCTGCCGCGGTGGCGCGGTTGGGGGCGGTCGCATCCGGCGGGGTCGGCGACGGCGTGGGCGAGGGGCTGGCGGCCGGCGCGGCGCAGGCGGCAGCGATGACCAGCGAGATCACGCCGACGGCGAGGGCCAGCCGACGGTGCGGCCGGATTCCGGCGGGAATGGTGCGCATGGTGCGTCCCCTCGTGGAGCCCTCGCCGGTCGGGATCGTCCGGGGCCGGGGGAGGGCGCGGCGCGGAGGACGCCGTGACACGCCGGGGCCAGCCTGCGGCGGGGACATGAGCCCGGCAAGGGTCATTGGGCCCGCCGCCGCGTCGCGATCGTAGGCGGGCCGCCGGTTGCCGGCCCCGGTTGCGCCATTCGGCGATCTGACCGACTCTGTCGCACATGGGATCGATCCGTCCGCCGCGCATCCTCGTCGTCGACGACGAGGCGCCCATCCTAGACCTGGTCCGCGGGTACCTGGAGCGCGACGGGTTCGAGGTGGCGACCGCGGCCGACGGGCCTGCGGGACTGGCCATGATGCGCGCGACGAGTCCGGACGTGGTGATCCTGGACGTCATGCTCCCCGGCCTCGACGGCATCGAGGTCTGCCGCCAGCTGCGCACGTTCTCCACCGCCTACGTCCTCATGCTGACCGCGCGGGGCGAAGAGATCGACCGGATCATGGGCCTCACCGTCGGCGCGGACGACTACCTGGTGAAGCCCTTCTCGCCCCGGGAGCTCGTGGCCCGGGTCAAGGCGCTCCTCCGGCGGCCGCGCACGGATGCGGCGCCCCCGGCCGTCGGCCCGCCCGGGCTGGAGATCGACGAGGCGCGCCGGACTGTCCGCGTGGATGGTCAGGCCGTGGACCTGACGACCCTCGAGTTCGACCTCCTCGCGGTCCTCGCCCGCGATCCCGGCATCGTGATCCGCCGCCAGGCGCTCCTCGACCGCGTCTGGGGCGCCGACTTCATCGCCGACGATCACCTCGTCGACGTCCACGTCGCGAACCTGCGCCGGAAGCTCGCTGACGACCCGACGCGACCGCGTTTCGTGGAGACGGTGCGGGGCGTCGGCTACCGCCTCCGCGAGGGTGGCTGATGCCACTCCCCCGGTCGCTGCGCGCGCGCCTCCTGCTGGCGTTCCTCGTGGTGATCACGGCCACGCTCGGCACGGTGGCCGTCGCCGCGCTCCTCGTTGGACCGGGCTACTTCGCGGAGGCGATGGGGCACCTCCCGGGCGACCCGATGGGGGAGGCGATGGCCACCGCGACGCAGGCGGCCTTCGACGACGCGATGCAGCGCGCGCTCATCGCGGCGACCGTCATGGCCATCGCCAGCGCGGCCGTGGTGAGCCTCGCCGTCGCGGCGCGGATCGCGGGGCCGATCGGGACGTTCGCCGCTGCTGCGCGCCGGATCGCCGGTGGCCACTATGCGGAGCGGGTGCCGGTCGCCGACCCGGACGAGCTGGGCGAGCTGGCGACATCCTTCAACGAGATGGCGAGCTCGCTGGAGACCACCGAGCGCCGCCGGCTGCAGCTGGTCGGCGACGTGGCCCACGAGCTGCGAACCCCGCTCACGACGCTCGACGGGTACCTGGAAGGGCTCGAGGACGGCGTCATCGCGCCGACCGATGAGACGTGGCGCCTCCTCCGGGCCGAGACCGGGCGCCTGACCCGGCTGGTGAACGACCTATCCGAATTGTGGCGGGCGGAGGCGCGGCAGCTCCCGCTGCGGATCGAAACGGTGGATGCCGCCACGCTCGCCGCGGAGGTGGTAGATCGCTTCCGCCCTCTCGCCGCGCCGCGGGGGATCGAGCTCGACCTGCGGGCCGGGCCCGCGATGGCTCGCGGCGACCGCGACCGCGTCGCCCAGGTGCTGGCCAACTACCTGTCGAACGCGCTGCGCCACGCGCCGGACGGGTCGGTCATCGCGGTCGCGACATCGACCTCCGAAGGGCGCGCCACGATCAGCGTGGAGGACGAAGGTCCGGGCCTGGCGCACGACCAGCTGGAGGCCGTCTTCGAGCGCTTCTACCGCGTCGACGCTGCTCGGAGCCGGGCGTCCGGCGGGTCGGGGATCGGCCTCGCGATCGTGCGCGCGCTCGCCGGCGCCATGGGCGGGCGTGCCTGGGCGGAAAGCCGGGGTCCCGGGACGGGCGCCACCTTCGTGCTGGAGCTTCCCGCGGCCTGACGCCGACCTGGCGGCGTCCTTGATCGAATCCTGACCAATCCTTGCCGCGCCCTCCACGGGCGCTGGACGTCTGCCCGCCAGCCTGATGACACCGGACGGGTTTCCGTTCGCCGGACGACAAGCGAGGAGACGCTCGGACGTGATGACCGGATGGACGATGGGCTTGGACGGGTGGCTCTGGATGGGCGCCTGGATCCTGGCCCTCGCCGCCATGGTCTGGCTCCTCGTGCGCACGCCCGCCCGGCGACCCGAGCGCGACGAGGCCCTCGAGGTCCTTCGCTCCCGGCTCGCCCGCGGCGAGATCACCCCCGACGAGTTCGAGCGGGCCCGGAGCCTGCTCGACACCGAGATCCCCAGGAGGAACACCCCGTGACCCGACGTCCCGACCGCCTCGCCGCCGCCGTCGCCGTGGCCGCCATGCTCGCGCTTCCCGGCGCGACGTTGGCCGTCGAGCCGACACCGAGCGCCTCGCCCGCCGCCCTGGTCGCCTGGCAGGACCATCTCGACCACATGCGGGCGATGGGCCCGAACCTGGGCGCCCACGTCCGCGACTGCGTCGCCATGCACGGCTCGATGGCGGGGCTGCTGGGCCCCAACGGGATGATGGTCCAGGGAAAGGGCACCATGATGGGTGGGACGACGCAGCCATGACCACGCGCACAACCCGCCGGGCTGCCGTCGCGCTGCGACCCTCGACGCTCCAGAGGATCCGCCCGTTCCTCTTCGTTGCCGTGGTCGTCGGTGTCCTCACGATGGGCGCCTACCTCGCCTTCGGCGACTTCCTCAACCGCGGGGGCGGGGCGACGGCCGGCACCATCGACGTCCAGAGCTCCATGGCCGGCTTCACGCCGTCCGAGATCAAGGTCAAGGCCGGGACCACCGTGACATTCGACTGGTGGACCCAGGACGCCGCCGTGCACCTCGAAGGCGGCGTCCACACGATCGTCTCCACCGAGCTCGGCCTGCGCGAGGAGCTGCCGGCGGAGAGCCGCAAGGCCGTGACCTGGCAGGTCCCGAACAAGCCGGGGACCTACGACGTCTGGTGCGAATCGTGCTGCGGCGGCAAGGAGGCCCCGCAGATGCACGGCAAGATCGTCATCGAGGCCTGATCGTGGCCACCACCGCCGCGGGGCCCGACCCCGCGACTCCCCCCCGGCGCCGCGCCCTCCCCGAGACCCACCTCTTCCTCGGGCTGCCGCGGCCGGCCGCGATTCTTGGAGCAATGCTGCTCACGGTCGGCGTCCTGGCCACCGGCTACGTGATGGCCGTCCCGTTCGACACGGCAGCCTTCGGCGGGCTCACCGTGCCCACCGTCCTGCTGTCCGGCGTGGCCGACGGCTTCAACCCGTGCGCGTTCGCCCTCCTCGTGCTGTTCGCCACCTACACGCTCACGCTCGTGAACTCTGTGACCTCGGATGGCTCGCCGACCCTCGAGGCCCGGCGTCGCCTCCTCGGCGCGGGCTCGCTCTACGTCGGGGCGGTCTGGGTGACCTACTTCATCATCGGCCTTGGCCTCCTCAGCTTCCTGGGCTGGCTGGGCCGGGACCACCTCGTGACGCGGGTGGCGGTGATCGTCGCCCTGATCATGGCCCTCTGGATGCTCAAGGACGTGCTCCTGCCCGGCGTCGGGCCATCGATGATGGCGCCGTCGGGCACCCACGGCCGCATGCAGCGGGCGATGGAGCGCGGCGGCCTGGCCGGGATGCTCATCGCGGGCGTCCTGGTCGGCATCTGCACCGTGCCCTGCTCGGGCGCCATCTACCTCGACATCGTGGCCGTGCTCCACGCCTCGGGCGGCGGGCTCACCGGCCTCGCGCTGCTCGCCCTCTACAACATCGCCTTCATCGTGCCCCTTCTCGCGCTCCTGCTCGCGGTCAGCGACCGGCGGGTCCTGGGCAAGCTGGGGCGCTGGAACCGCTCGAACTCGCCGTGGATCAAGACAGGCCTCGCCCTCGCCGTCATCGCCATGAGCTTCGGCCTGATGGTGTCGCTGTGAGCGACGGGGACCCCGCGACGATCCGCTTCCCCGTCGAGGGGATGACCTGCGTCTCGTGCGTGAACCGGATCGAGCGCGCCGTGCGGGCCGTCGAGGGCGTCCGCCGGGTCCGCGTCGATCTGCGGCGCGAGACAGCGACCGTCAGTCGCGAGCTCGCGTTAGTGTCGAACGCGGCGCTCGCGGCGGCGGTCGAGGCGGCCGGCTACCGGGCCGACCTCGCGGGCGCCGTCCCCGTCCCGACCGACGAGGCCCGCAACTGGCTCGCCCGTCTCCTCGGACGCTGAGGCGGTTCGGATCGGACCTGCGGGCCTCTGAGGCCGTACGCTGTCCCTCGTGACCGCCGACACGTCAGTCTCCGACCACGACTCTCGGGGAACCCTGGGCCGGGATGGCGCCCTGATCTTCGCGACGCGGGCGGTCCGGATGTTCGGCTACGGCCTCGTCTCCGTCGTCCTCGTCCTCTACCTCGCGGCGATCGGGCTGTCGGGCGCGGAGATCGGCATCGTCCTGGCCCTGACGCTCCTCGGCGACGCCGCCGTCTCGCTGTGGCTCACCACGCACGCCGATCGCGTTGGGCGTCGGCGCGTCCTCCTGGCCGGCGCGCTCCTGATGGTGGCGGCAGCCGCCGGCTTCGCCGCGTCGACCTGGCTGCCGGTGCTCGTGGTCGCGGCGACGGTCGGCGTCATCAGCCCCAGCGGCAACGAGGTCGGCCCGTTCCTCGCCGTGGAGCAGGCCGCCCTCACCCAGGTCACGCCCGACACGAATCGGACCACCCTCTTCGCCTGGTTCAACCTGGTGGGGTCGTTCGCGACCGCCGCCGGGGCGCTCGTGGGTGGGGCGCTCGCGAGCGGTCTCCTCGCCTCCGGGATGGCCGCGGCAGATGGGTACCGCCTGGTGATCGTCGCCTACGCCTTCGTCGGTGTTGCCCTGGCCGGCCTCTTCTCGGCGGTCTCTCCGAGCGTCGAGGTCCAGCACGCTCCCGACGTCTCGATCAGCCGGCGGCTGGGCCTCCATCGCTCACGCCGGACGGTGGCCCACCTCTCCGTCCTGTTCGGGCTCGACGCGTTCGGGGGCGGGTTCGTCGTCCAGTCCCTGGTGGCCTACTGGTTCCACCTGCGCTTCGGAGCGGATCCGGCGCTGATCGGCGGGGTCCTCTTCGCCGCGAACCTGCTGGCGGGGGTCTCGGCGCTTGTCGCGGGGCGGATCGCGGCGCGGATCGGCCTCATCGAGACGATGGTGGTGACGCACCTCCCCTCGAACGTCCTGCTGATCCTCGTGCCGCTCATGCCGACCCTGCCGCTCGCGGTCGCCGTCCTGCTGGCCCGGTTCTCGATCAGCCAGATGGACGTCCCCACCCGCCAGTCCTACACGATGGCCGTCGTCGAGCCGGACGAACGATCGGCGGCGGCGGGCATCACCGGGATCGCCCGCAGCGTCGGCGCCTCCGTCTCACCGCTGATCGCGGCGCCGCTCGTGGGCGTTGCCGCGCTCGCGGGCCTGCCCTTCGTGCTGGCGGGCAGCGTGAAGATCGCCTACGACCTCCTCCTGTGGAGGTCGTTCCGGGGGTCTCGCGCCGCGGATCGCCCGGAGGCCTGATCGGGACCATCGTCTCTCGACGGCGGGCCTCGGGGCGCGAATACTCGGCGGGACCAACCATCGAGGAGGTGGCATGGAGACGATCCGCGAGATCCTCGCCGTCCACAGATCGGGCATCTCGAAGCCCGGCCTGCTCGCATGGGCGCGCCTGCGCATCGACATCGCGATGACCGACGCGCAGCTCGACGAGGAGCTTGCCCGCCTGGGCGACGAGGTTGTCGACGACGAGGGCTTTCTCTACCTCCGCCAGAACCTCGAAGCGGGCAGTCGTCTCGCGCGCACGAGCGTCCCGCCCGTGTCCGGGCGACCGGCGCCGGCAGCGCAACGCGGCGGCGTGCCCATGGCGCCAACCGGGGTCCAGGCGCCCTCGCAGCCATCGTCCGCGCCGTCGGAGTGGACGCCCGGTTCGTCCGGCTGGACCCCGCCGGCGGCCGCCCGACGGGGCCTCGGCTGGATCGCCAAGGCGATCGGCGGCATCTTCATCGCGCTCTGGGTGGCCGGGTTCGTGGGCGGCTTGATTGGATCGTTCACCGACGGCGCGGAGACGCCCGGGCCGACGGCGGCCGCGACGCCGACGGACGGATCGGTGATCGACTCGGACGAGATTGCGGTGGGCGACTGCCTCGTCCTCCCGACCGAGGACGAGTTCTCCGAGATCCGCCGCGTCCCGTGCGACCTGCCGCACGGCGGCGAGGTGTTCTTCGTTGTCGACCACCCCGACACCGCTTACCCGACCGACGACGCCCTGAGCTCGTTCGTCCACGACGCGTGCGGGCCAGCGTTCGCGACCTGGATCGGGAGCGCCTCCGACGACCAGGAGATTCTTGACATCAACTACTTCAGCCCGACCGAGGAGAGCTGGGAGGCCGGCATCCGCACGGTCCAGTGCTACCTGGCCCTCGCCGACGGCACGCTGGCCGAGCGGTCGTACCGGGGTGCCAACCCATAGGCGGGGCCGCGGCCGCGGCCGGCGCCGAGCGGAGGCCGGCGCGCCCGGCGCCGCGGTCGGTCGCGACCCTCAGGCCCGCGCGGCTGCCACCCCCGGCAGCTCCGCGGCCAGGCCGAAGGGCGCTCCGGCGCCGCGAACCAGCTCCACCATCGCCGCCTCGATCGACGGATCCAGCGCCGGCCGCGCGTAGGCCGCGAGGAGCTCCTCGACCTTGACGCGCGCCCGGGCCGCGGAGTCGGGCCGGCCGCCGTCCTCCCAGGCCCGCAGCGAGGCCCGGTCGATGACCGCCGAGGGGAGCGCCTGCTCGCTCCGGAAGAGCCGCCGGGTCTCGGTCAGCTCCAGGAAGCGGGCCTCCGGGCCGGCGGCCCGGATCATCGCCGTCGCCAGCGTCTCGGTGGGCGTCGCGATGCCGCGGACGAGCCGCTGGGCCATCGCGATCCCCTCCGCGTCGAGGACGAGCTTCTCCGCGCTCTGGCAGCGCAGCGAGTCGAGCATCCCGGAGCCCGAGATCATGTCGATCCCGGCGAGCGCCCCGACGAGCGCGCCCATCCCGCTCTCGAGGCCGGCCTGGTGGTCGATCATCTTGCCGTCGGTGGCCCCGAGGTAGCCGTGGGTGGGGAGGTTGAGATCCTTCCCCACCTGGCTGTAGGCGGCGTCGAGCATCGCCGTCTCGATGGCGCCCATCGGGGTGACGCCCGTCCGCATGTCGACGATGGCCGGGGCACCGCCCCACACGATCGGCGCGCCCGGGCCGGCCAGCTGGTGGATGGCGATCCCCGCCAGGCACTCCGCGGCGTGCTGGACCACCGACCCGACGAGGGTGACGGGCGCGGCGCCGCCGGCGAGCGGCATCGAGACCATCTCGGCGGGGACGCGCGCCCGGGCGAGGTCGACCAGGTTGCGGGCCCCGAAGGCGGTCCAGGTGAGCGGCGGCGAGGGACAGACGTCGAAGACGGCCCGCGGCCGGGCCGCCAGCGCGGCGCGCCCCCCGGCGTCGAGCGCCAGGAGGTCGATCATCGCGGCCGTCCCGTCGGGGCTGAAGGCCCCGGTGACGATCGGCTTGGCCGAGCCGAGCAGCACCAGGAAGAGCCGGTAGAGGTCGCCGATCTCGGCGGGGACGTCGCCGCACACGATCGCCGTGGACTGGGCCGCGTACGCGCGGAGCATCTCCGCGACCCGGACCAGGCGCACCAGGTCGCCAGCCTGGGACGGCCGGTGGTCGCCCGTGACCGGGTCCAGCACGTTGACGCCCGACGAGCCGGGGTCGAACTGGACGATCCCGGCCCCGTACCGGACGGCGGGGGCGCCGGCGCGATCGAAGAGGTCGAAGGAGGCGGGCACGGTCGCCAGCGCCCCCTCGACCAGCGCGGTCGGGATCCGGACGGTCTCGCCCGCGACGGTGGCGCCGGCGTCGGCGAGGAGGCGGATCGCCTCCGCGTCCTGGACCCGGACGCCGGGGTCGCGGAGGAGCTCGTAGGCCTCGTCGAGGATCCGCCCGACCAGGTCCGGCCCGAGGAGCCGGAGGACCGGGCGGAGGGGCGCCGAACCGGCGGTCGGGCTCACCGCCCGGCCTCGGCGAGCAGCATCGCGTCGACGACCGTGGGCGCCGGCTCGATGCCGGCCTCCCGCTCGACCGCGCCCACGACGCGGGCCATCTCGCGAGCGAGGGCGGGCTCCAGGCGCTCGGGCTCGTGGGTGGCCAGGAGCTCGCGCGCCTTCGTGTTCGCCCACGCGCGCGGCCCGCCGCCCTCGGCCTCCACGACGCCCATCGGGCGCCGGTCCATGAAGCGCGGCTTCCACATGGAGCGCATGTGGCGCCGGGTGTGCGGGGACGTCAGGTAATCGCCGGCCGGCCCGACCGCGGCGATCGCCTCGAGGGCGAGCGCCTCGTCGTCGACCGGGATCCCCTTCAGGGTGGCCCGCACGGTGGAGTAGATCTCGGCGTCGAGGAGGAGCTGCTCGTGGGAGAAGATCCGGCTCCCGTTGAGGAGCCCGAGACCCAGCAGCATGTCCGACCCCGATGCCGAGGCCAGGAAGCATGAGAGCGAGTTCTCGACGCCGGCCTGCCAGTCGGGCGCCTTGGCCCCGGTGGCAAAGGCCCCCATCGAGAGCGGGACCCCGTAGAAGTCGGCGAGCTGGTTGGTGGCCGCCCCGAAGAGGAAGTCCTCCGGGCCGCCGCCGGTGTACGCGCCGGAGCGGAGGTCGATCGCCGTCTGCGCGGCCGCGTAGTAGACGGGCGAGCCGGGATAGG
>Ga0315289_10014088_pt1 | contig 11181 bp, 8 predicted proteins | sample YL17G11_40_MG_FD_203452 | JGI IMG/M metagenome (GOLD analysis project Ga0315289, IMG submission 203452) | Sediment microbial communities from Yellowstone Lake, YNP, Wyoming, USA - YL17G11_40 | ecosystem: Environmental > Aquatic > Freshwater > Lake > Sediment | place: USA: Wyoming | collected... | reverse complement strand
CCAGGCAGCAGATCAAGGACATCTATACCGGCAAGGTCTCGGACTGGTCCGAACTGGGTGTCGCCAAGGGCAAGATCGTGGTCCTTTCCCGCGACACGTCGAGCGGGACCTACGAATCCTTTGAAACGCTGGCCCTGAACAAGGAGAAGGTCAGGCCGGATGCCCTCATCAATGCCTCCAACCAGGCTATTGCCACTATCGTGGCTAACACGCCGGGCGCCATCGGCTACATCGGGCACGGCTACCTCTCCAAGAAGGTCAAGGCCGTGACCGTGGACGGCATTGAGTGCTCGCGCGAAAACATCCTCTCCACCAAGTACCCTCTCTCGCGGGCACTGTATATGTACACGAACGGGAAGCCGACCGGCGATGTAAAAGCCTTCATCGACTTTGTTCTGAGCAAAGAAGGGAAGAAGATCGTCGAGCAGGAGGGTTTTGTCGGACTGAAGTAGGGACATCTCCCGCATCCCCCTGAAGGGGGGGGGGGGGATGTTTTTCATCCACGGGCCTCATTTCAGCCAGGATTTGACAAGGCTGAAACGGGATCCGTGGGACCCTGTTTATGGGGGCGAAAAAGGTCGCTATGCAGAGATTGAGAGAAAAGCTGTATCTATGGATTTTTGCCATACTAGCTTTTGCGTCACTGGTCTTCCTCATCGGGATTATCCTCACCCTGCTCAAAGAATCCCTTCCTTTCTTCTCCCAGTATAAATTGACGGCGGCCCTGATTGGAAGAAGCTGGTACCCGACGAGCAGTCCGGCTGAGTTCGGCATGCTGCCCCTTATCTTTGCATCCGTTTTGGTCACCCTGGGCGCCATGGTGGTCTGCGTGCCCATCGGGGTGGGCAGCGCCCTCTTCATCCATGAGCTCACCAGCCAGAGGATACGGGCGGTCTTGAAGCCGATGATCGAGATCCTGGCCGGCATCCCTTCGATCGTCTATGGCTTTTTCGGCATGCTCGTTGTAGCCCCCTTCCTCCAGAATCTGCTCGGCATTCCGACCGGCCTCTGCGCCTTTACGGCCAGCCTCGTGCTCGGCATCATGGCCGTACCCACGGTGAGCAGCCTGGCCGAGGATGCGCTGAGCTTCGTTCCGGGGAGCTTTCGGGAGGCCTCTCTGGCCGTGGGCGCCACCCGCTGGCAGACCCTGACCCGGGTGGTAGTCCCTGCTGCCGGCTCCGGGATATCGACGGCCATCATCCTCGGCATGAGCCGTGCAGTGGGTGAGACCATGACCGTGCTCATGGTAGCGGGCGGGGCGGCGATCATCCCCCATTCTATCTTCGACCCCGTGCGCCCCATGACCTCCACCATTGCCGCCGAGATGGGCGAGGCGGTCATGGGCAGTCTTCACTACCATGCCCTTTTCGCCATCGGCCTCATCCTGTTCCTCATCACACTTGTCTTCAATATCGTGGCCGAGATTGTGAGCCGGCGGTTCAGGCTCAAGCTGGGGCTCGGAAGATGAGCAGGAAAGCCGTCACACAGACCATCGGTTTTACGCTGTTGTTCCTCTGTATCGTCTTCAGCCTCTTCTTCATGGGCGCCATCATTTACTTCATATTTGTCCGGGGTGTGCAGGTGATCTCCTGGGAATTCCTCACGTCGGTGCCGAGGCGAGCGATGACACAGGGCGGCGTGGCCCCAGCCATTGTGGGCACCTTCTACCTCACCATGGGGGCTATGCTTTTCGCCTTTCCTTTGGGGTTGGCAAGCGCCATCTACCTCTGCGAGTACAGCCCGAAAAGCATTGCCGTGAACGTCATCCGTCTGAGCATCAATAACCTGGCCGGCGTACCGTCGGTCGTTTTCGGCTTATTTGGGCTTGCATTATTCGTCAAAGCCTTCGGTTTCGGGGTGTCCGTCCTCTCCGGCAGCTTGACGCTCGGCATCATGGCCCTGCCCGGCATCATCTCCGCTTCCCAGGAGGCGCTCCTGGCCGTGCCGCAATCGTACCGGGAGGCGTCACTGGCCCTGGGCGCATCCCACTGGCAGACCATCAAGAAGGTGGTCCTCCCCAGTTCCCTCCCGGGTATTTTAACCGGTGTTATCCTCAACATCGGCCGGGTGGCGGGAGAGACGGCCCCCATCCTCTTTACCGCTGCAACCTTTTATACCCGTAGATACCCGGATTCCCCCTTCTCCGAGGTCATGGCCCTTCCCTACCACATTTACGCCCTCATGACCGAGGGGACGCACCCGGAACAACAGACGCCGATCGCCTACGGTTGCGCGCTCATCCTGCTCGCCCTTGTGCTTGCAATATCCGCCGTGGCGATTGTTATTCGGCAGAGGCAGAGGAATATTTATGGAACCTGAGGTGAAGATCAAGGCCGATCACGTCGACTTCTACTATGCCAAGGTACATGCCCTCAAAGATATCAGCCTGGACATCTATGCCAAAGAGGTGACTGCCCTCATCGGGCCCTCCGGCTGCGGGAAGTCCACCTTCATCCGGCTCCTCAATCGCATGAACGACCTCATCCCCGGAGCTCGCCTGGAGGGAGCGATATTTATGGATGGCGAGGACATTTATGCCCCGAAGGTAGATGTGGTCGACTTGCGCAGGCGCGTCGGCATGGTCTTTCAGAAGCCGAACCCGTTCCCCAAGAGCATATTCGAGAATATCGCCTACGGACTCAAGGTCAACGGGATCAGGGATAAGGCTTTCATTGAGGAGAAGGTGATCGAGTCCCTCAAAAAGGCCGCCATCTACGATGAGGTCAAGGACCGGATCCACGAAAATGCCCTCATGTTTTCGGGAGGTCAGCAGCAGCGGCTCTGCATCGCCCGGTGCATCGCCGTGGACCCCAAGGTGATCCTCTTCGACGAGCCTTGTGCGAGCCTCGACCCGATCTCGACGCGCAAGATCGAAGAGCTCATCTTGGAGCTCAAGAAGGAGTACACGATTGTCATCGTGACGCATAACATGCAGCAGGCGGCCAGGGTCTCCGATTACACCGCCTTCCTCTATCTGGGAAGCTTGATCGAGTACGGCAGGACCCAACGGCTGTTCACCGTCCCGAAGGAGAAGATGACGGAAGATTACCTGTCCGGAAGGTTCGGATGAGAAAGGAGGAGCGATGCTCGAGGAAAAGAAATTAACCCAGCTCAAGAAGGTCCTGGTTGAGAATGCCACGCTCGTGGAGGGTATGATTGAAAAGAGCATCAAAGGACTCAAGGATGAGGACAGGAAACTCCTCCTGGCCGTCATCGAAAAAGATGAACCGCAGGCGAACGATTATGAGATCGCCATCGACGAGCTCTGCGTGACCACGATCGCCCAGTACCAGCCGAACGCAAAGGCTTTGCGGACGATCCTCATGATCCTGAATATCAGCACCAGCCTGGAAAGGATGGCGGATCATGCGGTTACCATATCCGAGAGCGGGCTCTTTCTCATCGAGAAGCCCTCGGTAAAGCCTCTGATCGACATCCCGCGTATGGCAGAGCTCGTCATCGGCATGCTCAAGGATGCCCTCAACGCTTTCATTAACGAGGATTCCGAGCTGGCACGCAACGTATGCGAGCGGGACAGTATCGTCGATGGTCTGAGAACCCAGATTGCGCGTGAGCTCGTCACCTTCATGATCGCCGATCCCAATACCATCGAACGCGCTTTGCAGCTCATGAAGCTTGCAAGCAACCTGGAGCGGATCGCCGACCTCACCACCAACATAGGCGAAGACGTCATCTACATGGTCAAGGGCATGGTGATCAAGCACCATAAGGATACAACCTGATCTTTTCAATCCCCCCGCACCCTCCTGAAAACGCAGATGCTAAAGGGGAGAGGGAATTGCCTTTTGCATGGACGGAACTGGTGCCAAATAGCTCCCTTCCCTGCGTTGGTTGGGTGTTTGGTATCAATTGCTTTGGAGGCAATCACGATCTGGTCTTCAGGCGTCTCCCCGTATATGCCCTGGTTTTCGCAACCAGCCTCTCCCGCCTCTCCACCAGATAGGAATTCCCCTTTATGTACTCTGCCAGGAAGGCCTTCCTGTCTTCCATCTCGATCAGGGGAGCGAAAGAAGCATACAGATAGCTCAGGTTCTTGGCGATCTTCCTCAAACCGAGGAAACGGCATTTTTTCAGCCTGTCCAGGTCTATGAGGTAGATGCGCCTCTGCTCATCGATGAGCATGTTTTCCCCCTTCATGTCCACGTGCATAACCCCCATTTCATGGAGCCTGCGGATCAACTTGGCCAAACCGATGATGTCTTCACGTTTCGCTCCCTGCTCGTGTGCGTACCGCACGAGATCTCTCGCCGCGATCGCTTCGGCGGCGAAGAACGAATCGAGGAGGAAGCCGCATGTTCTCTTCTCGCAGGCAAAGAGCACACGCGGGGTATCAACCCCCAGGGCTTCCAGGACCAGCGACGCCTCGAAAGCCTTCAATGCCCGCGACTTCCGGAAGAGGTTCTTGAGGGTATCCCCGACCCCCTTATAGTTATACCGCTTCATATAGATGGCCCTCTCGCCCAGGGGACCCTTCTTGACATAGGTGGTCCGGGATGTATTCAGGATCTCGGTGAAACCGTCCATGAGCACCTGCGGGTCTAAGTTCGGGAGGTCTGCTCCAGCGGGCAAAAACCAGCGGCGACCATCGCGTCTTGTGATTTCATACCGGGGAGCCGAATCTTCCAGTCCGCATCCGGATGGCATGCCAGCGATATGCCAGAAAAGCACGCCTCCCGTTCGCAACAGCCTGCCTCTTACCTTCGGCAGGAAGACTAATGGGAGATTTACGGCAAGCTCAATGCCGGCCTTCAAAATCGAGAAGGCATAGAGCAAGACCGTCTGGGGTAGATCCTTGTGCTTCCTGAAGAACCGTTGCATGGACCGGTTGTACTCGATCTTCCTCCGCACATCGGATTTGCGCGCCGTCGTGCCCTGATAATGGATGAGCCTGAGTGCGGGCAGGTGCCACACCTCGTATCCATGCTCCAAGGCCCGCTTGCAAAGGTCGGTTTCCTCCAGGTAGAAGAAGAAACCCTCGTCGAGCAGCCCGATCGCCGCGAGCATCTCCCGGCGGAGCAGCATGCACGCGCCGATCACCGTAGGAACCTGCACGGGTTCCTGAAACCCTGAACGCTTGCTGGGATAGGCTTGGGAAAAGAAAATTTTGAGGAGCGCCTTGTTCATGAGCTGGTTAGCCAGATTGGGGATGACATCGATGGAGTTCTGATCGCTTCCGTCCGGGAAGATGAGCTGAAGGCCGCATATGCCTGCCCGCGGGCGAGCATCCATGAATTGCACCATGGGCGTCACGATATCGCGGGTCAGTCTCGTATCCGGATTGAGCAGGAGGATCCACTCCCCGTGCGCCGCCTCGATGCCCCTGTTCACCGCGCGGGCAAAGCCGAGATTCCGCCCGTTCTCGATGACGATGCCGCCGGACATGCCGAGCGGATACGGGGAGTTGTTCACTAGGATGAGCTCATGCCGGCATGCGACATGCGCATGGATCGAGGCAATGCAATCCTTGAGGAGATCATCCACCCCTATGGTGACGATTACGATGCTGACCATAAGACTATGAGCCTTTCCATGACATCAGAGGGGGCGATAGCCAGCATGCACCGTGGATCGCGGCATTCCCTCCGGTTGCAGGGTACACAGGAGAGCTGTTTCTGGATCACCTCACCCCTGAAAGGGCCCGTCCGCCGCGGGTCTGATGGACCGAAGAGCGCCACCACATCTTTTCCCAGGGCGACGGCCAGGTGCATGGGTCCGGTATCGCAGCTCACCATCGCCTTTGCACCGGCAATGACCTCTTTCAGATCGAGGAGCGTGGTCTTGCCTACCAGGCTGATCACAGCCCCACCCGCCCGAAGCTCGATGGCATCCGCCATGCCATAATCCTCTTTTGCTCCGGTGAGGACGCTCACAAGCCCGTACCTGCTCATGACCGCCTCAGCCAATTCCGCGAAGCCTTGGGCCGTCCATTTGTTCGCGCTCTTTGCCGCTCCGATGTTGAGCACGAGATATTTTGCGGGCAGATCGAACGGATGCACGCCGGATACGGGAATCTCCCATCGTACATCCCCCCTGCCGATCCCGAGGTATTCCGCAAATTCCATGTATTGCAGGATCATGTGCCTCCCCGGGTCCTGCGGTCCGACGCGCTCGAAGGGGAAAAGCCAGGTGAGCTCCTTGCAGCGCCGGCGGTCAAACCCGATCCGCCTCCCGCTCCGGGAGGCCAGGCAGAGAAATCCCGACTTCAGGATCCGCTGGAGATCGAGCGCAAGCGTAAAGGTCACGCCCCGGATCGTGCTCATTACCTCTGGAAGCGATCCGCTCCAATCGTATTTATCGAAGAGGATCACCCTGTCAACAGCAGGGTGCTCGACGAGCAGGGGATAGCTCAACGGCTCGACGAGCCAGTGTATCCTGGCATCGAGTTTTGTCTTCGCATGGATGACGAACGGCAGGCTGTTGATCACATCCCCCAGCGCCCCGAGCTTCACGATCAGGATATCCATGTCTGCCTTGTTATTGCATCTTCAATATTTTCGCAACCCTTTGCATCGCCCCTCTCTCCCTTCCCCCCCCTGACGAATGTGATTCGGGCCATCCCTTGCCCTCACCTTTCAGGCGCGTCTTGCGACACGTCCAATTCAGCTATCCTGCTGAATTGTGATTCGGGCCATCCCTGGCCCTCGCCCTACGAGCACTCCTTCAGAGCGTCCATTTGTGCTCTCCTGCAAAATTGTGGGGCAACGGCTGAGAGATTTTTTCACTCCTCGTCCGCTGTCGATGTAGTTGACGGACGTGGCGCGGAAAAATCGGTCGGCGTCTGAAAAGTTTTCGGGGAGGGGCTTGGGGGACCCCCTTTTACATAAGGGGGTCCCCCAAGCCTTTTACGAAGCGAAACTCTCTTCGGCGATTTCCATGATGGACATATCTTCGCTCTTGATGGCCTTGACGGCGGCGTCGACCTCGGGCAGGACGTTCTTGATGAAGTATTTCGCACTGGCAAGCTTACCGGCGTAGAAGGCAGCGTCCTTGTCATCCCGGAGGAACGCAGCCCACTTGGCCCAGTCGGTCGGGTCTGCGCCTTTGACCTTGGCGAGCTCGTCGAGCTTCGTCTTCGCCACGCCGGCCTCCCAGAGGAGGAACCAGCCCATGATGACCTTGCTCATCAGCATGAGGAACGGGTAGGCATTGCCGACGGGGACGAGGAATTTGCCTGCCTTGGCGCAGCTCCCAAAGTACATGCCCATGTCGGCCAACGCATTCACGGCTGTCTGGACATCGTCGGCGAGGTCCTTCAGGCTTTCCTTGTACTTGGCAATGGTGGCGTTCATCTCGGTGAGGAGGCTCATGAAGTAGGCCCCTTTCTTCATGCCTATCTTTCTCCCGACGAGGTCGAGGGCCTGTATGCCGTTGGCGCCTTCGTAGATGGAGGCGATCTTCTCGTCACGCATGAACTGCTCGACCGGATATTCGGAACAGAAGCCGTAGCCGCCGTAAACCTGCATGGCCGTCTCCGTGACCCGGAAGCCCATATCCGAGCAATAGGCCTTCAAAATAGGGGTCAGCATCTCGGTCAGGCCCAGCCACTTGTCCTTTTCGGCCTCGACCTCGATGACCCGAAACTTATCGAAGCAGAAAGCGGTAAAGTAGGCCATGGCGCGCATGCCTTCCACATGGGACTTCATCCAGAGGAGCATGCGCCTGACGTCCGGATGCTGGATGATGGGCACCCTGGGCGCCTCGGGGTTCTTGAACTCGGTCAGCGCCGAGCCCTGGAGCCTCTCCTTGGCATACTTGAGGGCATGGAGATAGGCGATGGAGGCGCTGGCAAGGCCCTGCATACCGACGCCGAGCCTGGCCTCGTTCATGAGCTGGAACATGATCTTCATGCCTTCGCGCTCCTGGCCGAGCAGCTCGGCATAGCAGTTGCCGTTGTCGCCGAAATTGATAAGGCAGGTGGCGCTGCCGTGAATACCCATCTTCTCTTCGATCTTGGCGATCTCGAAGTCATTGCGCCTGCCGAGGCTGCCGTCGTCGTTCACGAGGTATTTCGGGACGATGAAGATGGAGATGCCTTTCGTCCCGGCCGGGTCGCCCTCGATGCGTGCCAGGACCGGGTGGATGATGTTCGGAGTGAGGTCGCTGTCGCCCGAGGTGATGAAGATCTTGGTGCCCTGGAGCCGGAAGGTCCCGTCAGGCTGCCGAATGGCCTTAGTGCTCAGGTTGCCGACGTCGGTCCCGGCATTCGGTTCGGTGAGGCACATGGACCCTCCCCATTCGCCGCTGATCATTTTCGGCACGTATTTCTTCTTCAGTGCCTCGGCCCCGTAGACCTCTATGAGGTGGACTGCGCCTTCACCAAGACCGGGGTAAGAGATAAAAGAAAAGTTGTGATTGAACCATTCATGGGAGGAGACGCGCATGACCGCGGGGAGCCCCTGTCCGCCGACTTCCGGCGGGAAGGACATAGCGTTCCATCCACCTTCGCAGAAGAGCTTGTAGATGCGGTGGAAGCACTTCGGCACATGCACCTGCCCATTCTCCAGCCGGCATCCCTCCTTGTCGCCTTCGGCCAGGGTCGGCAGCACCTCTTCGGTCGCCAGTTTCTGCGCCTCGGAGAGGATCATATCGAACATCTCCCGGGAAAAGTCTGCAAACAACGGCGCCTCACAGAGCTTTTCCACTTCGAACATTTCGTAGAGTACAAACTTCTGATCCCTTTCATCCAAGATCAGACTCGCCATAAAAACCTCCTTTCCTTGTGTTTTTATTGATTCATCTCATTGCTGGTGCATGTCACGACGATCAAATGCGTTTGCATGTTTCTCCAGCAACGCATTGGCCCTGATGGCTGTATGTCGATGACATGCCAACCCCAAACGGAGAAATAATACACGCTCCTCCCCGGTTGTCAAGCTTGTTTCCACAGTGTGTAAAAGACTACCGTCAACATCCCTCATACCCACCGCCCCGTGAGACATATGGTTAGAGGTTTATCCACCCCAACCCGAGGCATTCTCCCGGGGCACAGCTGTTTATAATGCGAGCATTTTACCATATAATGCTAAGGTTGGGTATATCCATATCCCTGTAATGTCGCGACTCTTTGATAATGTCCCCTCTTGGACTCGATAGAAATGTCCCCTGAGAGAAGGTGATAAAAGAGGCCTCATGAGGAGGCCTTGAGAATGGGGGACATACGCATGAGTGAGAAGGAGCGGAGGCGACTAGGTGTGATGGAGCGGGTATAGGCAGGTAATCTGAAGCTTAAGGATGCGGCGGTGATACTTGGCATGAGTTACCGACAGGCGCAGAGGGTAAGAGCGAGGCATAAGCTGGAAGGCGACCTGGGTCTGGTACACCGGAGCCGGGGGAGAAAGTCGAACCGTGGTTTTCAGCAGGAAGTGAAGGACAGGGTGCTTTGCCAATACCGGGAGACCTACGCGGGCTTTGGTCCGACGCTCTTTTCGGAGAAGCTCCAGGAGAGCCGCGGCATTGAGATAGACCAAGCGACCTTAAGGCGATGGCTGCTAGACAAAGGGCTCAGGCAAAAGAGGCACCGGAAGCTCCTACCTTAAGACTATGTAGGACTAGAAGACTGACATTTGAGAAGATTGAGAGAGATCTTCCCCTTTTCAAGAGTGCAATTCAGGTACCCATTTATGTCATAGGAATCGATCTTTAATTTTCGTCCAACAATGGCATAGACTGCGACGCGAACAGCTTGGCAGGGGATGGCCGGGATTAATCTCATATTGAGTAATTCGGGGCGAGATGGGCAAAGCCTTTGGACATGCCCGTGGGCGAGAGGGATGCCCCAGCTTTTTATAGCCACTGTAGATGACAGATGATGGGTTCCGCAACGCTCCACCCCATCCTCCACAGGCTCTATCAAGGCCGGTTGTCATGGATGAGGTCGATTAAGGTGACCTCCGGGCTTGCGAGGACGCGGATCGGCGGGCCCCAAGTCCCCGTTCCCCGGCTGACATACAAATGGGCTCCCTGGGGTAGATCGTACCATCCCGCATCGTGAGGGAAGAAGATACGGGTAACGAGCCGGAAGGGGAAGATCTGTCCCCCGTGGGTATGCCCCGAGAGCTGCAGGTCATACAGCCCGAGGGCGCTTGCATTGACGTTTGGCTGATGCTTGAGGAGGAGGGTGAATGTATCCTTTGGGAGCCCCGCGAGCAGTTCCTTCTCAGGGACCCCTTTGGACAGGCCGAAGCGCTGCCCGGCGGGATCGTCGACACCTGCGATGTTGATGAGACCGGCAACGGTCTTTGCCGCGCCGCGGAGGATGGAAAAGCCCGTTGCTTGCGTGAATTCCAGGGCATGCGGGAGCCCGGCGTAGAATTCGTGGTTCCCCGTGATGGCATACTTTCCGTAGCGAGGCCGTATCTCCTGAAAGGCCTCTGCCAGCCCTGCGAGGCTGTTGGCCTGCCCGTCTACGAGATCCCCCGTGGATATGAGGATGTCCGGGTTCGCCTCCCGGATCACGCGGACGATTCTCTTCAACCGCTCTTCTCGGACCATGATACCGAGATGGACGTCGGAAATCTGGGCGATCCGCAGACGGCCCAGAGCGGCGGGGATCTTGGACGACCGGATGGTGATCCTTTCGGGTCGGATATGCAGGGCTGCGAAGTATCCGTACAGGGATAGGGCAAAAGCCAGGCAGAAGGGGATGAGAAATAAAACCCGCGCCGAAAGCATGAACTGGACAATGTCCCGGCAGAGGATCAGCCCGGCCCCGTGTACCAAGAGCCAGTAGATATCGGTCAAGAGGGATATGCTGAAAAAGAGGAAGAGGAAGCCCATCCAGCTGTAACCGATGTAAGCGATCAGCCGGGCCAGAGACTCATAGCCCTGCCTTTCCAGGAGCCGGACCAGGATGGGGGCACAGATCATGGCCGCCATGAAGACGGCCAGGAGCATGCCCATACCCACCCCGAAGGGGAAGGCGGCTTTCACCTTCAGGAAAGCATAGACATGCACGGCACCGTAAATGCCGAGAATGGTGAGCAGGAATAAGGTCATGACGTTCTCCTCGAGAGTCCCATTACATTTCCCGCCATAGTAACCTACTTTTCACGGGATGTTCAAGCGTTTTGCAGGGGGGCCCTGTGCCGTGGAGGGAGACCTGATCAAAACACAGATAATTCTAATGAGCGCAGGGCCGGCGGCTGTGGCAATGTCTGATAT
>Ga0315289_10014087_pt1 | contig 11181 bp, 6 predicted proteins | sample YL17G11_40_MG_FD_203452 | JGI IMG/M metagenome (GOLD analysis project Ga0315289, IMG submission 203452) | Sediment microbial communities from Yellowstone Lake, YNP, Wyoming, USA - YL17G11_40 | ecosystem: Environmental > Aquatic > Freshwater > Lake > Sediment | place: USA: Wyoming | collected... | reverse complement strand
CCTCTTTACTCTAAACTTCTTGTCCACTGCCTGAATATCACAGGCGAGGGTAACGACAGGGATGCCAAGTATTTCGGCCAGAATAGAGCCAACCTGACCCGCGCCCCAGTCCGCGGCCTGTCGGCCACACAGAACCAGGTCATACCCGCCAATTTTCTGGATCGCCTTTCCCAAGACGTACGCAGTACCAAAGCTATCCAGGTTTTCGAAGGCTGCATCCTGGAGAACAAATCCATCGTCGGCCCCCATCGATATGGCGTGCTTGACCACGTCAGAAGCTTTCCCCGACCCCATGCTGATCACTGTTATTTTCCCTTTGTGCTTATCTTTGAGTCGACATGCCGCCTCAACGGCCCGTTCATCATAGACACTGATCACAGGCGGCACTCCGGGGGGAGGAATAACCTGTTTCGTTGCGGGGTCAATCTTGAATTTGGCAGGGGGTATCTCGGGGTCAAGTACTTGTTTAACACAGACGATCGTATTCATACGACTTCCCTCCTGATGCCCCATGATGGAGCGTCAACCGCGAACAATGAAAATAACTGTTTGCGGTTTTCGGTTAGGATTAAGGTTAGGAAGCCAGTATGGTCAAAGAGTAAAGGTTGTGGCTAATGGCTTAAAACCCATTGCCCTAACCCAACTACGAAACCGGCATCCTTACCCTGACCTTAGCCCAGAGACTTTATTTTCAACATAATTAGGACTGCTTCATGGCTGCTTCAACGAGTTCAATAAGGTCTCTTGCCTTCAACGAGTCCTTTAACCCTTTATGCTCGATGCTATCCTCGAACATCTGTAGACAATAAGGGCAAGCGGTCACGACCGTCTCGGCCCCGGTCTTGAGAACGTCCTCAAGCCGCATTTGATTAATCTTTGTTGTACCGGGTTGTTCTTCTATCCACATGAGCCCGCCCCCGCCGCCGCAGCAAAAGCCCGTGTCTCTCGAGCGTTCCATTTCCTCAAGCTTTGTCTTGGGGATCGCCTGCAGTATCCGGCGTGGCTCCAGATAGACGCCGTTATAACGGCCTAAATAGCATGGGTCATGATAGGTGAGAGCGGAATTCAGCTCGTGGGTCAGTTTCAATCTGCCCTGCCTGATTAAATCAGCGATGAGCTGGGTATAGTGAATTACCTTGAAATCGCCGCCAAACCTGGGGTACTCATGCTTAATGGTATTATAGCAGTGGGGACAGGTGGTCACAATCTCTTTGATATTGTGACTTTTGAAAATCTCAATATTTTGCTCCGCCATGATCTGGAACTGGAACTCATAACCTGCTCTTCGTGCCGGGTCACCACAGCAGGTCTCGGCATCGCCCAAGACCGCGAAATCGACTCCAGCCACTTTCAGCACCCCTGTCATGGAAAGAGTCGCCTTGACATTACGCTCAACAAGAGCCCCGGTGCAACCTACCCAGAATAGGGTATTCGCGTTATCACCTTCAGCCAATATTTTGAGTTCCAGACCACTTGTCCAGTCGCCCCTCAACCTCATCGACTGGATTCCAGCCCATGGGTGTCCTCTTGACTGCATATTTCTGAGCATCAACTGGGCGCTTTCCGGCATCTTACTTTGCGTCATCACCAGATTTCGTCTGAGATCGATGATCTTGCGTATGTGTTCTATATTGACCGGGCATACTTCTTGGCAGGCACCGCAGGTGGTGCAGGCCCAGATCTCTTCCTCGGTGACCACATCACCGATCATCGTCTTGGGTTGGGTCGTTGCCTGGGTCTCGGCAGGGCTTTCCGAAGAGGCCTCCGTCTGACTGGCAAGCAGTCTAGGACCCGTCTCCAGCAAATGCTCTTTCAAGTTATGAATGACGTCTCTGGGCGAAAGCGACTTGCCAGTAAGCTGGGCGGGACAATTGACATGGCACCGACCGCACACGGCACAGGCATACAGGTCGAGTAAGTCCTTCCAGGTAAACTCCTGAATCTTCGAAACGCCAAAGGTCTCCTGTTCTTCAACAGGGATGGGCTCAAGCACCACTTTAGGCCCCAGGGGTTTGAAGAAGGCATTGACGGGGGAGGCAAGAATGTGCAGGTGCTTGGAGCGGGGAATATAGACCATGAAGCCGAGGATCAGCAAGTAATGCAGCCACCACACTCCCCGATAGCCTCCCTCCAAAGTACTTTGCGAAAAGCCGGTTCTGCTAAGGAAACCTGCCAGCGCCACCCCCAGAGGGGGCCAGGAAGCATGAACCCCACGGGCAGCATGGTCAAAGGCTCCGCCGAAAACATGGAGCACCATCAGAAAGAAAACCATCATCAAAATGATTCCGGCTTCGGCGGTTGGCTCTAGTCTCTGCGGTCTTATGACATAACGCCTGACCGCTGCCACAATTAAAGTCAAAGTCACCAGAGCCGCGGCAATATCCAGGATCGAGAAATAGACAGTCTCAAAAGGGGTGCGCTCAATCAGCGAGGAAAGTCCGAAGCCTCCGGCCAGACCAATAAAGATGATGTAACTCACGAAGAACAAGGCGAAGCACCAGAAAAACAGAGCGTGTCCTATCCCGGCCCGGTCTTTTCGAGTGACGGTTTTCAGCGTGCACCACTGAGGGACAACCTCGACCAGCATCGTCTTGATTCTCTGCCCTATCTTGTCGAAGCGGTTCTCTGGCTTCCCCAGACGCATGAGGCGAAAGAGGAAATAGGTCCTCTTCGCAAATAAGCCGAAGGCGATGGCGAACAAGACCCAGAAAATGGCATAGCCCGGTATGCCCCAATAGGTTGCACTAACTGGAGACACGATGACCTCCTATCCGTATAGCATAGCGCCTACCTGCCGGCCGGCCGGCAGGCAGCATACCGCATAGTGTAAGTATCTATTTCATCGTCGGGGGCTGACGCCCGTCACGATGGATGAGCTTCAAAACGAATGCGGATGAAGTCGGCTGAGATACAAGGTCATGTTAATCAGCCTCATTTTAATGGCCCGTGCCCGGAGGCCACCCTCGAATGATGAAAATTGACATTTAGGGTAAAGGCAAAGGTTAGGAAGCCGGTTTGGGTAAGGTGATAGGGTAACGGAAAAAGATTCTGAGTCCATTGCCTTAACCTCTCAACAAGACTGGCATCATGACCCTAACCATAACCGATCATTCTTTATATTTTCTAACTAACCGGCATCGTTACCCTGACCTTAACCAAAGTTTTTTCTTTTTTCACCTTTCTTTACTCTTTCTGACGATCGTTCTTTTATCTTCAGGAAGTGGAGGCGGAACAGGCTCGCCAGAAATCTTCGTCACCGCAGCAAATCGAGGGGGGCAAACTTCAAAGCAAGTTCCGCATTTTATGCATTTCTCTTGATCAACTACATGGACCTGGTTCTTGGCACTGAGTATCGCCTCTACAGGGCATCTCTTCGCGCATGTCATACAGGCCTGGCACTTTTCCGGGTCGATGTAGTACGAGATGACTTCGCTGAATAACTTGTCTATTTCATCTTTAGTGAAAAATTTGTCATATTCTTCCGGGTTCTCAAGACGTGACGCCAACTTCTCATTTTTCACCAGCTTGATGTACGGGACCAGCTTTGTCATTCCTGCAAGTTTGGACTTTAATTCATTCGGGTCAATGCCTTCGGCTTTTCCGAGAGGTCCCAGCTTAGTCACCTGATTGCCAAATTCACTCATCACTTCGGCAAAAAGGTTTCCTTCAGCGGAAGACATGAATTCGATTCTTAACCTTTCCGGGTTCAGCCCTATGTGCTCCAATATTTTTCTACAGAGAAGCACCATGTTGAGTGCATGGTAATTTCCATGAGTAATATAATTACATTCATTTAAACGGCAACCCCCAATAAACACCCCATCCATTCCATTTGAGAAAGCCCGGAGTACGAATTCCAGGTCGACTCTACCGGAACACATGACGCGTACAAGTCTCATCTCAGTCGTATATTGCAGCCTGGAAACTCCAGCCATGTCACCAGCGCCGTAGGCTCACCAATGGCAGACAAAACCTATGATTCTTGGCTTAAATTTAAGTCCTGTACTCATTCGTTCTCATCTCCTCAATTACAAGATAAGTTCATTGGTAAAGGTTAGGGTGAAGATGCCAGTTTAGTCATTAGGTTCAGGTTAAGGCTAAGGTTGAGAAGGTCTAAACCTGAACCTTAACCTCAACCTTGCTTAGCAGACTTCCACCGCCGCGTCAATCTGGGCCAACAGCTCTTCATCGGTAAAGTGCTTTAGTTGAATCGCCCCTGTGGGACACTTCGTGTTGCAGAGACCATCTCCTTTACAGAGAACAGGATTGACGACAGCTTTTTTGCCCTGTCGTGTCTCACGAAACTCTATGGCACCGTACGTACAGGCCGAGATACATTGCCCACACCCCATACACTCTTTCTCATCCACCTCGCAAACAGAGCCGGAAGCGATGACAGTATCATGTGAGAGAAGCGTTAAGGCCCGGCCCGCAGCTCCATAAGCCTGGCTAATCGCTTCCGACATAAGCTTGGGATAGTGAGCTGTCCCACACAGGAAAACGCCATCTGCGGCAAACTCAACCGGTCTTAATTTGACATGGGCTTCCTGGAAGAAACCATCCGGGCCCAAAGTCACCTTGAAGTGTTGGGATACTTCCTTGCTTCCTGCGGAGGGAATAATGGCAGCAGCCAAAGCAATGATATCGGCATCGATTTCGAGCTTGTTACCTAAAATATAATCTGTCGCGGTAACCTTTAGAACGGGCCGACCTTCCTCCGACGTACCCGGTTCCACTTGGGGTTTATCTTGCGGTTCATAACGGATAAACTTCACATCTTTATTTGCCGCTTCCCTATAATAATCCTCGCTAAACCCATAAGTTCTCATATCCCGAAAGAGAATGTAAATATCCATCTTGGGGTTTATCTCTTTTAGTTTCAATGCGCTCTTTATCGACTCGTAACAACATATCCTGCTGCAGTAATTTCTGTCTTCATTTCTGCAGCCTACGCATTGGATCATCACGAGACTTTCTGCGTGAATAACCTTTTCGTCTCCTTTGTTGATCTGCTCTTCCAACTCCAGGTGGGTCATGACCCTGTCATCTTCTCCATAAAGGTATTCGGCAGGTTTATATACGTCCGCACCCACAGCGATGACGGCTGCGCCATGTTTTATCTCTGTGACCCTTCTGCCTGACTTTACCGTGGTTACGAAATTCCCCACATAACCTGCAGCCCCCGTGATGGTCGCATCCGTATAGACATGGATTGAGGGGTTCTGATTAACCTTGCGCACAAGATCACGCAAATAGGCCTGAACATCCAGTCCTTCCAGGGTATAATGTAGTTTTCGTGCTATTCCCCCCAGGTCTGCATCCTTTTCCACTAGGTAAACCTCATGTCCCTGGTTCGCGATGGAGAGGGCACAGGTCATGCCGGCGATACCTCCACCGACCACTAACGCCGCCTTGTTGACAGGCAGATCAATTTCCTGTAATGGCGCCAAATAGCAAGCGCGTGCCACCGACATCCGGATGATATCCTTTGCCTTTTCGGTGGCCTCTTCCTTTTCTTTAGAGTGGACCCAGGAGCACTGTTCTCTAATGTTGGCCATGTCGTAGTAATATTGATTAAGTCCCGCTTCCCGAACCGTGTCCCGGAATAAAGGTTCAAGAGTCCTGGGGGAGCAGGCAGCAACAATGACCCGATTGAGCCCTTTTTCCTTTGTCATGTCTGTTATTTCTTTGGCACAATTCGTAGCACATGAAAATAGCTGTTCCTGGGCGTAGACCACATTGGGTAAGGTTTTGCAATACTCAACTGCGTCAGGAACATTGACGACCCTTCCGATATTCGCACCACAATGACACACAAAGACTCCTATCCTGGGCTCCTCTTTGGAGACATCCCTCTCCGGCGGATAGATCCTCTCCTTGGCTAGCTTCCCTCGCCGGTAGTCCAGGAGTTGGCCACATTGGGAACCCGCTCCGCTGGCGGTAAAAACCGACTCGGGAATATCTGTAGGACCCTGGAAGCCTCCGCTGACAAAGATCCCAGGGCGGGTGGTCTCCATAGGATTAACAGGATTGATTTTACAGTAATCGTGATGATTGAGTTCTATGCCGAACCTTTTTCCCAGGTCCTTCACATCCGCAGGAGGATTCAATCCAACGGATAATACCACCATATCGAATTCTTCCTCTTTTACTCCATCCTCGGGAATAGAATACCGTACGGTGACATTCTTGCTTTGGGGGTCCTCTTTTACGATGGAGGTGTAGCTTCTGATAAACCGAATCCCGGGAAGTCTCTCTGTTCTTTGGTAGAATCGCTCAAAATCCTTGCCATAGGAACGGATATCGTTATGGAAGATCGTACACTCTGCCTCTGCGTCATGCTCCTTTGTCAAAATGACCTGTTTCTGGGTATACGTACAGCATACAGATGAACAATAGCTGTTACCGCCGGGAATTACCTGTCTGGAACCGACGCATTGAATCCAGGCTATTTTATGGGGATGCTTCTTGTCGGAAGCACGCAGTATCTCACCTTCGTATGGCCCGGTGGCGCACATCAGCCGTTCATAGTCCATACTGGTAACCACGTTCTCAAACTTTCCGTAGCGATATTCATCTCTCACCTTAGGATCAAATGGCTCAATGCCAGGAGACAGAATGATCGCCCCTACATTGATTTCTACCTTCTCCGGCGCCTGATTGAAATCGATGGCCTGATTCTTACAGACTCCTTCGCAAATACGACATTTTTTCTCTTTAAGGTAGATACAGCTTTCATCAATATACGTGATCAGGGGAATCGCTTGAGCGAAATAGATATGGACAGCTTTGTTCTTCGATATTTCTTGATTAAATTGATCAGGGTATTTGACCGGGCAGTATTCTACGCAGGTCGTACAACCCGTGCATTTGCTCTCTAAAATATATCGGGGCTTTTTAGTCAGGGTGACCTTAAAGTCTCCTGCTTCCCCGACGACACTATCAACCTCAGTATACGTCAGGACCTCTATATTGGGATGCCGGCCGACCTCGACCAGTTTGGGCGCGAGTATTCAGATGGAGCAGTCATTGGTCGGAAAGGTTTTGTCGAGCTGGGCCATATGGCCACCAATGGCAGGGGCCTTGTCGACCAGGTAAACCTTAAAACCCGCAGCGGCAAGATCAAGAGAGGCCTGAACACCGCTGACCCCTCCACCGACCACCATCACATCACCAAAATTGCTGCCTGCGAAACTTTTGCGAATACTGTCTGCGAGACTTTTACGAACCTGGTCTTGAATTTGTTCTAGTTCTTTTTCCACTTTTTATCACCTCATCGGGTTTCTTCAGAGCAGGTTGCTGAAAAACGCCCATCTGCGGCGTTTCCCTCATCCCTCGTCGTTGCAGCGTACTTGCAAGTACGCCTCACTCCTCTGGATTTCAGAAGCCTTGCATCTGATCATTTTTGAGCAACCTGAGAAAACGCACTTTTCCCGCAGACTCTTAGATCACTTCGTGGAGAATCTCGGTAATGTCCCTAATCTGTATGACCTCACTGTCCTTCAGGGCTAACCTGCTATCTTCGAATTGGGTGATGCAGTACGGGCAGGAAGTTGCCAGCACTTCAGCCCCAACCCCGATCGCTTGCTGCAGTCTGAGGTCGGAGAATCTTTCACCCTTTGCCGTCTCCATCCAAATCCTGCCTCCCCCCATTCCGCAACACAGACTATCTTCCCGCGCGTCAGCCATCTCAACCAGTTCCAAACCGGGTACGTTTTTCAAGACCTCTCGGGGTTCGTCATAGATGTCATTATGTCGACCCAGGTAACAGGGGTCATGATAAGTGACTTTCTTCCCATATTCCTTGGTGAGCTTAAGCTTCCCCTCACGAATAAGCTGGAATAAGTATTGGGAGATATGAACCACCTCAAAGTTCACCTTGAATTCGGGATACTCGTTCTTGAAGGTGTGGTAGCAATGGGGGGAAGAGAGAACGATTTTCTTCACCCCGTTTTCGATAAACGCTTTGATGTTTTCCCTGGCTAAGCGTTTGAACAAGTCCTCATTGCCCGCCTTGCGAACGCTCTCCCCGCAGCACATCTCCTTGGAACCCAGGATCCCAAAGTCTACCCCTGCCTTGTTGAGGATACTGGCTGTGGCTTGAGCTACCTTTCTTAATCTTGGGTCGTAGCTCGGATAGCAGCAGGGGAAATAGAGTACCTCCGTGCCCTCGACAAACTCCTTCACCTCCAGGTCTTTCGCCCAATTGGCCCGGTCCTCTGGTGCTTGTCCCCAGGGATTGCCGACACTGGCAATGCTGGTCATGACACTCCGAAGATTGGGGATGCTCGCAGGAACGACACCGTCTGGCACTAACAGCCTGCGCATGGCCCTCATGACGTCGATGATTTCTACGCCTCTGGGGCACCGCTGAACGCAGTTACCGCAGGTGGCACACAGCCACAGGTCTTCGGATTCGAAAGGAACCACGCCGAATTTTGCCTGATTGATGATTCGGCGAACAAAGAATTTCCTGACGCGATTCCAAGGGCACACCGTATCGCATTTTCCACATTGATAGCACAATTTATCGGCGTCTCCACCTGCCTCTTTGATGCCGTCGATGACCACTTTGAAAGGGGCTAGGGGTACAGTCTCCATGATCTTTCTCAATCCTCCCGTGGTCGGGTGTCGGTACGACAGTCGTTCCGACTCTCGTCGACTTCTTTCGCCTTGATATCTTATTCCTTCTTTGTCATTCGGGCGACGGTATCCATGACCTTCTGCAGTCCATATTTGTCTACCATGGATTCCAATCCTATCTCCACGTCCTCCATCTTCACTTCTTCTTCTACTTCCTCGTCCCTTTCTTCGTAAATCAGGGCATCATTAAGGCACCACTGAACACATAAGGGCTTTTCTTGTGGCGGATCATCTTCACACATATCACATTTGAGAGGGAGACCAGAATCGGGTTCTTTAAAAATGTCCCTGGATGGGCAGGAAGCCCTGCAGAAGTCGCACTCTTTGTATTCCTTTCCGTCAATCACATATTTGTCTCTGCCAGCACATTCGGCTTTAGCATACTCGCCCGCGTATACAGGAAGATAGACGTCCCTGATGGGTTCACGAATCAGCCGAATGCGAGCCCTTGCCGGATTATTGCTGCTATATTTGGGGTTGGCGTGAAAGGCGGAGCAAATGACTTCACATGCCCGGCAACCATTGCACTTATCAAGATCGATCTTGATGGTCTTGACTTTCTTCTTCACCTTGGCCATTTTTAATTATCCCTCTCTGTTCTAAGTCTTTGGCAACGTAATCCATATCCAGTGCGTGCAGGGTCTCTTTCGTGGGAATACCATCATTATTCCAACCCTTAAATTTGTAATACGCATCCAGGAGCTTAGCTTCGAGCTCGGGGAATCTTTTCTTCCAATGGTCCTCTGGCGGTTTCTCGTCCGCTCTCCTCAAGCCCCTTCTTACATTAATGGCCCTAATCAGATTTCGGTTTCTGTTATATACTTGGGTGAGGCCAGCTTCATCCATATCGATCCCCGTCGCTGCTGAGATAAAACGTGGGTAATTGTGAATGTGATAGGGGGGCTTCAGGGGAAAGGAGGACAAACCGGCGCACACCCCGAGGGTGTCATCAATATAGTGCATCTTCTCTTGCCAGTCTACAATGTCGACGGACATGTCAACCGTCGGGTAATAGGGGTTTGAACGTTCTCCGCGTAATTCCCAATCCAGAACAATTTGCTTAAACTTTTCATCGGGAACCTGGATCCAATCCCTCACAAATTCTTCTCTTTCCTCCAGGGTCGCAAAAGGCGCTTGGGGGAACTGTCCTTCAATTTGGGTAATGTTAATCTTCTCGCCGGTGGAATACATGAGGAAATAAACGGGATTCAGCATTCCAAGCTTGAGAGGCAACTGCTCATGCTTCTTGATATTATTATGAGCAAAGGCTTCTGCGCCCTTACCGATCTTTTGCGCTGCCCAATAAGTCCCATCGGCTAAAACATCTCCTATTCCTTCCCGCCGAACAATTCTGTCAAGTAACCAGTAAAATTTCCCCTCGTTATCGGACGGGCATCCCTCAAAATCCGCCTCGGTCAAAATGCCGGCATCTTTCAGCTCAAAGGCGAAGGCCATAATTTGGGGGGTTGAGAATCCATCCACTCCGTACTCTGTAGCGCGTTGAGCGATTCTAAAACCAAAATCCAAGTCCTCCACAAAGGCTGCCATCGCATAGGTTAGTTTCGAGAAGCATTTCATCATATAGGTCGAAAGTCCCGGGACAGAAATGATTGCGCCGCATTTCATCGGACAGTTATAGCAACTGATGAGCCGCTTCCGCACATTGAGTTGAACGCTCTTCCACTTCTCTTCAACTTCCTTGTTCCAGAAGTCTTTTCTCCGAACGCGGGAATTTCCCCACATGAAATTTTGCGTGTGCCACTCCTCATCAACGTGTAACATCTCTTGCGGTGACCCTAGACCCTGTAAAATGGTCATGACGTTTGGAACGGGATTCTCGTTCCGGAATTTTATATATTTCAGCACGTCGTTGCAGAGCTCGTAAAATTCAGCCGGTCGGGCAAGATGGATGTCCTTTGTTCCACGAACAGCTATCGCCTTTACCCCTTTGTCTCCCATCACGGCGCCTATTCCAAGCCGGCTGGCACTGGACCTTCCTTGCTCGATGGAAGCCGTATAGACCCTGTTTTCACCGGCCAAGCCGATAGCAGCCACATGGGCGTTCGGCTCCTTCAACTCCTGTCGAATCAGTTCTTGAGTTTCAACAGCCCCTTTACCTTTCAAATGAGAGGCATCGCGTATTTCTACTTTGTCATTGCGTATCCATAGATACACCAGATCGGGGGACTTGCCGCGAAGGATCACTTTGTCATAACCGGCATGCTTTAATTCCGGTGCCAAGAATCCCCCCATCAGTGAATACCCCATTAACAACGTCTGAGGGGAATAGGCAGTAATAATGGTACGATTCGCACCGGGAGCAGGTGTGCCGGCTAAAAGGCCAGCGCCCAAGATCAGTGGAATATCAGGAGAAAAGGGATCGGTTTCAGGGGGAACCGTGTCCCATAATACCTTGGCGTTCGTCCCCAGTCCCCCAAGATGAAGTTCGGTTAATCTTGGGTCAGTCGCCACCCTCTCAATGTTTCCCCGGGTGAGATCAATTTCCAAATTAAATCCTGTCTCTGCGTACCTCATTTT
>Ga0315289_10014086_pt1 | contig 11181 bp, 6 predicted proteins | sample YL17G11_40_MG_FD_203452 | JGI IMG/M metagenome (GOLD analysis project Ga0315289, IMG submission 203452) | Sediment microbial communities from Yellowstone Lake, YNP, Wyoming, USA - YL17G11_40 | ecosystem: Environmental > Aquatic > Freshwater > Lake > Sediment | place: USA: Wyoming | collected... | reverse complement strand
CGCCGAGGAGTTCCATGACCATCGTCCGCAGGGTCGCGCCGTCGGCCGTGGCCGCCTCCGCCCCGCCGCATAAACGGTCATGCACCCCCCTTCCCTCAGCCGTGGTTGGCGGCGTCTTCCGCGTCGCCCACCTCCGCTTGCGCCGCAGCAGAACACCCAGCCCGCCCAAGACCTTCAGCGAGGGGGTCGCGGACTGCGAACGGAATCTTCTGGGCAGCAATGGACCACGACAGCCTTCAGGAGGCCTGCCCGCCGAAGTGGGCCTCAGTCGAGATCGACCGCAAGCAGGTGGAGGCCATCATCGATCACCTGGCCAAGGAAGGATACCTCTGGCGGATCGTCGCCGAGAAGCCCGACCAAGGGGCGTTTGCGGGCCCGAGGTATTCCTTTGCCATCAGCCTCGGCAATGAGCTGGCCAGCAAAGAGCCGAGCCACCGTCTGCGGGGTTACGCGATCTCTTTGGGCTGGACGCCTGCCGTGCGCGATAGGCTACAACGTCTGCAGAAGGTGCTCGACCGCCGGGCGGCCACGGCACTCGGCCAACTCATCGCTCAGCCCGAACTGCAATCCGCGGGAGAAGACGCTCCGGAAGGCGCCGCACAAAGGCAAATCGGCACGGCCCTTCCCCGTCTTGCTTACCAGGTGGAATGAAAGCCTGGCCGGTGTCCACCGCGGGGGCAACGGGCTGGTGCACTCATTTCAGACTCCCACAGACCACAAGAATGTGGTCAAGAACGAGTGGCCATACTGCTTCGAGCTCACGCGAGCCAGCGTTCCGCCGATGCTTAATCAAGTCCGACAGCCGGCCGTAGATATCTGCGCGAAGAGCCTCCTGGTCACGGAGAGACCGGGGCCCAGAGCGTGAGGAGCGGCGGATTGCGTTGCTCATCGCGCGTGCCTTCTCACTTGGCGACCGTCACGACCCCGGCCGACCAACGCGGAAGCGTGAACCGGAGGGCCTTGCCGTCGCGCCCGATCTCCCCTTCGATGACCTTCACCGCGTCCGGCTTCTCCAGCGTGTTGCGGGCGGAGAGTGAATCAGGCGCGACGAGCTCCAGCGTCGCCCGGCCGTCGGCCAGGTCGCCTTTCACCTCCAGGCGCACGTCCACTGGCCGCTCGGTCGCGTTCACCGCCTTGAGGAAAAGCTTCTTCCCGTCGGCCGACCGCGTCGCCACCGCGCTCAGGCCCCCGACGTCCCCTGCGAGTTCGAGCCGGTCGGCGGCAAAGTGGTCGTGCCACAGCTTCATGACCACGTAGTTCGGTGCGGGGAACCACGTGCGGTGGTCGAAGTTGATGAAGGCGTTGTCCCAGGCGGTGGCCGAGACATGCCGCAGGAACAGGGCCGGTCCTGCGAGGCCGATAACGTCGCTCGTCCGCTCGAACATGCTGAGGCATCCGCCCGCGTAGAGGCCCGTCCGCCAGTCGGTCGACTGGGCGTTCCACTCGGAGACGTAGAGCTTCGCCTTCGGGTTCTTCGAGGCAGCGATCTTCTCGCCGAGGGAGCGCCAGAATTTCTCCGCCGCCGCCGGGCCGTCGGCGTACTTGGCGGCGTCCTCGTAGTGGTGGACGCTCAGATAGTCGATGAGGTCCGCGCACTCGCGGATCACGGTCGTGTCGCCCTCACCCCACAAGTGGCCAAGCTGTCCGCTGCCACAGGCGAGGATCGTGATCGAAGGGTCAATCTTCTTCAGCACGGGCACGAACTGCTTGAGGACGGCGGTGTAATCGTCGGGCTTCAGGTTCCAGATCTCGTTGTCCATCTCCCAGAACTTGACCTTGTACGGCTCGGGACGGCCGTTGGCGGCGCGGACCTTTCCCCACTTCGAGTCGGCGGGGCCGTTGCAGTACTCGAGCCAGTCACAGGCCTCCTGGCAGTACGCGTCGCGCTCGCCGCGCGGCGCGTGCATGCCGACGTTGATGACGATGAGCGGCTCGGCCCCGACCGCGCGGCACATCCTGAGGAACTCGTCGGTGCCGAACGAGTTCACGTCGATGTCGTCCCAGATCACGTCCGGGTACCGGCCGCGCTTGTGCTGCGGGCCGACGCCGTCCTTCCAGCGGTACTTCGACGCATAGCACCCGCCCGGCCAGCGGATGGCAGGGGGCCTGAGGTCGGCGATCGCCTTCAGCAGGTCGGGCCGGAACCCGCCCGTCTTCCTCGACGCATCGGCCATCAGGCTGACCTGGTCGATGTAGACCGCCGCCTTGCCGCGCGCGGCCACCTGGATCGAGCCGTTCTCGGCGCCCACCTCGGGCTTGAGCCCGAACGCAAGCTCCTTCCACTCGGCCTCGGGCTTTCCGAGCGTCTTTTCGGCAATCACCTTCTCGCCGTCGAGCAGGCGCACGGTCAGGCCATCGGCCGCTTCGCCGCGGGCCCACAGGGAGCCCGCGTACGTCTCGCCCTTCCCCAGGCAGAGCGGCGTTTGCCGCAGGCCCGTCTCGCCGCCCTCGGCGACGATCTTCACGCACTTCGCGCCGTTCAAGGGGTTCTCTGCGACGAGGGCGACTTTGCCCGGCCCATAGGCCCGCCAGAAATGTCCGGCCGCAGGGCCTGCCTGGATCTCCGGCAGGCCCTCGAAGAGCACCTTGCCATCGAGCGCCGCGACCTTGATCTTGCGGAACCTGGCCTGCGTCGACCACGTGCCGATGCCGACCTGGCCCGAGAGGTGCGGCTTGTCATCGGTAAAGTCGAGCACCGGTTGGCCGTCGAGCCAGACCTGGACGCGCGGTCCCTCGCAGCGAACGCGAATCGGGCACCACTTGCCCGTCTCGACCGAGCCGTCGGCGACCTTGCCGACCGTGTGCCAGCGTGAGCCCTTCTCGCCACGCTCGAGGCCGTGGCGCTTGTTCTGCCAGCCGCCGAGGTTCGCCCAGTAGAAATCGTCCTTGCTCATCACGCGGAAAAGGACGAGGAAGCCTTCCGCGCCGCCGACCTTCTCGGCCTCGAGCGTGAACTCGTAGTCCTTCCATGCGGCGTCGCCGAAGACCAGGCGGACGTTTGCGTCGCCGCCCGACTGGACGACGCACCCGTCCTCGACGGCCCAGGCGCTGCGCTGGCCGGTGTCCTCGAAGCTGCGGTTCCACACCATTTCGCCCCACAGGCCGCCGTTCACCGAATGGTAGATGTGCTCCAGGAACTGGCCGTAGATCTTCTCATCGATCTTCCCGGTGACCTTTGTGGGGTCGACCGAGAGCGAGACCTCGGCCCGCGCGCCCGAGGCGAGGCACGCGAGGATCGCGGAAGCGGCGAAGACAACGACAAGTAGCTTGAGCATGGCGACCTCCATGTAGACCGCGGCGCGCCGCGGGACTCGACGTTCAACTCGGGATTTCCCGGATGACCTCTCGCCCGCGACCATCGCGGACCGTTTTCCTCACGATAGTGTGCGAACGACCGATTTTCCACCATTGCTCAGGTTCCGACGGCGACCACTCATGGTTCCTGAGGCCCGAATCTTGACTTTTTCTGCGTGTGAGGTAACGCTGGATGCCATCCGGCGCTGCCTGCTGCCATCGCGTTACCATGACAACCTCCATGCGATGCCTTGGTTTGCTGCGACCCAACTGTACTCGAGACAGTCATCTGGGCAGCGGGATAACTGCACGCCCGCGTGCGAGGTGACGGCACTCCCGGCCGGTCCGCAAACGTGCACCTACGATGGGATCAAGTCGGCGGCGCCCAAGAAGTCTGAGAAGCGCTGATGATACTCCGGGGAGGCATGCTGGAACCTGCGTCGACCTTCGCGTAAAGTATGGGCTGGTTCATCTCGGAGGGGAGGGGCGAAAAGCGCCACAGGGCCCGCGAGGCGTTCGCGATGAGCGTCCATCTGGGCGAGGAGGCGGAGGATCATGGAAAGCGTGAACAGGCTGTGCCTGGCCGCGATTGTTGCTTTGATGCAGGCCGCGGCTTGGGCCGCCCAGGCCGCAACGGCGGGTGGCGTGGTGTTCCATGGGAATTCTGATTCGGCGTTTCATTTGATGGTTAAGAGTGCTCCATAGAACTGTTCCACTGACGGGTTTGTGGCTTCTTGTAGGATGTTATTTCCATCCGTCATCGTCAACACCTCGATGGGATGCCCACCCGCCAATCAGGGGCGCCGGGATGAATGGACTTGAGCGGGTAGACCTCCAGCCGCAGGAACAGGACATCGCCCCCCTCAACCTCGATCTCCAGCGGGCTGCCGGGACGGAGATTCTGGTAGTTACGAGCCCTGAGCACATAGTTCTCGCCGCCGTTGCTCACCACCTCCACCGAAGGGATGTCCAGCAGCAGGTGCAGGCGCACAACTCCATTTTGCGCCGCCAGCCTGACTTTCTGGCCGTTGACCTCCAGTTCTTTCCCCGGCCCGTTCCACGTCACACCCAGTTCCGGGCCTTTCAACGTCACTCGCGCCGCCGCTGCCGGCTCAAACTCCGCCACGATCTCCACCGGCTTCGACACATCGCCCAGCCGCAAGGGCGCGCCCGGCTTCACGACCAGGCCCTTCCTGCTGTCGCCTTCTTCGCGCAGCCCGGCTAACTCAGGTACGAATTCCGCAAACAGCCGCACCCCTTCCGGCGTTGTCTTCAGGCTGAGTTCCAGCGGAAAAGACGCCATCTGCGTGAACTCCGTGTCATAGTCGCAGACGTGGGCCCAGCCAATCTGGACGATCCGTCCGCCCGGGGCGTTGGCGAACACCTGCGAGGCGCTATAGGCTCCGTGATGCGTCCGGTGTTTGCCGCCCTCCGGAATAAAGGTCTTCCCATTGAATGTGCCGATGCGATAGGCCGTATCCGACCCCCACGTCACCCAGCGCCGGTTGGCGGGATTCCCATCGACCGGCAGCTCAAACAGATTCGGGCACTCAAACATGTCTTCCAGCACGCCCGTCTCCTGCCAGCTCTTCAGATCCCTGGACTCAAAAAAGTAGAAGCCGTTCCTGCCGCCCGGCGGCTGGTTGTAAACCACCAGCACCCACTTCTTCTCCGGCGCATACCAGAGGATCATCGGGTCGCGCGTCCCGCCGCCGCGACGCGCGGCTTCCTTGGGCAGCGGCTTGAACAGCATGTCCGGATTCCATAGCACTGACATGCCGCCGTCGATGCTCGGGAAGACGCACTGGGTGAAGGCGTTCGGGGCATCGCTGCCGTTGTTGGCCGAGAATACCAGCGCCGGCTTCCCGGGGCGGCCCAGCCCCGTGGTGTTCTCCACGTCCACAGCCGCTCCTCCCGTCCAGAACGAATATTTCCCGCGTACGGGGTTCAGCAACAGGGGCGCTTCTTCCCAATGCAGCAGGTCGCTGCTGACCGCATGGCCCCAGGCATTGTTCGGCCCCGCCATCACGTTGGCAAAACGGGTGTTGGCGTAACAGAGGTGCCACTTGCCCTCGAAATAGATCATCCCGCTGGGATCATTCAGCCAGCCCCTGAGGGGCGAGAAATGCACCTGGGGCCGGCCGGGCTCATGATAGAGCGGATGCTTTCCGGGAATGACATCGCTCGTTCTGACCAGCTCGACCCCCGCGGCATCTGGCCCTTCGAATCTGACGGTGATCTGCTTGTTCTGAACCAGGCTGAGGTCCAGGTAGGTCCAGAAGTCCGGCTCGGATTTGGCCATGGGCGCGTCGTAAACGGACAGGAACGGCTTGCCATCAACGTGGACGAACACTCGATCGGGGCCGCTCTTCCCCCTGGCCCGCGGGAAAATCAGATACCGCTTGTCCGCGGTGAGACGGTGCTCCCGGTAGAGATTTGCCGGCGTCGGCGGCACCGGGGGCTCTTTCGTATAGGCAGCCTTGAGCGCAGCGACCCGCGCCGCCCCGCCGCTCAGGCGCTCGATTTCCGCGTCGGACAGCGCCCGGTTCCAGATGGCCACGTGGTCAATCAGCCCCTTCCAGGCCGAGTTGATGCCACCTCCAATGGATTCGGCCCCGATGAGGCACGGCTCGGTGTTGCCTTCCCGCAGCAGCCCCGCCGGCGACGCCTCGCTCATCAGCACCCCGTCCACGAACATCTGGAGATTGGTCCCATCATAGCGGCAGATGACATCGTGCCAGTCCTGGGGACCTATCTTGGCCAGCGGAGCCAGGACCTGCGTCATCCCGGGCGTGTCCCGGGTGCCCAGCTCAAAACCGATCGCGGAGTCGAACGAGAACAGGTTGTAAACCAGGCGGTCGTGGCCGCCGTGCTTGCTGAACAACGGCTTGCCCCAGGCGCCCGAAGGGCTGCGCAAGCGGACGCTGACCGTGAGGGCGGACCCGGTGAGGTTGAGCATTCCGCCGGTGCCCTGCCCGGCATCGAGGTAGCCGCCTTCCATCCGGGCCAGCAGGCCGTCGTTGCCGCTCGCCAGCGAATCCCTGAGTTCCTTTCCCTCCAATCTGATCCCCAGCGTGACGGCACCCACTATCCTCAGTTCATTCCTCCCGGACGCGTCCTTCGGGCCGACCATGTGCCAGGCCGCGACGGCTGTCCTGAAAATGTCGTCGGGTGACGCGGCAGGTTCCGCCGCGCAAGCGGATGCGGCTGCGAGCAACACGCCGACCGCCGACGCCGAGATGGTCTTCAGCATCTTCTTCATGGCGTTGTTCTTCCTTTACGGGTGCTGTGAGTTTCTGTGTGGATAGAGCCCCGGTTTACCGAGTGCCAGGCGCTCAACTGCTGGATTGAACCAGTGCCGATTTGTCCTATTCTGTCCAAGCGATTGCTTCTCATCCATTCTTAATGCGTTTCCTCTTTGAACTCCAGGCAATCGATGCCGACCAGGGAATTCCCGGATTCAGGGCTCTTCCCGTGATAGGTAACCTTCAAGCAGTGCTTCCCCTGCGTCAACGTCATGGGTTTGAGCTTAATGATAGTTGGAGGCTGCAGTCTTGGCTGGAAGAGGTCCATCGCCTCACTCTCAGGACCCTCGTCCAATTGGAAGCTGAATATGCCGTAATCCTCGGCTTTGGACACGTGCAAGGCCAGTGCATACACTCCGGCTTTCTCGCGCGGGACTTCCAGCACCAGTCGGTCGCCCTTTTCCAATCCCCCCCACCAGACCATCTGGCTGTCGCCACTCCAGTGATTGCCGTATGGAGCCATGTCCTGAGGTTCAACCCTGCCTCTGCTCTTGAACTGGACTTTGAGAGACTCAGCCTCGATCGCGCCGGCCACAACCTTCGCCTTTCGCGACTTCGTCGTGAAATCCCAGCCGACTTTGACCGGACAGTAATCGCTGCGCAAGCCGTCGGCGCCTTCGGCCCAGACATAGATATATTCGTTCTCCTGGATAGAGGCTCTATTGCCGGGCGTCACCCCGGCGGTCCAGCATTGAGCCTCTTTACTATAACCGAGATTATGCTGCCCCATCCATCCAAAGCCCGACTCGAAAAACATGACCCGCCTGAGCTTCTCAGGCGGCAGGTCAACCTTGACCCGCAGTTCGGCCCCTTCCCTCAGCGTCACATTGTCCATCATCTTCGCTTCTACCACCTTCGGCCCCTCTCCTTTGCGGTAACGAGGTGGCGGGACAGGCACCAAGGCGTGCGTGTAGAGAATTGGATTGTCCATTTGACCGGGCGCCGGCAGCACACGGTCCGTGGCGGCTTCCTCCGGATAGAGGAGGAACGGCCCCATGAACCGGTTGGGGGCCATGCCTTTGATGGACAGCGTGATACTGTTCTCCTTGCCATACTTGACCCGATCGGTCAGATCGGCAAACGCGCTGCTGGAAGGGCCGTCCCAACGCAGCGTATCAACTTCTTCGCCGTTGATCTCCACATCGACACCGGTTTGGCTGAGAAAGGGGATGATCAGCCATAGCCGGTCCGGTCGTTCGCAGATAAAGTTGTGGTAACTGTAGGAAGGGTTTCTTTTGCTTTCCGGCCTCTGCCAGCCGGCAATCTTCGCGTCCATCTCAGCAGAGTTCTTCGGTCTCGCCTTTTCCAGCAGTTGCCTGACGTCGGCATTGAGTGTGAACCTTGTCGTGAGCTTGAGTCCGGGCTGCGCCGCGTGATAGGGAAAATCGAAGCGCTTGCCGTCGGCTTGGGTCCAGACGTCCAGTTCGCGCACATACCTCTCCCCGGCAAACTGCAGATCCAAGCAGATCTCTTGTTCTGATGCGGAAAACGGCTGCTGGACGCCGTTCACCGTAACGCTCTTCACGGCACTTGGGTCGGATAGTCGGACTCGCACCGGCATACGCTGGCCTGGTTTTCCGGAGATACCGGCGATTTCAAGGGTATCGCCCCGCTGGTTTACGGTGCCCTCGGCGCCAAGCAGGACCGGGAGAGCCTGTCGATCGACTCTCTTCAGTTCGAACAGGAAGCATGAGTTGGCCGGAACGGTGATGCGTGCGGTCTGGCCCAAGGCAAAGATCGACTTGCCGTCATTGTCCAGCACTCGCTTGCCCTTTTCCGACGGATACAGCTCGGTGAACTGGTACTGGCCCTTGACCTGGAGGTTGATCTCGTCACCGACTTCAAACGCGATCTGCGACGAACGGGGATTGCCATTAAAGAGGAAGATGAATCCATGATCGCCCTCGATCCGGGCGTAGCCATCTACGGCACCAGGCTGGACCTGCTCGCCGAAGGGCTCGGCATACCTTACGTACTCGAAGTTCTCTTTGGCCCAGCGCAGCCACTTCTTGTAGAACGCGACATAGCCGGGAACCAGCTCGCTTTCATATGGCAGGATCGTCGGCATGACGGAGCCGGCCACGGCCATGGACGACATGACACTGTACTTCCATCCATAATAATCCCATGCCTTGACCAGCTCGGGATCGAACCCGCCCTCGCTGATCCGGTGCACGAGCGCATGGCCGATGACCGCCGGGGTGAAGCGAAAACGCATACTCCAGTTGTTCTGAAAACGCAGGCCGTCCGCATTCTGGCGGTCATCACTGATCTGGTTGTGCCGTGTGCTTACAATAATGGTCTGCTCGTTATAGACCTCATGCTGGTCCACATGCTTGAGCCCCCAGAGGCCGAAGTTCTTGGTGCCATAGAACCCCTGGATGAACAGGTCCTTCTTCGCGGCCTTCAGGCGCCCCATGAGCTCGACACAGCGCCGCCAGCCCTTGTAGGCGCCTTTACCTGCGATGTGGCCGTGGGACTCGTCATAACAGTTCATGCCTGAGCCGAGACTTGGGTCCCAGCTCCAGTTGCCCAGGTTGTATTTCTGGATGGTGTTATTCTGAACCGTGAACCACCATTCGTAATAGTCATCGCAGGCCAGGCAGTTGTCGGGAGCGCGTCGGCCTGCCGCATCGCTCTTTTTCCATTCCGGTTTGTCGGGCCTGAAACTCAAGCCCGCGGCATTGCCCTCCCCTCCGTGGGCAGCGCAGCCCATGTAGAATCCATACGACATCCCCTTGCCGGTCGCATAGTCGGCAACCTGCCTGGCAGCGTGATTGGGGTCGTCGGGAACCACATCCCAGAACGGCTTATTGGCATCCGGCTTAGTATAGGGATGCAGCGGTTTGAAGATGAACATGTCCCCACCGATCGCAGAAAAGGTGTCGATGGTCTTGGTGAAGTAGTCTTTGTCCTTCTCGGTACGCGGCATCTGAGGGAGCGGATGAAAGAACTGGTAATTGATGTTCAGGAAGGTCTTCTGCACCGGGCTCAGGTAATCGAGGGCAAAGGCGCGCATCGCCCGGATTTCATTCCGGTCGATGGGCTTGTAGCCCGAACCATTCGAGTTGTAGCGAAAGTCGCGACCGCTATCCTCGACCATCACGCCGGACTTCTTATACACCCCCATAAACTGGGGCTCACTGGTGTAGCCCTCGCCGGCCTTCAGGATCAACCCGGGTTCGAAACTCAAAGCGACGCCCGTATCATTCAGATCAGCGTTGAAGAAAGGATTCTCGATGCCGGTGAACAGCCCGCCCTTGTCATGGCGAACGAATTCCACCGTCGGGGCAGCGATAAAGGTCACATAGTGGACGGTTTCGCTGGCTGGCTTGGCGAAAGCCGTATTCCCAAGAACCAGGTTCTTCAGCCGCAGCGGAGTGTTGTTGGTGATCTTCAGGCAGCGGCGGAAGAAGGCGTTCTCGGGTCTGAGGCTGTAAACCAGGCTCACGCCCACCTTGCCCGCACCTCCCGCTGAACCCAACTCGTAACGGAACTCCACCTGCTGCGCATCCTTGTTCACAAGGGCTGGTTGGGTGGTGCGGTTTGAAAACACCCCGAGATCGGTGTCCAGAGCAAAGACATCGGAACCGAAGGTGTATTTCTCCGAGGCGAGCAGGTTCTCGATTGACTCAAGGCTGCCGCCGTCTGAAACCGTCACCCTGATTTTGGCATTACCCAGAACCTGCGAACCGGCTGCCACCCCAGGCGTTGAGGCCAACACCGCGACGACGAGAACCGAGAGAATGCGGAGGGTTTCCTTCACGGGTAAAACCTTCATGTTGTGTGTACGTGCCGCCATTTCTGATCCTCTCAGGGCGAGACTTTTTCATGGCCCCGCCTCCAGGGCCAGGGCGTGAACCGGAGGCCGAGGCGCAGCCGAGGCCGGAGGTTCACGCCGGCGCGAAAGGCCGCCATCAGCGCTTGCGCGCGGCAGTCTCGGCCGGGCCGACGCCGACGGACTGGCTGAGCCAGTGGACGCCCGGCTCCTTGACCTCGAAGGGCTTATCCTTGGCGGTGCTCCTCCACCGATACTTGAGGTTCTGCCAGCCCGTCTCGAAACTGCGTGCCTGCGCGCCGTCCATACCGATCTGGATCATGTTGCTGTAATAGTAGCGCCCGGTGCCCCGCACCCAGACGTAGTATGTGCCGGGCTTGTCGATCTTCATGCGGTAATCCAGCCTGGGCGAATCCAACATGAAGTCGCCCAACGCCTGACCTGCCTCCGGGGAGGCATACAACGCGCCCTCCCCGCAGTAGCCCTCCGGCACCGACGCGGCGTCAAACTTGTCCGTGATCTCTGTTTCTGCGCGTGAGGCCCCGCACGCCATCACGACCAGCACGCCGACCGCCAAGCTCGCCATTCTGCTATTCATCGCTCTTGTCCTGGTTCCTCGGGGCATGCGATCTGTCGCGGGATCCCACACGAGCTCCTGGGTTCATCGCCCATGGCCTATGCCCCATCTTGACTGTGGATTGCCGACCGCCCGTCACAGGGTGCATGGGCCACTGCTGCGGCGCGATCAGCGGAAATCCTTCGGACGTTCGGCCTGGTAGCCGACGCCCAGGACCGGGCTGCCTT
>Ga0315289_10014085_pt1 | contig 11182 bp, 11 predicted proteins | sample YL17G11_40_MG_FD_203452 | JGI IMG/M metagenome (GOLD analysis project Ga0315289, IMG submission 203452) | Sediment microbial communities from Yellowstone Lake, YNP, Wyoming, USA - YL17G11_40 | ecosystem: Environmental > Aquatic > Freshwater > Lake > Sediment | place: USA: Wyoming | collected... | reverse complement strand
GCGGCTGGCTGCTGGCGAGCGTGAGGCGGGGGTGGCTGCCGCCAGTGGACCGCGCGCTGGCGGGGGAAGCGCTGTCCGCGCTGGGGGACCCGCGCGACCTGGACGAGTTGGTGGAGGTGCCGGCCGGCCCATTCCTGATGGGCAGCCGCGATCAAGACGAGAGGGCCAGCGCCGACGAGAAGCCACAACACAGGGTGACCCTGCCCGCGTTCAGGATCGGCCGCTATCCGGTGACCAACGCCCAATACCTGCGTTTCGTCGAGGCGACCGGGCGGGCGTGGCGGTCGGACGAGGGGCGGCGTCCGGAACGGGCGACCTGCCCGGCGGCCTACGTCTCCTGGCACGACGCGCGGGCCTACTGTGCCTGGCTGGCGGAAGCCTGGCGGGCAGAAGGGAAGATTGCGGGCGACGAAGTGGTGCGCCTGCCAACCGAGGCAGAATGGGAGAAGGCAGCGCGCGGCACCGATGGTCGCCGGTGGCCCTGGGGCGACGAGTGGGACGAGACCAGGTGCAACACCAGTGAACTGGGCCTGGGAGGCACCACGCCGGTGGGTATCTTCCCGAAGGGGGCCAGTCCCTATGGTTGCCTGGACATGGCCGGCAACGTGTGGGAGTGGACGGTGAGTTTGTGGGGTAGGGATGTGCAGGAGCCGGAGTTCAAGTATTCCTATAAGCCAACCGACGGACGGGAGAAACTGGAGGCAAGCCATGATGTGCTCTGGGTAGTGCGTGGGGGGGCGTTCGACTATAGTCAGTACCGCGCCCGCTGCGCGGGCCGCGTCAGGGACCACCCTAACCTCCGCTGGAGCAGCGGCGGGTTTCGGTTGGTGGTCTCCCGTGCGCCAGGATAAACCGGCAAGGTGTACTAGATGAAAGTCCTATTGTGGATTGCGGATTGCGAATGGCGATGAGCGGTAGGCAATGAGCGATAGGCGAGCGGCGGATAGGGAGGTGCAATGATGGACTTTACGTTGGACGTCTGGAAGGATAAAGCAGCCAGCCGACTGCGCGAGATCGGGGACTGGCTCGAACGCCGCAAGACACAGGATGCGCCCTACCTGGTGTATGGCGCGCTGTGCGGCCTGAGCCTGTGGCCGCTGGTGGAGGCGGCCCGGGCAGGGCAAGTGCTGCCGGTGATGATGGCGCTGGGGAGTGTGGCTGCTGGCGTGGGCGGCAACCTCATCGCCGAGCAGGTGCAGCGCTGGAAGGACCAGGCCGACGAAGCGCAGGTGGCCGGGTGGGTGGCTGAGCGGGCGCCGGCCGATCCCGGCTTGCGCGAGGCACTGGACGGCATCCTGGAGAGGCTGGACGCCGTGGCGCAGGCCCAGGCGGGGCTGAGCGACGGTGACCGCCGCTGGTTTACCGCAACCCTGAGCCAGGAGATGTCCCGGCTGGGCAACCTGGCCCGTTTCCAGGCCACGCTCAGTGGCCCTGGGGCGATTGCCCAGGGAGCAGGGGCGAAGGCCGTGGGGCAGGCGGGTGTGCTGGTCGAAGGGGACGTCCACGGTGACGTGGTGACCGGCCAGAAGAGCACCGTGTTCGACCAGCGCGGCCAGCAGGTCGGCCAGCAGACCAACATTGGCAAATCGTAGAAAGCGGGTTTTTCCCAACCCCCCGGTTTCTTCCAGGTCAAGTGGGCTTGTCACGTTGCCAGAAGCGAACGGGCCTGGTATAATCTGTTCAGATACGTCTGCCAGGAAAAGGGGTTGAACGAGGATGCAACAGTCAGGTCTGACCGCCGAAATGTACCGGGCAGTGGTCGCCATTGTGGATGACCGCATGCATGCAACCAGTGTCACGCGCCAGGACTATGGCCGTCTGGAGGGTCGTATGGAGCGGGTAGAGGCGATCCTGGAACGGCTGGCCGAGGCGCAAGCGCGCACCGAGGAGCGGCTGAACCGGTTAGAGGCTGCAGTCGAAAGGTTGGCCGAGGCGCAAGCACGCACCGAGGAGCAGATACAGGCTCTGGTGCAAAGGATGGACAAGTTCGAGGATACCCAATCCAGGATGAGGGGCAGCCTGCTGGAAATGACCTACCAACGCCGGGCCGGTTCCTACCTGGGACCGGTCCTGCGGCGGGTGCGGGCCTGGGTGCCTTTCGAACTGGAAGAGGACCTGGAACCTCGCCTGTCACAGCCGGACTACCTGGACCTGCTACGGACCGATCTGCTGATGCGCGGCCAGCCGCGGGAGCGCCGGGACATCGGTGAGGTCTGGCTGGCGGTCGAAGTCTCGGCGGTGGTGGATCGAGGGGACGTGGAGCGGGCGGTGCGCCGGGCCGGGCACCTGCGCAAGGCAGGGTACATCGCCTTGCCCGCCGTGGCCGGTGAGCAGGCCACTGAAGGGGCGGAAGATATGGCCCAGCGGGAAGGGGCGCTGATGATTCTGGACGGTAGCGTTGCGTTTTGGGAGCAGGCACTGAGCCAGGCTTTGGCTGCGTAGTGAGACGGCAGGTGTGCACGGTGAAAACCCGAAGGGTCTGCGAGACCCTTCGGGTTTTTGTTTTGCGTGTGTGGCCAACCTGTGCTACACTGTGTTCGGTGTAGAAACCAGGTTTTTCCTTCCCCACAGGAGGATCGGCGACCATGGCGGGACAAACGGTGCATGACCTGGACGCCCTGCGGACCGAAATGGCCGAACTGCGCCAGAGCCTCGACAGCCTGGCTCAGATGGCGCAGCAAGGGTTGCCGGTGGCCGAGGCGCAGGCTCAAGTTCGTGAGCGCATGGCGGCGCTCGAAACCCAGATCGCCGCCCTCGGCGACGTACACGGTGACCTGGTCAGCGGTACCAAGGTCACTGCTGTTGACCAGCGGGAGCAGCAGGTGCAGCACCAGGTCAACGTGGCCCACCTCTACCAGGTCTACCAGGCCGCGCCGGGCCGCGCCGAACTGACCGAGGAGGCCTTCCAGAAGGTGCTGGCCGATTACCTGGACTGGGTGACCCGCGAGTACGGCTATACCCGCCTCCACGGCCTGCAGTCGTTGCAGCAGAGCGGTGCACTCGACCGGCCCCTGGACCGGGTCTACACCTCCCTCGTCGTCCGACACCGCCCGGCGGTGATGCCCGGGGGGGAGATTGCCTATGAGCGGCGAGCGCGCCAGCCTGGCACAGACGAGGAAGGCGTGGCTACTGAACCGCAGCCGGTGGACATGGCCGACCTGCTCACGCTGGGCGAACGGGTGGCCATCGTCGGCGGCGCTGGTTCGGGCAAGACGACTTTCCTCTCCTTCGTCGCCGTTTCGCTGGCCGCCGCCCTGCGCGGCGAGCGGCTGGACGTGCGCCTCAAGCCACCGGTGCCCGCTGCCCCGCTGCCAGTGCCGCTCCTGGCCCCTCTTCGTTTCTGGAAGGTCTACCGTGACCAGTGCGCCCAGGTGCCTGGCTTGCGCGTCCTGCACGGGCCGGACGAGGGTTCGTTGGGCGCGTTCCTGTTGTGGTTCCTGCGCGCCCGCTACAAGAACTTTGAAGCCGCGGGCGACTTTTTCGACCGGTTATTGCGGGGCCGCCAGGGCTGCCTGATCATGCTCGACGGTCTCGACGAAGTGGTCAGCGTGGCCGAGCGCTGCACGATGCGGGATGGGGTGGAACGGCTGTTGCGCAGCCAGTACCCCGACAACCGCTGCCTGGTCACTGCCCGCGAGGCCGGCTACCGGGACGCCCCCTTTAGCAGCGACTTTGTGCGGTGCGACGTCCAGCCCATGGACGAAGAACAGATCGCCCGGCTCGTCGGCGCCTGGTGCGACCAGATCTACCCGCAGCCCCACGATCGCCAGGCGGCGTGCGAGGACCTCGTGCGCGCCATTAGCGGCCTCAACGCCGAGCGTGCCGCCCGCGGCCAGCCGCCGCTGGTTGCCACTCCGTTGATGGTGACGATGGTCGTCAGCGTCAAGTACAGCCGCCGCGAATTGCCCCGCGAGCGGGCTAAACTCTACGATGCCTGCGTAGACGTGGTGCTGGGGAGCGAGTACTCTGGCCGTGAGGACGACGCCGGTGCGCGCCGGGGGGTGGTGACGGCCGGCGGCCCGCCCGACAAGCAGCGGGAGTGGCTCTCGCACCTGGCCTTCCACATGCAAAAGGGCGGCCAGGCCGGGGCCAGCCTCGACGAGCCTGGAGTGCGCGCCGTCCTGGCCCCGGCGTTGCGCGAGCGGGGCGAGGAACCGCTGCTGGATCCTTTCCTGGCGGAGGCGAGCCACCGCGGCGGCCTGTTCGAGGAGCGGGGCGGGCGGTTCCAGTTCATGCACCTGACCTTCCAGGAGTACCTGGCGGCCCAGTACCTGGCCCGGCAGTGGACGGAGCAGCCCGCCGATTTCCTGGCCCGCATCGTCAGCGACGAATGGTGGCGTGAGGCCCTGCTATTGACGGTGGGCAGCCTGGGTGCGCCCACCCCCTATGAGCGTCGCCGCGCGTTCGTTGCTGCGCTGTGCCAGTTAGCGGGGCGATTGCCCGTCCAACTGGCCGGCGCCGAACTGGCCGCGGCGGGACTGGCCGACCTGACCGACCCGGAGCCTGCGCTGTTGGACCTGGCCCACGACCGGCTGGCCGCGCTGCTGGCCGCCCCGGGCCTGGTCGAGGCCAGGCCGGCAGCCCGCGCGGCGGCGGGGCGCGCGCTGGCGGTGCTGGGGGACCCGCGCGACCTGGACGAGTTGGTGGAGGTGCCGGCCGGCCCATTCCTGATGGGCAGCCGCGATCAAGACGAGAGGGCCCGCGACGACGAGAAGCCACAACACAGGGTGACCCTGCCCGCGTTCAGGATCGGCCGCTATCCGGTGACCAACGCCCAATACCTGCGCTTCGTCGTGGCGACCGGGCGCAAGTGGGGGCCGGCCGAGGGGCAGCAGCCGGAGCGGGCGACCTGCCCGGCGGCGTACGTCACCTGGTACGACGCGCGGGACTACTGTGTGTGGCTGACGGACGCCTGGCGGGGCGAGGGCAAGATTGCCGGCGACGAGGTGGTGCGCTTGCCGAGCGAAGCGGAGTGGGAGAAGGCGGCGCGCGGCGTCCTCCCCTCTCCCTCCCAGGGAGAGGGGGCAGGGGTGAGGGTGTGGCCCTGGGGCAACGAGTGGGACGAGACCCGCTGCAACACCAGGGAACTGGGCCTGGGAGGCACCACGCCGGTGGGCATCTTTCCGGAGGGGGCCAGTCCCTACGGCTGTCTGGACATGGCGGGCAACGTGTGGGAGTGGACGGTGAGCCTGTGGGGCCGCTGGACAGGTGCAAAGTCAGAGTATCAGTTTGGGTATCCGTATGATCCTGCTGATGGCAGGGAGAACCTGGAGGGAGGAGACGATATGCTCCGGGTGGTGCGTGGGGGGTCGTTCTACAACGATCGGAGCGCCGCCCGGTGCGCGTCCCGCTACAGGCTCTCCCCACCCAGCGTCTGGGGCGACGACCGCGGGTTTCGGGTGGTCGTCTTCCCCATCTCTCCCCCCTCTGCCCTCTGAATCTCTGCCCTCTGGAACTCTGGGTGGAATGCGGAATGCGGAATGCGGAATGCGGAATGCGGATTGCGGATTGCGAAGGAAAGGGTGAGCGAGCATGGGTGACATGTATGACCGGCTCTGCAGTTGGAGGAATCTGCAATTGGCCCACCGGAAGGCGGCGCGGGGCAAGCGGGGCAAGGCAGCGGTGGCCGCCTTCGAATACAACCTGGCCGACCACTTGCTGGAACTGCAGTACGAACTGGTGGCCCAGACCTACCAACCCGGCCGCTACGATTCCTTCTACATCCACGACCCCAAGCACCGGCTCATCAGCGCGGCCCCCTTTCGTGACCGGGTCGTCCACCACGCCTTGTGCAACGTGGTCGAGCCGCTGTTTGAACAGAGTTTCATCGCCGATTCCTACGCCAACCGGCTCGGCAAGGGCACGCACCGCGCGCTCGACCGGGCGCAATCCTTTGCCCGCCGCTTCCGTTACGTGCTGCAGTGCGACGTGGAACAGTTCTTCCCGGCGATTGACCACCAGGTGTTGCGGGCGACGCTGGCCCGCAAGATCGAAGACCCGCACGTGCTGTGGCTGGTGGAGCAGATCCTGGCCAGCGGGGCGGGGGTGCTGGCGGGCGAATATCGCATGCGCTACTTTCCCGGCGACACGCTCCTGGATGCGCTGCGCCCGCGCGGCCTGCCCATCGGCAACCTGACCAGCCAGTTCTGGGCCAATTGCTACCTGAACCCCTTCGACCACTTTGTGAAGCGGGAATTGCGCTGCCAGGGCTACCTGCGGTACGTGGACGATTCCCTGCTCTTCGGTGACGACAAGCAGACGTTGTGGGACTGGCGCGAGGCAGCCATCCAGCGGCTGGCATGCTTTCGATTGACCATCCACCCTGGTGCGCATGCCCGTCCTACGGCTGAGGGGTTTCCGTTTCTCGGATTCGTGATCTATCCTACCCACCGGCGGCTCAAACGGCGCAAGGTGGTGGCGTACCGCCGGCGGCTCAAGCGCCTGGTGGCGCAGTGGATCACGGGTGAGGAGACGCAGGAGGCAGTGGTGGCTTCGTTGCTGGGCTGGATCAACCACGCCCGCCACGGCGACACCTGGGGCCTGCGGCGCAGCATAGTGGCCCAGGTCCCTCCCATCCCTGGAGGTGGATCTTGACAGAACCGATGCCGATCTTTGCCCGCACGTATGACTTTCTCACCTGGCTCATCCCGCGCACGCTGGATTTCCCGCGCAGCCAGCGCTTCGTGGTGACCAAGCGGTTGCAGGACGCGGCGCTCAACTTCCAGGAGCACATTATCGAGGCGAACCGGTTGCGCGGGGCGGCCCGCTTGCAGCGGCTGCGCCTGGCCGACGCCGAACTGGACAAGGTGCGGCTGTACCTGCGGCTGGCCGACCGCTGGAAGTGGTTGAGCGATGGGCAGTATCATCACGTCTCCCAGATGGTGAAGGAGATCGGGGACTTGCTGGGGGGATGGATCAAGAAGACGATGGGCACGTAGGGGCGACCCTGGTGGTGGCTCTTTAGTGCGGGGGCCGGTCACAGAGACCGCCCGGTGCGCGTACCGCAACAGGAACAACCCACACAACGACTGGAACAACGACAACGGGTTTCGGGTGGTCGTCTTCCACATCTTGCTGTGCCTGCCGGAAATGTCCTCCGGCCGCGGCTTGCTTCGGGCACGGCCGCGAGGCTGGGGGACCGAGGCCATGAGAGATGGCTGGCCGCGCCCCTGGCCGCGCCTGCGCGCGATGTGCAGGCCGGGCGAACATGGAAGAGGCCCGGCTCCTGGGCCGCGTGCCCTGAGCCGGGCCGGCCATCCCTCTTGATCCTCACCTTCCCGAAAGCTGGGAGCTTTCGGGAAGGTGGCGGCAGTGGCGGCAGCAGCGAAAAGGAGGCAACGTGCCCTATCGTGAAAATGTCTTTGTTCCTGGCAACGTATACCATATCTACAACCGGGGCATCAACGGAATGCCAATCTTCGTCCGTCCAGACAACTACATCTATCTGTTGGGCAAGGTCAAACGATTGCTCGGGGAAGTGCTTGTGACTGTCCTGGCCTACTGCCTGATGCCGAACCACTACCACTTGGTCCTACGGCAAGACAGTGAGGTTCCCATCTCGGTCTTTATCCAGCGGCTGTTTCAAACCTATACCCAGGCGTTCAACAAGCAGCAAGGGCGCAGTGGGCCGCTTTTTGTAGGGCGCTTTCGGCACGTCCACGTGGATCGGGATGAATACGTTGTCCACCCATGCCGTTATGTTCACCTGAATCCGGTGACGGCGGGGCTGGTGCTGGGCCCTGCGGACTGGCCTTACAGCAATTATCTGGAATGGATAAAAGGCCGCCCAGGGACGCTTGTGGAGCGTGCCTTTGTGCGGCAATATTTCCCGACGCCTGATCTCTATGTGACCTTTGTGCAGGATCACATCGCGCCTCATATGGCACAGCAACTGCGTCCTTATCTGCTCGACCTTCCCGAAAGCGGGGAGCTTTCGGGAAGGTGAAGGGTCAGGAGAAGCGGCGACTGCAAGAGCGGATCGCCGGCCTGGAAGTCCGGCTGGAAACCTGGCTTCAGCCCGGAAATCTCCGCTGAAGCAGGGCGTCCGCCACATTTCTCGCCGATAACTTGGGTAGTGCCTGATCCAGTGGTATGGACACTCTCAGACACTCATCACTCGCTGCACATAGGCCATGAACTCGCGAAAGCCCTGTTCGAGGGTCGAAGCAAATGGCGCAGCGATGACTGTATTCTGATCACCGTTGTGGAAATGAAAGGGGAACGTTTCAACGCCAGCCCAGTTGGTGTCGGGAAAATTGTCGTAGCGGAAAATGCGTCCATCGAGGTGCCGCCGCTCCCAGTGGAAGCCAAAGCGTCCGCTCAACTCGCGCGAGGCCCACACATCCACGTAACTGCTGTCGGTCAATAGCACGCGCAATTTGGATCCCACGACGTCCGTCTGTGCCACGATGGCGGCAAACTCGACTTCAGCGATGCGGCGGAGCGGCTCCAGCGGGTTCAAGCCAATTCCTTCAAAGAGTCCAGCAGTGTGTCGCGTTCCGCTTCCAGGTAGTCGAACTCGAAATAGTCCTCAAACGCTTCGGCCTCGTGGATTTGGCCGCGCTGTACCAGTTCGTCAAGTTCGGTGACGGTGCGCACGCCGTACTTGTGCGCCAGGCTCAAGAGTTGCGACTCGACCAGGCGCAACCGGTGGCCGAGGAACAGACGCAGGCTCTGGCGCTCTAACTCTTGGGGCGACAGTTGCAGTCTTAAGGCAATGTTTTCGTATACCATTCCCACGTTCCTAAGGCGAAGGTCTACCTGGAAGTATTATACCCTGGCCCGCTTGCCCAGTCAACTGGGGTCAGAGATTCTTCGTCGCTCACCCTGCTTCAGCGGGGATTTCCTGGCTAAAAGCGATGGCTCTCCGCCGTAGAGCATGTCGTCGATCTCGCTGACGACCAGCCCGCTGACACGCTGCCGGGCCGCGAAGAGGCGGACTGTTGTCCGCCAGGAGCGGATGATGGAGGGATTCGGTTCATCCTCCTAGTTCGCGGTTATATCCTCCTGACCCACTCCCACAGGTCCGCCAACGTCCCCCGCCCGGCCAGCATTCCGTCTGCGACTTCCCCTTCCGGCAAGGCCCCCGGGTCGGACGATGCCGTGACCCAGTACCCGGGAATGCCCACCGCAACGGCCGGCACGATGTCGCGTTTCCAATCGTCCCCCACCATCAGGCACTCCTCCGGCTCCCGGCCCAGCCGGGCCAGGATCTCGCGGTAGTAGGCCGGGTGCGCCTTGGTGGCGTGCATATCCTCGTACGTCGTCACCAGCGCGTACTCGAACTCGTTCACCGGCACACCGGCCCACTCTAGCCGCTGTTCGATCGGGGAGCGGGGGAAGAGCGGGTTGGTCGCGATCGCCACCTGCAACCCACGCTCGAACGCCCACGCGACCAGTGGACGAGCCTCGGGCAGCCGCTGCGTCAGGCTCCTCAGTTTGGGGAACTCTTCGGCGTAGAACTGGTCGAAGATGGGCCTCAATGCCGCCGGCTCGTACCCCAGCGCCGGGTAGAAGGCAGCCGCGAAGGTCTCCTCGTTGGTGGGGCCGTTCCCATCGTTGGCCTCCATCGCCCGCGTGGCGCGCAGCAACTCGGAGATCAGCCGTTCGGGTGGGATCAGGCGCGCCACGTGCTGCGTGAGCGCCTGGAAGTAGGCCAGGACGAACGTATCCATCGAGTTGCCCAACAGCGTGTCGTCCAGGTCGAAGAGTATCGCTCTGAGCATGGAACCTCTATCCCCGTTGGCGGGGGAACCACGGAATGAAGGCGCTGGTCGTCTCGACGTATTCCCGGTACTGCGGCTTGGTCTCCTGGAGCGTTTTCTCCAGCAACGCCACGCCGGAGACGCGCAGCAATAACGCCGTCATCAGCACCGGGCTAAAGATGGTCCACCACCCGCCGGGCGTGGCCGCCGCGATGAGATAGTAGGCCCACCATTGGGTCGTGTCACCAAAGTAGTTGGGGTGGCGGGTATAGCGCCAGACGCCGGTGTCCAACACATGGCCCTTGTTGGCCGGGTTCCCCCTGAAGCGGGCCATCTGCAGGTCGCCCAGCGCTTCGAAGCAGAAACCGATGGCCCACACCGCGATCGCCACAAAGTCCAGCACGCCGAGCCTGGCCGGCGTGGCGCCCCGCTGCGCTGCCAGCAGCGGCGCAGAGATGATCCACAGCAGGAGCCCCTGCAGCAGGAAGACCTTGAAGAAACTCTGCCACCACCACTTGCCCGCGGCTTCCTCCCGCCACTTGCGGTAGCGAAAGTCCTCCTCCTTGCCCCAGTTGCGCCAGAGGATGTAGGACCCCAGCCGCAGCCCCCAGATGGTGACCAGGATGCCGATGAGCCACTTGCGGCCTGGGAAGCCGTCGGGCGTGAGCGCAAAATAGACCCAGTTCGCCACGACAAAGCCCGGCCCCCAGAAGATATCCACGATGCTGGAATTGCGCAGTACCAGGCTGGCGAGCCACAGCAGCGTCATGAGCGCCACGATGACCAGCGCGCCGAGGCCATAAATCTCCAGGAATCCCATCTCGTCTCCCCTTTCCGCCGGATGGCAGGGGTGGCCCTACAGGACCAGGATGACGCCGAAGACGATCTCGACCGCCAGGCTGATGACGTTCGACTGTACGACCGACTTGTCGGTGACCATCGAAATGGCGCGCACCAGCCCCACCACCAGGTAGGCGATGCCGAGCATGCGGTACGTTTGCGGTACCTGCAGGAACAGCGGGGCGGCCCCCAGGGCGATGAAAAAGCCGCCCAACACGGCTCTCAGTTCGGTGATGCCGCGTGGGCCGGGGGCGGTCAGCCCGGTGAACCCCTGGACCGAGCGCGGCCAGAACAACGAGACGACGCCGGTGGCGATCGTACCCACCGCCGCCACGATCTTGAGTACCTGTAATATCGTCATGTGACTCCTTTCGCGAGTTGGAGGCCCGGCTTCAGCCGGGAGCCCGCCGCTGAAGCGGGGCGTCCGCCGCAATCCGGGAGACCCCCCGCTGAAGCGGGGCGTCCGCCATAATCGTCCGCCATGATGGCGCAACACGCGCCAATCTAGGCTTGGGGTGCGCGCACGCACACCAGCCCCACGCCGCCCGGGCCGACGTGGGCGCCGATGGCGGGCGTGACTTCGACCACGAACGGCCGTTGCAATTCCGGCACCAGGTGCTGGAATTGCTCCCACAGCG
>Ga0315289_10014084_pt1 | contig 11183 bp, 10 predicted proteins | sample YL17G11_40_MG_FD_203452 | JGI IMG/M metagenome (GOLD analysis project Ga0315289, IMG submission 203452) | Sediment microbial communities from Yellowstone Lake, YNP, Wyoming, USA - YL17G11_40 | ecosystem: Environmental > Aquatic > Freshwater > Lake > Sediment | place: USA: Wyoming | collected... | reverse complement strand
GTTAATTGTGGTTCCGACTAAACCACAAGGTTAAATGTTTCACTCTATCAACAAGGTAGCCTCTTAATTCTTGCAAGACAAGCTAATTAAGATAGTATGGTTATACCATAGTAACTACGAAACTGTCACACTCCACGTATATCGGCACAGACGACGCATACTTTAAAGTTTAGACTCCGATTTCTATGTAATCATGTATTGATTAATTGACAATAAAGATGTATTGTTCAAGATACGGAAGCGAACTGCTAATATAGGAAAGACAGCTTATGCTGTCTTTATTCAAAACTTATTGGAATATTCGAATCGCGGTGGGTAAATTAAAGGAGAACAGTAACTGTTAATCTTTATTTTTGCGTGACCAGTAGTGTCTGATACAGAAACTAAAAAGCGAAGCTGATCCAATCTTTTATAGATGGTTTAGCTTGACTACGAACCATAAACCACGAACTACGAACCGCCTTAAAAATGCGGGGCCGATCCCGCCGTTGGCGGGACGACCTCCGGCTTGACTATCAACCATGAACCGCGAACTATGAACTGCTTTAAAAAAGCGGGGCCGATCCCGCCGTTGGCGGGACGACCTCCGGCTTGACGGTTAAATAATCACTATGAACTATAAACTACGAACCACGAACTGCTTTAAAAAAGCGGGGCCGATCCCGCCGTTGGCGGGACGACCTCCGGCTTGACGGTTAAATAATCACTATGAACTATAAACTACGAACCACGAACTGCTTTAAAAAAGCGGGGCCGACGAGACTTGAACTCGCGACCTCCGGCTTGACAGGCCGGCGTTCTAACCAATACTGAACTACGACCCCGAAAATACAGACAAAAGGCATCAGATAAAACTCATTTTATATTTCTAATCGCGACCTTCCCGATTGACATCGGGACGTTCTAACCAAGACTGAACTACGACCCCGACAAAATCAGAGAATAGGCAAGAGGCAAAAGGCAATAGTAAGTCATTCCAATTTTTTCATCAAAGCAATAAGCATCTTAATTATCTCTATATTTGCCTTTTCAAAATCCTCCGCTTTTCTCTTAACAGGATGAATCCCGGAACTCGAATTCGGCACCTTAGCTACCTTCTGAAACACCTTTGAATGCTTTATTATCATTAACCAATTATCTGTTTCATAGGCAGATTTCAAAGCTATACCTAAATAACGACGATACTCCTTTCTGGAAAAGCTTCCATATCCTTCTGCTATGTTTGCTCCTATCGAAGTAACCGATCTTAAAAGCTGAATGAAGATGACATTAAAAATGATCTGCTTTGGAAAATCATTGATAAATTCTATTATCTGCAGAGTTAATTCAAAACCCTTTTGCCAAACTTTCAAATCCTTATAGGTTTTTATCTTTTCCACAAGTTTTTCTTTTGCCTATTTCCTATTTCCTATTCCCTGCTTTTATTGGGCGGTACTGGAGTCGAACCAGTGACCTTCTGCGTGTAAGGCAGACACTCTGAACCAGCTGAGCTAACCGCCCTGAAAAAACAGTTTGTAAGTTTGATCGTTTGGAGTTTGTAGAGTCTTTCAAACTAACAAACTTCAAACCAACAAACTGTTTTGCTATTTTCTCACTTCAGGGGTTCCGCCCGCCAGTGGTGTCGGTTTGATCTCCTTTGGGGCTGGTTCTTTCGGTCTTTCCCTTCCTCCATTAATCATTATGGCGATAGGAATGAGCACGCAGTAACCCAGCACCAGAAGGATGGGAGCCAAGGTGATCGAGCCATAACCCAGGGTGATATAACCTATGACTATGACAAATATCCCAACGGCAAATAGAATGTAATTTTTTTTAGTAAAAGGTAAAACCGTCTTCGCTTTTTCTCTTTCTATTTTGGGTCTTGGTTTTGCCTCGGGCTTACTTTTATATTTGTCTCTTTTTGCCATTTTTTTCAACCTCTGTTTTCTATAATTTAATAGGGAATTTTTTAAAGTCAAGACAAAACTTGGGTCATCTCACCCCATTTGGGGGATTTCCAATTATTCCTCCAAATCTTATCGGACACTTCCGCTTGGGCTAAAATAAAAAAAAGAATCATAAAATCGATAGCATCAGTATAGTAACATTGAAACTGAGCCGCTACCAAGTAAGCCGAGGTAGCAACTAATCCTCCTTTTAATATTGACTTGACGTATCTATCTTCTGTTTGAACATACTTTCTTTTTAAATTTCTCCAGATAGATATCCAGAGCCACACAAATGGAATAAGTCCGATTATTCCGGCATCAACCGCCACGTTCAAAAAATCATTATGGGCATGTCCAAAAATTTGGGAAGGGATTTTGAGATAATGTTCATAAAAGTGACTGAAATTTCCAAAACCGATTCCCACCAGAGGGTGATCCAGAAAGATCCTAAACGAGGTAGACCAGATCACAGTGCGAATGTCCATCGAGGCTAAGTCCTTAGCTTGAATGAGAGTGTTGGTTCTCACAAATATGTCCGGATCTACGAAAAAGATCAGGATAAAATAGATCAGAACCATAGGTATTCCTTGTTTTCTGTCCCTGTTCGGGCTGAAAATGAAGAAAACCGCAAAACCGAAAATCTGAGCGATCAAAGTGCCCCGGGTTCCGCTGAAGAGATTACCAGTGACACAGAGAAAACAACAGAGAAAGTAGAATATCCGCTTGGTCTTATCTTCCTCGGAGAAAGCCAAAGAGAAACTTAAAAGGCTTATAACCATGGCATAAAATCCATAGGTTAAGGAGATGCTAAAATTACCCGCCGACCTAAACTTGCCGGTGCCGGAAATGGGATCTAACATTCTTGTGTGATAATAGTCGAGCCCAGTATAGTGCTGAAAAATGGCATAAAGGGCAACTAAAGCGGAGATTCCAATTATGATGTTGATAAGCTTTTTGGCAAATCCCTCCTCTTCTATGTTGTTTACCACAAGAAAAAAGAGAGGATAAAGCCATTCATCTTTTATGGAGATGAGGCTGTGGATTCTATTCTGAGTGAAGAAAGCCGCAATTATAATAGCCGAAAGATAAAACAAGACCGGTCTATCCAGATATGACTTAACCCAGAATAATTTTCTGTTTACGACAAATTTCAATGCCCAGCCCAAAAGTGCAATTGAAAATCCGGTTTGCGATCCGGCGATGGAGAAGGGAGAAAAAACCGCAAAGATAATCAGACCAAATTTTATTAAGTGATCTGGGTAAGATTTATATGAAGTGTGAAGAAAAGAAGGAAATTTCATGGTTCGACAAGCTCACCATACAAGGTTCGAATTCCTTTCAAATGGTTCTATTTTTGTAGGGGCAATTCACGAATTGCCCCTACTATATACCTCTCCCCAATAAGAATCATGGTCTAAATTGAAACTCTTTGGTTTTGGATTTTCCCTGTCCAACTCCCAGTTCAAAGGATTATTCCGGATATACTCCCTTATTTTCTTTAGTTCCTTCTCATTGCGAACCACGTGTTCATAATAATTGCGTTGCCAGAAGGATTGCCCGGGTCGATTTAAAATCTGATTGGTCTGCTTAGCAGTGTTCATTTTAAAATAGCCAATGACCTTAGGTAATAACATGTTTCGTCGACTTTGTCGGGACTGTAGGGGCGATTCATGAATCGCCCCTACACCATTAACATCATTTGTCCCCATAATGAATATTACGCCGTGAATATGGTTTGGCATAAGGATGAATTCATCCAATTGTATCTGTGGAAATTTTGTCTCTAAGGCTTTCCATTGGGTTTGGAGGACATGTTTCAGATTGGGAAATTTTTCAAAATATGACTCCCGGTTTTCTGTGCACATTGTTACGAAATATGCGCCGCCCTGAGAGTAGTCATAACCTCTTAACCGAAGGGATTTCCGATGATGCTGATCTGGTTTCATCTTTTACTTATGTGGTGTATGCGGTTTACTCTTGTCATCATTGGGTAATGTAATATTACTCTATTTTGCTGGAGTAGGGGCAACTCATGTGGAACAGCCCGCCCTTCGACTGACTCAGGGTGGTGAGCAAGGTCGAACCACCAAAGGCGGGGAATCGCCTCTACTGGAAATAACTGAACATGTTTCGTTTATGCTTCTCCTAAGGATTCAAATGAACAAAATCGTAAATTATCCTCACTTGCTCGGTTTTTTTATTCTTTTTCTTATCACCTTTAGTCTTATGTTACCTTGTTCCCTTCTTAAAATCAAGCATTTTTTGTTTGTTCCTCAAGCTCTCTGTCAGGCAGTTTCGCAGCCCGACCTACAGGTTTGCACGTCTAACCGCAAGGGCGGACAGCCATCCCGCCGTTGGCGGGATCCCTACATTAATCCCTCCTCGATCCATTACGCCACTACAGGGGTTTTTCAACAGTCCCTGAAGATTGCGGCTACCGAAAAACGAGTCGGGCAATAGGAATCTTATCTCTCAAAAGATTTTTATCATATTCATCCCAGAAATTTAATTTTATAAGAATCAGAAAATAGAAAATTAAAAATATTACGAATTCCAATCCAATGAACAAAAGTCCGGTAAATCTATGGTTGGTCAAAACGATAGCATGAGTTAGTTGATTGGAAAAATACAAAATGCCTGCCGCCAAAAAAGCGCCAGCCAATGGCTTTTTGATCCAAGACCAAAGATTTCTCAAAGGTTCTTTGGTATATCCATGAAAAAGATGGAAAAAATAAAGGGAGCCTAAAGTGAGGGAAAAAGCAGTTCCCACTAAGACTCCATAGAAGCCAAACTTAATTATCAGAATCAGACTTAAACTAAAATTAAGAATGGACATTAAAATTCCATACTTCATCTCAAACTCCGGTTTTCCCACCCCCAGAGCAATGGAGCTTGCCACCCCGGTTAGCAGATTGAAGAAATAACCAATGGAGAGTATCCTAATCACTGAGGAAGCCAGCTCGTATTTTGGTCCTACCCAAACATTGACGATAAAGTCCGAACAAACCACTATGAAAAGAAACAAGGGAGTGCTTATCGCAAAGAGATATTTGGAACCTCTAAAATAGAGTTTGCTTAAGCCCTCTTTATCACCTTTGGCAAAAATCTCAGCGGATGCCGGGACCAAAGCGGAAGCCAACAAAAGGGGGAGCTTTCGGATGGTGTCGGTGACCTTAGCGCCCAAGTCATAAAAGGTGACCATCCCTACCGACAAAAAATATGTGATCAAAAGTTTATCCACCTGAAAGCTGACCAACTGGGATAGGCGGGCAATCTGCAACTTGATTCCAAATCTTAGAAGCTCGGCAAACGTTTTTCTTTTAAAAAGAAATGGATTAAAAGAAAACTGAGGGAAAATCTTTTTGGCTATGTAAAAATTGACCAGAGTCTGAAGTATCCACATTATTCCGACGAGGATCATCAAGCCTTTTAACCCATATCCTGATTCCAAAAACAGTATGCACCCCAGGGCATAGGGAATGGTTAAGATCACCGCTACAATATTGGTAAGCTCCATCCTCTGGAGCCCGGTCTGGACCGATCCGAAGACGAAGGTGGCATTAGACAGAGAAAAAATTACCACTCCCCAAAAAAAGACAAAATTTATATCGGGATAAGTGGAAGGATTTAGCTTAAGGAAAATTAATAGAGGTTTGGTGAAAAACAGGGCTAAAGGAATCAAAATGAAGGCTAATCCCAGGCAGAACAAAAATCCGGTATTGATTACCTGATTTATTTTAGAATAGTCTTTCTGGGTATAATATTCTGATATATATCTGGCATAAGAACCTCCCACCCCTAAATCCAAAAATCCGATGTAGCCGACCAGACTGGTCAGCAGTGCCCAGATACCATATCTTTCCACTCCCAAGCGATTTACTATATAAGGGGTCAGAAATAGAACAACCAAAATCCCCCAGAATTTACCTATGGCGTTGTAGAGGGTATTTTTTATTATCTTTTCGGAGACTTTGGGTGCTGGTTCTTTATCTGAAGAATCTACTAGATATGTGGTCAATGTTCAAAGAGACTATATCTTTTATGGGAATTATTACAAACGCGCTAAATGATTTTACATTGTCATTGCGAGTCCCGATGAAATCGGGACGACGCAATCTCTATGCTGTTCTACGACTTCTTTGGAGATTGCTTCGTCGCTTCGCTCCTCGCAATAACATTTTATTTAATATACCTGTATCAGTTTTTCGGTTAATCGAAAAGGGCTTTCTCGATCAAGCTGGTAAGGATATGACATATAGTGATGTGGACTTCTTGAATTCTTTGAGTCTTTTGGGATGGGACCACCAAGGGAAAATCAGTTAATTTCGCCATCCTCCCCCCATCTTTTCCCAGAAGTCCAACAGTCTTCATCCGTTTCTCTTTTGCTTTTTCTATTGCCCTGATCAAATTGGGAGAATTGCCGCTGGTGCTGATACACAAGAGCACGTCCTCTGGCTTTCCCAACGCCTCAATCTGACGGGAGAAAACCTGTTCGAAGCCAAAATCGTTGGCACAGGCAGTAAGAACGAAATTATCACTGGAAAGCGCAATGGCGGGGATAGCGGTGCGGGTATAATCCGAAGAGAGCCTCACCACTAACTCGCCTGCAAAATGCTGAGCATCCGCCGCTGATCCCCCGTTGCCGCACAACAAAATCTTGCCCCCGTTTTTTACGCATTCTGTCAAGACTTCAGAGATTTCGATTATGTTTTCGGAAAGCTCTTCTTTGATTTTTTTCTTTAAGATGATGCTTTCTTCAATCTGACTTTGGATTAAATTGAATTTTTCTTCTGTTTTGAAAGTCATATTAAGGAAAGGTTTTATACAATCTTATAATGTCGGGTAGCTTCGCCCAGACGGGCGTCCGTCTGGACGCAAGCCGACCTACAACTGGTCAAGGGTGAGGGCACCCTTGACCAACAGAATGATTCACATGCATCAGATTGGAGGATTATCTTTTTCGGTTTGCACTTTCACAACTTCTTTTTCATGTTTATAATGTATGGCTTTGGCAAATTCTTTTATGATGGAATCGTCTTTTTCTAAGGCATTTCCGATCACCACGAAGCTTGCCCCATTCTCCACCTTTTTGTAAGCGGCCTCCGGCTCCCTTATTCCCCCGCCCACTATGATGGGAATGGAGATGAAATCTTTGATTTCCTTTATTATCAAATCCGGGACCGGGTTTTCCGCACCCGAACCCGCCTCTAAAAACACAAATTTCATCCCTAAATATTCTGCCGCCAGGGCGTGCGCTTTGGCAATATCCGGTTTATCATTGGGAATTGGCTGGGTGTCGCTCATGAATTGGACCGAAGTGGCTTTCCCCGATTCTATGATCAGATAGCCGGTGGGGATCGGCTCCAGACCGAACTCTTTTATCATGGGGGCGGCTTTCACCTGTTCCCCTATCAAAAGATGAGGATTTCTTCCGCTCACCAATGAGAGAAACAAAATCGCATCCGCATATTTGGAGACCTGATTGGCATTTCCCGGAAAGATTATTACCGGAAGACGGACATTTGATCTTATCTGTTTTATGGACTCATCAAATCTGCTGGATAAAAGAAGGCTGGAGCCTACCAGAAATCCATCCGCTCCGCCTTTCTCTGATTTCTTAGCTAAATTTACTATCTCTGGGATGCTCAATCGATCTGGGTCAAGTAGCACCAGAAACCCTGCCCCTTTTTCCTCTTTAATTTTCAAAAGCTTTTGATATACTGACATGAATTCTCCGCTACCTCTCCCCCCCGTCCCCTTCAGGGTGAACCCCTCTCCACGTTGTGGAGAGGGGGAGAAAGGGGGTGAGGTTTTCAATCACGCCCAATGAATTGGGCAACTACTTTATCATTTTTTTCATCTCAAGATCCTGCGGACAATCTCCGGAAGAGCATCTAATGCCTCATCGAGCTTTTCTAAATCTTTTCCACCTCCTTGGGCTAAGTGAGGCTTCCCGCCGCCTGTTCCGCCCACTATTTTAGAGACCTCTTTTACCACCTCCCCGGCTTTGATCCCTTTGGTTTGGATCAAATCATCCGTTACAGTTGCCACCAAAACGATCTTGCCGTCAATGATCCCAGCCAAAACCCCGATGGTGAATTTAAGCTTTTCCCTGATCGTATCCGCCAACTTCAAAAGATCATCTCGATTTTCCACTTCCGCCTTGTGGGCGATTACTTTGATTCCATTTACCTCTGTGGCGCTTTCAGCTAATTCTTCGATTTTAATCTTCGCAGATTCTTTTTGAGTTTCTTTGATTTTCTTCTGTAAAAGTTTGTTACTTTTAATCAATGCATCAAGTTTATCTTTTAAGTCCTCTGGAGTTGATTTCAGGATAAAACTTAACACATCCAAAATCTCTTTTTGTTTTTTGACCAGTTGATAAGCAGTCTCGCCGGTTACCGCTTCGATTCTTCGCATGCCTGCCGCAACTGCCGTTTCAGAGATCATCTTAAAAAGTCCGATCTCCCCGGTAGCGTTCACATGCGTCCCTCCGCAAAGCTCTCTTGAGTAACCATCAACTTCTATCATCCTAACCACATCACCATATTTCTCACCAAACAAAGCCATGGCTCCTAATTTCTTTGCCTCCTCAAATGAGGTCTGAACACTTTTCACCTGGCGATTTTCCCAGATTCTTTGGTTGACCAGATATTCCACTTTTTCCAATTCCTCCTCATCTAAGGCTTTGAAATGGGTGAAGTCAAATCTCAACCTATCTGGAGCCACCAGTGAGCCAGCTTGATGCACATGCTCACCCAAAGTTTCCCTTAAAGCTCTGTGCAAAAGATGGGTGGCAGTGTGATTTCTTTTTATTGAATTTCTTCTGTTAATATCAACTTTGGCTAAAACTTTTTTGTCCGCAGGATCCAAATTCGGATTTAGCACATCCTCAATTTTCCCTTTGGTCACTTTTCCAACGTGGATTATGGCGTCCCCCTCCTTTTTGGTATCATCCACCTTGAATTCAAAGTTATCAGCATAGATTACCCCGCTATCGCCGATCTGCCCCCCCGATTCAGCATAAAAGGGCGTATGATCCAAAATCAACATATTCTTATTAGGTGAAGCGAGAACCTGAGCTTCTTCCTCAGCTTTTTCATACCCCACAAAATCGCTTTTCCCCACTTTACCAAAAATTACTGCGTCCGAGGGGATAGCTTGAACAACAGATCTTGATCTTTCTCTCTGCTCCTCTAAAAGTTTTTCAAATCCTTTTAGGTCTATGGACAATCCTTTTTCTTGTGCCATCACTTGGGTCAAATCCAAAGGGAATCCATAAGTATCGTAAAGCTTGAAGACATCCTCTCCGGGAATGATTTTTCTACCCTCGTTGCGAACTTTCTCCGCCACCTTTTCAAAAAGCTCCAATCCCAAGTCTAAAGTTTCCTCGAAGCGTTCCTCCTCTGATTTTATAACCAGAGCTACGTGTTCTTTTTTTGCCACAAGCTCAGGATAGACTTTTCCCATCAGATCCACCACCACGCTGGAGAGTTGATAAATAAAAGGCTTATGCAGCCCCAAGAGTCTTCCGTGTCGGGCGGCTCTTCTTAAGATTCTTCTTAGAACATAACCTTGTCCCTCATTGGAAGGGATAGCTCCATCAGCTATGGCGAAACAAAGGGCACGGATGTGATCGGCGATAACTCTGAAAGATTCCTGATGATCTGAGCCTTTACTTGTGGTGAGTCCGAATTTGGATCCTGTGGACTTGCCGAATCCACTTGTGGTGAGTCCGAATTTGGATCCTGTGGACTTGCCGAATCCATAAGAAATTCCAGAAATATTTTCGATCTTTTTGATCAAAGGAACAAAAAGATCAGTATCATAATTTGAGTCCACGTTTTGCATGACTGCAGTCAATCTGTCCAGTCCCATTCCGGTATCTACCACTTTAGCCGGTAGATCGGTTAATTTGCCATTTTCATCCCGATTAAATTCCATAAAGACCAAATTCCAGACTTCAACAAATCTTCCACAAGGACAATTGACCCCGCAATTTGGACGATCACACTTATATTTTTCCCCTTTGTCATAATGAATCTCCGAACAGGGACCGCAGGGACCGATCTCCCCCATCTCCCAGAAATTATCCTTTTTATCAAATCTTAAAACCCTTCCTTTTTTTATATCCGTGTTCTCATACCAAAGCTTTTCGGATTCATCGTCATCCCGGAAAACAGTTGCCCACAATCTTTCTTTGGGAAGTCCGCAAGTTTCAGTCAAAAATTCCCAAGCCCAGATGATAGCCTCTTTCTTGAAATAATCCCCAAAGGACCAGTTTCCCAACATCTCAAAGAAAGTATGATGATAGGTGTCTTTGCCCACCTCCTCCAGATCATTATGTTTACCAGAAACCCGGATGCACTTCTGGGAAGAAGCCACTCTTTTGTGTTCAGGCACCTTTTTTCCCAAGATCACGTCTTTGAATTGATTCATCCCCGCATTGGCGAAAAGAAGGGTGGGATCGTCCTTGGGAATCAAAGATGAGCTGGGATATATTTTGTGATCTTTTTGTTCAAAGAACTTCAAAAATTGTTCTCTTATCTGGTCGCTTTTCATTTTCAATTTGGCGATTTAGCCACAGTCGGCTAATTCAGTAAATGCAACAAAAATCTCACATTGTCATTGCGAGTCTCCCGCCAAAGGCGGGGGACGAAGCAATCCTCTGTTATTCAGTAACCTCATATGGAGATTGCTTCGTCGTCCCGCATTTTGCGGGACTCCTCGCAATGACAGTTTATTTAATATGTCCGTATTAATATATTTCCTCTTCGGTAAAAAACCGATTTATTTGGCTAAGGGCTTTTTTGGTAGCTTCATAAGAAAAGCCTCTTCTTAGCAAAAAATTAAACATCCTTCTTTTTGCCCCCTTTGGATCCAAATCTTTGTACCGTCCTCTTATTTTTTCCACCAGTTCTAAGGCTGATTTGTCCTCATCCTGACACAACTCTTCAGTTACCTGCTCTATTATGTCTTTTGCTATCCCCTTCTTCCAAAGCTCTTGTTTAAGTAACTTTTTACCTCTCGGCTTAAAAGCCAATCTATCCTTAACCCAGGAGGTGGCAAATTCCAAATCGTTAATTAAATCAAATTCCTTTAATTTGTCAATTGTTGCCTTTATGGTCTTCTCATCGAATCCTTTCTTCTGAAGCTTATCCTTGACTTGTTTTTCTGTTCGTCTCCTGAAGGACAAAATTCTTAAAGCGACATCCTTTGCCTCTTTTTTTCTTTCTTCTTTTGTGATCTTTTTAA
>Ga0315289_10014082_pt1 | contig 11184 bp, 9 predicted proteins | sample YL17G11_40_MG_FD_203452 | JGI IMG/M metagenome (GOLD analysis project Ga0315289, IMG submission 203452) | Sediment microbial communities from Yellowstone Lake, YNP, Wyoming, USA - YL17G11_40 | ecosystem: Environmental > Aquatic > Freshwater > Lake > Sediment | place: USA: Wyoming | collected... | reverse complement strand
CCGCCCCCGCCGTGGGGAAACCGGGAGATAATCCGGCTGTAACAGGCGGAGATGATGAACACGGTCGCCATCATCAGCCCCGCAAGCGGGAGGGCGAGATAAGAATGCTCCCCGAGCGTGCGGAAGGCTTCTTCCGGGCCGTAGGAGGAGGAGGAAAGGCCGTCAGCCCCAAGCCCGACCCAGGCGAGAAAGGCAATGACCGAAAGCCGCTGAAAGATCCCCCGGTCAGACAGGTCCCGCGGCGGGCCAATGACCGCTTTTCTTAGCCGCTTAAATGGGGAAGGTTTTTCCGGAAAAGGTAAATCGGGGCCATTGCCACCGACATCCTGCGGATTGCTCATTTAGAACCTCCGGGTTCGTTGCCTGTTCGGAGAGTCGGCCCCCGGCTGGTTCCGGAAGGTTCTCTCCTTCGACGCCTGCGAGGTTAGCTGACGGGCTCGGGCCGAAAGAGTTGCCCTACGCCATGCGGCGATGCGCCCCGAATATCTGGGTCCCCCGTTCTCAACGTTGAGATTAGGCGTGTATCTGGGTGCATCTTATGTTTGCTGGGGAAACAAGTCAATCAAATCCCGTAGCTAAAGCCGTGGCCGATCTTGACAGAAAAAAAGGAAAGTGCTCTCGGGCAGGGATCAAAACTGTTAGTGCCTCCCGGACTGGGTTACCGGTAAAATTGGACAATATCTAAGCTGGAAAAGGAAGAAATGAGAAAAAGAATAATCGGCGATGGGTTTGGCTTTTGACAAATTGGCCCAAAAGACAGATGAGAAAGGCGAAAGGATAGACGATTAAATGAGAAATTCTGGATTCCGCATCAAGTGCGGAATGACAAAAAAGTAACAACGTGGCAAACCACAGGTAATTGCTGGTTAAAACAACCTTTTAAAAATCTGGCAGGTGGCCCAGCCAATCAGGAAGCACATCGGGAAGGTAAAAATCCAGGCGGTTACGATCTCGCCCCCCACGCCCCAGCGGACTGCGGAGAATTTCCGGGTGGCCCCCACTCCCATGATCGAGGTGCTGATCGTGTGAGTGGTGGAGAGCGGAATCCCCAGCCGGGAGGCCAGCTCGATGGTCATGGCCGCGCCGGTTTCGGCGGCAAACCCCTGGACCGGTTCCAGCTTGGTCAACCGCATCCCCATGGTTTTCATTATCCGCCATCCCCCCACCGCCGTCCCCATTCCCATCACCAGGGCACAGAGGATAATTACCCAGATCGGAATATGGAAAACGGGCAGAACACCCCCCAGAACCAGGGCCAGCGTGAAGGCCCCCATGAATTTCTGTCCGTCGTTCGATCCGTGGGAAAAGGCCATGAAGGCCGCGGATAATATCTGCAGACGTCCGAAGACTTTTCTAATTATGCCCGGCGAAACCTTCCAGAGTGTCCGGTAAATCGCGACCATGACCGAGAATCCGCCAAAAAACCCGAGGAAAGTAGAGAATACGAGCCCGGTTAATACCTTGGCCCAACCGCTCCAGAGCAAAACTGAGGGCCCCGCCGTGGCTAGCCCGGCCCCCGCCAGGGCCGAAACCAGGGCGTGAGTGGTACTCGAGGGCAAGCCGTAATACCAGGTAAGAATGCCCCAGGTGATCACGCCGACCATAGCCGCGGCTACCGTCATAATATTGATCGCCTCCGGTCGGACGATGCCCTTGCCGATGGTCATAGCCACCGCGGTTCCCGACATGGTCCCCACCGCGTTCAGGATCACCGCCATTACCAGGGCTTGCGAAGGGGAGAGCACCCGGGTCGAGACGACCGTGGCGATGGCGTTGGCGGCGTCGTGCCAGCCGTTGATAAACTCGGCCATGAGAATGAGAAAAAGAACCGGGAGAAGATGAATAATCGCGTCAGGCATGATTACCGACCTGCGCTTTCTTTATAACCCCTGATACCTTGTGTTTATATCCATGCATGAAAATTACAATCCGGGATTAATACTTAATTCCCGGGGCCACGCTCCGGGTTTGTCTCCTTTCTGTCATTCCGCACTCTGATGCGGGACAGGAATGACAACCAATAGTTTGAGAATCTATCATCTGAGCTTTTTGCTGCGGCGATCGTCATTAAACAGAATTCCCTCTTTTCTTCCATTTCCTGGTTTAAATATAAAAATTATTTATTAGGGAATTGTTAAGAAAACGTTAAAAATTGAATAAATTACATAAATGATCTGGGTGAGATAGACGGAGGAAACCGGTTGATCAATCTTGGTTTTTTGCGTGACGGACGATCTTGCCTTCGATCAGGTAAATGACGTCCTCCGCGATGTTAGTGGCGTGGTCCGCGATCCGCTCCAGGTTTCGGGAAACGCCGAGTAGGCTGATGTAGGTCTGAATCTGCGCGGGATTGGTCCGAATCACGGCTTCTATTTTCCCGTACATGTCCCGATGCAAGAGATCCATGCCTTTCTCGACGATCAGGACCTCGTGGGCCAGGTCCTCGTCCATTTTTACAAAGGCATCCAGGCTTTTTCTCACCATCTTTTTCACCGTTTCGGCCATGGCCTGGAAATCGAACGGAAAATCCACCTTTTCCTGGGTGGCGAGAAAAACGGTCCGCTCCGCGATATTCACCGCCAGATCACCGATCCTTTCCAGGTCGTTGTTGATCTTCAGGGCCGCAACGATGAAACGCAGGTCGATGGCCACCGGCTGGTAGAGGGCGAGGAGCTTCAGGCAGTCCTCCTCGAGATTCACCTCCATGTGGTCGATCTCAATGTCCCCGTCAATAATCCGGGCGGCGAGCCCGGCGTCCCGCTCGGCGATGGACTTGACCGCGAGGATCACCACCTCTTCCGCGATCGCGGAAAGCTTGAGCAGTTTTTTCTTGAGTTCGTTGAGCTCTCTCTGCAGGCGCTGGGCCATCATCTTTATTCCTCCCGTTGGCAGTCGTTTTTCAACCGAAGCGACCGGTGATGTAATCCTCCGTCCGTTTATCGGTGGGATTGGTGAAGATCTTCCTGGTTTCGTCATACTCCACGAGCTCGCCGAGCAGGAGAAACGCGGTGTAATCCGCTACCCGGGCGGCCTGTTGCATGTTGTGGGTGACGATCACGATGGTGTAATCCTTTTTCAAACTGTAGATCAGGGCCTCCAGCTTGGCGGTGGAGATGGGGTCCAGAGCCGAGGCCGGCTCGTCCATCAGGATGATCTCGGGCTCGATCACCAGAGCCCGGGCCAGGCAGAGCCGTTGCTGCTGCCCCCCGGAAAGGGTCAGGGCAGAGCGATCGAGGATATCCCCCGCCTCGTCCCAGAGCGCGGCCTGCCGGAGACTTTTCTCCACGAGTTGATCGAGCCGGGCCCGGTCCTTCTCTCCCGCGATTTTCAGGCCGAAGGCCACGTTCTCATAAATGGACATCGGGAAGGGGTTGGGTTTCTGGAAAACCATCCCCACCTTTCTCCGGAGGGCCACGAGGTCAGTATCCTTTTTGCAGATATCCTCTCCATCGATCAGAATCCGGCCTTCGATCCGGACATTAGGAATCAGGTCGTTCATCCGGTTGAAAGCCCGGAGGAGCGTGGACTTGCCGCACCCCGAGGGCCCGATGATCGCGGTCACCCGGTTTTTCTTAATGCTCAGGTTGATGCGCTTGAGGGCCGGTTTGTCTCCGTAGAAAAGACTGAAATCCTCCACCCGGACGATGAGGTTTTCGTTCAAGGCGTGGATGTTTTCAATCATCCGGACATACTCCGGTTGGGAATATTCCGTCGAAACCCAGGGATTTATACCCTTATCTTCCATATTTTCTCCGCATCCGGACACGGAGCCCGATGGCAAAGGTGTTCAGGGCCAGGGTCAGGAGGAGTAAAACGAGAATGGTCCCATAAAGAAGAGGCTGGGTTTTATCCACGTCCGGCGACTGGGTGGAGAGCACGAAGATGTGGTAGCCGAGCTCCATGAACTGGTCGGTGGGAAGCTTGGGGATATAGGGCAAATAGTAGGCCGCTCCGGTAAAGAGGATGGGGGCCACCTCGCCCGCCCCGCGGGAAACCGAGAGAATGGCCCCGGTCAGGATCCCGGAAAACGCCTGGGGCAGAACCACCCGGACGATCATTTTAAGCTTGGTCGCCCCCAGGGCGAAGGCGGCCTCCCGGTGCTCCAGGGGAACCGCCTTGATCGCCTCCTCCGAGGTTTTGATCACCACGGGGAGGTTCAGGATCGCCAGGGTGGCCGCGGCCCAGAGCAGGCAGGGCTGGCTGAAAACCGTCTCGAGACCCAGGGTACGATCCAGCCCTCGCCCGGCGTACTGGATGAAAAATCCCACCCCGAAGAGCCCGAAGACGATGGAGGGAACCCCGGCCAGGTTGTTCACCGCCAGGCGGATCGCCTGGGTCAGGCGGGAGTTTTGGGGGGCGTACTCGGCGAGGTAGATCCCGGCCATGACCCCGAAGGGCATCAGGAAAACCGTCATGACCAGAACCAGGAAAACCGTGCCGTAGATCGCCGGGAAGATCCCTCCCTCTGTCATCCCCTCCACCGGGGCGGCGGTGAAGAATTCCCAGGAGACGGTCCCGGCCCCGTTCCGGGCGATGATGAAGATGATCCAGAAGAGGAAGGCGAAGATGACCAGGACGCAGAGACCGCTGGCGAGCGCGAAGAATTTGTCCCAACCTTTCACGCGACTCCCGCCAGTCTGACTTTAAACCTTTCCACCACCAGGTTGGCGATAAGGTTGATGATAAAGGTAATCACGAAAAGCAAAGCCCCGATGAAGAAAAGCACCGCGTAATGAGTGCTTCCGAATACCACCTCGCCGAGCTCGGCCGCGATGGTGGCGGAGAAACTGCGGGTGGAAAGGGCGGGGTCCAGGCTCAGGATGGCCGCGTTCCCCGAGGCCAAAAGGACGATCATCGTCTCCCCGATCGCCCGCCCCAGTCCGAGCATGAAGCCGGCGAAAATCCCGGGCAGGGCCACCGGGATGATGACCCGGAAGATCGCCTGGTTTCTCCGCGAACCGAGGGCGTAGGCAGCCTCCCGGAAGGAGCCGGGGACGGCCCGGAGGGCGTCGTCCGCCACGGAATATATGGTGGGAACGATGGCCAGCCCGAGGGCGATCCCGGCGTTCACCGCGTTTAAGCGCATGGTCCAGCCGAAAATCCCCTGGAGGACGCTCGCGAGGGTAAGCAAGGCGAAGGCTCCCATCACCACCGAAGGGATCCCCGCCAGGATCTCGATCCCCGGCTTGATCGTTTCCTTTAAGGCCCGGGGGGCGAACTCCGCCGTGAATATGGCCGCGCCGAGGGCGAGGGGGGTGGCGAAGAGGATCGCGATGAGGCTCAACTTGAGCGTGCCGAGGAAGAGGGGGAGTAGGGAAAAGCGGGGATGGTCGGAAACCGGCTGCCAGACCGAAGAGGCGAAGAGGTCCCGGAGATCCACTTCGCTTCTGACCCCGGGGTTCGTGAAGATGGGCAGGGCCTCTTTGAAGATGAAGATGAAGATCAGAAAAATAAGAAAAATAGCGAGCAGGGCTGATAATTTCAGCCCCCCCTCCAGGATCGAATTCGTGATTCGCTCGCCCCGTTTCATTTGACCGGGAAGTACCCTACCTTGGTTACGATTTCCTGCCCCGCCGGGGAGAGGATCCAGTCAATAAATTTCTTGGTGTCGCCCGAGGGGGTTTTCCGGAGGTAGAAAAAGAGATCCCGGGAAAGCGGATAAACCCCGGACTTCACGTTTTCCTGGGTCGGATCGTAGGCGGCCGCTCCCGCGGTTTTCCTGATTTTGAGGTGCTTGACTCCGGAGGCGTAGGCCACCCCTCCGTATCCGATCCCGTTCGGGTCCTTGGACACGGCGTTTACGATGGCGGCCGTGCCCGGCATGGTCTGGGTTTCGGGGGCGAAGTCCGCGCCCAGGAGGACGGTGTCCTTGAAGAATACGTATGTTCCGGAACTCGATTCCCGGCCATAAAGAATGATGGGTGAGTCAGATCCGCCGAGTTCACGCCAGTTCTTCACCTTCCGGGTATAGATATTTTTCAATTGTTCCAGGGAGAGCTCGCTGACCGGGTTGGAAGCGTTCAGGAAGAGGGTAACGCCGTCCTTGGCCACCGGGATGCCTACTCCCAGGGTGTTCCAGCGCTCCCGGAGTTTCTTCTGCTCCGAGTCCTTCATTGTACGGGAGGAGGCGCAGATCTCGGTGGTGCCATTAATGAGTGCGGAGATCCCCACCCCGGACCCGCCGCCCGTCACCTGGACGACCGCGCCCGGATGATTATTCATGTAATTCTCGGCCCAGCGCTGGTTCAGAATCACCATCGTGTCCGAACCCTTGATTGTGATTGCCTTCCCCGCCAGGGCGGCCCCGGCCGTAACCAGGGTGAAAATTGGAATCAGTAACCAGTATTTCTTCATTGTCTTAACCTCCTGATTTAAAGATAAGTGTCCATTGTTAAGAAACCATTAAGAAACGATTAAGAATTAAATAAAATCGCAAAACGGTCCTCCCTAGAATTTGTACTGAAATTGGATGGTTGTCTTGTTGTCGACCGGATCCTTGGCCGGGGCTTTTACCTCATTCTTGGGGATCTCGTAGGCCAGGGTGAGCTTCGCGCTGCCGTCGAAGTTATGGATCAGGGCCAGGCCGTAGGTGACGACCCGGTTATAATCCACGCCGGTGTCCGGATCCCAGAAATCATAGCGGAAGGCAAACTGCTCCTTGTCCAGGAAGTTCTGGACCAGCGTGGCCTGGAAACCCAGGCTTTTGGCGTAGCCGCCGTTCCCGCTTTTCAGGCTCTGGCTGAAGTCCTTCCCCGAGATCATTTCGGCCATCAGGCGGCCCCCGCCCAGGTAGGGGAGCTCGTAATAGAACTGGGCGTCAGCCCCGAAGCGGTTCCGGTCGCGGCGGAGAATCTTGTTGGTGCTGTTGGCGTCCGCTGGAAGCGTGAAACCGGCCGGGCCGACAAAGCTCGAGCCGGCCAGGCTCACCCAGCCGAAGTCAAGGGCGAGACGGCTGACCCAGGTAGGTTTGCTGGTCGGGGGGGTCACCGGGAAGGTTGAGTTTTGAATTCCGGAGCCGCTGAAAAGCCCGGTGCGGAAGTCCACCAGTCCCTTGTAGGTGGCCTGGAACTGGACGCCCCGGTCACGCTCGCCCGGCATCAGGTTCTGGGTCGACAGGGCCCGCTCGGGCATTTCCCGGTCACTCGAACTGCGGTTGACATCGTAACTGAAGGGCCACTTGAACTGGCCCATCTTCAGGCTGATCGAGTATTTATTGGCGATCGGGAAATTAATGGATCCCTCCGCGTCCTTCAGTGTGATTGTGTTCTTTGAGGCATCAATCTGAATCAGGAAAGTGGTGAGGCTGGTGGGTTCCCAGGTGACCTTCACCCGGCCCCGCCGGATATAAAAATAATCCTTGTTCAGATAGCTGGATACTGATTTGTTGGCGTCCACCTTGTATTGGTCTTTGGAGTTCTCGCTCGCCTCATAACGGGCCTGGACATATCCGGAGATTTTGACCTTTTTCAGGCCGGAAACGTCGCTTTCCACCGTTGCCATTCTTTCGTCCAAACTGTCGACTTTCCCCTGCAGGGCCGCCGGATCCGGCTCCTCCGCCTGGGCGACGACCGGGAGCGAGAGGAGAGCCGCCAGCGGTAAAGCGAAAGCGATTTTCTTGAACCCCATCTTTTTCCTCCTTTCGGCAAATGCCCGGGTGGGCTGATGCCCCTTCTTTCCGTTTTCCTCCTTCATTTACTTTCTCCTTTCTTTTCCAGCCCTCGAACCGAATCGAGCCCGCGGCCGATCCGCAGCTGCTTCGTGAGCCGGCTTTTGGAGATAAAACTAAACCGTGAAGATTAGGGATTGATTAAGAAGGGATTAAAAATCGGATAATTTTTCGGGAGGGGCGGGGAGTTTGTTTCTATGGTAGCCGCAACCTTTAGGTTGCGTTTCTCTAAGGAGGATGATTCCCGCAGGCTAAAGCCTGCGCCTGCCTTCGGGAGAGGCGGGAAGGTCAGGCCGCGGGGAGATGAATCGTAAAGACGCTTCCCCGGCCCGGGGTGCTCTCGACGGAAACCCGGCCGCCGTGGACCTGGACGATGTGCTTGACGATGGAAAGCCCGAGACCGGTGCCCCCGAGCTTCCGGCTCCGGGACTTGTCCACCCGGTAGAAGCGCTCGAAAATCCGGGGCAGATGGTCGGTCGGGATCCCGATCCCTCTGTCCCGGACCCGGATCAGGATCTCATCCCGCTCCCGGGAGAGCTCCAGCCGGACCAGGCTTCCGGTCTCGCTGTACTTGATGGCGTTGTCGACTAGGTTCGCCACCGCCTGCTCAAGCAGATCCGGGCTCAGATGGGCGGAGAGCCCGGGGTCGCCTTCGAGTTCGAGCAGAATGGATTTCTCCCAGGCCAGGGCCGCGCAGGCTTTCTGGGCCGATTTCAACACCTCGAGGACCGGAACGGTCTGGAACTGGATTTCGCCTTTGCCCTCTTCTTTCTCAATCCGGGAGAGGGCGAGGAGGTCATCGATAATAGCCTTCAGGCGCTCGGTTTCCCCGGCGATGATCTCCAGGAACCTTTTGGCCTCCTCGGGGCCGACCTCACCCCTTAAGGTTTCCACGAAACCCTGGATGGAGGTGATCGGGGTCTTGAGCTCGTGAGTCACATTGGCGGCGAAGTCCTGCCGCACCCTTTCCAGGAGCTTCAGCCGGGTGATGTCGTGGAGAACCACCAGCGTCCCGCCGGGCTCGTTTCCGCGGGCGGGGAGGGGAACCGCCTGGGCGGCGAGGAAACGCTCGCCCCCGTTGAAGAAAACGACTTCCCCCTCGGTGGGCTTCCGGCGGGAGAGGGTCTCGGCCACCAGGCGCTGGATTTCGGGATTGCGCACCGCCTCCTCGAGGGTTTTCCCCTCCGACTCCCGGGGCTCCACCGCGAGGATCCGGGCTGCCGACTGGTTCAGGCGGACGACCTTCCCTTCCGAATCGGTCACCAGGACCCCCTCCACCATCGACGAAAGAATGGTCTCGAGTTCCTCGCGCTGGGCGGAGATCGTAGCCAGCCTTTCCTGGAGGTCACCCGCCATCCGGTTCATCGTTTTCGACAGGTTGGCGATTTCCTCCGGCCCGGTTTGGGGCAGGCGGTATCCGAGTTCGCCCCGGGCGAAGCGCTCGGCTCCCCGTTCGACCAGGGCCAGGGGCCGGTTGATCCGGGTGAGGAGAATCAGGCTTACGATCGCCGCGAGGAGCGCGATCCCCAACCCCATGAGGGCGATTTTCCAGTAGACCGAGCGGAGCATCTGGGAAACGGAGAGCAGGGGTGCCGCGGCGCGGATCACCCCGGCGATGGCTTCCCCTTTCCGGACCGGGATGGCCACATAAATCATTTCTTTTTTCAGGGTGGCGCTCCGCCGGATGGAGACCCCGGTTGGGCCCGCGAGGGCCTCCCGGATCTCCGGACGGTCGGCATGGTTGCCCATCTGGACGGGATCTTCATCCGAATCCCCGATAACCACCCCGGAGGGCAGGATGGCGGTGATCCGGGTTTTGGTTTTCTTTCCCATCTCCCGGCAGATGGCCTCCACCCCGGAGGATTCCCCGGTGACAAAGGAGTTTTCCAGCGACATGGCGGCCAGGCGGGCTTCAGCTTCCAGGGCTGAGGAAATCTCCAGAAGGTAAAGCTGTTTTAAGGTGCGGGTGGCGAACCAGACCACCAGGAAAAGGCAGGGAATGATGATCAGCAGGAAAACCGGGTAGATCTGCCAGAGGAATCGGCGCTTCCTGACCATGCTTTAATCCTTAAACCGGTAACCCACCCCCCGGATGGTTTCCAGGTATTCCCCGGCGGTTTTCAACTTCTTCCGGAGCCCCGTGATCTGCACGTCCACCGTCCGGTCGGTGACGATGTAATTTTCCCCGCGGACGGCGTTAATGATCTGGTTCCGGGTGAAAACCCGGCCGGGTTTCTGGGCGAGATGACGGAGGATTTGAAACTCGGTGGCGGTGAGCTCGACCGGCTTATTTTTTACTTTCACCTCGTGGCGGGCGGGGTCGATTACCAGATCATGAACCCTCACCACCCCTTCCGAGACCTGGGCTAGGCCTTTCTTCCGCCTGAGGACGGAACGGACCCGGGCGACCAGGATCTTGAGACTGAAGGGCTTGGTGATGTAATCGTCGGCCCCGAGCTCGAGGCCGGCCACGATGTCGCTTTCCTCCCCCTTGGCGGAAACGATGATCACGGGGATGGCCTGGGTGCGATTATCGTTTTTCAGGATCTTCAGGACCTCGAGTCCGTCCAGGCCCGGAAGCATGAGGTCGAGAAGGATGAGATCTCCGCCATCCGCCCGGGCTTTTTTTAAGGCTTCCTCCCCGGTGGTGAAGCACTCGGTCTGGTATCCTTCTTTTCCCAGGTTGTAACGGATCAGCTCGAGGATATTCTCCTCGTCATCCACGATCAGAATTTTTTCCCTGGCCATAAGATTCCTTTGTTAAACGCGCTTACCCCGGGTAAATTAAAAACAATGTATATTAGTATTTGATTAAATATACATTAAAATTCCGTAAGAATCTCATCCGGAGTGTTGAACAGATCCGGGTAAAGATGATATTTTTACCCATCTCGGGTTTAATTGATCGAGGAAACGTAAAACCATGACCGGGAAAGAGATCCGACAGAAGTTTCTGAAATACTTTGAAGAGCAGGGCCACAAAATCATGCCCAGCTCTTCCCTGATCCCCGACGGGGATCCCACCCTGCTTTTCACCAACGCCGGGATGAACCAGTTCAAGAAGATCTTTACCGGCGAGGAGGACCGGGGCCTCCGGCGGGTGGCCACGGTGCAAAAGTGCATGCGGGCGGGGGGAAAGCACAACGACCTTGAGAATGTCGGCCGGACCAACCGCCACCACACCTTCTTCGAGATGCTGGGCAATTTTTCCTTCGGGGATTATTTCAAGCGCGAGGCGATCGGGTTCGCCTGGGAGCTTCTGACCCGGCGCTTCGGGTTCGATCCGAAAAAACTCTGGATCACCGTTTATAAAAAAGATGACGAGGCCTTTTCCCTCTGGCAGGAGGTCGCCGGGGTTTCCCCGGAGCGGATCGCCCGCCAGGGGGAGGAGGACAACTTTTGGATGATGGGCGAAACCGGGCCCTGCGGCCCCTGCTCCGAGATCATATTCGACCAGGGACCCGGGGTGGGCTGCGGGAAGCCGGATTGCCGGGTCGGGTGCAGCTGCGACCGCTACC
>Ga0315289_10014079_pt1 | contig 11185 bp, 22 predicted proteins | sample YL17G11_40_MG_FD_203452 | JGI IMG/M metagenome (GOLD analysis project Ga0315289, IMG submission 203452) | Sediment microbial communities from Yellowstone Lake, YNP, Wyoming, USA - YL17G11_40 | ecosystem: Environmental > Aquatic > Freshwater > Lake > Sediment | place: USA: Wyoming | collected... | reverse complement strand
TACCCTTGTCACTAATTAAGAGTTTTTCAGTGACAATTTACTATTTATAAATTTAATTGAAATGTAAAGTATATATTATATTATATATATCAAAATTTGACATATTTTATAAATTAAATACCCTTTTTTAAATTTCTATGAAAATAAATCATAATTCGAGGATGGTTTTTAGATTATCACGCAATTTAGAGAAACATATTTTAGCAAGAGCATTAAAATATAATGTTTCTGTAAGTAAATTGATAAGAATGTATGTTTTGCATTGCATGGTTGAATCCCCTGATGATACTGAATTTATGGAATATGCAAAATCAATCAATGAAACAGAAAGAGAGGAGATTTTTGATGCTCCTATTAAGAAACATTTATATAAATCTTTCTTAATTCGCAATGTTGAGATGAAAATATTTAAAATGTTAAGGAGTGGATGCACAAATGAGGATATAAATATCTTTGTTGATGCAGTGATTATTAAGGCAAAAAAACTTTATAAGATTAATATTGTTGAATCATTGCAAGAAATAAAAAATAATGTAAGTAATGAGAAATTTATGAGTATGAAACGTGCAAGAATCAGAATGATAGCTTATGATGAGGAGGGAAACATAAATGATTATGCGAATCAAAATTTTTAATCGCAATTTTGCAATCCAAATCTCATCAAGAAAGGTTAGGAATAAAGAAGTCATAGGCTATTCTAATCGAACTAAAGATGGCTTCTTCATTGTTACTCTTGATTATGATAGTTTTCCTATTGATATTCTCGTCGAGGAGCTGAGAAGAATCCAATCTGATTTCGGCTTGTCTACTTTCTACGTTTTTAAGAGTTCTGAAAGTTCTTATCATGCTGTGTGCATCGATAAGGTTTCTCTTGCCTTTTATTTTCATATATTGCAGAACTCATCTGTTGATGTTGAATACCAGAACATACCTTATAAATTTGGGAAAAGATTATGGGTTCTTCGGCTCTCCGATGGGAATCATCCAATAGAATTTTTATGTTCATTAAAAGCAGAATCAGAAAGAGAAAAATCCCTCGCTCATAAAATTATCCTTGAAAATATTTTTAAAATAAAAATGGATATTGAAAAAAATCTTGATAAACAGGAAGAAGTTATTTTTGCGAGGTATCGAATATGAGCAATGAATTATTAAATAATAAAAAGACTTATTTTAATCTTGAAATGATTTGTTTTTTTTCTATTTTAATTTCTTTTTTAATTATTTTTTTGAGGTTTTTATAAATGGGAATGAATCAATGGAAAGAAGTTCATGCAAGATATCCGAAAAAATCAAATGCTGAATATGATGAATTATTTGAGGATTTGATGGAATATACTGATTTTACAAATGTCAATGATATAAAGACAAAAGAGGATTTAAATTCTTTTTTTTCGCAATTAGAGAAAGGGAAAAATGGAAAAGCATTCCGCAGAAGTTCTTTAAGGGAATCATTAAGCAATGCATGGAATAGATTAAAAGGAGGAGATATTCCGCGAAAAGCTATAAAAATAATAGGAAGTGGCAAATCCTATGAAAGTTTTGAAAGTGCAAAGAGGCATGGAATGACAGCAAGACTCCCTGATGGGAGAGAAGTCTATAAGGCTCTTGAAATTGAATACATAGATGAGAAAGGGAATATAATAACTGATGAAAATATCAGAAAAAAATTAAGAGATGAGAGGATAAGGAATCCAAATAAATTCACTATCATAAGAGAGTGATAGAATATATAAATAAATTAGGAGGATGAAAAACATGAGCGAACAAAAATGGAAAGAAGTAACAGGAGCAAATCTCTATATCTTTGAAGAGGGGGGAGATAGCATCGAGGGAAAATATATAAAGACAAAGCCCAATGCTTTTGGAGGAGAAAACTTTATCTTGCAATCCCCGAATGGAACGGAATTTGAGATAAAAGGCTCGGCTGTGATAACTTCAAAGATGTCAAATGTTGCTTTAGATAGTAAGATAAAAATTACTTTTTTAGGCAATAAGAAAAGCAAGAAAGGATTAGAATATCAAGATTATAAAATCGAGATAGCTGAATAAATAAGCATCCTTTGTTTGTTTGGCATCCGCAGGAGTTTTTGGATTCGCCTCCTCTCTTGCGGATGCTTTTTATATTCTTTAATGTATAGTTTATAATGTATATATTGCAGTTATTACTTTTAGGAAGGTTTATAAAGGGTAATATATCCTATTATTATATAATATAACAAACGAGGCAAGATAAAAATGAAAAAAATTAAAAGCAAACAAAAAGTCGGAAAGGCACAGCGTAAGCAAAAGTTTATTATTCTTTGGGATGGAATAGCAACAAAATTGACTTTCAGAAAAGATAAAATAATGACAAGAATTTATGAATTAATTGAATATGACAAAAACTTTAAGACAGAAAAAGTAATCTCATTGGGGATAAACATGATTAACAGAATGAAAGAATTTGCCGATAAAGAGGATATGATTTAAAATGGGAACTGATTTTAAATGCGGATGCAGATGTTCGGGAGGCTGGTATCTTTGCAATAAGCATGAGAACGCCCTTATCAGTTTATTATCAGATGATGATGAGGATTGCACTTCTGAAAATGTAAAAGACAAAGTAAGGCAGATAACTATCGCAAAACATCTTCCTTTATTATTTGGAGGGAAAAGAAAATGCAAAAAATAACAATCAAGGAAAAGATAAAAATTAAAGATAAGGAAAATAAGGAAATTGAATCTCTTGGAATCCAATATTGCAGTTCATGTAGAAAAGATATTCTTTTTATTGTAAAAAAGGGAAAAGTTTTTTGCACAAACGGGCATAGTCAAGAATGATTTATTTCTTTTTTTCTTTTTTATTCTAAATAATAATTCAAAAGGCTTCTTACAATTTCAGGCTGTGTTATTTTAAATCCTTTTCTTTCAGGATGTGCATCAATATAAATCTTTTCTGCTCTTTTGAATAAAACTAAATCATCAGTGAATATTCTTATTTGGTTTGTTTTCATTTTACTTTAAACCTCTTTTTGATAAAACTTTAAATGTTTTATAAGCCTGTTGATGTTAATCCAATAATTATGTTCTGCATCTTTTTCTTTAGTAAAACGCTGATTAGCAATAATCTCATTAAGTCTTTGAATAGTTATATCCTTTGTTTTTTGGTTTGTCATTTTTTCAGCCATTCCGCTCATTGCATACCTTTTAATCTAAAATATATATTAAGTATCATAGCAAGATTAACAAAACAAAATATCCATAAAACTAATAGCCATATACGTATAAACTTAAACTCCTTATAAAAATCATCTATATCTTTTGCTGTTTGCTGTTGTATATACAATTTAGTTCCTTCATCTATATTGTGAAACTTCTTGCAATGAGGACACATTGTAGCATTATTCTCTTTTGCTTGTTTCTCCTTTGCTAAATTAACTTGCTCTAAAACTTCTTCAAATGTATATATCTTTCCACTTTTTAATTGTGCCATATATGTTCTTATTAAGTTACAATTCTTTATAAATATTGCTATTATATAAGCATTTAGGGTGTATCTACTCATGGTTGAAAAACATGTTAATCAAGGAATAGCAATTCTGATGGCTTTGATAGGAATGTTTGTTGCGATTGTTTTAATCTCTACAACAGCAGTTGCATTATTTCCTATGATGATTTCAAGTATAACAGGACTTGGGACATTGGGAAATTTTACATTTGCTCCTATGTTTGCATCAACAGGGCTTGTTTCAATTATACTTTCAACAGTTCTCCTATTAGCAATATTAGGAATCCTTGTTGGAGGAATATACATTGCTACTAAATACATGAAAGGAGGTTCAAGATAAATGAACAGCCTTTCTTTGTTTGCTCTAAAAAAAATGAGGGGAATCCTCCCTCTCATATTTTTATTTATTCTTGCTTTTTCTGTTAATGCTATTGTCTATCCTAATTATGAGAATATAGGAGGCAATACAAATGATTTCGTTTTGGGAACTTCATGGTTCAATACGGGATTATTAAGCTATGATATATCCTCCCGATTTCTTACGAATGGCAAATTCTTGCCGTTAGTTTCTGATATAAACAATGATGGAATTTATGAAATTATTGCTCTTGATGGATATAGTGTAAAACTTTTTAAAGAAAGAACTCTCGAGATTGTTGATACTTATGAGATGCAAAATGGGAATTATAAACAGCTATATATATATGACATAAATAACGATTCTTTTAAAGAAATTATCACAGAGGATTTATCAAACGGAGTAATAAGGATTTTGCAGTATAATACGACTTCTTTTTATGAATTAAAAAATATTTCAACAGGATATAATACTGCTTTTGATGGGGATAATGCGATAGCCTGTAATGAAATTGAATCTTGTATCTCTTTAGTTTCTTTCGGGAATATAAAAGAGCCGACAAATCAAGAAATGATTGGAGTTTTTTATTTTAATTCATCTAATTTAATTCAGAATAAGGCTTTAATAAATTTTACTTATTTTAATAATTATTATGGAACATCATGCCTTTCAAATATCCCTATTATTGATGTTTCAGATATAAATTATGATGGGAAAAAGGAATTTACATTCTCTTATTTTTATGTTTGGCATAATTCAGGAGGAGTTATAATTGCATCATTGTCATCAAATATAACAAGATTAACTACTGAATCTGCGATAGGGGTTTCTGCTGAATATTTCGGAGTGAATCAGCTTTCTCCTGTTTATTGCACAACAAATGATATTATTTATAAATTCACTTCTCCTCTTGTTTATGAATTTGACGAATCCCCATCAAATAATAAAGAGATTGTGATAGGTATAATGGAAAATTCATATCCGAATAATTTTAGAATGAAATCTTATCATTATAGTGGTTCATTCATTGATAATTATCCTGAAATTCAAAGGGCAGATGGCAAAATATTAAGCAATATCATAAGAGGGAATTATATCGCTGATGATGATAATGCTTTCTGCGTTTTAGGATATAATGATGTTGCTAATTATCTTGATTTGCTTTGCGGTTCAATGATAACAGGGGGGCTTGTCGATAATTATGAATATACATTCAAGCCATCAAATTATTATAATCTTTCCTCAAATCTTACTCCTTATTTTAGAGTTATTCATAATATAGACTCATCAAGGGAAATAACAGGAGGGAGTGCTTTATTAGCTGATTATGATGCTCCTGAAGTTCTTTCTCCTTTCGGCATCATAAGCATAAATCATAAAGTCGGATTGCTTTCTGAGTTTCTTTATGGAAATTGTGCATTGGGAAACTGCGGAGCAAATCTTTCATGGCTTAATCCGAAGCAGAATATAGCTATGATTTCTGTGGATGCTGAAAATTTCGGGAGAGAGGATTTAATCGGGATAACTCCTACTAATATATGGTATTTTGACGATAAATATATAAATACACTGCCTTATTTTTCAGAATATACTATAAATCCTTGTGTTGAATCAACTTGGAAAGTAAATACTTCTGCGTCTATCTCAATCACTCCTTTAGATTTGGATTCAAACAATGTAAGAGCAAGAGCTTATCTTTATTTTAATACTCCTTATGAGCAGGATTCAGGATGGAGTTCATACGGGGCATCAGGTTCATCTTTCACTTTTAGATTTACTGCAAACCAAACAATCCCATCAGGAATTATAAGGCTTATGATTTCTGATACGTGGAATAATGAAACAAATCAAACAAAGGATATTGCCTTTTCTGTCGGCTCATCAGGGGTTGTTTTTGGAGAGTGCCTGACTTCATTTATAAATACTACTCCTATTACTCCTATGATTCCTATCGGAGAAATAACTGACACAACAGGGGCATCTTACAGAAATTCGTCAATAAATGAGGGCTTAAATGCTATTGATATTACTTTCGGCTTGAATTTGGGAATAAAGGCGATTTGGTTTATTATTATGATTGCTCTTGCTATGGTTATTTTTGTTAAGGGGCATGATTTCACAAATAATGGAGTTTTATTAGGAGGCACTATCGGAATTGTTGAATTTTTTATGATACTTTTAGGGTTCTTTTTAGGCATTATAGGATGGGGGATAATCATTACTATAATACTTACGGGTTGCATTGTTGTTGCGGTTCTTATAAGAAGGCAGTTTACGGGAGGGGGTTAATTATGGGAATCGGAGTAAACGATACTTCTATTCTCGTGGGATTGATTTCCTTTTTTTTTCTGATTGCGATAGTTTCTCCTTTTATAGCGAATGATTTTAATCAGAATTTACCATTGCATGATGTTCAATTAGTAGATGAGCCATCTACTACTGGATGGGATATATTTTTCAGCTTATTCACGATTTGGTTTTGGACATTTGGGACATTGCCTGTTATTGTTGATGCTTTGATGTTCATTCCACGAATCGCACTCATTGTGCTTATAGTGAAAATAATAAGAGGAGTTGGCGGTTAATGAAATGCCCTCATTGTCAGAATGAATTTTCAATGCTCGAGAAATGCAAGGAGATAGATTGCAATAAATTCATCTGTGCAGTTTGCTCTATTGACGGGCTTTGCATTGATTGTTTTATTAAATTCAATAGGATTATAGTCATTGATGATTATTATGGAGAAAAATATTCATGCGGAATATAAAAAGATTGATGATTTGGATTCTTGCAATGGTTTTATTAGTTATGCCTGTTTTTGCTATTCCTGATTATGAAGTTAATGTTGCTAATGCAACTTTAGGTTCAGGTTGCACAGCAAGTAGTAATTATAATGGTTATAATGATTGCAGTAGAACTATTGAAAATATGTTTGATATAAATGCAAGATGGCTAACGATGGCAAATGAATATGCTCCGCATTGGATTAGAATTTATTTTAATAAAAATTATACAATAAATCAAACTAAAATCTATAATAATAATCAAGGAACTGTAACAGATAGAGGATTAAGAAATGTTACTATTTATTATTCATTGGATGATATTTCATATATAAAATTAATGAATTTTGAACTTATTAAAGGTAATTGCGAAAATACTACTTGTGCTTCTATACCAATGAATATATCATTTATTCCTGTTTATGCAAGATTTTTTATTATAAATGCTTCTACTGTATGGAGTGGAAATGACCCTGCTTTTGCTTCTTTATGGCGTATAGAATTTATTAACGGGACTTTAGACAGCGTTTCTATACCATCTGAGCTAGAAGGGATTAATCTTTCTGATTGGGAATTTAATAACACTTATTTTAATTCTACAGATATAATCATTAATATTTTAGGCAATTTTACGCATAATAACACAAATTGCTCTTTATTTATAAATAATATTTTTAATCAATCTTCATTATGGGATGCACAGAATAATGCAGATATAAATTATTCTTTTGGAATTTCAGAAGGGGATTATATAATTAATATATCCTGTATCAATACTATAAGCAATGCTTCAAAAGTATTTAATTTTGGAGTTGATATAACTTATCCATTGATTGAGTATATTACTCCTCCATTGAGCGATTATCCATATTTATTTCCTGTTGAGAATGATACTTATTTAGGGCAATTTAAAAGCAGAAATTGGATATTTCTTAATTATTCTATAATTGAAAATAATTTAGATGGCTGTGAAATGCATTTAACTAATGCAACAGATGATGACATTTTTATAGTTTATAATGAAACTTCTTATAATTTTACAGATTTACCGCAAACTGTTTATGCCTATGGTTCTGGTTGTTTTGATAAGGCAGGAAATTTAAATATGAGCGATATTAGAATGACATTTTTAGATACAATTTCTCCGACAAATGTTTATGGGGCATTGACAGAAACAAATAATTCAGTTTTCACAGATAGAAATAATATCTTTGTGAATCTTCTGATAAATGATTATAATGGATGGTATGGGGTTTCTGTCTATAATATTTCAATAAGGCTTTATAATGAAAGCGGATTAAAAGGCTCGGCAATCCAAACATTCAGCATTTTTGAATGGAGCAGTATGAATTATTATTTGCAATATAATTTCACAGATTTAAGCAATGGAATTTATTATTTCAATGGGGCAGTATGCGATAGGGCTTTTAACTGCAATACAACAGAAACAAGGATGATAAATATCTCAATGCCTTATGCCCCTCCAGTTCCTCCATCAAATGTAACAATAGGCGGTATAAATATATTCGGAACTGATTCATGCCCTCTTGATAAAAGCATTGCATGGGTTTTAGGATATTTTTCCATGATATTCTTTGTATTGCTTATCTTTGTGATAAATCTTTTTTTCATAAAGATTCCTTTCATTTCGATAGCTATCGGATTCGGCTTTATTTTCCTTACATTGCCTCTTTATGCTTGTTCATGGATGGTAGGAGGAGTATTTACTTTATTTGCATTTATAATAATGTTCTATGATGCAATATATGTATTCAGGGGATGATAAATATGCCTTGCAGAAGTAAGAAAAAAAGAAAATAAATATATTGCCTGAATAACCATAAAGTATTTAAATACCATTATTTATATATTTATTATGGAAAAAAGAGAGCTTACATTCAATGAAAATAGATTATTAAGGGGATTGTCATCAGAGATGAGATTCTGCTTTAAATGCTATTCTTATTATTCAGGAGAGCTAAAATGCCCAAAATGTTTCTGATAGATTATAATCAATTTAAGAAAGCAATAAATGAAAAAAGATTTCAGATATTAAAAGAGCAATCTGATAATACCTTAAAAGGAGATAAGGATGCCTACCAAAAGAATTGTATGTTTCTGAAAGGCATGAGTTTTATGACAGAATGGATACATAACCATAAAAAAATAAAAAAGGATAAATTGAATGGATAAACAATCAATATTTTCACAAATAGAAATAGAAGAGATAAGAAAAAAGGTTTTAAATGAAGTCGATGAGATAAACAAGAGTTTCAGGATACAGATAATCTCGCATGATGAGAGGCTTAAAAAGATTGATGACATCTATATAATCCTCAATGAACTCAATGACAATATTAAGGCATTATTGCAGTTTGCAAGAAAAGAAAAGATATTTGAGGAGAATATCAAATGAAAGATATATCGATAAGAGTTACAATAGATGTTTATAAAAGGCTTAATAATTATAAATTCAAGCATAGGCTTAAATCAATCAATGCAGTAATTAAAGAACTTTCAAAAAAAGCATAGTCTTTAAACACATCGCTAATTTAGGGAAAAGGGAGAGTTTTCCCGTTCTCCATAAAAACGGGAATCATAATTTTATATGCAATCATCGGGGATATAGGGAGCGGGAAAAGTATAAGTGCAGTACATGATATAATCCATGCAAAAAGAAAATGCTTTTGTAATTTCTTTTGTATGCACAAGAACGCAATAAGGCTTATGAAAAGTGATATTGTAATGGAAAATAAAGATAAAAAATTAAATGTAAATTGGGGATTTTGGGAGAAACAAAGGGATAAATATAAGGATTTTAATATTTATATAGATGAGATACATAATTTAGTATCTTCAAGGGATAGCCTTTCTAAATTCTCAAAGGTTGCTATGAAATGGATTTCACAGATAAGGAAAATATGCGGTTCATCAGAAACTTCAAATATATTCCTTATAAGTCAAAGGCTTTCGAGAATTGATGTTGCTTGGAGGGATTTATTGCAAGGAATTATTTATTGCCGAAAGGTTGCTGATAGAGAGCTTATTATAATTGTAAGGTATCATTTCTTGACAAAAGGGGCTGTTCATTGCGTGGATAAATTCGAGGCTTTTCAATCAGGGAATAGAACATGGAATTATAGGGATTTCTTTATTGCGAATGATTATTTTAAGTTTTATGATAGCTATGAAATATTAGGGGAGAGTGCTTATCTATGAAATTAAGCATCACAAAAAAAGGATTAAAATTGAAAGATGAGAAAGGAAAAGAGATTCCTATGAATGAAATAAAAGATAGGTTGAAATGGAATAAGGATTTTATAAAATCAAAGATTCCATTCAGAAATAAATTAAGGATTGCAAAGCAAGATAAAATAAAGCTTATAAAAAAGCCCGAAACTTCTTTTTTTATAACAATGTTTTTTCCAAATGGAACATATAAGGAATTTATTGTTATTGGTGAAAATGTAACATTTAAATATAAAGGCAAGACATTCCATCTTGATACAAAAGAGGCATGGTTTGATTTGACACAGAATCAATTTAGGTTATGCTATTATTTTGAATATGCGACTCCTATAAGCAAGACAATAAAGCCTATCAATAAAAATATTAAAATTTGGACAGATGAAGGAAATGAGATTTATTTGAATATCAAATCAGATAATGTTCAACCATTAATAGAACAGCAATATGTCAAGGTTCTTGCATCATCGGGCATTGATTTATATCTAAAGCTTACTTTATTATTTCAGGCATTTTGCCTTATGGCTACAATCATGCTTGTTATTGTAATATTCTTTTTAGCAAGAAATATCTCAAAGGTTGTGAAATTATGAGCATGAATGATTGGCTCGATAATATTGCTGGAGGGAGTGATTTCATAAAGACTTTTTGGATTTGGGTTTTAGCTTTTGTTGTTATTTTATTATTCGCTTTAGGAATTTATTTTGCTTATGTTGAAGCAAAGATTTATCTTTTCCCAATGTTCAAAAATATGAGCATCACAATGGGAAAGAATTGCTGTTCATGCCCAAATATAACAATAATATAAAATGGAAAATACAAAAAAATTAGATGAGATTGCAAGAGAGCCGATTAGAATAGAGGATAAAACAGAAGTCGGAGAAATATTTGAGAATTTAGATAGTGATAAGATTTCAAATTCTACAAAGATGCCTTCTATTGATATGAATACAAGGCTCACCAAATTAGAATCAAGAAATATGATGATATTCGATGAATTAAAGACAATGGGAATAATGCCGAAAAGTAGCAATATCACAATGATATTAAAAAGATTACAGGTATCATTGAATGGAGAAGGGAGGAGAGAAAAAGTAACAATAGCGAGTGCATCAAGAAGTGCAACATTAGATGGGAGAAGCGGAGGAGCAGGAATGTTTGGAAGATTATTCTCTCCAAAGCCTTAATTAAAAATGATTGGAATAATTTTATGCGTGATTGGAGCAATAATGCTTTTCATATTCATTATAATATTTATGAGGATTGTAAAACAATGAAAATATCTGATTATGTCGATGCAGAATCAAG
>Ga0315289_10014077_pt1 | contig 11186 bp, 6 predicted proteins | sample YL17G11_40_MG_FD_203452 | JGI IMG/M metagenome (GOLD analysis project Ga0315289, IMG submission 203452) | Sediment microbial communities from Yellowstone Lake, YNP, Wyoming, USA - YL17G11_40 | ecosystem: Environmental > Aquatic > Freshwater > Lake > Sediment | place: USA: Wyoming | collected... | reverse complement strand
ACCCCTATCCTGTCAAGTCGCTGCCCTGGGAGAGTTACTTTGGCTATCTGAAAGCCACTTACCCGGTGCTGGCGACCGAGTTCGGGTTCCAGAACAACGGCTCGAGCGTCTACGACGAGAGCGCGTATAGCGGGCCTGGAACGTATCGCACCGACCTGGATACGTACCTGGAGAGCAAAGGGATCGGCTGGATGGTGTGGAACTATGGCCCTCAATGGGAACCGATCCTCGTGGTGGACTGGAACTATACACCATCGGAGCAGGGGTATTTCTACCGGGATCGGCTGTGGGCTGCCAGCGGAGGGCCGCCGCCGACCCCCACGCCTGTGCCCGGCGGCGCGCTGCACGTGAGCAACATCGCCATGTCGTCCCAGAAGACGGGCCAGAACTACAAGGCGCTGGCCACGGTGACGGTCGTGGACGCCAGCAACGCGCCGGTGGCGGGGGCCAGCGTGTCCGGCACCTTCAGCGGGGCCACGAGCAACGCCGTCAGCGGGGTCACCGGCACCAACGGCAACGTGACGCTGACCTCAGGTTCCAAGAAGAGTGGGGGCACGTGGACGTTCTGCGTGGACGACGTGACGAAGAGCGGCTGGACCTACGACTCGGCCGCCAACGCCGAGACGTGCGATAGCATCACTGCGCCGTGATTCCTGATGGCCGCACCGGCCTGGAAGAGCCGGTGCTGGGAAGGGCCGGTGCTGGGGGGTGTAGGACTCCAGCGCCGCCTGTTCCACGGCGGCGCGGCTCTCGCGCAGGCCGCACCGGCCTGAAAGAGCCGGTGCTGGGAAGAGCCGGTGCTGGGAAGGGCCGGTGCTGGGGGGTGTAGGACTCCAGCGCCGCCTGTTCCACGGCGGCGCGGCTCTCGCGCAGGCCGCACCGGCCTGGAAGAGCCGGTGCTGGGAAGAGCCCCAGCGCCGCCCGTTCTGTGGCGGTGCGGTCCATCACCACGGCTGTTGCCCCATGGGTGAAATACACTCCCTGGCAAGCCGGGTCTGCCCGAGCGCCTATCGCCAGGGGCTTGACAAAGACGCCAACATCGTGAGGCCATCATCTACGCCTGTACCGACTGCATCGCCGACGCCCTCCATACCGACGTTGCCAGGTGGCGCGCTTGTTGTCCGCAATGGAACCGTGATAGATGGTACTGGTGCCGGGCCGATCCTCAACGGGCTGGTGGCAATCCAAGATGGTGAAATCATCGCCATTGGCCCAGAGACGCAATTTCAGATTCCCCAGGAGGCCCAGGTGGTTGACGCTCAAGGGGGAACCATCCTGCCCGGCTTCATTGATGCGCACACGCACATCTTTGAAAGTGCCGGCACCACGCAGGCCGTCCTGAACCGCTGGCTGCGAGCCGGAGTCACCACCGTCCGTGATCTGGGTTCACGCTATGGAAAAGATGCGCCATCGCTCAGTATCGCGGCATTCAAGCAGCAACTGGCGGCGTACGGAAACACGATCCCCACCATCGTCATCGCCGGGCCGATTATGACGGCGCCTGGCGGCTATCCTGTGCCCATGCTGGGGAGAGGCAGCGCGCTGGAAGTGGCCAATGCAGAAGAAGCGCGGCAGGAGGCGGAGCGACTGCTGGCCGATGGGGCCGATGAGATCAAGATCGCCGTCGAAAGTGGGGGGCCCCAACAACCCTTTCCTGCACTGACCCTGGAACAGGTCAAGGCCATCACCGAAGTGGCTCACCGGCAGGGGACGCGCGTGAGCGCGCACGTCATGCACCCGCAGGACGCCCAGGTAGCCATAGACGGCGGCGTGGATGACCTGGCTCACAAGGTTCTGTTTGGCGAGATGCCCGATGAGTTGATCCAACAGATGGTCGAGCGAAACGTGTGGCTCGTGCCCACGCTGGTGGTGGAGGACGACCTGGCAGCCGACGTAGGCCTCACCGACGAGCAGATGAAAGAATTTGTGGAAATCATGCAGGACGGCTTGCGCCGCTACCTGGCTGCCGGAGGCAAAGTGGCGATGGGAAGCGACTTTGGCGCTACGGAACGGATCCCTCAGGGCATGCCGCTGCCAGAACTACAGCGCATGGTCGAGTTTGGCATGACGCCCATGCAGGTGATCATGGCCGCCACGAGCCACGCGGCCCAGGTGTGCAACCTGGGCGACAGGCTCGGCACGCTGGAAGTGGGCAAGCAGGGGGACGTCATTGTCGTGAGGGACAATCCGCTGGAGGAGATAGAGGCGATGGGAGAGGTGTAAGAGAGCAACCCGAGGGGCGCGTTTGCCCGTTTCGACGCTTCGTGCTACACTGGATGCCAGGTGTGTTACGTGTTGCGTGTTGCGTGTGACGTGTTGTGTGAGGGGTGCCTATGGCCGAGCCCCGGCGCATTGGCAAGTACGAGATCCTCGAAGAACTTGGCCGCGGCGGTTTCGCCGTGGTCTACCGGGCGCGCGACGCTCAGATGGGCCGCGAGGTGGCGCTCAAGGTCGTCCCCAGCCCCGGTGCACAGCAGGAACACGAGTTCGTGGAGCGTTTTCAGCAGGAGGCGCGCGTGGCCGCTGGCCTGCGCCACCCCAACATTGTCCCGGTCTACGACTTTGGCGAGGCCGACGGCGTGCTCTACCTGGCCATGGCCCTCATCGGCCAGGGGCGCACGCTGCGCGATCTGCTGGCCGAACAGGGTGCCCTGCCGCTGGAACAGGCGCTGCCCATCCTGGCCCAACTGGCCGGCGCACTGGACTACCTCCACCAGCACGAACCGCCCCTGGTGCACCGCGACGTCAAGCCGGCCAACCTGCTGCTGGAACAGCGCGGAGAGGGGCTGTGGGCTGTGCTGACCGACTTTGGCCTGGTGCGCTCGCTGCAGGCCAGCACCGGGTTGACCCGCAGCGGCACCACGCTGGGCACGCCGGCCTACATGGCCCCCGAGCAGGCCGACCCCGACCGCTGGGGCGAGGTGACCTCGCTGACCGACGTCTACGCCCTGGGCGTGGTGGCCTACGAGATGCTGGTGGGGCGACCGCCGTTCGTGGGGAAACTGGCGACCGTGCTTCACGCCCACGCCTACGTGGAGCCGCCGTCGCCGCTGGAGGCCGTGCCCGGCCTGGGGGATGATCTGAGCGCCTTGTTGCTGCGGGCGCTGGCCAAGCCGCCTGCCGGGCGCTATCCCACCGCCAGGGCATTCGTCGCTGCACTGCGAGATTTGACGCAGGCCAGAGTTGCAGCAGCCGGGCAAGAAGCCACGCTGAAGCAGTTGGAGGTCCAGGCCCGGAAATCGCTAGAGTCCGGCAAGTGGCTGGAAGCACTGAACCACTGTGTTCAGATGATCCGGCTCGCTCCTGACCACCCCACCGCGCAGAAGATGCTTGATACAGCCAAGGAAGGGCTGGACCGGGAGCGTGCTGAAACGACGGTACGCCGTCGCCTGGAAGAGCGGTACTCTGATGGTCTGCAACTGCTGGACGCGGAGAAATGGAAGGAGGCTATCGCCGCCCTGGAGGAAGTCGAAAGGGCCAACCCTGACTTCCGGGATGTGCAGGCGAAGTTGGTTCAGGCGCGCGACGAACTGCAGCGCGCTCAGTGGTACGACGAGGCCATCGCCCACGGCGAGGCGAAACGCTGGGCGGAGGCCTGCCGCCTGTGGCTCCGCGTGCTGCGCGGAGGAATGGACTATCGGGATGGTGACGCCGCCGGGCGGCTGCTGGAGGCGGTCGAGGGGGTGATCGAGCAGCTCGAGACTGCCAGTGCTGTAAAGGCCGTCCTGCAGGCCCGCGTGGCCGAGCTGGAGGCCCGCCTGCAGGAAGCCGGCGCTGCCCCGCCGGCCAGGCAAAAACCGGCGCGGTCGCGCGCCAGGGCCAAAACGGAGCGCCCGGCCGCGCCTGCCGGGGACCGTTGGCGCAATCCCAAGGACGGCAAGGAGATGGTGCGTGTGCCGGCGGGCAAGTTCCTCTACGGCGATGACAAGAAAGAGGTGGAATTGCCCGAGTTCTGGATTGACAGGGCCCCCGTGACCAACGGTGAGTATTCCCGCTTCGTGGCCGAGACGGGGCGCGAAGCGCCAGAGCACTGGAACGGCAAGACCCCGCCGAAGAAGATTGCCGATCATCCTGTGACCCACGTCTCCTGGGACGACGTGACAGCCTATGCCGGGTGGGCCGGCGGGCGCTTGCCCACCGAGGAGGAGTGGGAGAAGGCCGCGCGGGGGACAAACGGGCGCGAGTACCCGTGGGGTAAGTGGGCAGAGGGGCGCTGCAACTCGCAGGAGGCCGGCATCGGCGGCACGACGCCGGTGGGCCAGTACTCGCCGCAGGGGGATAGCCCCTACGGGTGCCAGGACTGCGCCGGCAACGTCTGGGAGTGGACGGCGAGCGAACACGAGCAGGGCCGCCGGGGGGTGCGTGGTGGGTCGTTCCACCACGACCGAAGCTACGCCCGCTGCGCGTGCCGCTACAGGAACTACCCGGACTACGAGTGGAACAACAACGGTTTTCGGTTAGTGGCGTCCCGTGCGCCAGGATAAACCGGCAAGGTGTAGCAGGTGAAAGTCCTATGCAGCCAAGGTCTAGCGAAAAAGGCGTAGAGACGGCAGCGTAGCGCGAGCAGACTACATCGGAACCGCCTGGCAGTCTTATGAATGTATCAGAGGGATAAACCCAGCCTGCTTAAAGTGGTGGTCAGAGGTAAACGCTCTAGTGATCCTGTGGTCCTGCATCACGACGAAACTGATACAATCGGTCAGGCTCCAGTTCTTGTCAGGCCGTTCAAGGAACAACCGCCAGCCGCGTTGCCACAGCGCTTCGTCCACGTGGGCCACTTGGGCAGCCCCCATCTCGACGGATTTCAAGACGGCCTCGATCAAATGTTGTGCCATCGGGCGCCAGGCCACTCTGCTGAAGGTATTGACCACCTCGGTCAATACGGCGTCGGTAGTAAGTATCAGCGCCTTCTCACGTACCAGTGCCTGGTTTACCGTGGCCGCGGCCTGGTGCAAAGCGTCATCCCGGTTGCCCAACGCCACAAATGCTGCTGTGTCCCAGAAGACAGCCTTAGGCATCGTGCTTGTCCTGGCCATAGAGATAGTGGTCGTGTTGTTCAGCCAGGTCCGCCACGCCGGTGGCAATGGCCTGCTCGTGGATGTGGTACAGCGGTGCTATAGGTTCCTGTATCAACCACTGCACGTATTCCCAGAGGCGCGCCAGTTGGTCTGGACGGAGCCGGTCAATGGCCTGGTAGATTTGAGTTTTCATAGGGACAGATACATCCATTGTTCACCTCGTGTGGTCCACAACGCTGTCACATTCTAATCATACGACAAAGCCCAAGCCTGTCAAGTGCAGTTCGTGAGGTAAACACATCGGAGATCGTGAATGGAAGCAGCCGCACAGGTTTTCGTGAGCCTCGTCGGCCAGGATGGGGAAAGAGAGCCCGGCCGGCCCCCGGCTGGCCCGCCGCTGGCCGTTGGTGACCTGCTGCTGGTGGCGGCCCAGGAGCCTGGCTCCTCCACGCAGCCGGCCACGCTGTATGCCCTGGGTCTGGCCGACGGCCGACCGCGCTGGCATAAGGATTTTGCGCACGCGCTGGTGAGCGGGCTGGCGGCGACGCCGGACGGCCTGATCCTGGTCGCGCTCTCCAGCAGCGACCTGTTGCGCGGCGAGGGGATGCTGCTGGCGCTGGACGCGGCGGGGGAAGAACGCTCCCGCTGGGCGCCGGGCGTGCAGCGCGTCTCGGCCCCGGCGGTGGCCGGGGACCTGGCCTGCGTCACCGCCGACGGGCGCACGCTGGTGCTGCTCGGCCTGGCCACCGGCGCGGAACGGGGCCGGGCAGAGTTGGAGGCGAGCGCGTCCGCGTCTGCCCCGGCCCTGTGGGTGGGCGACCGCGAGGGGGCGGGCGACCACACCGGGTTGCCCCTGCTGGCCCTGGTGCCGTGCCGCGGGCCGCACCTGTTGGCGGTGGACCTGGACGGGCGCCCGCGCTGGCGGTTCGAGGCGGCCGGGTCGCCCGAGGCCTGGCTGGACAGGACGCCGCTCGTCGTCGGGGAGCGGGTGTACGCCGTGCTCAGCACCGGCGCGGCGCTGGCGCTGCGGCTGGACGATGGCGCGCTCGTCTGGCAGACCCCCGTTGGCCCCGCGGGCAAGCTGCTCAGCCCCCTCGCCAGCGACGGCGAGCGGCTGTACGTCGGGGCCCGCGATGGCCTGTACGCGCTGGCGCTGGCCGACGGGCGCGCGGTGTGGCATTTCCCGACCGCGCGCCGGGTCACGGCTGCGCCCGTCGTGGCCGAGGGCGTAGTCTACGCCACCTGCCACGACCATCACCTCTACGCGCTGGACGCGGCCAGCGGGGAGGAGTTGTGGCGCTACGGGGTCGGGCGGCGCATCGAGGTGTCCCCACTGCTGGCGGCCTGCGGCGACCCGCCGCGGCCGTGCGTCGTGGTCGCCGACCGCGGCGGCGCGGTGACCGCCGTCGCCCGCCCCTGGAGCGCCGAGGAATTCGAGGGGGCCGGGCAGTGGGCCGAGGCGGCGGCCGCCTACGCTGCCCGCGGGCTTGCGCGCAAGCAGGCCGAGATGCTGGAGCAGCAGGCCCGCTCGTTGGAAAAGGCCGCTTGCGGCGACGCCGAGTGCGCTGCCGCATGGGAAGCGGCGGCCCGGGCGTGGGAGGCGCAGGGGGAGACGGAGCGGGCGGCGGCCTGCGAACTCGCGGTGGAGCGCTGCCGGCGCCAACCGGTCATTGCCCTGGACGTGCGGCACGAGGGGCTGGTGCTGGGAGCCTGGTCACGCTTGCAGTTCACCGTGCGCAACGCGGGGTACGGCCCGGCGCGCAACCTGGTCGTCCACGCTCTGGGCGAGCAGTTCGAGGGGCAGGTGACGCAGACCCGGCGCATCGTCACGCTGCCGGCCGGGCGGGAGCAGAGCGAGTGGCTGGACGTGTGCCCGCGCCAGCACGGCGACAGCGTCCCCTTGCGGGTGCGGGTGGAGTACCAGGACCAGGCCGGGGAGATGCGCGACTGCGAGCAAACGATCCACATCGCCGTGGCGCGCAGCGAGGCTATGCCCCGCGAGGGGCAGACGGTCAACGTTTTTGTATCCGGCGGCGGTGCGGCGGCGGTGGGGGAGGGGGCGGTGGCAGCGGGGGCCGGGGGCGTGGCGGTGGGCGGAGACGTGCAGGGGGCAGGAGGCAAGAAGCAGGAAGCAGGAAGCAAGGGGCAGGGGGCAGGAGGCAAGAAGCAAGAAGCAGGAAGCAAGGGGCGGGAAGACGATGACGTCGCCTCCCTCCGCCGCCAACTGGAGGAGGCTCTTGAAAACCTGCGTCTCATCGAGGAGCGCAAGGGCCAGTACGTGATGGCAGTGGACGTGCCGCTCCAACTGGTCAAAGAGGAGCGCCGTCTGCGTGAGCACATCGCGGAATTGGAGCGCCAGTTGGCCGGGGCGGTGACAGCAGGGGCCGGTGGCGTCACGGTGGGCGGGGAGGTGCAGGGGGAGGTGACCATGAGCAGGCCGGAGCGTCTTCCCCCGGAAGGGGAGGAGCCTGCAGTTGAGCCGGACTTGAACATGGCTGCGGTGCGCGACCTGCTCTCGGCGGCCTTCAGCGACGAGGACCTGGTCACTTTCTGTTTCGACTACTTTCCGGCGGTCCACGAGGAGTTGGGCAGCGGGATGGGCAAGGGCCAGAAGGTGCAGCGGCTGCTGGAGCATTGCCTCCGTCGTGGGCAGATGGAGAACCTGCTGGCGCGGGTGCGCGCGTGCAACCCGGCCCAGTACGCGCGCTTTGCCGCACGATTGGGAGAGGAGGCGGAGTCATGACGAGCCTCAGGCGCATCGGCAAGTACGAGATCGTCGAGGAACTCGGCCGCGGTGGGTTTGCCACCGTCTACAAGGCGCGCGACGTCGAACTGGAGCGCGTCGTGGCGCTCAAGGTGCTCCATCCCCATTGGGCGGAAGACAAGCAGTTTGTGGATCGCTTTCACCGGGAGGCGCGCGCGGCCGCCCGCCTGCGCCACCCCCACATCGTCATCGTCTACGAGGCGGGCGAAGCCGACGGCCGGCTCTACATCGCCATGGAGTACCTGCCCGGCCGCACGCTGCAGGCGTCCTTGGAGGCCGAAGGCGCGCTGCCGTTGGAGCGCGCGCTGCCCATCCTGGAGCAGGTGGCGGAGGCGCTCGACCACGCCCACGCCCAGGGGATGGTCCACCGCGACGTCAAGCCCAACAACGTGATGGTGGAGCAGACGGCGGAGAGCGTACGGGCCGTGCTGACCGACTTTGGGCTGGTGAAGGCGCTGGCGGGCAGCACGGCGTCCACCGCGCCGGGCACGCTGCTGGGCTCGCCGGAGTACATGGCGCCCGAGCAGGCCGACCCGCAGCGGGCGGGGGAGGTCGGCCCGGCCGCCGACCGGTACGCGCTGGGCGTGGTGGCCTACCAGATGCTCACCGGGCGGGTGCCCTTTCCCGGCAACACCCCTGCCACGCTGTATGCCCACGAGCACAAGCCGGTGCCGCCGCCGCGCTCGCTCTGCCCCGGGCTCCCTCAGGCGGTGGAGGTGGCGTTGCTCAGGATGCTGGCCAAAGCGCCTGCCGAACGCTTCCCTTCTGCCTGCGCCTTCGTCGCGCAGTTGCGGGAGGTGCTGCTGGCCGAGCGGCAGGCGGCCAGGCTGGCGCCGCTCTACGCGCAGTTGCAGGCCGCCGCCGCGCGGCAGGAGTGGGCCGAGGTGCTGGCATTGGGGGGGCGCATCCAGGCATTGGACCCGGCCTACCGCGACGTGGCGGAGTGGATGCACCGGGCGCGCGGCCGTTTGCGCCGCCCTCCACGGCGGCCGCCGCGCGTGCGGTCGGCCTGGCTGTGGCCGCTGGTGGGCGGGGCGGTGGCGTTGCTGGTGGTGATTGGGATCGCTGTCGTAGCCTTCCGAGGCGGATTGGAACCATCTCCGCGGCCGACCGAGACACGGCCGCGGCCCACGGCCACATCGCGGCCAACGGATACGAGGGTTGCGCCCACGGCCACCTCCCGGCCGACTGAGACATCGCTACCGCCCACGGCTACCCTTCGGGCGACCGAAACGCCGACACCTGTGCACTATACTGGAGCACGTCCTCCGGCGGAGGCGAACATCGGCGATACCTGGATGCGCCCGGCCGACGGTATGGTGATGGTCTACGTGCCGGCCGGCGAGTTCCTGATGGGCTTGAGCGACGCCGATGGCCAGGCAGATGACGATGAGAAGCCGCAGCATACGGTCTACCTGGACGGGTATTGGATTGACCGGACGGAAGTGACCAACGCCGAGTACCGCAAATGCGTGGAGGCAGAGGCCTGCCGGAAGCCGGGTTGCTGGGATGACGAGAACTACAACGCGCCCGACCAGCCGGTGGTGTGCGTAACTTGGGACGATGCACAGTCGTACGCGACCTGGGTGGGGGGGCGGCTGCCGACAGAGGCGGAGTGGGAGAAGGCGGCGCGGGGGGCGGACGGGCGCATCTATCCGTGGGGGGACGAGTTCGACGGCAGCCGGCTGAACTACTGCGACCGGAACTGTACGGTTGACTGGAAGGACACCAGTGCCGACGATGGCTATGCCGTGACGGCTCCGGTGGGCAGTTACCCGGCCGGGGCCAGTCCCTACGGGGCGTTGGACATGGCGGGCAACGTGTGGGAGTGGGTGGCGGACCGGTACGAGGAAGGGTACTATGCTCGCTCGCCGGCCCGCAACCCGCAGGGTCCGGATGCGGGGGACTACCGTGTGTTGCGTGGGGGCGCGTTCGACGATGGAGAGAGGTTCGTGCGGTGCGCCGCCCGCGGCATGCGCGGCCCGGACTTCTGGCTCAGGCTCAACGGGTTTCGGTTAGTGGCGTCCCGTGCGCCAGGATAAACCGGCAAGGTGTAGTAGGTGAAAGTCCTATGCAGCCAAGGTCTAGCGAACCAGGCTGGCCCCGAGTCATGCGCAGGAACGAGTAATCGTTCAGGCGAAGCGTTGACAGGGGGACGTGTAGGTCGGGTATTGAGCCGCGGAAAATAACCAACTTTGGAGCGCCGACGTGCTGGGACGAACGGAAGGCCATACTGCGACAATCGTTAGCGCGAGAATGGAGCAGGCTCCACGAGGTCGAAGACCCCGCACATGCACGGAAGCACCTTGCGCGAGAACTGGGAGAGCCCACGTTTGCCCGCCAGAGGAGATGGGGAGGCGGGCCGCATTGGGAAGTCCAAGGACGTGAGCCAATGATGGACGGACGTGGGCAGTCGGACGGTTGCATAGTACCGACGAAGTCTCCGAACAAACCGAAAGGTGCGGAGGGGATGGAGGGAAGGCGACCGGCCAAGGGGAATGTGCAACAGGGCCACATATCCCGGACGCAGGGCCGGAGAGAAGATATGACAAAGGCACTGGAGCGCATACGTCAAGGATAGGCGTCAGACCCAAGGCAAGAGCCGGATGCGGTAATTCCGCCCGTCCGGATCTGTGAGGGGGGTGGCCCGCAAGGGCCATCCCTACCTCGACCCGTCGGCCTCTGAGCTCTGGCCCCTCTGGACTCTGGCGCTCGGAACCCTTTGGCTGTCCCTTCACTACGTTCAGGGTTTCGGCTCAGGGCATGCTCTGGGGGGTGGGGTCTGGGGAGGGGGGCGAAGCCTCCCTCCCCAGACCTGCCCAAGGAGAGAAACGATGAAACGGATTCTGGTGTTCTTAACCCTGCTCTTGATCGCCGCGCCGGGTGGGCGCGCGGCACCCGCCTTGCAGGCCCCCGTGCTCAAGTGGCAGCGCGGCGGTTGTACCTCGTGGTGCGAGACCGGTTGGTACTCCTCCCCCGCCGTGGCCGACCTGGACGGCGACAGGCAGGCGGAGGTCGTCGGCGCGGCGTATTCGGTCTTTGCGCTCAATGGGGCCAGCGGCGCGACTGAGTGGCGCAGCGACCCGCCCGGGGGGCGCGTTTGGCCGGGCGTGGTGGTGGCCGATCTGGAGGGGGACGGCACGCTGGAGGTGGTCACGGCGCACAGCGGCGGCTACCTGCACGTTTGGAACGCCGGCGGCACGCTGCGCTGGTCGCGGCAGCCCACGCCGGACGAACTGCGCTCGCTGGCGGTCTACGACCTGGAGGGTGACGGCGTGTTGGAGATCGTCGTCTCGGCGGCAATTGAAAGCGAGACCAACACGTGGGTCTACGATAGTGCCGGTACGTTACGCCCCGGCTGGCCGCAACTCAGCAACGACAGCGGCTACGCGGCCGGCATCTAC
>Ga0315289_10014076_pt1 | contig 11186 bp, 12 predicted proteins | sample YL17G11_40_MG_FD_203452 | JGI IMG/M metagenome (GOLD analysis project Ga0315289, IMG submission 203452) | Sediment microbial communities from Yellowstone Lake, YNP, Wyoming, USA - YL17G11_40 | ecosystem: Environmental > Aquatic > Freshwater > Lake > Sediment | place: USA: Wyoming | collected... | reverse complement strand
TGTTCTGATAGGACTCCGCCATATTCAAGGATTGAGTAGAGCAGCGGAACGAATTTGGATGAAAGCGCAAGCTGACTATCGGAGGGGTGCCAGCCGGAGGTCAATACCAGAAGCGTCCCTTTACCCACATGCGACTCGAACCATGCAGGGTCGTTGCGCCCAGCGTGGCTGTCGCCACTGTCGAACCAGGCCAAAACCGAAGCCCCCGGTAAATTGGCGATGTTTAGTCGGCGGTATTTCCAAAAATGAATCTGACTGAAGTCTCCAAAACGAGGTTCGCGGAAACAAGCCAGTAGTGGGTGTTTAAGTTCAATCTGACCAAGCATGGCGTATCTATCAACATCGGCCTCTTCAGATTCGATGGTTTCAATCCCTGTAAGGCCTGCCACCGTTGTGGCAGCGTCTGCGGACTTCATAACCAGAAGGACAGTCCCACCAGATTCGAGGTATTGGCGCAGGGAAATGAGCGGCGCCCCTGCTTCCGCAGGGGCGTTAGCCCCGGCCAATGGCCGGGGTACCCCCGCCGACAGGCGGGGGCTAATCCCATCCGCCGCAACGATGATCAAATGCGCTGTCGCAATGGCTGTATCTGCGAGACTCTCTAGGGCCTCGTGGGAAATGACTCGCGGATTGAACGCACGCGTGGCTCCAAAGGCCCGCCGAACATACCGGTGAGCGCAGCGAACTGTCGGAATGTCCTTTTGGTTTCCGGGTGAATCATAACTAATCCTTTCTGGCACGATCAGACGGCTTCGCTGCGCTTGCCGCGGTTTGGCGCCAAATAAAGTGCATTGTCAAAATCGTGATCATCGCCCGTCAGTATCAACTTGCCACCTGCCAGCCGATGCTCCTCTGCTACTCTGCGAAGTAGCTCGCTACGTAGCACGAGTGCGAAGTACGCTACGAAGCACGAGTCTTTTGGGGTTGGAATACGCACAACAATGCTGTGCCCGGCCGGTACGTACAAATCCGCCCCGCCGCTGGTGAGACTCTCGGGGCAATTCAGAGAAAAAAACTCTTTGGTCGCATCAGGCGAGTTAGTGATGCGAATGCCAGTCAGGTCATTACCATCAGGCCCGGCCAAGTGCCCCCCGATCGAGTCGGGCGGATTTGTCACGAGTTGCAGTGACGCATTGGTGGGGTCCTGACACCGAATTAACTTGACCACTAACTCCAAACCTTCAGGCCATTCGTAAGTGCTCAGCGCTTCAAAGCTGCTACCCTGTTGCATATCACCGATAATGACTACCTGGCGCACTGCCATAGATTCCTGTCCGCCGTTGACTTCATCATCCTCGATAGCCTCGGCCGCAGCGACCAGAGCGCGACCAAGATCGGTCGAAGCCCAACCTGGGGACAATTTCGATATGTGTTCGCTTACAACCGACGCGCGTTGGCTGGGATCCAACTCGGTCCATTCTTCAAATCCTATTAGTGTTTGTGGACTCTGACTGAAGCTCATAACGCACACTCGGTCGGCCTGGCTCACATCGGCCAAAACCGACCGTGCCTCGCTGATTGCTTGGGTCCACATTCCGGCACGCCGCATGGATGCACTGGTATCGATTAGCAGAACTATCCGCCTGCCGAGGTGAACCTGGCTCTCCGGGGCGGGTCGCCAGAAGAAAGGACGCGAAAAACCGAACGCCAGCAGGATAAGGCTGGCGCAGCGTAAAGCCAAAAGTGGCAGGTTGAGAAGACGGCTGCGATTCTTGAATCGGGGCAGTGTAGTACGCAAAAACATCAGTGAGCTAAACGTCACGCGTTTGCGCGTGTGACGGCGAATCATGTGCAGAATGATCGGCAAATTCATCCTTCGTAGTAACTACGGAGAACGGACCGACCGCCGCGAAACCTGCCAGAAATAACGGATAAAGGAAACTCATATTCATCCTTCGTAGTAACTCTCGTGCTACGTAGCGACCCGTCCTCCGTAGCACTGCGGAGGGTGGAGCTACTTCGCAGAGTAGCAACGGAGAACGGATTCATCCTTCGTAGCAACTACGGAGAATGGACCGTCCTCCTGGCTTTTGGACCAGCCGTATATCTGACTCGCTTTCTGCGTCGCATCCGGTGATGTAGAAAGTCAAACAAGGCCAAATCGAACGGGCGATCCGTCGCGAACAAATGGTAGTCGATGCCGAGGTTTTGGCATACGGACTTGGTTTTGGCCAGATGTTTGCCTAACATGCGCTTGTAAGGCGTTTGAGCCTCGGACGGGTCAACGTACATGTTGCGCCCGGTCTCTATGTCCTGGAAAAGTGCCGGCGAGCTGAAGTCAAAGTTCAATTCAGCCGGATCCAATACGTTGAAGACCACAACATCGTGGCCGCCCGCGCACAAATAGCCCAAGTCCCGTTCGAGCCTATCGATCGACGTCAGTAGGTCGGAAATCAACACGATCAGACCTCGCTTTGTCAACATTTCGGCGATCTGTTGCAGCGGCGGACCCAGATTGGTAGCACTGCCCTCGGGGCAAGCTTCCAACGCCAGCATTAAGCGGCGCAGATAACCAAGCCGGTTGCGGGGCGGCAAATACTGCCTGATCCGGTCGTCGAAAGTCGCCAGGCCGACAGCGTCACCCTGAGTAAAGAGAAAATAGGCAAGTGTCGCCGCCAGTGTGCCGCCGTATTGCGACTTGCTGTAGCCTCCCGAACCGTAGCCCATCGACCGGCTGTGGTCAATCAGCAGGTGGCAACGCAGGTTCGTCTCGTCTTCGAACTTCTTGATGTAAAATCGATCACTGCGGGCATAGACCCGCCAGTCGATGCAGCGGGGGTCGTCACCAGAGGTATATTGGCGGTACTCGGTAAACTCAACCGAAAAGCCGTGATAGGGGCTTCGGTGGATACCTTTCCAGAATCCCTCCACGATCACCTTGGCGCGCAGCTCCATCGACTTGAGCCTCATCAGCGAGACCGGATCAATCAAACCTTCGGCCTTACTGCTGGTACTCACCAAGTTGGATGCTCCGGTCCGGGCTGCCATTTGGTTTAGGTCTCCTTAACCGCTTTCAGCAGGCGATCGACAAGGTTACCAATGACCACGCCCTCGGCCTCGGCGCGGTAATTGATCAATATACGGTGCCGAAGCACCGGATGGGCCAGTGCGCGTATGTCCTCGAAGCTGACGTGCGCTCTGCCGTAGAGCAGCGCTCGCGCCTTGGCGCCGAGCACCATATACTGTGACGCGCGCAGCCCCGCTCCCCATGTGACCCACTCGTTTACAAAATCCAGCCCATTATCCGGCGCAGGCCGTGTGCCTGCCGCGATCCTCACGGCGTAACGCACCACATCCTCAGCAATAGGCACCTTGCGTACTACGCTGTGGAACCGCAGCAAATCGTCGCCCGTGAAAATCTGCTCGATAGACTCAGGTTCTGTGGCGGTTGTCTGGCGAACGACGGCAACCTCGTCATCCTCCGGCAGGTAATCGATCAACACATTGAACATGAACCGGTCGAGTTGGGCTTCTGGCAGCGGATATGTGCCTTCCATCTCGATAGGGTTCTGTGTTGCAAGCACAAAGAATGGTTCGCTTAGCTTGTAGCACACGCCGGCAGCAGTCACATGGTGCTCCTGCATAGCTTCGAGTAAGGCCGCCTGTGTTTTGGGAGGCGTACGATTTATCTCGTCGGCCAGAATCATGTTGGCAAAGATTGGCCCTTTTACAAAAATCATCTTTCGCTCGGTTCCGCCGGGGGCGGACTGAAGGATTTCCGTGCCGGTAATGTCCGCGGGCATAAGGTCGGGCGTAAACTGGATACGTTGAAACTTCAGGTTAAAAAGTTGTGCCAGCGATTTGACCAGCAGCGTCTTGGCCAGACCCGGTGCGCCGGTAATCAAACAGTGTCCGCCCGAGAGCACTGCGATAAGCAAATGCTCGATAACATCTCTCTGGCCGATAATCACCTTTGAAAGCTCAGCATCGATCCGCCCACGTGCCCCCCTGATTCGTCCTTCGTAGCAGGCTCGTGCTACGTAGCGTACTTCGCAGAGTAGCAGCTACTGCGGAGAATGGATTTGTTCGACGGCCCATCGTTCAAGTTCATACGTCTTAGTAGCCAAGGTCACCTTCCTTTCCTTGATTCTCGAAGCTCCAAACTTTCTCGTTTAGCCCTGCCACCCGTGGGCAGGGCTGATCTTTTTGCCACAGCTCGCTGCGCTGGCCGCGGGGCAGCATCGAGCATCAGGTTCAATGTGTCATTGCATAGAATACGATATTGATCCCTAACGGATACGCTTTCTTCTCCGAGAACTCACGAAAATACCACTCGTTCTCGCCCTCGCGTTCCCACCCGTCGCCAAGGTCTGTATTGTGACAGATAATAACCATCATCCGGCCTTTATCATCATAGATGGCCTTGAAATGTACTTCGCGTGCGTCTGGGCGCTCCCAGGTGATGCCGTAAGCGCGCCCGGCCAGAGTAACACCGATGCTTGGGATCTGCGGTTTTTCCTTCAGCTCAAATACGGCGTGGAATATCGGGTGGTCCAACGCAAGCTCGACCGGTTCACGATCGCCAAATACGCGTTTGATCTCACGGTAGAAGTTATACCATTCAGCCTCACCCCAGAAATCGTCGACCATCAGAAACCCGCCGTTCAGCAGGTAGCGACGAAGATTCTTGACCTCTTCTTCGCTGAAGACGAGGCGCCCGGGCTCCACGATGTAGATGAACGGGTAGTCGAAGAGTCGCGGGTCGGTCAGCTCGAGCACCAGCCCGTTGGGGTCAACTTCCATCGAAGTCAATTGGTGCAGGCGATAGGAGAAGTTCAGATCGCTGTCGGGGTAGTCCGTTGCCCAGCCGCCACTACTTATGCCACGGCCATAGCCGCGACCATACCTGCCACCATATTCGCGTGGGACCCCGCCTTGCGGGAACCCTCCGCCGTATCCGGACGAATACCGGATTCACACAAATGTGAAGACATCATCAGAAAACTCCTTGTCGGGCTCCCAATTGGGCACAGGTCTCTGATCGGAATATCGCCTGGAATATCTCTGTGCGAACACGACGCTTGCTCCCACGCATCCTGCCATGAATAGAATAATTAACCACCTTGATTTTGTCATGGCGCATCCTCCTGAATTGGCCTACTCCGCCGAAGCGGCTGCGAAGGCTGGATCGGCAGGGAACCCCGCCACCCTGCCAGAGTGCTGGCAGGGCTAACGGTTAACCCCGCCATCACTATGGCGGGGTTCTTCCTTGATTCAGCAGGGACCCCGCTTTGCGGGAAGTGAGCAGGGACCCCGCTTTGCGGGAAGTGAGCGCTGCTGATGAGCTTCAACAATAGACGATGTGCCTGGCGGAAACGTGGGGCCTCGGCCAATGCCAGAAGGACGTACCTTTTCGCGGCGGCTGGGTCCTTGTCCTGCATCAATCGCCCAAGACGGTAATAGATGTCGGCAGGATCGGCCGGGTCCAGCAAAAGCAGATGCCGGTATGATTCAATCGCTTGCCCGTTACGGCCAAGCTCTTCATTGGCGCGGCCCAGTTGCCAATGCAGGCTCGAAAGCTGTGGGTTGACGGCCATGTACCTCTGACCATTTTCGACAACTTCCTGCCAGTTTTTCTCCTGCATGGCGATCTCCATCAGGCGGCCGTAAGCGTAAGTCGTATTAGCTGATATAATCGCCAGCTTGGCGAGCATACGGCGTTCTTGTTCCGTCTCGCCGAGGTTTCGGTGCGCTTCGGCCAGGAGCAAATAGCCGTTGTCATCTCCGGCGTATTGGGGGTACAACGCAATCAGTCTCTGGAGCGGCTCCTTCGCATCGGCCCACTTGCGGTCAGCCAGAAGATTCTTCGCATACAGGGTCAAGCCCCAAAAGTTATTGGGGCGCTTTGCCAGCCATTCTGCCAGCGCCTGCCGATCGGTCGTGTCGAGAAGGACGGTGAAAGGGTCGGACGGTGAGACGGCAAACCGTAAAACCGTCAAACCGTAAAACCGTCAAACCGTAAAAACGCTTTCGGGCAAAAACCTTGAATTCCTTCTCGATCTCGGCAACTCGTTCTTCGCAGCGCTTCACAGAGTAGAAGCGGCGCGGCACATCTAGAGATGGCGGCGTTGATCTGTTCGCCCTTTGCCAGGTCGGCCAGGACCGTCTTGAGGGTTTTATAGCCGAACCGCTCAACCAGAAACTCCACCACCAGCGAGGACTCATAGTAGGCGAACTGCAGATGCACTCGTTCTTCGCAGCGCTTCGCAGAGTAGAATCGGGCTGGGCGGATTCAAAAAAGCGGCACTGAGATTGCTAATCGGCGTCAGCTCTGCCCCAAGAACCATCTTACGGTACTGGGGGCTCATCTGTTGGCCCCACGTCGGATTCCGTTCCGTTCTCCGTAGCAGAGCTACTGCGAAGGATGAATGCGACTCCTCGTAGACGGAAATCCCTTCGCTCAGCCAGCGCGGCATCTTATTGCGCGTCAGGTTCAGCGTTACGACGTGGCAGAATTCGTGCCACAATGTCGCTTGCCAGTTGAACGGCCTTTCCGCTTTGGGGCTATTCGCCGTTATGACGTTGCCGAAGCACACGCCCAGAAAGCCGTCGCCACCGGGCAGCCCGAACGTACGCACCGCAAAATCCTGCTGCTCGGGAAATAGCTCCACGATGACAGAATGGCCTAATTCCAGGCCGTATTTCTCACACAACTGCGACCTGGCCTGCTGCAATAGGTCCACCACCACGTCACCGTAGAGCGCCGCCTCACGTTCATCCATGCGCACGACGAACTGGTTGCCTTGTAGCGTTTTGAAGGAAGACAGGTGGTCGCGCAAGTTGACAAGGTTGTAGGCCTGGACGTTGTACGCATCCTGATTGTGAACCTCGTTGGCCATCGCCCAGCCTTCTTGCTCGTTACCGAGCCGAAGCAGATCTTGGGCCAACTGGATCTTCGCAGGCAGATAGTCCGGATCAAATTTCAGTGCCTGGCGCTGGTACGCTGCGCCCTCGGCAAAACGATAGTCCTGAGATAGTTTTCTGCCGATCAGGTGATCCACCTGCGGATTGGTCGGCCAGTCCTTCAACGCATTGGCTCGAGTCTGTTCAACGGCCTTGGTATCGTTGGCCAGATGAGCTAAGACGCAACGGTATGCCCATGTCTCGGGGTGCCGAGGATTGACAGCCGCGGCCCGATCAAGGGACTTGCTCGCCGCAGCATAGTCTTCGCAATCAATTTGGTGTTCGGCCAGCAGCAACAAGGCGGGCACATGATTGGGGGCGAGATGAAGGGCAGTATCTAATGATTTGACCATTGCACCGCGGTCACTATGGTAAAATGCCTTGGCCAATCCGCAGTGCATGTCCGGGTCGTCGCCGAAGCGCTGCAGAGCCTTACGATACTGGTTGGCAGCCAGCTCGTAATCTTGCTTGTCCAGTGCCAGCGACGCCGCCGCGAGATAGGCTTCGCGACAGTTGGGGTCATTCTTTAGGGCTCGGTTAAAAAATTGTTCGAGAACGATCCGAGGTTCACACCCAAGCAGCAGCACCGCCTCGCCAAGGGCCACCAGATCCGGCGGAGCCCAGAATTCAATTTCGATTGCACTGCCGAGCCGGTAGATTCTCGCCAGCATCTCAGAGGCAAAGGTTGCCCGGCCGCAGTATTGATTTGCCGTATGTCCGAGCTTTAATAAGCGAATACTCACCGGATAATTTAGCAGGGTTGAGTCAATTTCCTTGGCGGCCTGGTCGTATCGCCCCAGTGCGATCAGCAGCTCAGCCATCAGAATTTGCCATTCCTCGCCGTATGCTCTGCTTTCAATGGCTTTCTGGGTGGACTCCAGGCATTGCATGTATTGGCCGCTTTTGAACTGTTTGCGAGATGCGTCAAGGCTTTGGGCAAATGCAGACCGGCTCGACCCAACCGTGAATGCAAGACAGCCCGCCATTAAAACCGTACAGCTATGTCGCAACATTCTTCTGGACCGTAGGGTGGGGCTTGCCCCACCATTGCTTATCGGTGGGCTAAAGCCCACCCTACCAGGACGTTGCAGCGGCATCACCTATTTTCCTTGGCGCGAGCTATAAGCGCAGACCCTTCCTGTTCGACTGCCTCAGCAGGTAAGACGCGCTAACGTGGGCTTTTATTGCAGCTCGGTCTCGAGGACGTTGTTATTTTCTTGCTGCGCAATTTGGCCCGAAAAGACTGTTTGACTTGGCTGGCCTCGCTATAATAGGCTGCGGACAGCTACGACGTCCTGGTTGACGCCGATAAAGTCGGGACATGGTTCGACGGAGGCTATTTATGGATGTGACGGTTACCTTCACTGCCAACGAGCAAGAGAAAACGATCACGAGCGACCCGCAGCGCCCTCTTCTCGATGTCCTGCGGGAGGAGCTGCACCTGACCGGTACTAAATACGGCTGCGGCGAGGGCCGCTGTGGTGCGTGCACGGTCCTGATGGATGGCCAGCGTGTCCTGTCCTGTGTCACGCCTGTGGCTCAGGCCGATAAGAAGAGGATCACGACGATTGAGGGACTGGCTACGGACGATTCCCTGCATCCCGTTCAGGAGGCCTTCCTGGCAGAAGGGGCGATGCAGTGCGGCTACTGCACACCGGGAATGATTCTGACGGCCGTGGCGCTACTTGCAAAGAATCCTAAGCCTACCGATGAAGAAATTGCCGAAGAGATGAATGTCAACCTGTGTCGCTGCAACGGATATGTGAAAATCCTGAATGCCGTTCGTCGCGCCGCAGAGAAGATGCAGTCGCCGACGCGCCAAAGCTTTGGCGACGGCGCGAGGTAAAAGCTCATGATCAGAGATATCTTAGCCAAGACGCTCGAACCACAGCGCTCTGTGCCGTTCGATGAGCCGGGATGTGAGGTCGATCCCTCGGGCCGGCTCGAGACGGGGCTGAGTCGACGTGCCTTTGTCCAACTGCTCGGTACGGGGCTTCTTATCACAGTGACCGAAGGTGTCTCTGTCGCCCGGCAATTTGGCGGCCGCGGCAACCGCGAGTCTGCCACCGTGGCGGCACGACTCCACATCAACCAGGATGGTACAATCACAGTGATGACCGGCAAGGTCGAGGAAGGCCAAGGCCCCCGGGCACAACTGACGCAGGCAGCCGCTGAAGAGCTGCGAGTCGCCGTTGACCGGATCCGCCTGATCATGGCTGATACGGATCTCGTGCCTGATGACGGCATAACCGCGGGCAGCAGGACAACTCCATACACTGTGCCCGCTGTCCGCCAAGGCGCCGCAACCGCCCGCGAGCTGCTGACACGTCTTGCCGCCAAGCGATGGAATGTAGACAGCAGCACCTTAGACGTACACAACGGGACTATTACGCACCGGGAGACGAAGCAGACTATCAGCTACGCGGATCTGGCCAAATCAAAGGATGTTGCCGAGGCGTTCAAACAGACCATCCCCTCCGATGTCACTCTCACGCCGGTAAGCAAATGGGAAGTTCTCGGCACTCCAGTTCCCAGGCCGAACAGCCGGGACCTGGTCACGGGGGCGCATCGTTTCCCTTCGGATATCGTGCGTCCAAATATGCTCTACGGAAAAGTCCTGCGTCCACCCTCTTATGGAGCCACGCTTGAGTCAATCGATCTGTCTGAAGCCCAGGCCATGAAGGATGTAGTGGTCGTCCGTGACGGTCAGTTCGTGGGCTCCGCTGCGCCATCCTCGTTTCGCGCCGCCCAGGCTCTGGAGGCCGTTGCCAAAACCGCATCCTGGAAAACATCGCCTCATCCATCGAGCAAGGAGATATTCTCTTATCTCAAGGAGCATGCTCGGGCAGGCCGTCCCAATACGCGAGGCTCTGTTGAAACAGGACTTGCCGAGGCCAGCAAGGTCCTCAGCGAAACCTATGAGGTGGCGTACATTCAACATACTCCAATGGAGCCCAGGGCGGCGGTGGCAGAGTGGAAAAACGGTAACTTGACCGTCTGGACGGGCATCGATTGGCCTCAGCGAGCGCAACGGGACTTAGCCAGCACTTTTCAGATCCCGACCGAGCGGGTCCGCGCTATTGTGCCTGATATGGGCAGTGGATTCGGCGGCAAACATAGCGGCGAGGCGGCGGAAGAAGCGGCTCGATTGGCCAAAGCCGCTGGCCGCCCGGTGGCCGTGCACTGGACACGAGCCGAGGAGTTCACGTGGGCTTATTTCCGCCCGGCAGCAGTAATCGAATGCCGGGCCGGCCTGGACGCGAAAGGCTCGATCATCGCCTGGGACTTCACCAACATCAACGCCGGCGGCGCCGCGATTGACACGCCGTATAATATAGCCAACACCAGGATCCAGTCTGTGAGTTCCGACTCTCCCTTGCGCCAGGGCGCGTACCGATGCCTTGCCGCGACGGCCAACAACTTTGCCCGTGAGTCGTTTATGGATGAGCTTGCCGCCGCAGCAGGGGCTGATCCCCTTGCCTTCAGGCTTGCCCATCTGGAAAACCCGCGCATACGAACCGTCCTCGAGACCGTTGCGAAACACTTCGATTGGTCAACACGCAGGAAGAAGGTCACGGCTGAGATAGGGGTGGGGCTGGCCTGCGGAACAGAAAAGAATTCCTGTGTGGCTGCGTGTGTCCAAGTGGGTATTGATCGCAAACGGGGCCAGATCAAAGTGCATGAGGTGTGCGAGGCTTTTGAGTGCGGCCCCATTCAGAATCCGGCCAACCTGCTTTCTCAGGTGCAAGGCTGCATCATCATGGGCCTGGGCGGTGCACTGCGCGAAGAGATGGAATTCGAAAACGGCAAGATACTGAACGCCAGCTTCGCGAGGTATTTAGTACCAAGGTTCAAGGATGTTCCTAAAATCGATGTTCATCTGATCAACAAGACCGACATGCCCTCGGCCGGTGGCGGTGAGACACCCATTATAGCGATTGCCCCTGCCATCGCCAATGCTGTTTTTGCCGCCACGGGCGTGCGCATCCGTTCTATGCCGATCCGCGGTGGCCAACCCGCCCTACGGGCGACCCCTGCTGGTGCAGGGGACGCGAAGGCATCGCCGTAGGGTATGCAGATTTCTGCATACCATTTGCGGAATTTGGCGGTATGCGAAGCATACCCTACCGAGCCGTTCGGCATTGCAGGCTTACCTCCGCAGCATGCAGGCCGTCAGTGGTTGCGGTGATGCGCACGCGGCGGGCCCCGCCCTCTTTGGTTCGCAGTATCAGCATTGCCTTGCCGTAAAAGAGTTTGCGGCTGTATGCCTGGAAAGGTTCGAG
>Ga0315289_10014074_pt1 | contig 11187 bp, 14 predicted proteins | sample YL17G11_40_MG_FD_203452 | JGI IMG/M metagenome (GOLD analysis project Ga0315289, IMG submission 203452) | Sediment microbial communities from Yellowstone Lake, YNP, Wyoming, USA - YL17G11_40 | ecosystem: Environmental > Aquatic > Freshwater > Lake > Sediment | place: USA: Wyoming | collected... | reverse complement strand
TTTTTAAATTCTACAAATTAATTACTATTTGGACCTGTAGCTCAGCTTGGATAGAGCGACTGGCTTCGGACCAGTAGACCGGGAGTTCGAATCTCCCCAGGCCCGCATTTTTAAATTTTAAAGGCATAATCAATTTATGGAAATAAAATTAGAAAATACCTGTATTGAAAGAAAAAGCTTCTGTGATGATTGTAACAGTCATTTTATGAGCGTTAGACCGTTACTAAAAGAAGTGGTTGTCTCGAAGCATTTCAAGAGAGACTTGAAAGATGAAGAAAAAATAAGCTCTATTATAAAAAATGTCCTCGATTGCTCCCATTTAGAGTTCAACGAATTGCACAAGTTTGAGGAAAACATCGAAGGTAATTTGATTTTCAGAGCTAAGAAGGAAAATCTGCATATAGTCTATTGCATCAACAAAGAAATGAAAATCATATTTCTAAGGGCAATAAAAAATTTTGATGGATATAGGAGATTCTTAGATAATAAAAAAGAGATTGAAAAAATGATTGATGATATTTAAAGTTTAAAAACTCAAAGAAAATATTATTCTTATGCCCCTGTCGTCTAGTCCGGTCAAGGACTCGAGCTTCTCGAGCTCGAAACAAGGGTTCAAATCCCTTTGGGGGCACACAACATTTTTTTAAAAATCAGGATTTAAAGAAATATAAAAAGAAAAAAAAGAAACAAATTAATATGCTCTATTAAATGAAAGATGACCTCTATACTTTCTGTCAAATTCATTGTGTACTTCCTCTATTGTAATTCCTTGCCTTTCTTTTTCAATTTTTTCGTAATCTACTTTGCCGCTTCCAGTCACATCTTCTCTTTGCAAGTGCCCAAACTTTCCAAAAAATCTTTTAATAGGACTTTTTATACCGCCTGTAAAATATTTACCAACATTCTCCATTTTTATCACCCCAATCATTAATTAGAAATTGAGGACAATATTTTTAATCAAAAAAATTAGAAAAAGATCAGAAAAAAAGATAATAAACTAAGAAAAAGATTTTTTACGCTGAATGAGATTTTATCCCATTCAATCTCCATTCTCTGCATCTTCTAACATTCTCTATAACTTCAAGCAGTTTGAATCTAGACCAGCCTTCAAGAATAGGTATTATTACTTTTCTATCATGCCCAGTCTTAACCTGTAAAGAATAAGCGTTATGAAATCTCGGATAGTCTGATTTTAATGTTCTATATAATTTTAATTGTATTGTACCTTCGAAAAATAAAGAAGGAATTTTTTCGAGGCTTACAAAACCGTCTATATCATCTCTAATGCTCTTTGCTTTCGGCATTAGATCGAACATAAAATCCCCTTAGTTAATAAATTATTCACCCCTTTTGCCGCCATTTGAAAATTGACAAAGTCGATCACAATACTCTCGTAAAGATTGGTTTGCTATGTATGATGCAAAAAATCTTCCTTCAGTTTTCATTCTTTTTACATTTTCATCCCTGGTGAGATACGGATACATCTCAATCACAACCTTTGGAATTTCTTCAATCATGCCATCCCTCCTTAACCTAAATATAGCATTCTTAACTAAAATATCTTACTATTATCCTACTTTTTAGGATGCTATAAGTATAAATATTAAAAAAGTTGATAATATAACTATGAAAAATAAAATCTCGATTACAATAAACGAAAAAATTTTAAACGATACTGATTCTATAATAGACGGTATTTACATAAGAAATAGGTCTCAAGCAATAGAAACTTTAATTAACAAAGCGCTAGGAGAAAATAAGGTCACAGTTATTCTTGCTGGTGGTAAAGATGAAAAGATAAAAATAAATGGTATATATAAACCACTCTTAAAAATAAGGAATGAAACTATCATAGAATCTGCAATAAAGAAACTGCGCGAAGAAGGGTTTAGAACAATTTACATAATAGCTGGACGTTCTGTTTTAACAGAAATAATTAAGGTTATTGGTGATGGATCAGAATATGGAATTAAGTTAAGTCTTATTGATGAAAAAGAACCTAGGGGTGATGCAAATAGTTTAAAACTATTAAGAGGTAAAATTAAAACAACTTTTTTGGTTGTTAACGCTGACGTAATTTTTAATAAAGTAAATCTTAAAAAGTTATGGAACAGCCATTTAAGACAAAAAGGAATAGCAACTTTATTGGTATGTAGCTCTCCTTACAATATGAGAAATGTTGGAACTGTAAAAATGGAGGGAAACAAAATAATTGATTTTAGTGAAAAACCTCTAAAGACAGAATCAAATTTATTCTGGTTTGGAATTTTTGTTGCAGAACCGGAGATTATTAATTATGATGGTTTAAGTTTAGGAAATGATGTTTTCCCTCAATTAACAAAAAAAGGATTTCTTTATGGTCATCTTATTGGGGAAGAATATTTACATATCCATGAAAAATCTGACCTTAAAAGAATAGAGAGTAAGCTTAATTAATAATATTTTATATCTTTAAAATAACTTTTTATTATGCCGATGTGGCAGAATCTGGTAATGCGTCAGTCTCGAAAACTGATGCCCGAAAGGGCTTGCAGGTTCAAATCCCTTTGGAACACACTTCCTTTTCTATCGAATTTATGATAATAAATTAGGCATTATCCTTTGGCTTCGTTTCCTTTTCCGTTATAATTTCAGAAGGCACGTATTTTATAAACTTCCCATATTCTAATTTTCTTAAAGCATCTTTCTCAACTAACCTTTTCAATATCTTATACAGGGTTTGCTTACTTCCCATTGTTCTAGGTATTAGCCTTTCAGTAATATTGCTAGCAAAAGTAGGCTCATTCCTCAATACCATTTCGTTTATGGTGTTTAGGACCTCCTGCTCATAGAGCTTGTTTCTGTGAACATAAAGCTCTTGTCTTGTCCTTTCTATTACTTTAGCTTCTATGCCTGGCAGCTTTTCAAAGGCCTTAAGACCTTTAATTAGATGAGTCATGGTCTCTGTATTCAGCTCTAGCATATCAAAATTCATCTTAACTGTCTTATCATGCTCGTCTAAAGCAGACAGCATTTTATCCATTTTTGAATTTAGCCTTTCATAAGGGTCGTTTGAATTTATAGGCTCGTTGCCATTATCCTCTGATTTTATAGTATCTTTAGAAGCTGTCTCTAAGTCAGTTCTAGGAATAGCTTTATCCTCCTTTTTTCTAGAAAACAAGCCTTTTAGTCCTTTAAACATCGTAAACACCCTCTTTGCTTATAATAATTAAAAAATCTTAATATAAAAAGAATTATTGTTATTAATTACATATGTCAGACCTCGTTGATTAAGCTTGAGTAAAAAAATCATAAATGAGTACAAAGTGTACTGATAAAAGACATGATATTTTTTCAAATATAATAAAGTATATTTTTAATTGAGTACATCATCGGTACGTAGTGTACTAATTAAAAACAAAATACTCTTCATTTTAATCAAATATAGCATGAAATAAAGAACGATTAGTACACTATGATTACTCGATAAATATCATTATAGTACATAATAGTACGTCTTTCTTAGGTCGTACTCATGTTTTCAGTAATTGATTACTGTTTAAAAGAAGTACATTGCTAAATAACTTAGAATTTTTAATTTTAAGTATGAAAAGCAGTCGAAATCCTTAGTAAGCCAAATAATGTTCTTCCCGTATTTTGGAACCTTTTATAGTAATACACTAATACAAGATTCAGATTAACCAAAAATTAAAAAAATTGATAATCTGATTTTTTTAGTAATTGACTACTGTTTCTGTTTTAGTATCGGTTTTATGAACCTTCTATCTAAGAAATCTGTTACTTTACCTAACTTTACAGGTCTTCCTTTATTGAAATAAACGTTATCATACTTGCAAAAACCACACTCTACTGTTGTTTCTAGGTTAGCCTTTAATTTTTCTATTGATCCTATTTTAGGAGGTTCGTAAGGACCAGCACAAACAGGACACCTATCAATACCAAAACTTTTATAGACCATACTTCCTGTGGTATGAGCTCTAGCAGGCTCAGAAGATTCCATAGTTATATCAAAAGGCCTTCCCTTGTCAGTTAATACAACCAAATAATCTGGTGGTAATATTCTTTTAGAAGTCTGAATATCAGAAGATTGTACTTGTACAAGTCTTTTGTTTAGAAAATCTGCCACTATGTCTAGTTTTTTAGAAAAATCTTTTTTATGGTCTTTTTTAAAATAAGCATATTGACTAGAACAAGCAGGACACATATATATACCATGTCTATAAAATTTCCCTCCAACAGACCTAGGAACGTCAGGCGGTTCAATGATTACATCAAAGGGCTTTCTTTCTTTATCTCTCATCACAACTACATACTCTTCAGGACGCAAAGAAAATCCTCCTATCTCAACATCTATCTGAAGTCCAGAAGAATTGAATCTGATGCTGTTATTCTCTTTTTTATCCCATTGTTCTGAAAAGTTCATATTACCACTTAAGAATAGTTATAAATATAAAGAATTTAAGCCTTTCTATTAATTGTCTTAATGAGGAATATTTTTAATTCTTATGTTGAAATAATAATATGCCGATGTGGCAGAATCTGGTAATGCGTCAGTCTCGAAAACTGATGCCCGCAAGGGCTTGCAGGTTCAAATCCTGCCGTCGGCGTTAGTGATTGTATGAACGTTAGAAGAGCATTTTGGATGTTTTCGTTACTTGCATTTCTAGCAATGATATCAGATAGAATAACCTTCGTAATATTGCCTTACTTCCTTCTTGATAAAGGCATTTCCGGTCTAAACTTCGGCCTGACATTTTCTCTTGCAGCAGCTTTGGTAATAATATTACCTAGAATCTTCATAGGAAAATTATCTGACACATTTGGAAGAAAGAAAATATACTCATTTGGCCTTTTAATAGAATCTCTATCAACCTCCTTCTATCCTTTATTATCAAAGAATTACGAGTTAGGGTTAAACAAGGGAATAAAGGACTTTTCAGACACATTCGAGGATTCAGTTGAAGATGCGATAATGGCTGATACATTCAATAAAAAAATAAGGGCAAATTACATAGCTAGGATAGGCACTTTCATACCTTTTGGAAGAGCTATCGCCACGCTATTAGGGTTTTTGATAGTCACATACTTTTCTTTAGCCTTTGGCTTTTACGTTGCTGCACTGGTAGTCTTTATCGAACTTCTAATTTTCATTATTATTTTCAAGGAGCCAAGAAGAAAGATTAAAAAAACCTTCAAACTCTCAATAAAGAACTATCCATCAAGATTCAAAATTATAACAATAATAGGCTTCTTGATAGCAGTAAATTTTGGAATGTCTTACTATCCTGCTTTCTTCCAGTTAGCCAGAAACTTGGGAATAAACGAAGGCTTTCTTTTCATTTTGCTATTCTTTGACTATATAATAAGCTCTATATTCACTTGGAAAAGCAAAGACTGGACTGATAGAATAGGAAGGAAAAATATGGTCGTTATAACGACCTTAGGATTTACAATCTTTTCAGTTTTGTATGCTTTTGCTTCAAACGTCATGCAGTTCTTTTTAATTCTAGTTGGAATATCAGCCTTCTTTTACGTTTACAGAGTAGCCTTCAAAACAGTCTTGATGGATTCAACAATTGAAAAAATAAGAGGTGAACAGATAGGGTTTGGCAAAACCTTGCAAGGTTTGGGAGATGTTATAGGACCTGCATTAGGAGGGTTTTTAATTGATTTCGTATCCTTGCCTTCAGCATTCATAACTTCAGGATTATTTGGTTTGTTGGCAGTTTTTCTAGCATATAGAATTAAATAAAATAAAGATTAATTTTTAAATCTGAGAAACATAAAAGAATTATCAATGCGTCGGTAGTCTAGCCTGGTTAAGACACAAGCTTGCCAAGCTTGTGACTCGGGTTCAAATCCCGACCGACGCACTCAACTATAAACATCCACTAGTCAGAGACTAGTGGTATTGCTGGTTTCTAACGTAGATTAATGTTGATTCGAAATCTCTTCCAATCGAATCAAAGAAGTATGAAGGATTCCACAAGCCTGAGCCCCAGAACAGATTCTTCTTCAGCTCAGGAAATTCTTTGAGCAATCTGTATCCAGAATTTCCCTTCAGCAGCTTTGCTATCTCCGGTATCGACTTGAGACCGATGTCAACCATCATGTGGACATGATCGTTGTCAAAACCGATCTCAAGTATAACGAACTTATGCTTCTCAGCCACGCTGAGAAAGATTTCCTGGCAGCGGTTCCTCACAGAACCGTCTGTGAATATTTTATGACAGTATTTCACCTTGAAGCATATGTGAAATATTGCCCTTCCATAGCTGGAGCTATGGCTAGTCATATCCATAAAAACACTCTCCTTTATATTTTAGAAAAACATACCTAACGGTAGCGGTGTTTTTCTTATGAGCCTGACGGCTCATTATTATTTATTTCGTAGAATCAGTCTTTATCCACCGGTCAAAGACCGGATGGAATTATATCTTTAAAAGAAGGGAAAATCTCTGTTAGAGACATAGACATAATAGGATTTTATGAAAAACCTCTCATAAAATTTGAAAGAATTCTTCAAACTGCAGTAGAAACTTATCCATTTTCCTTTATGTATTTTTTTAAGGCAATTCCTACATGGTTAAATGAAAAACTGAGGATTCGTTATATTCTTAAAAAGAAATTAAATTATAATGGAAAAGTTCTTTTTATAGATCATCATATGTCACATGCTTCAAGTGCTTTTTTTGTCTCACCTTTTAAAAAAGCGGCTATTTTAACTGTAGACGGTGTAGGAGAATGGAAAACAACATCTCTATATACTGGAGAAAATAATAAGATAACTCCTATTAAGGAGATTCAATTTCCTCATTCCCTTGGTCTATTTTATAGTGCCATAACAGCATACCTTGGTTTTCAAGTAAACAACGATGAATACAAAGTAATGGCACTAGCATCTTATGGAAAACCAAAGTATTATAAGAGATTTAAAAAAATGATAACTATAAAAGATGATGGCAGCTTTAAATTAAATTTAGATTATTTTAGCTATAGAAACAAGTCAAGAATGTGGAGCAACAAGCTTGAAAAAATGCTTGGAAAATCAAGAAAACCTAACACCAAGCTGTCTCAACGTCACATGGATATAGCCTCTACTCTTCAGAAGATTACAGAAGAAGCGCTTATTAAAATGGCAAATCATCTCTACGAAACAACAAAAATTGAAAATTTGTGTATGGCAGGCGGAGTTGCGCTTAACACTGTTGCGAACGGCAAACTACATAGAGAAACTCCATTTAAAAGAATTTTCATTCAACCATCTGCTACTGATGCTGGAGGAGCACTTGGAGTTGCCAATTACATCTATTATCAAATAATGAATAACAAAAGAAATTTTAATATGAGCCATGCTTTTTTTGGCCCTAATTTTTCTGAAAATGAAATAAAAAGATTTTTAGTCTTAAATAAAATAGAATATAAAAAATACTCTAAAAAAGAACTAGTAAAAAAGGTAGCAGAACTACTGTCTAAAGATAAGATTATTGGATGGTTTCAAGGTAGAATGGAATTAGGACCAAGAGCTTTAGGAAATAGAAGCATACTTGCAAATCCAAAAAATCCAAGAATGAGAAACATTATTAATGAAAAGGTTAAACATAGAGAGTGGTTTAGGCCGTTTGCAGGTTCAGTATTGATAGAAAGCGTTGATAAATATTTTGATGTTCCATATAAAAACTTTGAAAGTCCGTTCATGTTATTCGTTTTTGATGCAAATAAAAATAAAAAGAATTTTATACCTTCTATTGTCCATGTTGATGGAAGTTGTAGAATTCAAACTGTAACTAAAACAAATAAACTTTTTTATGATTTAATAAAAGAGTTCGAAAATTTAACAAAAATCCCAATTATCTTAAATACATCTTTTAACATAAGAGGAGAACCTATAGTTTGTACACCACAAGAAGCTTATGAAGATTTTAAGAAAACTTACATGGATTATTTGGTGATGGATAAATTTTTAATTAAAAAATAGTTTTTAATCATTATCAACATAACCTACTGCTATATCTCTTACTCTAATAAAATCTAGTTGTCATATTTCTTTGATTGACAAGAATTATTTATAATTTATTTTATAATCTTTTTTTACTTAAATTTCACTCTATAACAGAAAACAATGCATTCTTAAATTTCGAGAATTATAAAATTATTATGAAATTTAAAAGAATACTTATACTCTCAGTAATAGTTATAATATTAAACGTGCAACCTTCATTAGGAGAAACTAAAATGTCAAAAGTTTTGATTATCGGTTTGGATGGAGCAACATTTGACATAATTTTACCTTGGGTAAAAGAAGGTAAACTGCCTAATTTTGAAAAACTTATAAATGAAGGATCTTACGGGAATTTAACATCAACATTACCAACTATTTCGCCTGTTGCTTGGTCTTCTTTTGCTACTGGTGTTAATCCTGGAAAACATGGAATATTCGGATTTTTAACAGACTATGAATCATCTCCTGTTACAAGAATAGACATAAAATCAAAATCTTTTTGGGAAATAGCTAGTGAAAATGGTAAGAGAGTTATTATAATGAATGCTCCAATGACTTACCCTCCAGAAGAGATTAATGGTATCATAATTTCAGGTTATGAGTCTCCTGAAAAAGAAATTTTTACATACCCTGAAAATCTCACAGAAGAACTTAATATCAAAGACTATAAAATAGAAGCTTTGGATAAAAGGTTTAAACCAGGAGATGAGGATGAGCTTCTTAAGAAATTAAATTATACTGAAGAAAAAAGAGAAGAAATAGCTTTAGAAATTATGAAAAATGAAAGATGGGATATATTTGTAATTGTTTTCACAGAAACCGATAGAGTACAGCATTATTTTTGGAAGTATATGGAAAATAAAGATTCAAAATATGGAGATGAAATACTGAAAATTTACCAAAAAATAGATAAAACAATAGGAAATTTTTTAAATGAAACAGATGAAAACACGAACATTATAGTAATGTCCGATCATGGGTTTGGACCTTTGAAAGGAGAGATTTACCTCAATAATTATTTTATGGAAAATGAGATGCTCAAGTTCAAATCTCCTTACACCTATTGGTTAATAAAACTAGGTTTAACTCAGCAAAACTTAGCAAGTATCTCTGAAAAAATCCAAAAAATACCAATATTTGGTTTTATGAACTTTGTTTTAGAAAAAATTGGTCTAAATAAAGCAGGCAAAGTTACGCCTTATCTAACCTTTGATGACATTAATTTTTCAAAGACAAGTGCATATGCTGAAAATTTCGGTGGAGGAATATATTTGAATGTTAAAGGAAGGGATACTTTTGGAATTATAGATCAAGAAGAATATAAAAAATTTATCTTAACTGTAATGAAGAGTTTAAGTGAAATGAAAAATTCTAAAGGAGAAAAAATATTCAAGAAAATTTATAGAAAAGAAGACCTGTATAAAGGGCCTTATACTGATAAGGCTCCGGACATAATAGTTGAATCTGAAGACGATGGATACGATACCGTTGGATGGCTAGGCTATAATACTTTAATTAGTAATGATGATACAAAATCTGGAAACCATAGAAAAAATGGAATAGTTATTTTGTGGGGTAAAAATGTTAATAAAGAGGTTATTAAAAATGCAAATATTATAGATATTGCTCCTACAGTTTTAAAAATAGTTGGATTAAAATCTGAAGAAATGGATGGGAAATGTCTCATAAAATGACTTTAAATAATAATCATATAGAATTATTAAAATGGTAATGAAAAGAAAGAAACCAAGTAAATTTACACCAGTTTCTATACCAACTTCTCTTTTTGATAATATAAAGGATATGATAAAAGATACTGGATTTCCGTCAGTCTCGAGTTTTGCAACATACATATTAAGAGAAATCGTCATAGGCTTGAAAGGAAAAGATAGAAAGACCCTATCAGATGAAGAAAAAAGCAAAATAGAAAAAAAACTTAAGATTCTTGGTTATTTAAAATGATTTTATGCAAAAAACAGAAGTTGATTTAAATGAATTAATAAATGACAGTATTTTTATTATTAGAGAAGTTAAATCTAGATTTAAAAATCCAGCTATAATGTGGAGTACTGGCAAAGACAGTACGAGTATGCTTGCTCTTATAAGAAGAGCATTTTATGGGGAAATTCCTTTCCCAGTTATACATATTGACACCTCTTATAAATTTCCTGAAATTTATGAATTTAGAGATAAAATTGCTAAAGAATGGAATCTTAATCTTATAATTGGAAAAAATGAAGAAGCATTGAAAAGTGGCGTTTGCATTGATAAAGGAGATCACTTAAAATGTTGTAATGCCTTAAAAACAGAAGCCCTGAAAATAGTTCTTGAAAAATACAAATTTGATGCTTTGATAATGTCAATAAGACATGATGAGCATTATATGAGAAACTTAGAGAGATATTTTTCTCCTAGAGATAAAGAATTTAAGTGGCATATTTTAAGACCAAAAACAGAAAGTGAAATAAAAGAAGGTGATGCACCTTTTGTTTCCGAGCAACAACCAGAATTATGGAATTTATACCAAACTGATTTTGGACCAGACTGCAGCCATGTTAGAATTCATCCTTTATTGCTTTGGACAGAACTAGACATTTGGAGATTTATAAAAAGAGAAAAAATACCTATTAATCCTTTATATTTTGCTGATTATGTAGAAAAAAGATTTGGATGGAAAAATAAAAGATTCCGTTCTCTGGGTTGTATGCCTTGTACCAAACCAGTAGTATCAAATGCTAAGACGATTGATGAAATCATAGAAGAGTTAAGAGTAACTGATGTAGAAGAAAGATCTGGTAGAAGTCAAGACAAAGAAGCAGAAGAAATAATGAGAAAACTTAGATGCCTTGGGTACATGTAATTATTTAAAAAGTAATTTTAATAGTCTATAAATAGGATCAATAAACAAGTATAAAACAAAGCTTTTTATCAATTTTCTTTTTCTGATGTAATTAGCTATTTCTGGACTAATTCTATAGTAAAGATTAACAGAGAAATTTCCTAATTTATTTTTAAGTAAGATATTATCTCTAAAATTTCTAAAAATTTCTAGTTTATAACTTCGAGAACCGTAAACTGCTGTAGCTATAAAACAACCTGACGGTGAGTAGGGTGAAAGTTGAGACTTTAATTTTTTCATAGTTATCATATGTACTTGTTATTTAACAATATTAAGATATATAACC
>Ga0315289_10014072_pt1 | contig 11188 bp, 15 predicted proteins | sample YL17G11_40_MG_FD_203452 | JGI IMG/M metagenome (GOLD analysis project Ga0315289, IMG submission 203452) | Sediment microbial communities from Yellowstone Lake, YNP, Wyoming, USA - YL17G11_40 | ecosystem: Environmental > Aquatic > Freshwater > Lake > Sediment | place: USA: Wyoming | collected... | reverse complement strand
TGCGTTCGGCGTCCTCGACAATCTCCAGCGCGACGCGGTCCTTGATGCTGCCGCTGGGGTTGACGCTCTCCAGCTTGGCGTACACGTTATCGATCCTGACGATCGGCGTGTTGCCGATGGCGTCCAAGACGCTGTGTCCCGTTGTCTCCATATTCTCCATCCCTCTAACAACTATCGACAAAACCGCGTACCGATGAAACCGCCGCTACTTGCGCGAGCCGTTGCCGCCGCGGGCCACCGAGGCCACCCTCCGCTCGAACTCGCCGCGCTCCAGCACGACGCGGCGGCCGCACTGGCAGCATTTCAGGCTCACGTCCGAACCAACCCGCAGCACCTTCCACTCGTAGCTGCCGCACGGGTGCACCTTCTTCAGGCGCACCAGGTCACCGATACATACCTGCGGCATCATACATCCTCCAGATAGCGGTTGATCTCGTCTCGCAGCTTGAGCGCCGCCTCCCTCGCCGCCTCGGCGAAGTCCTTGCCCTTCGAGGCGTAGATCACCTGCCGCGACGAGCTGATGATGGCTTTCTGTCCCTTAGCATCGACCCCGTAGCGCACCGCGCTGGCCAGGTCGCCGCTCTGGGCACCCACGCCCGGTATCAATAGCGGCATGTCGGGACAGATGGCGCGCACGCGGCTTATCTCCTCGGGGTAAGTGGCACCCACGACCAGTCCGATGTTGCCGTACTTGTTCCACTGCCGCGCCAGCTCGGCGATGAGCTCGTACATCGGCCCGCTGGACAGCAGCTGGTCCTGCAGGTCAGCCGAGCCGGGGTTGGAGGTACGGCACAGGATGAGAACCCCGCGATCGCGGTACTCGATGAACGGCTCCAGCGAGTCAAATCCCATCAGCGGGTTCACCGTGGCCGCATCGAAGCCGAACATCTCGAACAGCGATTTGGCATACATCCTGGCCGTATTGCCGATATCGCCGCGCTTGGCGTCCCCGATAGTCGGTATCGATTCCGGTATGCCGGCGATAGTGTCCTTCAGCACATCGAACCCCTCGGCCCCCAGCGTCTCGTAAAATGCCAGGTTGGGCTTGTAGGCGCACACCAGGTCCGATGTGGCCTCGATGATGGCGCGGTTGAACTCTACGATGCCAACGCCGGCGGGCATCAGCTGAGGGTCCGGGTCTAGGCCGATACACAGCAGGCTCTTGTTGGCGCGGGCAGCCTTCAGTAGCTTATCAACGAAGTCCATTTCCAATGACGATAATAGCGTGGTGACAGGTTTACGTCAAGCGTGATATGTTGAACAACCGCCACCGCTGTGCTATCATGCCGATAGGGGGTGGGGGTGCTTTGATGCTCGTCTGCGACCTTTACATCAAAATCGACACTCAATTCCGACGCACCATCAACGAGGGGTGGCTGCGGCAGTTGGTGGAAAAGGCACTGAACGTCGCCGCGATAAACCACCCCGTGGAGCTGAGCGTGGTCATCACCGATGACGAGGCCATCCGCCAGCTCAACCGTGACTACCGCGGCGTAGACGAGGCCACCGATGTGCTCTCCTTCGCCTTAAGCGAGGGCGCGGACGCCACCACATTCGTGTCGCCCCCCGACGGCGTGTCGCGCCTCGGCGAGGTGCTCATCTCCTGCCAACAAGCGAAAAGGCAAGCAAAGGAGCATAGCCACCCCATCGAGCGGGAGCTGGCGCTGCTGCTGAGCCACGGCGTGCTGCACCTGCTGGGCTATGAGCATGAGGACGGCGCATCGGGAGACAGGATGAAGGCCATCGAGGAAACCATTCTGAGAGAGCTGAGCCATGAACATTTCATATGAGCAACCTCCCTACCGGCCACCCAACGAAGCCTACAGCCTGCTCCTCAGGGTGACCCGCAACTGCTCGTGGAACCGCTGCGAGTTCTGCTGCATGTACACCGGCAAGAAGCTGGAGATCCGGTCGGTGGAGGAGGTCAAGGACGACATCCGCGCCATGAAGGCGGAGGCCGACGCCATCAAGGAATGGGCATGGAAGAACGGCTGCGGCGACCGCGTGGGGCAGGTGGCGCGGTCCAACGGCATTTACTGGCTCAGCGAGGGCGCGGTGAAAAACGTGTTCATCGCCGACTCCAACAGCGTTATCGTGAAGTCCGCGGACCTGGCCGAGATACTGCGATTTCTATATGAGACCTTCCCCACCATCGAGCGGGTGACCAGCTATGCCCGCGCCAAGACCCTGGTGAAGAAGAGCATCGAGGACCTCAAGCTGCTGCGCGATGCCGGGCTCACCCGCCTCCACGTTGGTCTGGAGACCGGCGACGCCGAGCTGCTCAAGATCATCCAGAAAGGCGCCACGCCGGAGGAGATGATCCTCGGCGGCAAGAAGGCACTGGAGGCCGGCTTCGAGCTGTCCGAGTACATCATGCCCGGCCTGGGCGGGCATGAGATGTGGCAGCAGCACGCCCGCGGCACCGCCCGCGTCCTCAATGAGATCGGGCCGCACTTCATCCGCCTGCGCACGTTATTCGTGCCACCGGACACGCCGCTGGCCCAACGCTACGAGCGCGGCGAGTTCACCCGCCAGACTGTAGAGGGGCTGCTGCGCGAGGTGCGGCTGTTGATCGAGGAGCTGACGGTCTCCTCCGAGTTCGTGGTCAGCGACCATATCGCCAACCGCTACATGTGGGGCATCGATGGCAAACCCAAATTCGATAAAGAACGGATGCTCAAGGCAGTGGACGAACTCATCGCCTCCGCCAAAGAAAGCGCCGAAAAGTACCCTATATACCGCGGTCTGTAGTAAAATAAGTAAAATACCTGAAGGCCTGAGGCAACGCGACCTTTTGTTTCGTCCAAGCTTAGGCTATACTTTCGATACCGATAACCGATCGCAATAAACCGACAGGCATAGAAGCCAAAGATGGAAGTACTGTATCGCAAGTGGCGCCCGCAGACCCTGGCCGATGTCGTCGGTCAGGAGCATGTGACCCACACCCTGCTCAACGCCCTCAAATCCGACAAGGTGGCCCACGCCTACCTGTTCTGCGGCCCGAGGGGCACCGGCAAAACCAGCACCGGCCGCATCCTGGCCAAGGCGCTGAACTGCTCTCAGGGTGGCGCGGGCGAGCCGTGTAACGCCTGTATCTTATGTAAAGAAATCACCGGCGGCCACGCCATGGACGTGATGGAGATCGATGCTGCCTCCAACCGCGGCATCGACGAGATTCGCGAGCTCAGGGAACGAGTGAGGTTCGCCCCGGGGACAGCGAAGTGCAAATTCTACATCATCGATGAGGTGCACATGCTCACCGAGCCCGCCGCCAACGCCCTGCTCAAGACGCTGGAGGAGCCACCGCCACACGTGCGGTTCGTGCTGGCGACCACCGAGCCCCACAAGGTGCCGGTGACCATCCTTTCCCGCTGCCAGCGCTTCGACTTCAGGCGCATCTCGCAGGACGCCACCATGAAGAGGCTGCAGGTGATCGATAAGGGCGAGGGCATTAAGATCGACGATGCCTCGCTGAAGCTCATCGCCAGGAGCGCCACCGGCTCCCTGCGCGACGCCATCAACCTGCTGGAGCAGCTCACCGCCTACTACGGCAACGATATCTCCCTGCCGCAGGTGCAAGCCATGCTGGGCATCACCGGCGACGTGCGCGCCAGGGAGCTGGTCAAGCACATCGTCAACAACGATATCCCCGCCGGCCTGCACACCATAAACAGCGTGACGCAGGACGGCGTAGATTTGAGGCAGTTCGCCCGCGAGCTGGTGGAGTATTTACGTGAGCTGCTGCTGGTGAAGGCCGGTGCCGCCGAGGCGGTCGACGTGCCTAAAGACGCCATAGCCGAATTGAAGCAGCTGGCGGAAAAGTCCTCGATGGCCCAGCTCTCGCAGGCGGTGAGGCGCTTCCGCGAGGTGGAGATGGGATTCGACGGCTTCTCGCCGCTGCCGCTGGAGCTGGCGCTGGTGGAGTGCGCCATGCCCTCGGACAGGTCCGCCCTGCTGGAGAAGCTGGAGAAGGCCACCGGGCCAGTACAGGCAAAACCCGCCAGCGCGACAACGCCGACCGCGGCGAAGCCCACCACGGCGACAGGGCCGACTGCGGCTAAACCCGCTGCGGCTGAAAAAAGCGAAACTGTGCAGGAGCCCGTTGCTACAGTAACACCGGCGACCAAGAGAACGGCCAGAGTCGCCAAAAAAGATAAAGCCAAGGAGCCCGTGGCGACAGTACCAGCGACGCCTGAAAGGGCAGCCAAGGTCGCCGCGGATGAGAAACCCGAAAGCGCTGCACCGCCGACGCCGGCTGAGCCGGCCGCGGCCGCAGCGGACATGAGCCTGGATGATATCCGCCGCAGGTGGAAGGAAGTGGTGGATGCCACCAAGGGCATGGGCTCGCGCGGCAACCTGGACGCCCTGCTGCGCAGCGCCTGCGAGCCGGTGGAGGTGACCGGGGACACGCTGGTGCTGGGCTTCTACTGGGACTTCCACAAGGAAAAGATCGAGGACCCCAAATACCGCACCATGGTGGAAGCCAAGGTGACCGAGATATTCGGCAAGCCGTATAAGATTCGCTGCCGCATGACCCAGAGCAAACCCCCGCATAAGCCTAAAGAAAAGGGGCACATGGTGGATAAGGCGCTGCAGATGGGGGCGACGCTCATCGAGGAGGAGTAAGCATGAGCATGCAAAAGATGCTGAAGCAGGCCCAGCAGCTCCAGGCGAAGATGGAGCAGGTCCAGAAAGAGCTGGAGACGGAGACGGTTGAGGCCTCAAGCGGCGGCGGGGCGGTGACGGTGGTGATGACCGGCCACCAGGTGTTGCGTTCGGTGAAGATACAGCCAGAGGCGGCCGGGGACGTGGAGATGCTGCAGGACCTGGTGCTTGCCGCCATGAACGAGGCGCTTAAGAAATCGCAGGAGCTGGCACAGCAACGTATGAGCGCCATTGCCGCCGACCTCAAGATACCGGGCCTGACGTAAGGGGGGGAATATTTGAATCCCGATTTCGTGCCCACCGCCCAGCCCGCGTCGCGGCTCATCGAGGAGTTCCACAAGCTGCCGGGCATCGGACCCAAGACCGCCCAGCGGCTGACGTACTACCTCATCCGCATGCCGGATAAAGAGGCCCGCGCCCTGGCCGAGGCCATCCTCGCTGTAAAAGACAAGATCGTGCTGTGCTCCACCTGCCAGAACATCACCGACTCCGACCCGTGCCTCATCTGCCGCAGCGACAGGCGCGACCGCAGCCAGATATGCGTCGTCGCCGAGCCGCTGGACATCCTGCCGCTGGAGCGCACCGGGGGCTACAAGGGCCTGTACCACGTGTTGCACGGCGTCATCTCCCCCGCCGATGGCATCGGGCCGGACGACCTGAAGATGAAGGAGCTGCTGGGGCGGCTCAAGGATGGCAGCGTAACCGAGGTAATACTGGCCACCAACCCCAACCTGGAGGGCGAGGCCACCGCCATGTACCTGCACAAGCTCATCAGCCCGCTGGGGATCAAGATCACGCGTCTGGCGCGTGGCCTGCCCTTCGGCGCCGACCTGGAATATGCCGACGAGGTAACGCTGACCCGTGCGCTGGAGAACCGGCAGGAGTTTTAATAGGATTGCCGAAAAAGAGGTGCAGCCCGCCTGCGGCGGACCGGGGGTCTGGGGGTGTCCCGTAGGGGCGATTAATTAATCGCCCCTACACGATGTCCATAATATTGGGGGATTTAGGGGGATTAGGATACAGGGGGTTGATCGGGATTCCGTATGCGGTTTCACTAAACAATCGATCCAGGAGGTAAGCGATGGCCAATATAACGCTGGAAGAGGAAGCATTTGGAAAAGGATAACGAGCGGAAGATAAAGGAAATAATTGACGGTATCAAATGCCCGAAGGATTTCAGGTGCTACAAATCGGGTTTTGAGTATCTATGCAAGGCAGAGGATATCGGACAGGACACGTTCCTGGTATGCCATGAAAAGGATTCAGCAGGATGCAAGTTCTCAGTGTCCTTCGGGAAAGGACACTTTTGTAAATGCCCTCTCCGTATCTATATCGCCAAGGAATTAAACAAATGAACCCCAGCTTTTACTATATTTAGGGAGGTCTTGCTCTAATGAATAGCGTTCTACTTTACATCGGCTCTGGCATCATTATCTTTTGGGGCATCGCCCATATAGTGCCGACATGGTCTGTGGTCAAAGGCTTCGGGGAAATATCGCCGCAGAACCGGCGCATTATCACCATGGAGTGGCTTGCCGAGGGGCTGACGCTCATGTTCATCGGCGTGCTGGTGGTGCTCATCACCTTTTACTACGATCCCACGAACGTGATATCGCAACTTGCGTACCGGGTGTGCGCCGGCATGCTGGTGCTCCTGGCCCTCTTGACCCTGCTCACCGGATTCCGGACAAAGATTATACCGATGAAGCTATGCCCGGCTGTAAAGATATTAGCCGCAACGTTTCTTATCCTGGGCAGCGCGTTATAAGAGCGGTTGAAAAAGAAGATGCGAATGAGCAACCTGATGAGCGGCCCTTGGCGAAAATGGGGAGCAACGGAGGCAGAAGCAACACGCCCCATGCCAGGTGATGATGAGGTGAAGCGACCCATGCAGGTCACCACCCGTGCTGTTACAGTCAAAGCCAGAGCTGCCGAAATCTGGCCTTGGCTTATTCAGATGGGATACCAGCGAGGTGGCATGTACAGCTATGATTGGATAGATCGGCGTCTCGGCATCCTGGACCAACCAAGTGCCAATCGGATCATTCCCGAGTTCCAGCACCTCGAAATCGGCGACGTCATCCCGATGGGGAAGCCGCCCAGTTGGCCGGTAAAAGCCATTGAGACCAATCGGCTGTTGCTCACCGCTGTCAAGGAGCCCGGTGTCGAGGTCACCTGGTGCTTTATGCTGGATGAAATCGACGATAAGCAGACACGCCTGGTTTTACGAATAAGGAATCGGCTAGCTATGACGCCCATGCTACTCCTCTCCCTTCCCATTATGATTCCAGGTGAGTTTCTCATGGTGCGTAAGATGCTGCTTGGTATAAAACAGCGAGCGGAAGCTACATAGGAGGTATATAATATGGCATCGAAATGTGAAACCTGCGTAATGCGCACCAAGGCGGAGAAAAACCCCAACTCACTGCTGGTAAAAATCTGGAGGTGGCACACCAGGTGGTGCCCGGCGTGGAAGAAATACCAAGCCGAGCAAGCCAAGAAATAGCAAAACTAGGATAATTGAAGCCCTCGAGGATTTAAGGACGACGGCGCATTCTTGCGTCGATACGACGGCTGAAGCTATATCGAAAAAACACGAGGAGGCATGATATGTTTGGCTATTTTAGAATAATGGCGGCAATACCCGGATTTTTCCTCAGCGCCCTGTTCCTGATGCTGCTGTGGGGTGTATTTGCGCCTGACCTGGGGTGGCCGACCATAAGTTACATTACGGCCATGTTGATTAACTTCACCCTGTGGCTCGCAGTGGCACCGATGGTGGCAGCCGTGCCAAAGTCTAAGTGGCACTAAAGCCTTTCGCTCCTCAGCAAACACAGGGCAGCGTCTTCTGGCTGAGCATACTGCCTAAAAAGTAGTGATCGGGTTTCAAAGCGCGCCGAGGAATCCAAACAGACAGGAGAACGATTGGTGAAAAAGAGGGGAGGCAACGCCCCGCTGCGTGTCTACCTTGCCGGGCCGGACGTGTTCTTCCCCAATGCCGTCGACATCGGGGAGGCCAAGAAGCGCATCTGCGCCCAGCACGGCTTCCAAGGTGTGTACCCGCTGGACGCCCCGTTCGATTCCCTGTTCAACCTCGATTCTCCACCGGCGGTGGGACACCGCTCCTTCGACCTGATGGTGGAGCTGATGGACAGCTGCGATTTGATTATCGCCAACCTGACCCCGTTCCGCGGGCCCAGCATGGGCGTGGGCACCGCCATCGAGATGGGCTACATGCACGGGCGCGGCAAGCCGGTATTCGGCTACAGCAATATAGCCAGCAATTATACCGACCGTGTCCCACCGGACGGCTTCATGCTGGAGGATTTCGGGCTGGTGGACAACCTCATGGTCGAGGGACCGATATATAAAAGCGGAGCGAGTGTGGTGCAGGCAGACGTCCCACCAGGCGAGGTCTATACCTCCCTCGAAGGTTTCACCCGCTGCGTAAAGCAGGCCGCCGAACTGCTGTTGAACAGATAGCGCACATTGTTCAATTCCCATAGAGAGGGAACCCCTTTCACTGTAGATAATGGCTCCTGAATCTATCCCACTACTTGTGTACTATGTTATATTATCTGTAGACAAGGTATATGTCAGAACAAAAAGTGCTTTTAGTTGAAGATGATCAAACCCTCCTTGACGTCCTTAAGTATAACTTAGTCAAGGAAGGTTACAGCGTGATAACTGCTACAGATGGAGAGCAGGCCTTAAATTTAGCCAGAAGTGAGAAGCCTGAGCTGATTATCCTGGATATCATGCTGCCTAAACTGGATGGCCTTGAAGTCTGCCGCATCCTGCGTCGCGAAATGAATATGCCCATTCTGATGCTCACTGCCAAGAGCGAAGAGGTGGACAAGGTGGTTGGATTAGAGATAGGCGCTGACGACTACATGACGAAACCGTTCAGCATGCGCGAACTTTTGGCCCGTGTTCGTGCCATGCTGCGCCGTGTTGGTATGGTAGCGCAAACCACCACATCAATTTCTACAACTCCAATTTTAAAACTTGGCAAATTAGAGGTTGATTTGGATCGACATGAAGTATTACACAACGGCCTTTCCGTTGAATTAACCCCCAAGGAGTTCGATCTACTGACGTACTTAATGAGGAATCGAGGAAGGGTGTTCAGCCGCGACCATCTACTGGAGCGCGTATGGGGCTACGATTTCGCCGGGGGCACACGCACCGTGGATGTACATATTCGCTGGCTACGACAGAAACTAGAGGGGGATCCATCACATCCCGAGCACATCGTCACAGTAAGAGGCGTGGGATATAAGTTCGAGGGATAGATTTGTTTAGCAGTATCAGGTGGCGCACCGCCGCAGTCTTTGCTATTCTCATCCTCGTTTGTATAGGGGGTCTGAGTTCTTACCTATCGCACTTCTTCAGGGAAAGCTACCTCGATGACCTTGAAACACGGCTAGCGGACCAAGCATGGCTGGTTGCTGACAGCAGCACATCATATCTGGCAGAGAGCGATACAGGTATTATCGACGCGCTGGCCAAAAATTTGGGCGAAGGCATTGACGGAAGGGTAACTATCATCAGTATCAACGGCACAGTATTAGGCGACTCTGAAGAGGATCCAGCGGCGATGGAGAATCATTCGGATAGGCCTGAGGTCATACAGGCATTATCGGGTAAGACCGGTGTCAGCACCAGATACAGTGATACCCTGGGTTTCGACATGATGTATGTGGCGGTACCCATCAAAGCAGGAGACGATACTGTAGGCATCGCCCGCGTATCACTGCCTTTGACAGAGATAAATGGTCATCTGAACCACGTTAATATCACTATAATCTGGGTATCGCTACTGGCTGCAGCTATCACAATACTTTTATCGCTTCAATTATCGAAATTAACAATAGGGCCTGTAAAGAAACTGACCAGCATGTCTCGCCGCATCGCAGAGGGTGAGTTCGACCAGGAAATCGATACAGCCTCTAGGGGCGAAGTGGGGGAGCTGGCCACTGCATTCAACCTGATGGCAGCTAAAATCAAGTACATGGTTTATATGATCGCTGCTGAGCGTGACCTGATGGGGGTCGTGTTATCCAATATGGGTGACGGCACGCTGGTCATAGATGGCGAGGGTAAAGTGACCACAATAAATAAATCAGCATGCAATATACTTCAGCTTAAGAAGGAGGAGGTGATAGGCCGTACGCTCATCGAGGTAGCTCGAGACTATGAGCTGAATGAAATATGGCAGCGCTGCGTACAGTCAAATCAGCGACAGACCGGCTCCATTGAGATCAGACCAACAAAGCAATTTCTGCTGGTAATAGCCAGCCCGCTTGAAGACGAAGGCGGCTGCTTATTACTTTTACAAAACCTCACCGAGCTAAGGCGACTGGAACAGGTGCGCCGGGACCTCATGTCTAATATCTCTCATGAATTGAGAACCCCGTTAGCCTCGATTAAAGCCCTTGCCGAGTCACTTCAGGATGGCGCTATGGAAGACCCTGAGCTATCTAGAGATTTCCTCTCTAAGATGAACGCTGAGATCGACAAGTTGACCCAGATGGTACAGGAATTGGGTGAGCTATCGCGCATTGAAAGCGGGGAGGCACCACTTCGCCGGGAGTCCGTGGAGCTGGCGGAAATAATAAAACAGGCCGTGGAGAGACTGAGGGCACAATCTGACCGGGCCGGACTCAGTATCGTTTTGGATATCCCAGACAAACTGCCTCAGCCCTCTATCGACCGAGAACGCATTGAACAGGTATTGATCAACCTGATCCATAATGCCATCAAGTTCACCCCGCTTGGGGGCAGCGTTACAGTCTCCGCTAGGAAAGAGAACAGCCATGTCTTGGTTTCGGTGTCTGATACCGGCGTCGGTATCCCCGCCGACGATCTGCCACGTATCTTCGAGCGCTTCTATAAAGCGGATAAGTCGCGGAGCGGTGGTGGTACTGGCCTCGGTCTGGCGATAGCGAAACATATCATTGAGGTACACGGTGGGCGGATATGGGCAGAGAGCGTCGAGGGCAAAGGCTCTACCCTACACTTCACCCTGCCATTAGAACCGCAAGTATAACTATCCCCCAAATCTTAACATCCCCTTAACAAAGCCTTAATCGGAACTTAATTATCTCATGGTATTTTGTAAATGAGATGATTTACATGCTTTTCGCCTAAATGTGCGGCTGTTCATCATACAAATTGAATAAGGAGGACAAATGCTTAGGAAACTGAATAAAAAGAGATGTATCTCGCCCTTGGCTAGTTTAGCCGGGGTAATCCTTCTGGTACCAGCCATCATCCTATCCGGCTGCGGCGGTGGAGCAACAACCATCACCGAGGCGGGCTCCACCACGGTGCAACCCCTAGCAGAGAAGCTGGCAACTGTCTTTATGGATAGCCATCCCGATGTCAAGGTCATCATTCAGGGCGGCGGCACCAGTACAGGGATAAAATCCTGCAATGACGGCACGGTCGATATAGGTGCTGCTTCACGCGAGCTCAAATCAGACGAGCCAGCCCTGGTAACACACCTGCTGGCACGTGA
>Ga0315289_10014070_pt1 | contig 11189 bp, 10 predicted proteins | sample YL17G11_40_MG_FD_203452 | JGI IMG/M metagenome (GOLD analysis project Ga0315289, IMG submission 203452) | Sediment microbial communities from Yellowstone Lake, YNP, Wyoming, USA - YL17G11_40 | ecosystem: Environmental > Aquatic > Freshwater > Lake > Sediment | place: USA: Wyoming | collected... | reverse complement strand
CGATTCCAGCGTCAACTCGCGGGATGACTTTCTGGCTCACGGTGCCGAGCGTAAGGCCCGCTTCGCGGATGCGCTTGCGCGCCTCGTGCAGAGTCTGCCCCACAAGCTCAGGCACAATGAAGGCTTCCGGCTCGGGCCCCATCGAAATCGTGAGGCGAACGGTGTCATTCTTCACGACGCGACTGTCCGGCAGAGGTCTTTGCGAGACTATTCGCTCGCGAGGCACGGCAGGTGAAAACGCATAGCCGACATTGTCCGACGGACAGATAAGCCCGAGCGATGTGCAGCGCGATTGAGCGTCCCGGATTTCCAAACCGACAAGGCGCGGCATGCCGAATTCAGGAGGCACACCAGCGGGAACGACACGAACGCGACGACCACTTTTGCAGAGAGAGCCCGCCATCGGACGCTGCTCCAGAATCGTTCCCTGTGGAACGCCCTGAGCGAATTTCTCTTTCTCAAGCACCAGTTCAAGACGCGCCGCACCGGCAACCGTTTTCGCCTCGGGAAGAGTCAATCCCACAAAATCAGGAACCGCAAATTCGTGACCCTGCCGGGTGTACAGCGGCATCACAACCCGGTCAACAAGAAAAAAAAGAAGAATCAAAGCGCAGAACGCGAGGAAACCTTTTTGAAATCCTCTTCGGTGAGTCAGGGAGAGCAGCTTCGCAGTTTTCATTCAGGTTCCGTGTGTCGTTTCAGGCGGGCGGCAAAAGCGCCGTCGGTTCCGTGGCGATGCGTCCATGTCTGCATGTTCCCTCGCTCATCCACCACTTCCGCAGGCACAAAGGCGCCGGCATTCTCCTGCTCAAAATCGAGATGATGGCGGAGAAGATACTCAACGACTCGGCCGTTTTCACGAGGTAGAATACTGCAGGTGCTATAGACGAGAACACCTCCGGGTTTGACATATCGCGCGGCGGCACCAATGAGCTGCACCTGCAAGGCTCGCTGCGCCTCCAAATGCTCGGGGCGTCGAAGCCAACGAATGTCGGGATTGCGGCGCAAGAGCCCAAGGCTGGAGCACGGCACATCCACCAGAACGCGGTCAAAGGTTTCCGACAGAGGGTCGCGGCCGTCTTGGATGCGAACTTCGACACTTTCCATGCCCAGCCGCGTCAAATTTTCCTGCAATCGCTGGGCTCGATTGGCATCGGGTTCTACGGCGATGATATGCGCGTTCCCTTCGGTACGCGTGAAGATATGAGCCGTCTTACCACCTGGGGCCGCACAAAGGTCGAGGATGCTCTCCCCGGGTTGCGGGTCCAAAATCAATGTGACAAGACCCGCGCTCTCGTCCTGGACAACGACCTTGCCATCACTGATGAGGTTTTGCACACTGGAGAAGACCGGGGTTTCCAATCGGAAATATCCGTCAAGTAGGTGGGATTGCTCAAAGCGAATGTTGCGGTCGGCGAGAGTCTCTGCCAACGCTTCGGTGCTCATTTTCGCGGGATTGGCTCGAAGCGTCAAAGGCGGGCGGTCATTATTGGCTTCGAGTGCATGCACCGCCTCGTCCCTTCCCAACTGCCGAATCAGTTGTCGCACAATCCAATGGGGATGAGAAGTGCGAAAAGCAAGCTGGGCGAAGTCGTCGCCTCCTTCGGGTGGCGTTTCCCAACGCTCACGCTCGCGCGCAAGACGGCGCAGAATTGCATTGACTAATCCCCCCGAAGCCTTCCCAAGCCTCTGGATGGCAATCTCGACGGTCTGACTGACGGCGGCGTGGTCCGGCACTCTATCCAGGAGAAAAATTTGATAGGCGCCGATGCGCAGCAGGTACTTTAGCGTCAGATTTGCGCGGCGGTAGTCGCCGTGGAAGATGGGAGCGATCATACCGTCCAAGCGCCCACGCCACCGTAGAGTGCCCCAAAAAATCTCGGCAGCCAATGCACGGTTTGCTCCTTGGAGCGACGACTCGGTGAGCGCCTTGGACAATACATCATCGGCGTACTCTCTTTGCGCCGTGACCTCTACCAGCGCATCAAGAGCCACCGCCCGGGTGGGGGGTGTTTGTTGAGGTGCATCCATGGACTTCGATTTAATTAAACAAATCCTCCGCCCAAAAGCAAGTTTACGGAATCTGCACCGAAACAGACAACGCCTCGCCTCTGTCAATTGTCCCAATAGACGAGCCTGCAACAAAATCCGGAGCTGAGCGTCAAACATAATTGAGGGCGCAACCTGATGAGAATCTGTCTTGAGTTGAAAATGAAGAAGTTAGGTATCTCTCTCGGTCTTTTGGCCATCTTTCTCCTCGCTCCTCCGGCGAAAAGCGCGCTCGGCGCTTTCATTGGTTTTGACATGTTGCGTCAGCTTCTTATCCTTAATCGCACTGCGATCGAAGGAAAAGAGGCTCAGAAGCAGGAGGCGGCTTCAACGGGCGAAGGTGACGAGGGCGAAGGGAAGGAGAGCAAACGCACGCATGCAGGCGGCAAGGCCCATTTTTCCACTCTGCTGCTCATAGGTGACGCTGAAACGGCTGAGCTTTCCGCAGAAATCGGCTTCGCCGATTTCACGGTGGAAGCTGCCGAAGGGGATACCTTGATCCAGGTCGAAGTGGATTACAAAGCCGATGAGTCCCAGATGCCGGTCGTGGATTACCGCCGCGAAGACGGGCATGTGGTGATTTCACTTCAATCCGCGGAATCCCCAAGCCAGAGAGATTTGGATATTCTGGGCGCAGCCGAAAGCACCTGGCATGTCCGCCTCGGTCGCGCGGTTGTGTGGTCGCTTGCCTTGGACCTGGGCTATTGCGAGAACTCCATCGAACTGGGTGGACTCAAGGTTGGATCTCTGACAATCGAATCCGGCCTCTCCGAGACCATGCTGAGCTTCTCCGAGCCCAACAGCGTTGTATTGGAGAATTGCGATATCGAAAGCGGGCTGGGCTCGTTTGAAGCGATGCGGTTGGGCAATGCACTGATGCGGCGCTTCACTCTGGACAATGGCTTGGGCTCATCCATTCTTGATTTTTCCGGAAGAGCGCTTCAAGAAGACCTTAACGCCACAATCGAATCAGGTTTGGGCAGCGTGAAGATGCGTTTGCCCAATGGTTTGCCGGTACTCATGCAGCTCGAGTCCACCTTCGGAAGCTCCGATTTGCCGAGATTCAGAGAAATAGAGGACGGCTTGTATCGGAGCGTCCCCTACTTGGAGGGCGCACCCGCTCTGCGAGCCGATGTCTCGGTAGGGATGGGTTCGATCACGATTATTTGGGTGACGAAAGAAAGATTCCGGCGGGAGTAGCAGCATGTAGAGCCCAGAATCGCGAATGAATCAAATGGTGCCATGCGTGCTGTAAATCCCGTCCGTCCGCAGCCGGGCGGGCCCCTTCCTTCGGTCGGGTTCGTGGTGGGACACTCCAGGGAACCTCAAGCAGCCGCGTGGCGCCTTGTTTATTCGGCGGCCTCCGGAAAAGGAGGCCGTTTTTTGTGGGAGAAAAGGAAAAGCCCTGCGAATTTCGCAGGGCTTTCGTGTATCTGTCCTTCGTTAGAATTAGCAGACAATTTTCATGGCTCAGCCATTTTTACTGATGAGCCACCGCAGCGAGATTACCAGCGATTGCGCCTGGAAGAATCTCTATCACTGCGCTCCGCCTTCGGTCGAGCCTCATTGACGGTGAGCGCATTGCCATCGAGATCGGCGCCGTTCGCCGCTCCGATTGCAGCCCGCGCCTCCGTCTGGTTGGGCATTTCGACGAAGCCAAACCCGCGGGAGCGTCCGGTGTCCCGGAACTTAATAATGCTCGCCGACGCGACCTCGCCATACGCCTTGAAAAGCTCGCGGAGGGAATCCTCCGTAGACGCGTAATTCAGATTACCCACAAAAATGTTCATTTCTTTTCCTTCTACCTACTTCTTTTTCCCGGCCACCATCTTGCCAAACCACAGCCGGGAAGTCCTGTGGCTTGTGATATTTATTAGACGTCGCTGAAACATCGTCAAAGACAAACAAAAAGAGAAGGCGACTATTGGGCCGCCTTCTCTTCTAACCTCTAATTAAAGCTGAAAATGGCGGTCAGGGACCGCCAGGCAATCCATCACCGAAATCACATGGCCCCCATTGGGCCAACGGTAATATACGAAAGCAATTCCTAAATGTCAAGCCCGCTCTAAAGAGTCACCAGCTCTTCATTCCCGAGCGTCCGAAATCGCCGCCTTACAGGTTCGTGGTGGGCAGGTCAGGGAATTCCAGGCAGCTCCATGATGGAAGAAGTAATATCGGACTCGGCCAGCCATTCGTAGATATTGCGTATATCTTGCTCGGTGGCGGGGCGGAGACTATTTATTTCCCTTGTATGCTCTCCATACTACCCAACCGCATTCAAAACTGTTTTTCTAAGTTCTATATAATCAACATGCGGAAGGAGTCCGACAAATTAATAGATCGTTTTTTCTTGACTTTTGAATATTAAATCACTATATTGAATCAATCCAGTTTCCTGGAGGTGGAAGGCAGTGCCTTCGGGGCCCAGTAGGGCCCTTTTTTTATGGGAGATATTTTATGCCCCATCCTTTAATTTCACCGGAAATTGGATGCCGAGTATATTTCGCTTTGACCAAAATCTCAGTAATTCTCCTTCCGAAGTTTCCTCTCGTTTGACCTTCCAAAGCACCATATTGTTCTAACACATACTTGCAACTGGGATGTGCAATTATATCCGCCAATTGAAGACCTGCAATATTGTTATCTTTTTTCTTAAGCTTCAACTCGCAACTGGTTAGTACGGATTGAACTATTCCTGCAGAAACCCATTCTGTTCCATTTTCCCAGAGCTTCCGAAATGATTTCTTCAAACGCATATCCGCTTCGCCGCCCCTCGACTCCGCCATCACATCCCCGACGTGCTTGTGCCGTTCCAACCAGCGTGCATAGCGTTCAATAAGGACGGTCATGCAGTAGTGATAGGGATCATAACGCCATATAGCGTATTTATCTTTGTGTTCGGCTTTGTCCAGTACGACTGTAATCGCTTCGTAATTGAAGCGCTCAACCATGCCAAGTAGATCCGCATCGAATGCAGAACACCGATCAGCATCCCGAAGAGACTCAAAAGGAGGCTTTTTGTTTATAATTTCTTTTCTATGGAGGATTAATGGTTCATCTGCATGGATTCTATTAGCAAAATGTCGGCGCTTTAAGGTTTCCAATTCAGGATGAACCACAGCATCAACGTAGGATAATTCCAAGAAAATACCCGTTAAGCTAAAATACCGTTGCGCCATAACACTTACCGATCCGAGTCCCGGATCACCCACTTCATCAACATATAAACGATACTTCTTTGGCCTCATATTGTCCAAACGTCTCCTATTCTTTTATCTTCTTGGGATGCAGATAAGAGAAAGCGATCGATTTCATTTTCAAGGAGATCTTAAATCTGCCAATCGGATGCCGAATTCTTGAAGGCGGCTGTCTATAATTTCTTCAAGCTCCCGCTGCACGGCGGAATCCAGAGGCAGAGGCTTGTGTTTTTGAAGGGTCTTTTCGACGAAATCGTGAGCGCGGGCGAAGGCGGTGCGGGCGGATTGCTTTTGGGAGGATTCGTCCGTCATACGGTCAACGATTCTGCTTGGATAGTAGGCTTCCTCTTTGAACCAACGCAGGGTGTGAGGATGGCTGAGAAGATTGCCGTCGCGCAGCAGAGCCTCCATCAGTTCGGGAATGCTCGCTCCCTCGCGAGGTTCGATGCCGCGAGCAAGACGCAACGCCATGCCGCAGATGTCATGGTCAATGGCGAGCTTCTCGAGGCTTTGGGCATTTTCAAAATCCATCATCCCCGGCCCGGAAATCATGTTCACGCCCGCGAGCACCGCCATCAGCGCTCCCATCCCGCTTTCAAATCCCGCTTGAGCATCCACGACTTTCGCGTCTGACAGTCCCATATAAGCATGCGTCGGCAACCCTAGATGTTTGCCGATTTGCGCGAAGGCGGCGTCAATCATCATCGTCTCGATCGCGCCCATTGGAGTTGTGGCGGTGCGCATGTCGAAGAGCGCGGGAGAACCGCCGTAGATAATTGGTGCGCCGGGCGCAGCGAGCTGATGAATCACGATACCCGACAAATCCTCGGCGCAATGCTGCACAACGGCTCCATGAAGTGAGACAGGCGCTGTGGCGCCGGTCAGAGGCATCGAGACGAGCTCGGCGGGAATTCCCGCGCGAGCGGCATCAATCAAATCTTGGCAAGTCAAATCGCTCCACATGAGAGGCGGCGAAGGACAGCAATCGAAAATCGCGAGCGGCTTCTCTCGCAGCGCCTTCTCACTTCCGCGCACGGCGACAAGCATCCGCCTCATCACATTAAACGAGCCGCGTTTGAAAGTGCCCGTCACGACGGGCTTTGTTCCATGCGAAAGCGCGATGAAGAGACGAATGCTGTCGGAAACTTCCGGCGGAACATCGCTTGGGACAACGCCTGTGCTTTGCGCCGCGAAATTCGGCAGCGCATCAATCAAAATGGCAAAGCGAATCGCGTCGGCGATTCTTCCCGCACGCAATTCTCCTGTTTCATAGTCGAGAATTTTCAGCGCCGCGGAGCCCGGATCAAAGTGAGAGCGATCACCGCCCAAATCCGCTCGCAGCTCGCCAAAGCGATCATAGAGTTGAATGGATGATGGAGCGGTCTTCAGGCACTTTTCGATTAGCTCGTCGCCAATTCTGATTCGCCCATTCTCAAGCTTAGCGCCGGAGTCAAGAAGAAGCTTCTGCGCGTCGGCATTCTCAACCATTACGCCAACGCGCGCCAAGATGACGAAAGCATCATCCAGAATACTTCGGACTAATTCGGGCGACAGAAGTTCAATACGAGGACGCACGGCAGGCACAAGAATTACCTCCGGTAAGGACAAGTTTCTTCATCGCAAAGAGCACATTTCGGAGCGCGAGGCTCGGTCGAGGCTGAAGTGGACAATCTCATCGCAAACGAAATGGATTTCAAAGGATTCATCAAAAAAGCATCGCTCAAGGACACACCGACTCGATGGGCAGGCAAAAGAGAGAAGATTGTTTTTTGTCCCGAAGCAAGAGGCCAATCTCCATAGCCCGGGCTGAAGCGCGGATACGATGACAAACCCTGCATGGCCGCTTCTTTGCAGATGTGCGTTTCGAGCGCGTCCGCCAAACTCTCCACCATTTCCGAACCCACCGCATCCAAAGCCGTTGCCAGTGCAAGTTGGTTCTTGCGCGTCAGCTCGCGCACCTCTTCTTCAAGAGCCGGACCAATCGTGCAAATGCCAAGAATAACCGGCCCCTCTTCATTTCTGAGAAATGGCTCATTGTCAATTCGCTCAAAAAAACCAAAAAGCGCTCTCGGCTTTGCAAGGTGATGCCCCGCGAGCATGGCCTGCTCCACCATGTCGCGCATTTTCTCGGAGACATCGTCCTCACGACCGCCAAGCAGGCGATAGACTTCATGAATCCGTGGCACGATGCTGAGGTCATCTATATAATGAAGGGAAATCGCCATCACCATTGTGCTCGAATTGCCGCAATCGTTTCCGGTCGGGTTCCGCAGCAGCCGCCGACAATTTCGACGCCGAGTGCACGAATTTTCTGAATGTTTTCTGCGAAAGTCTCGGCAGTCTCAGGGTAAAATGTGCCCTCGGGTGTCACTTGCGGTTGGCCAGCATTCGGCTGAATAATGACAGGAATTGGAACCGCACGGCGAATCTCCTCAGCGGCTTCAATCATGTCGGCACTGCTCAGAGAGCAATTCGCGCCAACGGCAGCGGCACCTGTTTCGGCCATTGCGTTCATTGCGGCGACGATTGGATCACCCATAATGGAAAAAAAACCTCGCCGCCACTTTTCAAAAGTCATACTGAGGAAGAACGGGCGCGCTGATACCGAGCGAATTGCGCGAGTGGCAAGCAGGATTTCCTGGAGCGAGAAAAATGTCTCGGCAATGAAAAAATCCACTCCTTCCTCATCCATGACTTTTGCTTGGGCGGCAAAGGAGCGCTCGACTTCCTCGTCTGTGGTAGGGCCATGAGGCGCAAGCAGAAACCCTGAAGGGCCAATGTCACCTGCAACAAGAGCGCGCCCTTTCGCTGCTTCCCGAGCCAAAGCGATTCCTCGCCGCGTGACGATCTCCCAAGATTCGCTCGATTTGTGCGCAGCGAATCGAAGCGGACTTGAGCCGAAGGTATTCGCGCTGATTGCGTCGGAATCTGCTTCAACATAGGAAGCGTGAACTTCCTTGACCGCTTCAGGATTCTGCAGATTCCAGAGATCGGGCGGAGTGCCCGCGGGCAGACCCTTGCGCTGCAGTTCGGTACCCATCGCGCCGTCAAGAAGCAGGCCTCGGTCACGGATTCGCTCAGCGAGATTCATCTAATTTCCTTGAATGAGTTGTCGCGCGACACGAACGGCTTCAATCGCGTTTTCGCCGTAGCCATCGGCGCCGATTTCCTCAGCCCAGCGGCGGCTGACCGGCGCGCCTCCGACCATGACTTTCACTTTCTGCCGAAGCTCTCTTTGGGCAAGCATGTCAATCAGGGTCTTTTGTCCCATCATCGTTGTTGTGAGCAGTGCCGAGAGGCAGACAATCTGCGCCTGAAAAGCGGCGGCCTCCTCGCAGAATTTCTCCAGCGGCACATCGGCACCCAAATCACGCACCTGAAAACCCGCCGCCTCGAGCATCGCGGCCACAAGCGATTTGCCGATGTCGTGAATGTCTCCTTGAACGGTGCCGATGACAATTCGCGCAGAAGTCGAGTGCTCTTTTTGTTCAGTGGCCATTCTCGGAGTGAGAATCGCCATCACGGCCTTCATCGTCTCGGCTGACAGCATCAATTCTGGCAAGAAAATCTCGCCTTCTTCCCACAGGTCGCCCAGATTCTGCATTGCGGGTATGCACGCCCGCTCAACGAGGTCAGTGGCACGCATACCGAGATTTAGACCTCGTGTCACCAATTCCACAGCATGGTTCTTATCGGCAGCCTGAACCGCCTCGCCCAACTTCACCAAAATATCTTCCTGCAAAGGATATCTCCTTGATTTGCGAATCGTTTTAGTGGCTCCAAAATAGCAAAAGGGGCGGCAAGAGTCAAGGAGCAAATAAGGAAATCACCGATGATTGCGAGGAGCTCGCTTGACTTTGACCTTTCATATTCCATAATTAGCATTTGAAGTTCTGGCGGGCTCACGCAGGTTGAGCAGCGCTGCAACCGGGTGCCCGCAGGCTTTTCAAAAGGACTCTGATTCGTATTTCTGCCATACTATCCGAGGTTGCCTATGTTTGAGAAGAATTACCCCCAGACCTACAAATTGAAAAATGACCAGGAGGTCACGATTCGGCTCCTGAGTCCACAAGACGAAGAGGAGATGTTCCGTTTCTTCCAATCGCTGCCTGAAGCGGAGCTCAGTTATTTTCGAGCCGATGTACGCGCTCCTGAGGTGATCCGCGAATGGACGAAACAAATTGACTTTGGCCGCCGCGTCCCACTGGTTGTCTTCCAAGGAAAACGCATGATTGGGGAATGGGCTCTCCTGCACCGAGAACATGGATGGTCTCGTCATGTCTGCGAAATCCGCGGAATCATTCATCCGGATTGGCGCAATCTTGGGCTGGGCAACAAACTCATTTATGACCTCCTCACAATCGCTCACGAGCTGGAGAAAGAGAAGATCATCGTCGAGGTGGTCGCTCAGCAGAAGCTTGTCATCCAGCGATTCGAGAAACTCGGATTTCAGCGAGAGGCACTCTTCAAGAATCATGTGAAAGATGCTCGGGGGCGACTGCAAGACCTGCTCGTCCTCTCCATGGAACTGGTGCCGGCTTGGAAGAAAATGGAGGCACTCATTCACGACCGGGCGGACCACGGAGCGGGCGGAGGATAGTCAGATTTGGCGATGGCGCCGTTCGTGTGCAGCGTTGCGAGGGTATCTTCCTCCCGTTTTCCCAAAACGAAAGGGGTTCGAGATACCCTTTGTATTATTGAGAGGCTTGCTTTGATATGAAAGTTCAGATGGAAGTGAGTTTGTATCCGTTCGGGGTCGAGGAGTTGTTGCCGCCCATCAAGGAATTCATCGAAGCACTCCGAGGGGAGGGGCTGGAAGTCGAAGTAGGGCCGCTGAGCAGCTATGTCACGGGTGAGAGCGAGACACTCTTTTCAGCACTTGGCCATGCTTTTGAACAAGTGGCAAAGAAACATCGCTGTGTTTTGGTAGCTAAGGTCGCTCAATTGGCCGCGACCTCTTCGCCATTCTCCAATTCATAAGGACCTTCGGATAGCGAAGTGAGAAGCCTTCATTGGCGCAGAACGGATTCCAATAGCCGAATCTGCCATGCCGGCCAGTCGTGCACCGTGATGTAGTTTTCGGCGCGGGGATAGTAAATCCAATCGGGCTTGGCATTTCTTGATGCGGCTCGCAACTCGGATGCGAGAGCCTGTGCCTCCGCAGTGAAGCCAATCGCTTTGAGAGCCTTCAGCGTCAGAATCTTCGCCAGATCATTGTAAGGTGCCCTCTCGAGAGCCTTTTCAAATTGCTCCAGAGCTTGAGGCCACTTTCCCGCCTCCGCTTCCAACCAGCCTGAAATCGTCAGCACATCATCGCCTTCGGAATCCAAGAGTTGAGCTTCCGTGAGTTGCTGTCGCGCGCCCGAGGTATCGCCGAATTGCAGCAAAATGCGCGCGTAACCGAGGCGCAGCTCCACGATGCCCGTGCGCTCCTCGATCGCCTGCTCAAAATAGCGCTTCGCTTCTTCTGTCGTGCCCGCATCTCCGAGCGCAAGCCCCATTTCCCACAAAGCATCGCTGTTGTCGCTTTGATAGTCCAACACCTTTGCATAATAGCGCGCTGATTCCTCATAATCACCCGCTCGCCATAAGGCTCCGCCGAGCGCCGAATGAAGCATGTGGGCCTCCTCGGGAATCACCTTGGATAGCCCTTCGGCAAGGTGCTCACAAGCCTTCTTCTTATCGCCGCTGCGATGAAAGTAGGCTTCGGCCAAGTGAACATAGCTTGAGCTTCGATCAGGATAGCGCACTCGCAGGGTCTCTGCATAAGCAATGGCTAAATCGTGGTGGCCCTTAATCGAATGGATATGCGAAAGAGTGTCCAGCACAGAGAGAGCAACTGGATCCCGCGCGTATGCTTTCTGCGCCATGACCAGCGCCTCGTCTGCCCGCCCTTTCTCGAGATAATCATGCGCAGCGCTGACGAGTCCAGTGACATAATAG
>Ga0315289_10014069_pt1 | contig 11190 bp, 6 predicted proteins | sample YL17G11_40_MG_FD_203452 | JGI IMG/M metagenome (GOLD analysis project Ga0315289, IMG submission 203452) | Sediment microbial communities from Yellowstone Lake, YNP, Wyoming, USA - YL17G11_40 | ecosystem: Environmental > Aquatic > Freshwater > Lake > Sediment | place: USA: Wyoming | collected... | reverse complement strand
GTGGCGCACGACCATGCCGCGGATGCAGTAATTCGGCACCCAGGAAACCACCCAGGTGTGGATTCCCATGCGCGCCAGGCAGATTTGGTTGCGCGGTCCCTCGGGGTGTTCGTAGGCCAAGGCGGGAAGCTCTTTTTCGTGGGTGCCCCAACCCAGTTCGGCCGTGGTCGTGCCCTCTTCGCGGAAGCCCTCGATGCTCCAGGTGTTGACGAACTCGTCGACCTGTTTGGGCCGATCGGTGATTTGGGTGTCGCGCTCGCTGCAGTGGATGACCTTCACGCCCAAGGCCATGGCCAGCCGGTTGAAGATCCGCTGGTCGAGCAGTTCGCGGAGTTGCCGCGCGCGGCGGTCGTCGAGCCTGGCATCCTCGAGGAGTTTCTCGGCGATGTCGATCAGCCCCTGCTTCGTCCAGTGCGAAATGAGGCCGGGATTGGCGCCGTGTTCGAGCACGGCCGTGGGGCTGGGCTGGGACCACTGGCGCGTCATGCGGCGGATGTTCATCTGCCGCCAGTAGAGCGTCCGCTCGGTAGGGTGCTTGCAGCGGGTGCCGGCATACGGGTCCCACACTTCGACCGAGGTGTTCACGTAGAGCACGCCGTGCTCGTGGCACCACTGGAGGATCTCACAGCAGTCGATGTTCCAGGCCAAATCGATCAACAGGTCGCCGGCTCCCAAATACTTCCCCAACACCGCCTCCAGGTTCTCCGGCGTAACCTGCTCGCGCACGAACCGCGCACCTTGCGCCGTCCAGGGCTTGAGTACCTCAGAGCGGTCCTCAAAATCCATCACCGTGATATTCGCCGGCCGCACGCGGAGGTGCTTCATGAGAATGGGCAGCGTGCACTGCGCCACCGCCCCGTAGCCCACAAACAAAACCTTGCGTTGGAACTGGATCACCTGTTCTGCCCTTTTGCGTCGCTCGGTACTCGTCACGTTCCGCTCGGCTGAGCTCGCCGCAAGCCGCGTGACGCGACTGCCTCACGCGGAGCGTGAGGAGTACTTTGAAAGCACGGAGTTATTGCTCGGCCGATCCCAACTCGTTCTGGCTGCCCCGACCTTCGCCCACCAGGGCCATCGCGATGATTTTATATACCAATTTGGCGGCCAGGAAGTCAGGGGCCGGCATGGCGGCAATGGGGGCCAGCTCGACCACGTCGAACAGCGGCAACCGGCGGCAGTGGCGGCAGACCACGCGCACCACGTCGAGCACCTCGGCCCAGGAAAGCCCGCCAGGCTCGGGCGTGCCCACGGCCGGCATGATCGACGGGTCCAACCCGTCCAGATCGATCGTCAGAAAGACATGCTTCCCGCGGACGAACTCGGCCAACTCGTCGAGCCACGGCCTGCCTTGCCTGTGAGTCTGCGACAAAATGGGGACAGGCACCTCGCCGAATGCCGTTTTCGCACTGTTGTCTCGCACGGGCTCGGAGCCAGTCCCCATTTTTTCGCCGCCGTGGAGTTCCTCGGCAAAGACCGTCCGCAGCCGGTCGCTGCCCCGGCGGAACCGCTCTTCCTCGGTCGAAAGGCTGCGGATGCCGACCTGGAACAGCGGACAGACCTCCAGGATCCGCCGTGCCGCGCAGCCGTGGCTGTAGGGCGATTCTTCGTAGCAGTCTCGCAGGTCGGCGTGGGCGTCGATCTGCACTGCGACCAGTTCGTTCGCCGGGATGACCCGCGCCAACGCCCGAACCTCACCGGCCGAAATCGTGTGCTCGCCGCCCAGGACCGCCAGCACACTTGGCGCGGGCGAACCGCCGAGCACCGCCGCAACTGCCTCTTCGATCGCCTGCACCATGGCTTCCGGCGAGCGGCGGATCGGGGCCAGCGGTGGCAGCGTATGGATTCCGAGGCGAGCGCACGGCTCGCAGTCGAACTCGCGATCGCACCGCTCCAGGGCCCGCGACGCGGCGATGATCGCCGCCGGACCGTTGCGGGTGCCGGCGCCATAGGACGTGGTCGATTCGTAAGGGATCGGCAGTACCCAGGCCTGGGCTCGCGCCGCATCGGCCATCTCGCTGGGCAATCCCAGGAAGTTCCACGGCGGCTGAAACAGGGGGGACTGGCTCATCAATTGGGCTTCCTACCAGACCGGCGGCGTGGCGTGCGCATGGTTGTCGTCGGCGTGCAGAGAAGGTCTTTCGGGCAGGATCCTGCAATTATGCCTCTTCGGGAGAATTCGCGGGCTGACCTCGGTGCTGCGATAACGCAGCCAATTACAACACAGGCATTCACGCTTCTAGAAAGGATGCCGTCTTTCGGCAGTGAAAGCTCAAGTACGGGTTCCTCTTCTCTGTTCTATGCCGTCTTGTGCTACCCCTGCACGAAAACCAGATTAGAGAAGGGGAACCCGTACTCTCCTCACAGGCTGACGCGTCCATTTCGGCGACAAATCTCTCGACGAGCCGCAATTATAGGTCAAAGGTGCGAGGTGTCGAAACCGCCTCCCACTCATGCGCCTCCTGCCTGCGCCAGACTTGAATGTGACCCTTCACCGCGCCACCGCGCTTGCGAGAGAAGAGGATAGCGCCGGACGCATTCTTCCATCCGATTCTCGCCTCCTGCTCCGAAGAGTTAAGCTGCAAAAAGAATATACCGTGAACCCCTAGGTCTTGATACAATTCCGCCCTTCCCTTGACAAAGGGACTGAATGATCTGTCTATGTGTGCGTTCAGCCCCACGATACCCGTCTGCGCCACCAGAAAGGCCTTCTTTCCAAAGAAGTGTTCTTCGCTTACTTGTTCGGAGTAAATGACTTTTCCCGGACTTCGGTGGATTTCACCCCGGCCTTCGCCTTGTTTTAATCCCTGCCTCCCACCGTCGCTGAACTGCGATAGACCTCTTTCAAAAGCGCGTGTCGGTGTAAGGACATCCTTGAAAACGGCAGCCATTTCGCTTGGCGAGTTCACCGAGTAAATGAGAGCCAGCTCTCCCGTGTCAAGCGAACCAGCAAAAAGTCGGTGACGGCGGACCGTCACCTCGAAACCAGCGAGGTCTTTGTGTGGAACCACTTCACGAATCGAGAACGCCTGCCCGAACCATGGTAGGCCTTTCGTGAAACCCAGAGCAGCCGCAATGCCGAGAACGCCGAAAAGAATTGCGCCCCCAACGAAAACGGCCACCTTCCTATCGCGAACAGGCCGGCGAGGCGATTCTTTTGCAGTGCCCGTGTCGTCGAGTGCGCCTCCGACGCGTTTTTCCTCTTCGTCGGTGCCCCTGCATTTGATACATACAACCTGGTTTGAAGGTATTCGAGCCCCGCAGATGGGGCAGGCCTTCTCGGCAATTGGCTCGCGCTGAGGGTGAGGTTTGGGTGGCGGGGGAGGTCTTGACGGGCCTTCGCTCGGTTTTGCGGTCTGCGAATCAATTGATACCGGGCCTGGAGGGATGGTGACGGGGCTGCTGCATTTCGGGCACTTCAGTGTCCGGCCTTGCAGCTCATCACGCGCTCGAAGCTTCTGGCCGCAGGTACAGACAAGATCAAATGGCATGATTACTCTCCCGAAAGAGAACGCTGAGATCTCAGTCCCAGCGGCAACAATCTACCACTCCATCCGGGACGGCGTAACGAACGCGATCTCCTTTGAGTGGCGAACAATCTGCCCGTAATGCGCGCATTATCATAACACAAGCAATGCACTGCCCACAAGAGGCCGATAGATTGGGGGGTGGCGCTTCGTGAGTGACGAGTTCCGAACGCCCATGACTGGTTCTCAGGCGGGTGGCGGGGGCACCTCGCTTGCCCCTGCTGGCCCTGCCAGTCGACTCAGCCACTCACCCAAGGGCGGGCGAGCCGTCCATGCCACCGGACAGTACATGCTTGAAGAAGGCCTAGCGCCTGGCCACGGGCTCCCCACTGCCATTGGGGGCCTGTGCATCGGCTGCACTGGGAATCGCCAGCGCAGCATCGTGGGAGTCTTCCAGGTACGTATAGCCGTCCAGGCCCGCCTGGTAGAACCGCAGCAGCCGGCCGCCCTGGCGATCGTCGATGCGGTTCTCGCGGATGGCCTGATCGACCGCGGTGCGCAAGCGGTCGGTCAGGGCGGGCGTGTCGAACTCCACGTATTCCAGCACCTCGCGGACCGAATCGCCGTTGATCATCGTCTCTACGATCACGTCGCCGCCCGTGCCCATGCTCACGTGGACCGCGTTGGTGTCGCCGAACAGGTTGTGCAGGTCGCCAAGGATCTCCTGGTAGGCGCCGATCAGGAACGCGCCGAGGTAGTAAGGGTGGTCGTCGAGAGGGTGGACGGGCAAGCTCCGCTTGACGTCGCGGCGGTCGATGAACCGCTCGATCTTGCCGTCCGAGTCGCAGGTGATGTCGCCCAACACTGCCGCACGGGTAGGCCGCTCCCGGAGCCGGTGGATCGGCATGATGGGGAAAAGCTGCTTGATGGCCCAACTGTCGGGCAGCGACTGGAACAGCGAGAAATTGCAAAAGTAGGTGTCGGAGAGCATCGCGTCCAGGCCTTCTAAGTCCTCGTGTACGTACTCCAGGTGCCGCGCGAGCCGGTCGATCTTCCGGCAGATGGCCCAGTACAGGTTCTCGGCCTGCGCGCGCTGCACCAGCGACAGGTAGCCGCCGTTGAACAGGCCCATGGCCGTATCGAGGGCCTGCTGGGTGTCGTGGTAGCATTCGAGCATGTTCCGGCCGTTGAGTCGCTGGTAGGTATCGAAGAGATCCACCAACGGCTGCTCGGCGTCCTGGGGCAGTTGTTGCGGCACGCCGTTTTCGGCAAGCTCGGAGACTCCCAGCACGTTGAACACCAGCACGCTGTTGTAGGCTACCGTGGCCCGGCCGCTTTCGGAAAAGATCGTGGGATGGGGCACGCCGGCATCGTCGCAGACGCTTTGCAGGTGGAACACCACGTCGTTGGCGTATTCCTGCAGGGTGTAATTGACGCTGGACTCGAAATTGGTCTGCGAGCCGTCGTAATCGACCCCCAGCCCGCCGCCCACGTCCATAAACGTCAGGCCGGCTCCCTGGCGGACCAGGTCGACGTAGATGCGGGCGGCTTCATTCAGGGCGGCCTTAATGTAGCGGATATTAGTGATTTGGCTGCCGATGTGGAAGTGAAGCAGCTTCAGGCAATCTTCCATGCCGTGGGCCTTCAATTCGGCCAGGGCGCGGAGCATCTCGCTGACGGACAGTCCGAATTTCGCGCGATGGCCGGAGGAGGCGTGCCAGCGGCCGCTGCCCCGCGAAGCCAGCTTGACCCGAATCCCGATGTTCGGCCGCACGCCGATCTCGGCGGCGCCGCGGAGAATCAACTCCAGGTCGGTGTACTTTTCCACCACCAGAAACACTTTGCGGCCGATCTTCTGGGCCAGAAGCGCCATCTCCACGAACTTCTGATCCTTGAAGCCGTTGCAGACCACGGGCACGTCGTTGGAGGCCATGGCGATCACCGCCAGCAATTCCGGCTTGCTCCCGGCCTCGAGCCCGAACTGGTACGGGGAGCCGAACTGCAATACCTCCTCCACGATCTGCCGCTGCTGATTGACCTTGATGGGGTAGATGCAGTGGTAGCCGGCCTGGTAATTGTGCTCGTCGATGGCTTGCTTGAAGGCCGCCCGGATCTCCCCTAAGCGGTGCTGAAGAATCCCCCCAAAGCGGACTAGCACGGGGGGTTCGATCCCGCGGATTCGCAGCCGGTCGACCAACTGCTTCAGGTCGATCGAGCGCTGCGGGTCCTTGGTCGGGTGCACGCAGACGTGCCCCTGCTCGTTGACCGAAAAGTACCCTTTGCCCCAGTTGGCCACCTCGTAGAGTTCCGCGGCATCGGCACCCGTCCACTGACGAGTTTCTTCAGTAAGTCGCAGCATCCGATTTCGTCCCCGATAGACAGTTGGAAGGCAGTCCCCGTCCCCGATCGCGCCCAGACGCAACGAACACGCCGGCGCTACTGCGCAGTTTACCCCGTGGCAACAGTTTTTCAAGAGCAAATGCAGGAACTCGACGCCGGCGCCTAGGTCGAGGCTGCCAGGCAGTCGTTGACCGGTTGGCGTTTTTTCCTTTCACGTCGCGGGCGGGAAAGGATGGCGTCGGATGCGGTCGGGATCTTTCTTACACCCTCGCGAAAAGCCCGAATTCTGGTCACCACAGCGGCCTGCATCAAAGACTTGCCGCTGCGCCGGCCGATGCAGGCAGGCTGGTGACGCGCTAAGAAGCGATCATCAGAAAGTCGGGGAACTGTTGACAATCGCCCGAGCGTCTGCTATCAACTTTCGTACTCTTGGAGAGTGCTCTCACCAGGAGTTTCACGCTGCGATGGGAACGAGGGCGAGCGAAAAAATGCCTGACTTCTCGGGGATGAACGCATGCGGGCGTTCAATAATCAGCCACGGAATCCAGGAGACTTATCTCGCAAGGAGACATCCCATGAAGAAGCTGCTCAGCGCGAGTGTCGTGTTGCCGATGTTGGTGTGGGCCGTTGCGGCCGGCACGGCCGAAGCCTCGTATTGCGGTGCATGGCGGCGTTGTTGCTGCCGACGCGCGTGCTGCTGCGCAGCCGAAACCTGCTGTCCGCAACAGTGCTGCACGGTGATGAAGACTTGCACGGAAGTGGTCTACGAACAACGGCAGACGACCTGCTACCGAACCTGCTATGAGGCGGTCCAAGAGCAGAAGACGGTCGAATGCGTGCGCTACGTTCCCGAAACCCATTACCGGCAGTGCGCCTACACAGTCTGCAAGCCGGTTTGGGAAACGCAAATGCGGAGCGTTACCGAGACGGTCTGCCGCCCCGTATGGGAAACCAGGACCCAAGAGTGCCGCTACACGGTATGCCGGCCGGTGTACGAGCAGCGCGAGCGTGACGTGTGCCACACCGTGTGCAAACCGGTCAAATACGTGAAGACGGTCGAGGTTTGCAGCGGTCACTGGGAAACCCGTGAAGTGCCCGCTTGCCCGCCGGCCACGTGCGCACCAGCCACTTGCGCGCCCGCAGCCTGGGCGCCGGCCACTTGCGCGCCGGTGCAAACGTGCCGGGTTTGGGTGCCCGAGGTCCGGCAGCAGCAGATCGAGTGCGTGAAGTACGTGCCCGAGACCGTCGTGCAGAAAGTTCCGTACACGGTGTGCAGAATGGTGCCGGAGCAACGGGTGGAGACGCAGCAGTATAGAGTCTGTCGGATGGTCCCGGAAGAAGTGACCCGGCAAATCCCCTGCCAGGTCTGCCGGATGGTGGCCGAGCAACGCGTGCAGCAGGTGCCGTATACCGTGTGCCGGCCCGAGCGCTACCAGACGACGGTTCCCTGCGTCCGGTACGTGGCCAAACAAGTTCCCTACACGGCGACGTACTGCGTGCCCAAGGTAGTGTGCAGGGAAGTTCCGGTCACGGTCTGCTGCCCGATGCCCAGTTGCTGCGGCAGATGACCGGCTTTCTTCTTAGGCGGAAAAGGTGACAGGCACCTTTTGTGCGAGGCACCGGGCACCGACCGAGAGGTTGGTCGTTGGTCGGGCCGGCAAGAGGTGCAAGAGGTGCCTGTCACCTTTTTCGGTACCGCCGCACGGCCGCCGGCAAGGGTCAGAAACCTCGTCCGGCGGTGGCAGAGCTTCAGCGACGCCCGGCGCGCGCCCGCTGTGCTCCCGCGGCGGCCGTGGGGTAGTAATGCGAGTAGTTCATGAAGCTACTGGCGCCGCCCGTGGGCCGCACCGTTCCGTGCTGCTGAAGCTGTGTAAGTCCTTGCCCTAAAGCCCGGATGCTGCTGCCTTGTCGCTGGATATTCAGATCCTGCTGCTGCAAGGTATCCCACATCTGAATCTGCGGCTGCACGTAGTTGTGATAGTTGTCCAGGGGACCTGTGTTCTTTTGGTAGAGGTTCAGCCACGGACTGAAGGCGGGAGTGGACGGCCGATAAGGAACATAGGGCTGCTGTGCCTCGGCCGTTTGCATCCCCAAAACAATGCCGCACGCGACCAGAAACGCCCACGTTAGCGGCGCGATCCACAGGCTTCGACGGGCGGACCGCCAAACGGTACTGCTGCTGGGCATGCCACGACTGCTGCCATCCCGCCAAGGCGGCTTTGACCGAGTGAAACCGCCGCGTCGGAGCGCTAGCCAAAGAAACCGTGTCATCGCCGACGCCCTCCATACTGCTTTAAAACATTCTACCACGACGAGGTGGAGTCAACCACCGGGTTACCACAACCGGGTGGTACGAACAAGAAGCGTACTCCTACCCATCCTTCTCGTGCTATCGGCCACGACGCCCGGACGACTTTTCCGTTTTTTCGACTTCTACCGATGGCGCAGGATGTGCCGTGGCCGCGACGCCCCAAGTCCTGCAAAAGTTAGCCTAAGATCGACATTGCGGCGCTAATCAAGCTACGTAGTCATCCCATCTTGACAGGAATAGCAGGACCGCCATGGCACGACTCCGCGAGGAAGATTCTCTTGAAGAGCAGTGGCAGTCAGCGTTTTGCAAGAATCCAGCCTGTCACGAGCGCCCCGATTACTGCGCCGGCGAGATACGTGAGCGTATCGCCGATCGACGGCCAATGCGAGGGAAGCAGTACCTGCAGCAGCTCCACTGCGAACCCAACGCAGTAGATAACGGCCAGCAGCACAACCAACACCATCCACCGCAACGGACGCGTGGGTGCAAAGCGGCGCGCAACAAGAACTGCAAGCATGCCCAACGGCGCGAAGAGCACGAGCTTAAACAGCGTATCCAGAGCGAATCGTAGATCTGGGATCGGCCACCATTGAGCAAATGGCGTGCCGAGGAATCTCTCGCAGCGAGCCTTGATCTGAGCCCGGTCGCGCATCACATCGAAAGGCGCACAGAGCACAGCGCCGGCAAAACCTGCGTAGAGTCCAAACAGCAGAAGCCACCGAAACAGGGTGCTGCCTGCTTTGCGTGATGTCGTCGACCATGGCACGTTTGCAGGGTCGTGCTGCCATCGTCGCATCGCCCAGACGCCCATGCCGATGCCCAGCCCTCCCAGCAGCAGGTGTGTCGTGTCGGTATGATAGCTCAGCACGAACAGCCCTATGGTCTCGATCCCCGCCACCGCCAACAGTCCGTAAAAAAGCCCCGTGGCGAAGGAATTGGCTGCTTGGTGCAAAGGCCTGCGCCATAACGCACCGAGCATGCCCACCGGGATAAACGTGGCGATCCGCGAGACAGCCTTGATCAGCGCAGAGACGCCTAAGCTCCAATGAGCAAAGGGCACGAGCGTCACTTGCCCTTCGCGGTATTTGTGCACCAAATCGGACGGCCTGAGGGTCAGATCCAACGGCAGCAGGCTGTACAGCAGCAATCCGAGAAAGTAGAGTTCCAGCACCCACTGCAGCCGCTCGCGCGGTTGCCTGCTGGCGGTGGCCCGGCGGCACCAGTCGGTAAGCTGCTTTCCGACGGCAAGCCACAAAACGACTCCACAGACGGCCCCCACGCCTTGGGCGGCAATATCGTCCTGGGAAGTCACCCGCGGCGGAAACCAGATCTGCGCGAATTCCAGCGCGGCGCTGAGTGCGATACACCCCACGACCACGCCGACAGCCGCGAAAATCGTCTGCAACCCATGTCGGCGATCGACCGTCAAGGTCGCCAACCAGCAGTAACTGATCGGCACGGCCAAGAGGATGTTCGCGGCCCAATCGGCCCGCGAGCGAATGCCGATGGGGGTAGCACACACCGCCTTCAGCAGCGCGACGGCTTGCTGCCAGCCTACCGGCGTGTAACGCAACGGCAACAGCGAGCCGTAGACCGCCGCGCCGGTGAGAAACACCGCCAGCCAGAAGCAGTGGCGGCGCTGGGGCCAGGCCAAACGGCGATCTGGCATGTGAGGCATCAGACCGGCCTTGCCTAGTGCTCCCTCGGTTCATCATTGCATGCCGATCTTAAATCGCTGGCACGTAATGGCCTTGGCAGCGCGTACAGCACCCATGGAAAGACTTTGGTAACTTCACGGGCGCCTTCAGGCAGTACAACTTTACCTGTATCCAGCCTGACGACGACATGGTCACAGGGCAGGTCGGCTTTGCCAGTACCCATGGGTGCTGGGAGGCCCGTCATCAACTGAAAAGCATGGCAATTCGACGTGCCGACTCCAATAGCCTGTAAATCCATCTGCGAGACCGCGCGAAAGAACTGCGCCTTCTCCGCCCATGCTTCAGCAGGCATGTAGGGTTGCCGTTCATGACGGATCACATAGAAGAGCAAGTTCAATGACAATACCACCGTGAGAATGCCAAAGGCTGCCTTCGCGCGAACCGCCCCCAGCTTTTCAACGAGACAGGAGATCTCTAGAGCGATAAGGATTATCATCAAGATCGAGACGGGCACCCAAAAGCGGGCGGCGCCTCCCAGGGCGTACTGAATGTTCAACAGGAAGATCGGCGGTATGACCAGATGCATGCCAAAAAGTCGCTTCCGCCAAGGCCAGGTAGCCGCGATCAAAAAAGAAGTTAGCAGCAGGTAGACCCAGCCGCTGCCCTTTCCACTCGTCGTTGCGTCAAACCAGAGGCCTGGCAGGATTTGCGAGGGAATCGCGTAGATTGTGTGATGACGGAGATTCGCGATCGCTATGGAAATAGATTCCGTAGCGTTCATCAATGGGCTGTTGGCATCACAAGGATCTTTAGCACGAAGCATCCTTAGCTGACTGATGCCATCAAACCCGGTCGCGTTCACCGTGCTGTTCCGAACAACCCAGCCGAGAAAAGGAATCACGAATCCAAGACAGAAAACGATCCATAGTGCGGCTTGTGTTTTGAGCCTGTTCGATGAGCGGTTTTGCTTCCCCGTCACATAGGCCAACGGGGCCAGGATCAGTCCAATCGCGTGTCCCTTAATCAACATTCCCAGCCCGCAGACAGACCCGACTGCCAGCGCCTCCCACCATCTCGGTTTGCGGGCAGCCCAGCAGTAGTCGACGAGTAGCACGGATCCAATCATCCAGACGATCAATGGGAGTTCAGCCATCACTTGGTGGCTGAAATCCCAATAGAGCGGGTTCAGCGCCACGCAGAGGGCCACCACGTCTCCGCCCAGGGTCGTCCCCGACCACCGCCGGCCAAGTTGCCAAGCGAGCACAACCCCGGTAATTCCTAGGAGCGCCATGGTCTCCTTGAGGATAACCCAGTTGATTCTCTCGCCGCTGAAGGTCACTGCCGGCATCATCAGCACCGGCACACCTGGTGGCCAGGTCGTGTGCGGAACATCGGCGCCAGGAATCATGCTTCGCGT
>Ga0315289_10014068_pt1 | contig 11190 bp, 7 predicted proteins | sample YL17G11_40_MG_FD_203452 | JGI IMG/M metagenome (GOLD analysis project Ga0315289, IMG submission 203452) | Sediment microbial communities from Yellowstone Lake, YNP, Wyoming, USA - YL17G11_40 | ecosystem: Environmental > Aquatic > Freshwater > Lake > Sediment | place: USA: Wyoming | collected... | reverse complement strand
GCAATACCCAACGCTGGCCCCGGCGCTGGGTCACGCGAGACCACAGGTAGTATCCGGCCATGGCGATGAACGTCTGGGTGCTATTAATCGCGCTGATCGCCGCGTCGGACGCCTGGATGTTCCGCACCCAGTAGATGGGGAAAAGCGGCGCGGCCAACGCCAGCCCCCCGCGAAACACGAACTGGCTGATGGTAAACCGGACGAAGCGGCCGTTGGCGCTGAGCGTCCGCCCGTGCTGGCGCAAAGTAGAGACGAGCGGCTCGTCATGTTGCGGTGTCTGGACGGCAGGAAGCCGGATGCTGCTCGAAAAGACGACGCTGATCAGCGCCCCGATCGCGGACCCGATGAAGACGACCTGGTAGTTCAACGGGAAGTTGAAATGCGACAGGACTTGGCCCACCAGCACGACGGTGATGGAGTTGGTCAACCCCAGCGTGGACCAGCGGTGGCTCATCAAGGCCAGCCGCCCGCTGGGCCCGGCTACGCCCCCCATCACCACCGTGAACGCTACGGAAACGATGGTCTGTGGGATGGTCGCCAGGGCCCAGATGACGATGATTGCCTCGGGCTGAGCCTGGCTCGGGATGAAGAAAGGCACCAGGCCCGTGAGCACGTAGCAGGAAAGCACCGCAAACCGCGACCGGGCAAACCACGGCACGATGTGCGACCGGCGGGCCAGGAACTCGCCCACCGGCATCGCTAGCAGCATCCCGGTCAGCGCGGGCATGGCCGTCAGCAGGCCCACCTGGAAGTTGGTGGCCCCAATCCGCACCAGGAAGACCGATAGGAAACTGCCGACGCCCGCCGTGATCCCCACGCCGATGGCGTCGACGATCACGTTGCGATGGTTGATCTGCGTCTGGGTCGCCGGGCGCAGAAGGACGCTGCGAAGCGATACGTCGTGCCCGGCGTGGCCAGCCGATTCGCCGCCCGACGCTGCGGCCAGTGCGCTTGCGGCGGGCGCCGCGCGGCGCGATAGGCCCGACACCAGGGCTGATAGAAGTGATTTTAACCGGAGCATGTGGCCTATTCTAACCCTCGGGCAGGAACTGCGCAAAGACCTGGTTGCCGAGCAGTCGCGCCTGTGGGGCCAACCTCACCCGGTCGGGCATGATTTCCAGCAGGTTGCGCGCATCCAATTGACCTAGCTCCTGGCCGAAGACTTCTTCCAGGGGTGCCCCGAACCGCGCCCTGAAGCGCTCGCGCGAGACCCCCTCTTGAACCAGGCGCAGCCCCAGCATCATGGTCTCGCCCATCGCCAGCCTTTGGGTGATGCTCTCGCCTCCTGCGGTCGCTTTTTTACCCTCGCCGATGCGCCGGATGTAGGCGGGCACGGCCCGCACGTTCCACCAGCGCCGCTTGCCATCGTAGCTGTGTGCGCCGGCCCCGAAGCCGAGATAGGGTTCGTTGCGCCAATAAACCAGGTTGTGCTGGCACTGGTGGTTTCCACAGAGGTCGCCGCCTTGCCCGGCGGGTGTGGAGGTTACCGTTTCGCCAGGCTGGCAGCACGGGGTCGGTCTCGCCCAGTTGGAGATCTCATAGTGAGTGTAGCCTGCAGCCGACAGGGTGTCGCATGCCGCCAGATACAGGTCGGCCGCCAGGTCGTCATCAGGTGCCGCCGCCCGGCCCCGGCGGACTTCCGCAGCCAGGGGGGTGCCGGCTTCCACGGTCAGGCTGTAAAGGGAAAGGTGCTCTGGCTGGAGCGCGATGGCATGAGCCAGGGTTCGCAGCCAGGTCTGCGGCGACTGTTGCGGCAGGCCGAAAATGAAGTCGAGGTTGATGTTGGCAAAGCCTGCTGAGCGGGCGGCCAAGAAGGCGCTTTCCGCTTCGGCAGCCGTGTGGATGCGGCCCAGCCAGCGCAACTCGGCGTCGTCGAAGCTCTGTATTCCCATGCTCAGGCGGTTGGCGCCCATCTGACGCAGGGCCGCGAAGCGCGCCAGGTCGGCAGTTCCTGGATTGGCCTCGCAACTGAACTCGGCGTCGGAATCTACATCGAACGCCTCACGGCAGGCGTCCACAACCATTGACAGGAGGTCAGGCGGCAGTACTGTGGGCGTTCCACCGCCGACATAGAGCGTGCGAGCGCGCGGCCGAGCGCGGGCTCGCCCTTCGCGGCGGATTTCCTCACTCAAAGCGAGAGCATACGGGGCAAAGAGATTGTCGAGCCCGGCGTAGGTGTTGAAGTCGCAATAATGACAGCGGGCCGCGCAGAAAGGAACGTGAATGTAGAGCGCGAGCGGAGGCGTCATTGTGTGAACTGCGAGGCAGATCGGGTCAGGGGCATCCTTCCTGCCTCACACCCGGTTCTCAAACCTGAAGCCATGGCCACGCATCGTGACGATGTACTGATGCTCCGGGTCCAGCTCGCTGAGGCGTTCGCGCAGGCGCCGGACCAGCGCATCGATGGATTGCTCCGACACGCCGCCTTCGGCCGCGTCGGACCAGACCGCGCGCACGATGTCGTCTCGCCCAACCACCCCGGGCGTGCCGAGCATGAGTGCCAGCAGGCTATACTGCTGGAAGGAAAGCCCGGGTTGCAGAAGCCTGCCGTTGACCCAAACCTGGTGGGTCGCGTGATCCAGGCGCAAACCGACCTCCGGGACGCTCTCGAACATCAGGGGCGCCGTAGCGCCCGCATCCACAAAGGCCAGCTTGAAGCGCAGTGCGATCTGGATCTCGTCGCTGTCTCGCAAAGGCTGCGGCGCGCTCACCTCGCGCCCGTTGAGATGCGTACCGTTCTTGCTGCCGAGGTCCTCCACTTCGTAATGATCGTCGCGCCAGACGATCCGTGCGTGGAACCGGGATACCTGGCGATCATCCAGCACGATGCTGCACTCCTGGCTGCGGCCGATGGTCACTGTCTGGCGTTCCAGGGGCCACACCGTTCCAGCCTCGCCGCTGCGTTCCAAAATCAGCATGGCCGCTTCGCGCGTGTTCGGATCGTGGGTCATGGTGGGATGCTCCTCTGTACCTTGACAGTCGCCTGCTGCTGCGCCATAATCACACCGTGGCAACGATCCCTTCCTGCGATAAGCACGTGTCTGGCTCGATATGTCTCAGTCCTTGCCGATAGGCGCCGTTCTGCGTGAACGCTATGAGATCGTGGATCTGGTCGGGCAGGGCGGCATGGGCGCCGTCTACAAGGCCGAAGACCTGCGCCTGCGTGGCCGAATCTGCGCGGTCAAGGAAATCCTTCCGGAGCTGATCGGCGTTCCGGGCATGGAAGAACAGGCTCACGACCAGTTCTACCGCGAGGCGAGCACACTGGGCAGGTTGGACCATCCCAACCTGCCCAAAGTCTCCGATTTCTTCGCCGACGCCGGACGTGAGTACCTTGTGATGGACTTCGTGCCCGGCAAGGACCTCCGCCAGCTCATCGAAGAAGCGCGCCGCCGAGACACGTTTCTGGACGAAGCCACAGTCCTGGGTTGGGCAGCGCAGTTGTGTGATGCGCTGACCTATCTGCACACTCTGGACCCGCCCGTTCTGCACCGCGATATCAAACCCTCCAACATCAAGCTCACGCCTCGAGGCACCCTGAAACTGGTGGACTTCGGGCTTGTCAAGCTCCTGCAGCCCGACGAGAGCCGCACTGTGACGGTGGTTCAGGGTCGAGGCACGGTAGCCTACACCCCGCTTGAGCAGTACGGGGGAGACACCGGACACACCGATGTGCGTTCCGACGTGTTCTCGCTGGGTGCCACGTTCTACCACTTGTTGACAGGCCAGCCGCCCGCCGATGCCAAGCAACGCTTCCTTCGGCCCGGCAGCCTCATCCCGCCTCGCGACATCAACCCGCGCATCTCCCCACAGACTGAAAGCGGCGTGCTCGCGGCCATGGCCCAGCACCCGGACGACCGTCCCGCCTCGGCTGAGGAGTTGCGCACGCTTCTTCTGGTTCACCCTGTGGCTGCGTCCGGTGATGGCCCCGAGCCGATCGTGGCTGGGCCCAAAGCGGGTCAGTGGTTCGTTGCTCTGCAACCTCACCGGTTGTTGCTTACCACCTTCGTCCTATTGACGGTGCTTGCCTTCTTCGTTACCCTCATGGGGCCTCGACTGCCCTGAAGGCGATCTCAGCGCCTTGCCGACCGCAGCTCGCGCTGGAGTACGCGCCCGTCTTCAGGCGGATTTCGCGCTGTCCTTGGGCTGCGTTTCGCCCGCTATCACCTGGGATGTCCAGAGCAACGGCAACATGCCCGCGGCCAACGTGACTAACCCTGCCATCCACACATGGCCGCCTGCCTGCAGCCTTGTGGCGCCGGGCAACCATCCGACGGCATATAGCAGGTAGGCTGCCCACGCCACCACCCCGGCCCACAGAGCGGCAACTATCGGTCGTACCAATGAGGCCTGGGCTGGCGCGTGTAACGCTCGGAGGGTTTGAGCACGCTTCAGGCGCAGTACGAAAGCCATACCACCGGAGATGATTGTGCCCATGAGAGCATACAGGAATGCCGCCCATGGCACGCGCAGGTGCCCGGCGGGCACGTTGGGCGTCGGCGTGCCCAGCGGAAGGGGGCTCGGCTGCGGCGTCATGGTTGGTGGCTCGGTTGGATTGGGGGTGAGGGTCGCCGTGACGGTGGGCTCAGGAGAGGCCGTTGGGACGACAGTGGCAATGCTGCCTGGCGTGTCCCCGCCGACTTTGAGCTCGATGCGTGTTGAATCGCGCGCCTCACCCGCCTGTGCTGTGATCCAAAGGTCGCCTGCCCGGTCGAGAGCGACCATGGTATGTGCTTTGCCTCCGACCGTGGTTTCCACTTGCGGCGCGAGGGCCAGGGCTTCGGCCGGGTAGAGCAAGTGGAATTCCACCGGCGTCCCATCCGGCACAGGATGCCCCCTGCGGTCCAGGATGATGCCGGTCTCCAGCCCCAGTTGGCTTCCCACCTGAATGCTGCCGCTGATGACCTCGGCCGTGCCCATAGGCGCCAGCGAGATGATCTGCCCTGGCGCCGGCTCCAGTTGCCGGATCAGCTCGTAGTTGATGCCCGTGATGGTGACGGGCGGGGAACCGGCGGGAGTGAACTCGCGGAAAAGCCCACGGACGGCCGTCTCCAGGAACGGCGTCGTCTTGCCGTACACGCCAAGATAGGCAGTCAGCTTGCTGATCTCGGTGGTGTCCAGGTAGTAGGGGGCGTCGAACGCCAGCACGACGAGTCGCTTGTCGCGAAGGCTGTCGGAGCGCTTGGCCAGGAAGGTGTGCAGAGCCGCCGACTGTGGGTAGTCCGCACTATCATCGAGCAGGGCGAAGATGATCCATTTCGCATCTGCGATGGTTTTTTCCAGAGATGGCTCCTGACCCGCGGTCGCAGACAGCAGCCGTTCGAGATCGCCGAAGCTGAGGCTTGCGATATTCTTGGGGTTCAGTTGGCCCGTTGCGCCAGGTCCGTAGAGCTTCAGCATGATGTCCTGTAGCGCGGTGGTCGAGATCAGGGGTACGGGTTCACACGCGGCGCACTCGGCAACCGCTCGCGTATCGGTGAAGATCAGGATTTTCTCGTCGGCTAGAGGCGCCGCAGGCAAGCGGTCCGCCAACTCTTCGCGACCTGGGTAGATCAACGTGAGGGCGCTGCGCGCCACGGCCTGGGTCACTTCAGCGCTCTTGCCCACCAGCTCCTGAAGGTCGCGGCCGCTGGTTTGCGCAGCGGTAGCCTGCCAGCGGTCACCGTACAGGCGCAGCTTCAGGCTGACGATGCGCTCCACAGACGCATCGACGCGCGCACGGAACGCCGGATCACTGCTGTACTTGCCATGGAAGAAGAGGATGGTCTCTTTGATGGCCGTGAGTTGCTGCGCCCAATCATCGGTCAGGGCAAAGTGCGACAGATAGAGGAGATCATTGCCGGCCAGAAATGCGTCCTGGGCCACCTGGCGGTATGGGAACTTCTTAAGCGATGGGTCGTAGTAGCGACGCAGGGCCGGAACGCCGAGCGCATCGCTGATGAGTATGCCGCCCGCGGCACGCCAGGGAGCGAATTCCCGCAGTCCCATCAGGTCTTGCAGCTCCGGAGCAAGGCTGATGGGAGGCGTCAACTCGCGGATGTTGCCCTGAAAGCCGCGATAGCGGATGTGAGAGGTCATCAGAGCGCTCGTGGTGCCGGGCGCACTGAGATCCCCGCCTGCCGTCACCGCGGCGAAGGGCGCCAGCTCGATCTGCCGCAACTGCTCCACAGCCTTCTGTACCGTGGCAACCTCATCTTCCGGCCGCCGGTCGCTGCCGCCCTGACCCGGGAAGTGCTTCGCCGCGGTGACCACGGCGTTTTGGCTGCCGGCCTTAACGCCGCGGATGAATGCCTGCCCCATGGCGCCTACCCAAAACGGATCGCCTCCGAAGGCGCGCACTCCCAGATCACCCCGGTTGCCCGGTCTCGGCACGTCAAGCACGTCTAAGGTAGGCCCAAGCAGCAGGTTGACCCCCGTCTCTCTCAATTCCTGGCCCATCACCTGGCCCGCTTTCTCGGCGAGCTCGGGAGACCAGGTGGCGCCGATGGCCATCTGGCTGGCTGTAGGGGTGAAGCCGCCGCTGCCGGACCACAGCAAGCTATCGTCGCCGGGCCAATCGAGTCCGATCAGGAGCGGGATGTGTACGCCGCCTCCCGCGCTCGACGCCGGCGTGGCAGTCGAGGAGATGGTCTCCGTAGCAACGATCGTGGCCGTCACCGAGGCCGTCGGCGTGATGCCGACGGTAGATGTGATCGGCCGAGCAGGGCTCATAGCAAGCCGCTGGAGCGCGTCTGCGAGTCCGGCGATCTGTTGTGGTGTGCTTACTGCCGCGCTCTGGCTGCCTGTCGATGCCTGTGAACCGGCGCTGGGTGCCGGGCCCGCCTGAATAGGTATGCTTCTGAAGTTGCCGTTGGACGGCAAGAGGACCACTCCTCCCACGCGATAGTCGCGCACCAGGGCGGCAACGTCGGAGTTTGCCGAAAGGTCATTGCCCTGGAACGTGATCAGAAACAACTGGCCGACTTTGTCTGCCACCGTCATCTGGGCAAGGAGTGCCTGGGCGTCTGGGGGCGCAACCGGCGTCACCATGGGTGAGGCTGTGGACTCTCCGGGAGCCGTCTGTTGCGGAAGCGAGGCCGTGATCTCCTCGCCCGCCGGACCGCGCTCAGGCAGGCGCGCTTCACCTGCCGATGCCGGCAGAGCGTATGGCGACCAAAGCGTCGCAAGTATGACAGACAGCAAAATGCCGTTGAGGATTCGTCTCATCATCTCACGTCATGTGACCCGACGCGTGCCATTCTACTCGCAACGGTGGTGTGCGTCAACCACGCCCGCTCTACGACGGTGCAAGGCCGGCAAGCTCTCCAACCTGCGCTCTGGCGAGATCGCGCGCTCTGCGCTATAATCCGCCACCATGGACCCGGAACGGTTCAGTAGTTACGTGGAAGAGGCCCTGGAGAACTTGCCGGACGTATTCAGGGAGCGCATGGACAACGTCGTGGTGATTGTGGAAGACTGGCCGAACCCACACACCATGCGGATGGCAGGAGTCAGGTCGCCGTACCAGCTTCTGGGCTTCTACCATGGCGTCCCGCAGACTGACCGCAGCAGCAGCTACGGCCTGGTAACGCCTGACAGGATTAGCATCTACCAATACCCCATCGAACGGCAGTGCCGCACGGGCGCGGAGGCGCGCGGGCTGGTGGAGCGTGTCCTGCGGCACGAGATCGCACACCATTTCGGCATCAGCGATGACCGGCTGAAGGAAATCGGCGCCTACTGAGGCCAAGAGAGAGGACAGTGTCCGTGCACGACGCCACACAATATCACCCCGTGACCCCTTCCATTGTCGCCGAGTTGAGCTCGATCGTCGGCGAGCAGCACGTCATCTATGGCGAGCCTGAGCGCATGCTCGACTATGCTCACGATGAGGCTCACGGTCAGCAGGTTCACATGCCTGACGTGGTGGTAAAGCCGGATAGTGCGGAGCAAATCTCGGCAATCATGCGCCTGGCCAACCGGGAGCTCATCCCCGTAACGCCGCGTGGCGCGGGCTCGGGGCTCTCGGGCGGGGCCGTCGCTGTGTTCGGCGGGATTCTCCTGTCGGTAGAGCGCATGAACCACATCCTCGAGGTTGACCTGGCGAATCTGGTGGCGGTGGTGGAGCCGGGAGTGATCACAAACGATATCAGTGAGGCGGTGCGCAAGCACAACCTCTTCTATGCCGGCTATCCGATGAGCGTTGAGACGTGCTTCATCGGTGGCAACGTCGCCGAGAACGCGGGCGGCGGGCGTGCCATCAAGTACGGGGTCACCGGGCGTTACGTCATCGGCCTCGAAGTGGTATTGCCAACCGGCGAGATCGTGGAGATGGGCGGCAAACGGCTCAAGGACGTCACAGGGTATGATCTGATCCATCTGATGGTCGGGTCGGAAGGAACGTTAGGCATCTTCACCCGCATCATCTTGCGGCTACTGCCCTTCCCCGCCAGCCGGACCGTGCTTCTGATCCCTTACCGTGACGTAACCGGCGCGATCGCTACGGTGCCCCGAATCATCACCGAGGCGCGCATCGTACCCGCGTCGATCGAGTTCATGGATGGATTCTCGCTCCGGGCGGCTTACGATCTGCTCCATGAGAAACTCCCCCACCCGGACATGGACGCTTTCTTGTTGCTTGAGCTGGACGGGTCCAGCACTGACCAGGTGGAGGCAGATGCCGGTGCGGTCGCCGATGTGTGCCTGGCCGCGGGCGGTCTGGACGTGTTCGTGGCCGACACCCCGGCGAAGCAGAAGAAGATGTGGCGCGTTCGGGAGAAAGTGTCGGAGGCGCTGGACCTGCTCGGCCCGTACCAGGCGTCGGAGGATGTCGTGGTGCCGCCTGCGGCGGTCGCCGACATGATGAAAGAGATCGAGCAGCTTGCCGAGCGGTATGGGGTTTCTATCCCGACTTTTGGCCATGCCGGCGATGGTAACCTGCACTCGCGGATCATTCTTCAGGCAGATGCCTCAGCGGAGAAGTGGCAAGCCGTCAAGCCGGAGATACTGACGGAGCTCTACACGGTGACGGCGCGCATGGGGGGGACTATCAGCGGTGAGCACGGCATCGGCTCGAAACGCGCGCCCTACATGCCGTTGGTAATGGCCCCCGCGCTCATCGCCTTGCACCGGCGCATCAAGCAAGCGTTCGATCCGCTGAACGTGCTGAACCCGGGCAAGATCGTGCCCCCGGCGGGCGCACTCTCGGGGCTGTTACCCGCCCTCGTCTGAGGCTCCGGAGGCATCTGGCACGGCGGTCCCTGGGCCATACTTGTACACCTCCCGCCAGGGGCGGTATTTGCTGACGAACTCCTCCGCGACGACCCTGCCATCGCCGTAGAGGATGCGTCGCGTTATGTAGACGTCCATGCCGTCTTTGGCCCAGTCGACCCGATTGATCACGCCTTCCGCCAGCGAGTCATCTTCTTCATAGATCGGCGGTCCCGGCTTGGTGAGGTTTTTTTCCACCGGCCCTTCCATTTCCACTGTGCGGTCCACTTTGGTGCCATAGAGGTAGAAGGTGAGGCGGCCCTCTGCGGTATCCACCTCCGGCTTCACCAGCAGATAGTGCTCTGTGTCATTGCGGAAACGGAAATCGACGGAGGGTGTGTAGATGGTTGCATCAAGCCCGCGCGGTGGCTCGTACCAACTCACCACGTAGCCGTGGGCATAGCGCTCCACGATGGGAAAGCCACCCCAGAAGGCCGCCCGAAAAACCGTGGTAGACACCTGGCAGACCCCGCCGCCGATGCCCACAGCCGTGCGCTCTGCGCCGATCACCAACCCCTCGACGAATCCGTTAGCGGTTGTGATGTCGCCCACGTATCTGTTGAAGGAGAACTCCTCGCCCGGGGGTATCACGACCCCCTGGAACTTCTGGGCCGCGTTGGCGATGTTGTGGACGCGGTCGGCGCTGGAGCCTTTGAAGTTGGTGGTGCCCTCACTCACCTTCTCCACGATCCCCATCTCGCCGATCTTGTCGCTGTCCACCTTGGGTTTGAGGATGGTCACCGGCACCTTAACCCCGCTTGGCGTACCCGCCTGCGGGGTAATCTCGCGCTGATCGCCCATCACTGCGGACTCGACCGCCGCCACGGCGGCGTCCACTTCAAGCTTCTGCCCCTGGGTGCTGGGTTTCAGGACAACGACCTCGTTGGATTCCGGATCAAAGTCGAGGGCAGCGTCATAAGCAGGCCGGTCCACCTGCTCCGCGATCTGTTGGAAGAAAGCGGTCACCTGGTCTCGATCTAGCGCTGCTGACAACGTAACGGTGCCATCGGCGCTTGGCGAGGTAGATAGTTGCAGCCAACTGCGCAGCGTGGGCCGGTCGACCCCGAAGCGTTGCACTCCGTCGAGCGTGTCGGCAACGAGCAGCAGCGGCTCGCTAAGCAGCGTCCTGGCCCGGGTGGCGGCGGCCTCCGTCGACCGGACCGAGGGGGGACGCTCTTCCACAATGAGATCGACGGTCCCGCCGGTGCCGGCACGCGCGAGCTTTGCCAGCACGGCGTGGGTAGCTTCCACGTTGACTTGGCGGCCCGGCTGACCCGGCGTGCTGCTCACATCCAAGCCAGTGATCGTTAGCGTCGCTTCCTGGGGCGGCAAGTCCATTTCCCGGGCGATGTCTCGCAGGGCGATCACGAGCGGGGTGTCGTCGTACTTCAGGACGGGCGCGATGTTGTACCCGATAGACAGCGCTCCCCATTGCGTGAACAGATCTGCCAGTAGCTCGGTCCAGGGCGGCGCTCCCGGAAAGTCACGCCGGCCCACGGCATAGGCCTCGGCGGCCGTCGCCATGGCATCCACGGAGACGCCCAGATCGGCGCGAGAAAGCAACCAGGTGCGATCGCCGTAACGCAACGTGACCGGTGGGCCAGGATAGGGCGTCAACTCCGTCTCGATAAGACGCTGCGTAGCCTCGAGGCTTAGCCCGCCGAGCGGGATGCCGGCGACCTGCACACCCTCATTGACGCGGTCAGCATAGCGGAGCTCGTACGAGGCGATCGCGCCGATGCCGGCAAGGGCCAGTAGCTCCAGCAAGATCAGGAAGAAAAGCCAGATGCCCCAGCGCTTGCGTCGCGGCCCCGGGCCGGGAACGACACTGCCCACAGAAGATCTGCTCATACCCTCTCTCAATCTCGCACCAACAGACGATCCAGAACTTCCAAGGATACCGTGCGGTGCGCCTGCACAGCGCGCCGCCAACGCAGCACT
>Ga0315289_10014067_pt1 | contig 11190 bp, 10 predicted proteins | sample YL17G11_40_MG_FD_203452 | JGI IMG/M metagenome (GOLD analysis project Ga0315289, IMG submission 203452) | Sediment microbial communities from Yellowstone Lake, YNP, Wyoming, USA - YL17G11_40 | ecosystem: Environmental > Aquatic > Freshwater > Lake > Sediment | place: USA: Wyoming | collected... | reverse complement strand
GCTGTCTACAGGCTGCCTCCAGGCAGCATCGTCCAGGACGCCGTGGACGCGGCTGGCGGCCCGGTGGCCGACGCCGACCTGGAACGCATCAATCTGGCGGTGGAACTGCGCGACCAGCAGCAGGTGTACGTGCCGCGCAAGGGGGAGGCGGAGCCGCAGCCGCCGGTCTCGGGGGGCGAATCAGGCGGCGAGGAACCAGCGGGGGCGCTGGGCAACATCAACACGGCTACGGCGGCGGAACTGGAAACATTGCCGCGCATCGGGCCGACGATGGCGCAGCGGATCGTCGAGTATCGGGAGGTTAACGGCCCGTTCGCGGCCATCGAAGACATCCAGAACGTGCCAGGCATCGGGCCGGCGACGTTCGAGGGACTGAAGGATTTGATCACAGTGGGGCCGTAGGACGGATACCTGGCCCGCCGTGAAGCGAAATCGAAAGCAGGACGGTCACTTACCGTCCTGCTTGCTGTTTTCAATATAAGTAGGCCTGTTTTCATATGCAGTGATTGGAGAGCCTTCCTCTCCTCCTTCATTTCCTGGAGAATGGTACGACAGGCCCTGCCCGCCGTACCAAGAACGTTCCGATCACCAGCACATCAATACAACCCCAGCGCAGATGGTCTACAGCATCTTTGGGGGTACAGACGATGGGTAGCCCATGTCGATTGAAGCTGGTATTTAACACTAAGGGAATTCCCGTGAGGCGGCGGAACGCTTCGATGGTGTCGTAATAAAGCGGATTAGTCTTACGCACAACTTCCTGTGGCCGTGCAGTGTTATCCACGTGTACCACTGCAGGGACGAGCTTGTCATAAGGTGGGCGCATCTCAAATGCGAAATTCATGTAGGGTGATGTATGATGGTTGACGAAACACTGCTCGCAATATTCCTGCAGCACGCTGGGCGCGAATGGCATAAACCAGTCCCGCTTCTTGAGACGATCATTAATCCGGTCACGCATATCGGGATCGCGCGGGTCAGCCAGCACGCTACGGCTGCCCAGTGCACGCGGTCCCCACTCCATACGCCCCTGGAACCAGCCCACCACTTGACCATCGGCGATCAGGCGTGCTGTCGCCATGGGAATATCTGCTGGCTCCAGTTGTTCGTAGGAGATATCATCGTACGACTGTAACTCTTGTAGAATCTCTGCGTCAGTGAAAGCAGGCCCAAGGTAAGCCGACTCTAAGGGTACAGGCGGCTCTGTGGCATTGTGGCTGCTGTAGGCCGCCAATGCATATCCTGCTGCCAGTCCCTCGTCGCCTGGTCCTGGTGGTACATAGATGGAATCCACAATGCCTTCTTCGATCAAGCTCTTGCTGGCCTTGACATTGAGAAAAACTCCGCCGCCACCGATCAGGTCTCGCATCCCTGTTGCCGTGACAGCATTGCGGACAAGTCGTGCTAGCTCCCGCTCTAGGATGGCCTGAGCGGCGGCAGCCAGGTTAGCATCTCCATACCTGTCGATGAGCAAGCGTAATTGTGCACTTTCTCGATAGTGGCCGTAGAGCCGATTACCGATCACCGCTGTGTCCAGTTCCCACTCTTTGCGCTTGAGCGTCTTGAGGCCGATCACTCGTGGAGCAAAAGGTTCGAGGTCTGTCAGTGCAACTTGGGGATCCCCGTAACAAGCCAATCCCATTGTCTTGCCATCACCGTCGCCCACCTGGAATCCCAGCGCATCTGTAACAGCAGAATAGAAAAGCCCTAACGACCCTCCCTCGGCAATGATCTCTGACAGACAGTTCAAGCATCCATCACGTCCAGCATAGACGCCACCACCCAGATAGTGTCCCCGGCCATCAAGCACAACTACAGTAGCATTCTTCGATCCAGAAGTATAATAGGCATACGCGGCGTGACCTACGTGATGCTCGACATAGAACCATTTGGGGGCAAAGCCCATTTCTTGTAACTGTCTGTCTTCTCCTGCTTTCACATCTACTTTTCGCCGAACGTAGCGATCCAGCGCCTTGTTCAATACATCTCGGTACAACCGTGGGGTCCAGGCGTACAAAGGCTGCCGTGTGAGCCGGGCGATTGTCTTGAGCATAGATAGGCCGTCCCGGGCGACCAAGTCCACGTGGTATGGTTTCAGGCCAGCCTCTGCTAGTACGTAGTCTATTGCATGGCGCGGGAATCCAAAGTGGTGCTTACACCGGCTAAATCGCTCTTCAGTGGCCGCTGCCACCAGTTCACCGTCAATAACCAATGCCGCAGATGCATCATGTTTAGACCGCAACCCAAGAATGATCATCAAGGAACCACCTCTGGTTTGATTTACCCAGGGAATCTTGTACAGAGAGCCCTTAGTTCTGCAATCCTACCAAGGGGCAAGCTACTAACTGTCGGATATATACCCGCCGTCATCTGAGGTCACAGATGATACCACGAGTAGCTTTTTCTGTCCAGGGGGATATACGGACTTGCGTGGCCTGTATGCGCCCGTTTGAAGGACACTGGTTCTACGGTCCCCAACATGGCGACCTATTCCAGGCTGAGTTGTTCGTTAGCCGGAGAACATGGCCTGCTTCGGAGATCGGCATAACATAAATGCTCCATCCGGCATCTCGACTGCTGGAGAAAGCGATCCAGTATCCGTCGGGAGACCAAGTGGGAGTGATGTCACCGACCAGATTATCGGTTATCTGGCGAGGATCGCCACCCTCACGGGGGATGATGTAGATCTCGTCAGGGTCAAAAAGTGTCGTGTTCTCTTTGGCTCCCATATAGGCAATCTGATTACCGTCGGGAGACCAAGATGGGCGTTCATCAGGTCGGTCGTTAAATGTCAACTGCGTCACAGTACCGGAGTCAAGCTGCAACAGGTATAACTCGCTGTCACCATCACGATCCGACACGAACACGATCTCGTTGCGCGTGGGCGACCATTTGGGCGCCCATCCAATGGTCTCAGCCAGGGGTTCGAGAGGGTGTTGATCAGCACCATCAAAGCTCATTATGAAAAGTCGCATTGTGCCGTCCCGGTTTGAAGCAAAGGCAATGGAGGCACCATCAGGGGACCATGTTGGTCCCCAATCCGTAGCCTGGTCCTGAGTTAATCGCCGCTGGTTGCTGCCATCCGCATTCATCACATAGACTTCGTAGTTATCATCTCTGCCAGATGAAAATGCAATCCTGTCTCCATCCCGAGACCAAATAGCTTCCACATCATCACCGGGAGCCTCTGTCAGTTGGCGTAAGTTGGATCCGTCAGCATCCATCACGTATACATCAAAGCCTCCATCCATGTCTGAGTGGTACAGGATCAGCCCACTCGGCGACTCGAGGATAGGGGACTCGAATAGCGGAGGTGTTGAGAGCGGTGACTCAGTAGGCATTGGAGAGACATCACTTGAGCCACATCCCGCGATCAAGATACCCAAGATCACTATGCACCCCAAGATCTTGGGCGTATTTCTGCTGATATATGGAGCCACCAATATCATCATTACCAAGAGCCCTTCCCGTTTGCTATTATGTTGGCAAAGCCCTCTCAACGCCAATCGGACCTTCATCGTTTAGACGAAGGTCCGATTGGACGTCGTTGTATTAGGGGGGAGTATTAGTGGAACACGTTGTATACTTGCTGGGCATCACCACCAAGAGGACTCACAAAGTTGGCAATGCCGATCAGGCCACCGTTACCAGATGTGATCTTACATTCTGCGCCACCGTTGAAGTTGGTGCCCAGAGCAGCACCGCGGCTATCGCCGAGGTAATATGTCAGAGCTGCATCCTTGGGTATGGAATGATTGATGGTAGTCACAGTCGCGCCAGCAGATGTCTTGAAAGCGCATTGCACGTTGACAGTGTCGGGGCCAACGTTGTACAACTGGTAACCAGACTGGTAACCATAATACGCACGTACAATCTGTGGCATGTAGACGGTCTGCGCTGCTTCACTTACAGGAGTCAAATTGTAAGACGCAGCATCACCCGGCGGGACATGATCGTGGTTAGCTATACCAATCACCGGCATGCTAGAGTGAACGACCGCAACACCGTTGAAGTTAGTAGGCATACTCGGTATATTGGGGAGATAGAACGCCTTCGCCGAACTGGCCCCCACAGAAGAGTTGTACACCACACTAGGACTGGTTGCTCCTGATGCATAGAAGCTGATCACGACACTTGCCGAGAGACTAGGGTCAGGGTTCTGCAGCGTGATGCCGCTGGAGTAACCATAGTAATTGGCTGTCACCTGGGCAGCCACCAGGTCTGTGGAACCGCCCTTTACGGCGTTGTAACTGCGCAAGAATGCACCATTGGGGTTAGTGTCATTCAGCACAGCAGCAAGTGGCGTTGCGTCACTCGTGCTGCGGATTATCACTGACCCATAGAACCCATTCGCGGTCGTAGTCTCCAGGTCTGTCTTGTAAGGTGTCTTCGTCATATCCAGGAAGACCGCACCACCAGGCTGCACGGTATTGAAAGTGTACGTCTTCACAGCGGTGCTCTGCCCGCTCTGATAAAACGCGACGGTGATATTGGTCGGGCCGGAACCAGCGTTCTGGACAGCGACCATGGAGTTGTAGTTATAGTAACCGCAGACAACCCACGGAATATAGAGCGGAGAGCCGATTTCGTCGCCTGTAAACCCATTATGAGTTGCTGCGACGTTGGGGCTAGCACCACTGGCCGTAACCTCGTTGACCAGAGCAAAAAGCTGCTGATCGGAAGAAACTACGACCGAGTACCGTCCGTCAGGCTGACCCAGCACGTTCGGCACGAAATAACTCTGGGATCCACCGGCAATGATCGTGCCACTATCGGTCTCTACCAGGGTACCCGAGTCATTGTAGTAAGCGATGCTGATACTAGCACTGTTAGTCGTCGAGCGATTCTGGAGTTGGAAGCCAGAACTCAAGGCAGGCGGTGGATTGCCACCAGCACTCACCCCAGCCGCAGTGGTGAGCATCAGTACCACTGCGACAAAGAGAGCCAAAGTTATCTTAGTCTTACGCATGGAATTCCTCCTCATTACATAGTAGTAGTGTGGCAACACAAGGTATAGCTACTGCACTATACTAGCAGAATTCCGCCAATAGTCAATAACCCCTAAGGGTTATTGACGGCCTTTCTGAGTAGCAGTATTGCTAACAGTGCGGCGAATAATTCACCAGCAACAAGCCATAGCCGTGAAGTCACAGAGATCAGTATCGCTGACTCAACAGATACGAATGGCCGCAAGAACAGAATCAGTAATCCTTCTTTAACCCCCAAACCGTGCGGGACCAGCACCATCACCAGGCCGGCTGTGGCAGCAAACGACCACAGGCCCACAAAGCTCCACCAGAAACGCACGTCCACGTCTGCAAACGAGCAGCTGAACAAGAAAAACGCTGTACCGACCAGAACGTGTGTCCCAAAGGCAGAAACAAGGTAAAGACAGAAATCCCGCCAGCGGAAAGACGAATGATGTGCAGGCTGCCATCGTTCCAGAAACCGGACCCAACGATTGAATACAGGTGGGAGCAACCCCACAAAGCAAAACAGAGCAATCGCCAATACAAGCCAGAGTAGGACTCTAGGGATCTCCCACGGATAGATAGGAACGGTCACAGCGGTCAATAGGAGACTGGCCACGACGGTGATTCCCACCTCCCACAAGGCACTGATTCCCACGCCTACTCCATTCAGCCCTGTATCCCTCCCGAGGTACGCTCGGCTGACGTACCCCCAGATTGAGCCGGGGATGTACCTGGCGAGGTTGGACACCGCGTAGAGACGGACACCATCTGCCCACCTGACTGGACAGCCTGACCGCACGGCCATGTGGCGCCAAATGGTGGCCCAGAGGAGCAGTGCGGCCAACTGGAGAATCATTGAGCCGACCATCGGGGCAATACGGAACTGCCAGGGGAAAGCGATGATCTGTGACCAGTGTGCGGCAATAGTCCGCACCAGGAAGAAAATGGCGGTACCGGCAAAGAACACCTGCAGGCCGTGCCAGAGAACTCGATACTGCCTCAGACGCGACATACAGCTATGAGCGTGGGCTTCTTGGCAATCTGCTGGCGCGAGATGGATATGTCATCCAGCGTCAGGTCGGATTTGATCAGTCTCTGCAAGGTGGGCAGGGAACGCGTCCGAAGCCTGAGGGGTAGGATCGGCTTAATGAAGGGAGCCAGCCAATGCACAAGTCGTCGCACTGGGTGTTGATCATATGCTGGTATCCACATTCCCCACATCTCGAGCTCAGAAAAGTACCGTATTAGAAGCGCCTCCAATTCCTCGGGGTAGAACTCGTGAATGTGGTGAGGCCACATCGTTCCCGGCGTTGGGGAACTGATGCATTTATTCGGCGTAGAAAGTACCAGCGTCCCATCGTCCTTGAGTACACGGCGGGTCTCTGCCACGTAACATTCGGGTTCGGAGAGATGTTCAATGACCTCGATAGATGTAACTAGGTCGAAGGTGCGGTCACAAAACCCTAAGCGGGCAGCGTCCATCCTCCCAAACGCTAGGTCGTGTTCCATGTAGTGGTTGCGAGCATATGTTACAGCCTCAAGTGAGATGTCAATTCCCACAGCGTAACATGCCCCGTTGCGAGCGAGGTAGGCCGTACCTTGCCCGGCGCCACATCCTGCGTCCAACACAATCTTGTGAGCTACATACTGGCTGGCGAAGTGGAACTTGGCCCGGTCTTCTACCAATAGATTCTTCAAACGCTGATCGCCGGGCACCAATCGTTCCCCGTCATACACGAGCGGATTGCTGTCCATTGTTACCGGCCCTCCAGCACGGCTTGGTAAACCTCTAACATCTTTCGCGCCGATTTTTCCCAAGAGAAAGCGGCCGCTCGCTCGAAGCCCCGTCTGACCATCTCTTGCCGGAGAGTACCATCGCGCAGTACGCACTCCATGGCGGTGCTGAGGCCGACAGCGTCCATAGGGTCATCGAGGATCCACGCCGCGTCACCTACGATCTCTGGCAATGCACCTGCGCGAGTGACGATCACCGGTACACCACAAGCCATCGCCTCTAGGCAGGGGATGCCAAACCCCTCATGCAATGACGGCAGAACGTAAAATGCTGAGGCGGTGAAGAGTCCAGGCAAATCTTCGTCTGGCACACTGCCCAGAAAATGCACGTGTCCATCCAGGCCCAGTTGATGCACCAGGGCAGTAGACACAGTGTCCTCACTCTGGGGATACTGGCGGCCCACCACTACTAGATCGGGTGCGTTGGGCATCCGAGAGTACAGTTTCGCCATACTACTCAAAAGTGTCGGCACGTTCTTCTTCTTTGCCAAGATGCCCACAAAGAGAACGTATTGCGTCGGCAGCCGGTAGCGCCGACGTAGAGCCTCCAATTGACAAGAATCTCGCACCGGCCTGAATCGCGCATGCGGTGCCCAGTGAATGACCTCCACCTTTCGTTGCGAAATTCTGTAAAATCGCTCGATATCCCTTGCCGTATCGTGTGAAACGGCCACCACGCGAGCCGCTTTGCGAACCGTAAGTGCCTCCACCCATTTCCAGTAGGCTACATCGAGAAGCGTGTGCTGATCATACAGCAGTAGTGTTGTGAGGTCATGCACAGTGACTACATAAGGGCACGAAAGCCCGAAGACTCCCAAATTCTTTGCGAAGTGAACGAGTGCTATCCCTTCTCGATGTGTCCACGTTGGCAATACACATTGCAGATATGCTCGCACAGCGAAGCGTCTTCCCGATATTACACGCTGATGCACGTTGGAATACTTGTCCCAGGACTGCTCACGTCCACTTACCAACACGGTGAAGGACGTCTCCTGATCCAGGCGTAGTATATGTTCCAGCAATGTGCAGATGGCCGTTCGCCCGCCACCAACCCGGTCAATTCCTATAGCATCAATGAGGATTTTCCTTTTCATCTGGCTTCACAAGTACCCAGTTGTAATTTGGGATCAGGAAATAGAACATCTTGAGAAGAAAAAACGGCATAGAGCGAAACAATCGCGACATGGACAGCGGGAGACCAAATCGGTCTGGTTCATGCAGTACCGACATCGTGCAATCATATATGGTGAACCGTTCCCACAGACGGCGGAGGTGCCAGTAAGTAAGTGGGCGGATATCAAACTGCGCACCCCTGCCACTGGCCCGCATATACAACCCGGCAAGTTTGGCGGGGAGCCAATGAAGAAACGGCAGCCTGTAATGTGGCTCAATAGGCCACATCTTGTTGGGGCCGCTGAAGAAGCACAAACCTCCAGGTTTCAGGACGCGCTCCACCTCTATAGGCAGTTGTCTAGCATTTGCCATATGCTCGTACACTTGTGCACAAATAACCACATCGAAAGCGGCACTGGTGAATGGCAAACGGATACCCTCTGCCTGCAGGAGACTCATGGGCGCCACAGGTCTCTTCTCATAGGCTTCACGGACTAACTGAAACACATTGTCCAGCGCGACAATGTTCCCAAAGTAGCCTGTCAAATGTCGGGCAATCTCACCGTTGCCACATCCTATGTCCAGACACTGCAACTCACGAGCTTCTCGCTCTCCCAAGAACTCTGAGAACAGGTTCTGGATTTTGAGGGCCTTCTGCCTCCGCGGCGCAAAACGTCTCCAAGTCACTGCAGTCTCTCTATACGTTTCCCTTCTTGCACCACATCCAATAGAAGCCGCGATGGCCTTCAGAGTGACGCGCGTCCCACCTGGCAGCCCAACTGACAAGGCGTTGTGCTATAGCCGGCCAGAGTACTGACAGAACCCTCAGAGGCAGGTACCAGAAGCGATACGCCGGTGCATTATATTCCATGATGAAACAGGGGCGTCCGTCACCCACCAACGCGCGCAGGCCGTCCTCCGTATACCCACGTCGCCAATGGTGTCCCCATTTCCTGCTAATCCATCCCGTGAGGAAAGGCGGGAATATCCGGATGTTCACGCTGGGGGTGGTCACAAAGATACTGCCTCCATGCTGTGTAACACGCAACATTTCGCGCATGAGCTTTACATCGTCGGGCACATGCTCAATGACATCTAAAGCAACGGCCTGATCGAAAGAGTCAGAACGAAAAGGGAGCCGACGCCCATCAGCCTGTACAAACAATATAGAACCCTGAGGCGAAGACGATGCGACATCAGCACCAACGCGCATTACGCTTTCCAGAGAACTCAGAAAAGCCCCATCGTGGCACCCAACATCCAGTACCCGGTTTGCTTCGAACCGAACCCGGTACGCACGGAGACTATTCAACCGATATCGGCTTCCCAACCGCATCATAGATCACGAAGGGGCTGTTGCCTCAAACAGCGAGGCGATGGACTGTGCTACATCCAGCCAGTTGAAACGCTCCTCCACCGAGGAGCGCGCTGCTTCGCCAAGTCGCGTCCGCAAGGCACTATCGTTGAGGACCCGTGCGATGGCTTGACTTAGCTGGCCAGCATCGTTCGGAGGACAGACAATACCGTTAACTCCGTCCTCGATGACCAGTGGCACTCCCCCGATCTTGGTGGCCACCACAGGCTTACCCAAAGCCAATGCCTCCAGCAACACCGTAGGCAAGCCATCCAGATTACCAGCGGTGTCGCGCATCGAGGGTAGTACAAATATGTCTCCCATGGCCAAGAAGGCAGGTGCCTTGTCCCAAGGTATTCGCCCTGGGAGGTGAAGGTGATCCAGCACACCCAGGTCGGCTGCCAGGTGGCAGAGTTGTTCTCGCTGAACCCCATCACCTCCAATGAGCACCTGGACACGAGGGTGGGATTGTAGCAGTGAGGGTAGCGCTTGCACCAGAATGTCAAATCCTTTCTTGGGTACAATCCGTCCCAAAGCGACAAGCACTACATCATCGCTGGTCAGGCCAAAGTTCGAGCGGCCGAGGGGTATAATGGTCGGGTGAAACCGATGTGGATCTGCACCCCAGGCGACGATGTGGACCTTGTCCGGCGATGCTCCCAAGCCAATAGCACCGCGCCGGAGATGCTCACTGCAAGCAGTGATCACAGCGGCCCGCCGAAGGGCCCAACGTGCTGCCCAACCCAGAATCCGGTTACGCTGCGCGACGAAAATATCAGAGCCGTGCAGGCTGATTGCCAAGGGAACATGCAACAGGTCGGCTAACCAGGCCCCCACCAGTCCATTAGGAAGCACCCAGTGGGCATGGACGATTTGGGTTCGTTGCCGGCAAGCGACCCATAATCCAGACACAAACTGCGCCGATAGGAAAAATGGGAGGAGAGAAAACACCGCAGGCTTGAAGTGCACATCCCCATCAAGCGACTTAGCATGGCCCATGATATGCCAGCGCCCCAGCAGTGTGTAACGGAAACGGTGCACTGTTACGCGCTGGCCAGGGCGATCACTGACGGCCGGATCGTAAGGCGCGACCACCTCAACATCGTGTCCCAGATCGGCTAGGTGCTCGGAAATGGATTGGACAAACGGCGCCGTCCCATCACCAGGGAACCTGGGATATGAACTTGTGAGCACTGTAATACGCATTTCACCTGCTCCAGCATCCACCGCTAGATTTCCGAGTCTTGACCGCCTTCCAACTCCATCCTACGCACCCGATACAGTGTCTCTTCCATCATCTTGCGGTTCAGCCGCACCAGGTCGGCGATCAGGCCAATCAGGCAAACCTGGAAGCCGACGATGATCAGGATGGCCGCCAGGATCAGTGACTGGATGTGGCCAGCCCCTCGTGCCTGCAGGAAAAAGTACAGGAAGCGCAAGCCCAACGCCACACCACCAGCGATCAATGCTCCCCCCATCGTCATAAAGACCCGCAACGGGCGATACATCGTGTAGAAGCGCAGGATGGTGACGATGGAGAGCGCGATGAAGGAAGGAATGCTACGCACCAAGCGTGACCGGCGGGTCTGAGGGTTGGTGCGCACCGGGACGTAGGCGACCGCCATGCGACGCGCTCCGGCCTGGATGAGCGTCTCCAGCGTGTAGGTATGATCACTGAGGACGGTCAGCCGCAAGGCTGCCTCACGGGTGAAGGCCCGGAAACCACTGGTGGCGTCAGGGATGGGGATGCCGGCCGCACGCTCGACGACCCAACTGCCCCAGTGCTGTAGTAACCGCTTGAGTGGCGAAAAATGTTCTGACACCGCCACCCCCCGATCGCCAACGACGATGTCGGCCCGCCCTTCCAGGATTGGCCGGATCAGCCGGCCGATCTCCTCCCCCTGGTACTGGTTGTCGGCGTCGGTGTTGACGACGACGTCGGCGCCAGCCTGCAAA
>Ga0315289_10014066_pt1 | contig 11190 bp, 11 predicted proteins | sample YL17G11_40_MG_FD_203452 | JGI IMG/M metagenome (GOLD analysis project Ga0315289, IMG submission 203452) | Sediment microbial communities from Yellowstone Lake, YNP, Wyoming, USA - YL17G11_40 | ecosystem: Environmental > Aquatic > Freshwater > Lake > Sediment | place: USA: Wyoming | collected... | reverse complement strand
GCTGGAGCAAATTCATCACAAGGTATTGGTGGTGGTGTTGGAACTCCTGGTACTGTATTTTATTATTATTATGATAGAATAGGAAATTATGGAAATCCATTATATAGTGGAAATACTGCAAACCCAAATTGGAGTGGATGGACACAAGCAGAAATAGATGCGGGCTATCAAGGAAATGGTCTGGTATCAGGACCTGCAGATGCACAATTAAATTTCTTATCTTATAATCAATTAAATTCAGTTTCTCAAAGATGGATTAAACGTTATGCGCTTGCTCTTGCTAAAGAGATTTTAGGACTTGGTATCAGAGGAAAATTCAATGGACAACTTCCAATTCCAGGTGCTGAATTAACATTAAATAAAGACGATTTAATTAATACTGGAAGAGACGACCAAGATAAATTAATGACAGAACTTAAAGAGCAATTGGCTGAATTGGGTTATGAAAAAATAATGGAAAAAAGAGCAATGATTCAAGAGGCAATAAATAAAACTCTAGGATATGGGCCAACTGGAATGTATGTATTCTAAATTTATAATAAATGGACATTAATGAAATAGGAAAAAACCCAGAGAACATGGACTCTGCCGAGGCTAAGCCGAAGGGGATTAAACTATTTTTTGGAGAAAAAGAAAGAGCGTTTTTTACCAATTCTGGTAGAGAAGTTACAGAAGGTATTGTTCAAGAGAGTTTCTTACTTTACAGAATAGATTTAGAAAAAACACAACCAAATTTTTACGGACAATCAAAAAGAAAAGTCTGGCTTCCAGAAATAGAAATTTTCGGAAGAATAAATGTCGAGGTAAAAGAACCAGAATACACAGTGAAAGGTGCCGTGGAAAAAAAGGGGATGGGAAATCTAACTGCACACATTTATTTAGACCTTTTAGAAGAACTTGGACTTATTACAAAACAACAAAATACAAATGTTATTGTGTCTGGAATAAAGATGGGTCACTTCATCGGATACAAAGGCCAATTCTATAAAATTATAGACGATGGATATTCTCAAATTTCAAACGAATTCTCTTGGGCAGGAGATAGAAGATTCTTTGTTACAATCAAAGCTGTTGAGGTCGATGAAGAAGTATTTCAAGGTCGTTAAATTAACAGATTTAATTTTCAATTCAAAATAACTTATTACTCCCTTTTACTGAACATGGCGGAATTCTCTCTTTAAGTACGAAGATATCTTCGTATTTAGAGTAATCTATTTTATTACCAGCTTTTAGTAAAAAACGTTCAAAAACTCAACGCCCCCCTTACCCCCCAAGCTTTAAAAAACTTGTTCTAATTAGATAGAAAACTGTCGTAAAACAGCCTGGAATAAGGAAGATTTTAAGTTTTTAAACTAAAAGTTGGAATTACCATCCCCCAGTGTAAAAACCCTCACAAAATGAAACCAACGCCCCGAAGAAAACACGTTGTGAGTAAAAAAATCATTCCAAATATATACATAAAATTGATTCATTCCAAATTTTTTAAAACTATTTATAAAAAAAAGAATGTCTATCCTTGATAACATTGGTAAAAACCTAGATAAAGATTTTGAAAATCATGCCTTTTTGCCACAAAAATTGGACCTTGAAGACATTGATAAGGGCCTTTATGATTTTTTAAAAAAACTTAATATTACAACTTCTGACGAAACAGGAAACTCAAGAGCTGTTCCAGTTATTTTTAATTCACAAGAATTATGGGCCGAAAGACGTATGAATTGGAAAGGTATGAGAAGTGAGTATGGAGAAGAGTTAACTAGACCATTCATGGTTCTTACTAGAACAGCTGTAAAAAAAGGCACTTCACCATTAAGAAAAACAATTCCAGTTAAAAAAAAATTTAAATGGCTTAAAGTACCAACTTTTGATGGTACATTGAAGGGTTATGTGTTATATAAAATCCCTCAACCTACATGGGTTGATGTTTCTTATGAATTAGTTTTTATTACAACTTATGTTGAAGATGTTAATAACTATTATCAAAGTATGATAAGAGATGCTTATTCAGACGGTCAAGGTTATATAAATATTAACGGATATCCAATTGCTTCAGTTATGGAAGACCCTTCTGAGACTAGAGAAGAAGAGATGGCAAGCGAGAAGGTTTATGAGGTAACTTTTCCTATTACAGTACACGGAAAACTGGTGGACCCTACTCAATTTGAAAAGGTTAATGTCATTACAAAAATACAAATTAAAATTTCTGAGAAAAAATCTGGTGAATGAAGTAGATTTTGATAATTTTTAAATATTTATAATAAAAACTTTTAGACCTCATGATTGTAAAGAACAAAAAGAACGGAACCAACATACTAGCTTATAAGGATAGTGGTATCGTTACTCGTGTTACAATAGGGTCTGGACAGCAAGTAAACATACCACATCTCTTTGATTTTAGTCAAATAATAAATAAAGGAGATTTTGAGGTTAGTAGAGGTTGGTTTGAGATTGTAAGTGAAGATATTATAGAAGTAAAAAAAGAAACAAATTTAGATAAAGCAAAAAACGAGGTTATAAAATATACTTCAGAAAAGAAAAAAGATTAATTAACAAAAATAAAAAAAAATAAATATGGCAACAATTTTCGTATCACCAGGAGTTTATACTAAAGAGCAAGACTTTTCAGTATTCGCATCTAGGATAGGTATCACAAGACTTGGATTAGTCGGAAAAACTGAAAAAGGTCCAGCATTTGAACCTATCAAAACAAGTACTTCTGAATTATTCAATTTAATATTTGGTGGTACTTCTCCAGATTTACCTTTAGCTTATGTGGCTAATGCGTTTTTAGGACAATCTAACGAGTTGACCGTAACAAGAATTTTAGGAAGCACTGGTTTCGAAAACTCTAATGCTTGGTTAATTGTTGCAGATGATTCTATTGAGTATGGTGGAACTACTGGTGCTACTGGTATGACACTTACTGTAGCTAATTCAGCTATTGTAACTGCATGGACATTTACAACTATAGAGGATTCAGCTATGTTAATGACTATTTCTGCAGAAACAATTGGTAATAATGCAACTGTTAGATTTAATTCATTAAGCGGGCAAGTTTCTACAACAACATGGTATAATACATTATTTGCAGCAGCTCCAACATTCTTTACTTCTAATCAAATTACAGTTGCTTCAGCAAGTACAACAAATTATATTACTTCTGCAGGAACTCAAGCATTTACTCTTACAGCAAGTGAGATTGAAGCAAGAGGTTCTTATTCAGGAGCTACATTAGCAGTATTAAGAAGTAAGAGAAATCAAGTAGACCCTAATAAGCCTTTTTATTTTACTGATGAAAACCAAATCAATATTGGTAATGTAACTACAACTTTAGGTCAATTCATTTTGAGTGCATCAACAGGTCCTTTGACTGCTTATACAAATAGTGGTTTCACTGTATCTTTAGATGAGACACAAGATAGTTATATCACAAAAATTTTAGGAAAAAGTCCAAAAATTATTACTGGCTTACCTCAGTTTTATGTTGAAAGAATTTACCCTCACTTCGTGAGAGAAGCTTCAGCTGATTCAACAATCACTGGATTAAAAACAAAATTAGTTTATGTTACTGGTACTTCTTATACAGATTTCCAAGATGGTTACACAAATGCTGTTACTCCTTGGGTTGTAAGTAGAGTTGTAGGTAATCAAGTAAATGATTTATTCAGAGTTCAAACAATTGCTGATGGTGATTCTGCTAACAGAGAAATAAAAATTTCTATTGCAAATCTTGATTTAGTAAATTATACTTTTGATATCATCGTAAGAGATTTTAAAGATACAGATGCAACTGCAACAGTATCTACTCTTGAGAGATGGGCAAATCTTTCTTTCGACCCAACAAGTTCAACTTATATTGGAAAAGTAATCGGTACAACTGATGAATCTTATCCAAGAAAATCAATGTTTATTACAATTGACCTTGCTGAGAATATTCCAGTAAAATCATTACCTGCTGGTTTCAGAGGTTATGAATTAAGAAGCCCAGCGCCTTTAAGCGGTGCGTCTGCTCCTGCAATTTATTACAAAACAACTTATTTGTCTGGAGATTCTAAATTCAAAACATATTTAGGTCTTTCTGAATTAGCTTACACAGCTTTAACTCAATCACAAGTTTCATCTTTCAATGCAGTTAAAACTTTAGAAGCAGATTTATTCCAGTATGATGGTGGTATTTCAAGTGGTAAAACAACTACAAAAGGTTTCCATATGGAAAACATTGCTGACCCAACTCAATTTGTGAGTGGTGATAAAAACAGTTTAACTGCTTATACAAATGCTGCTCAAACATTGTTAGATAGAACTCTTCTTAAATTTACACTTGTACCTTATGGTGGATTTGATGGATGGGATAAATATCAACAATATGATAATGTTTCTGATGAGTTTACTGATGCATATTTAAATAATATTAATCAATTCAAAGCTGGTATAGACACAATGGCTAAGCCAGAAGAAGTAGATGTAAATTTATTTGCAACTCCTGGTATTGATTTCTATAGTAATGAAACATTAGTAAAATATGCTCTTGAGATGATTGAAAATAGAGCAGATTCTCTTTACTTAATGGATTCTCCAAGATTAACTAATGGAACTGAAAAAGGAGACCCAGCTGACTTAGTATCTAGATTACAAACTACTGGTATTGATAGTAACTATGCAGCTACATACTGGCCATGGATTCAAATTTCAGATAACACAAGTAATATTTATACTTATCAATCACCTACTTTAATGGTAGTAAGAGCAATTGCTTTCACTGATAATATATCTGCTCCTTGGTTCGCTCCAGCTGGTCTTAATAGAGGTCTTGCGGGCGCAGGAATTGTTAGAGCTGATATCAAACTTGATACAAATGATAGAGATACATTATATCAAGGAAGAATCAATCCAATTGCAACATTCGTTCAACAAGGTATTTCTATCTGGGGTCAAAAGACTTTACAGAACAGACAATCTGCTCTTGACAGAATTAATGTTAGAAGATTATTACTTCAAGTAAGAAGATTAATTGCAGCTGCATCATTGACTTTAGTGTTCGAACAAAACGACCAAACATTAAGAGACCAATTTCTTGCAAAAGTAGAACCAATCTTATTACAAATCCAAAACCAAAGAGGTTTAACAGCTTTTAAAGTTATCATGGATGATAGTAATAATACTGATGATACAATCGACAGAAACATCTTAGTTGGTAAGATTCAATTGAAGCCAACAAGAACTGCTGAATTCATTGACTTGACGTTCCAAGTATTACCTACTGGGGCCAGATTTGAGGATTTTTAAAATTCTTATAATCAAGTAGTTACAACTTAATAAAACAAAGGGATACAATAAAATGTATCCCTTTTTTATTTAATAAAATTTTAATATATTTATTAAAAATTGATACCTATTAACTTAATTTGAAATATATGAAAACTAATTGCTTACACTGTGGAAATGAAAATCCAAAACATGGAATGAAAACTTGTTCCAGAAAATGTACTGATGAATTAAAAAAAATAAACAGTAGAGAAAAAAGAGTTTGTTTATTTTGTAAAAATGAATTTGAAGTTCGAAAAAAAGAAACAAAGCAAATTTGCTCTGATGAGTGTAAAAAAAGTTGGGCAGCTCTTCCAGAAAATATTGTTTCCATGTGTCAAATGCTTCTAAGGATGCTGTAAAAGAAAAGTTTGGTGTAGATAATGTTTTTCAATTAGATTTAATTAAAGAAAAAAGTAAAGAAACAAAATTTGAAAAATACGGAGATGAAAATTATTGCAATAGAGAACAGCAAAATAAAACATTATATAAAAAATATGGAGTTAATTATTTTAATGAATTAAATGGAAAATTAGTTAAAAAATTTGAACAAAAATATGGAGTGTCTCACCCTTTGAGACTACAAGAGTTTAAAGATAAACTAAAAGAAACTACTATTGAAAAATATGGAGTAGAAAATGTATCCAAAAACGAAGAAGTAAAAAATAAAAAAAATGAAACAATTAAAGAAAGATTCGGAGTTGATAATATATCCCAAAACAAAGAAATTAAACAAAAGAAGAAAGATACATCAATGAAAAACTTTGGCGTTTCACATCATCTTAAAGACCATGATATGTTTGAAAAACACTTTAAGGCTCAATTTAAAATAAAGGAGTATAAAAACACTGGAATTAACTATCAAGGCTCATACGAAAAATACTTTTTAGAGCTTATTGAGGAAAAAGGATTATTAGACGAAGTTAAATCTGGTCAGAGCTTCGAATATGAATGGAAAGGAAAAAAACATACTTATCATACGGATTTTGTGTTTAGAGGCAGACATATTGAAATTAAGTCTGGTTGGACTTATAACAAAAATGGAGATGACCAGGAGCTTCAAAATTTAAATGAGTCCAAATGGAAGTCAGTTAGAGATATGGGTTCTAATTTGGTTGTGCTAATAGATAAGTCTGAAATAAGGGGTTTTCTAAAGTATTTATAAATAAAAAATGAGCACAACGCCATTAGCAACCTACAACACAAAGCGTACTTATTTAGTTACTGCAAATACAGCAAATAACACATATTTAGTGCGTGGAAACGAACCATTAAATGATGATGGTACATTTGCTTATGATGCAATTAATAAGAAGCTTAAATCACTAATAAAAGGTTTTGATTTAACTAAAAATAAATTAATTACAATATCAATTATTGATAACAATCCAGAAAGTGAAAGGCCTGATTTAGAAAGTGAATTTAAAGCTTATGGAATAAGCCAATCTGATTTTGATGGTTTATTTCCTTTTCCTGGTGCTTGGCCACCAGTATATAGAGGAATTGATGTTAAAAAACAATATGGTGTTGAAGTTTGTGGATACCCAGGGTCAATAATTTGGTACCCAGTTCAAGGTTGTTCTGATATGAATACTTGTGAGATTGTTGAACCAGCTCAGTTTAATTTTTCTGGGCTTGTAGACTATATGAACTCGATTATGACGACTCAGAGAGATATTGTAATCTATTACCACTGTGAGCATGGTCATGATAGAACAAGCGCTCTTACGGCTGCTTATATGCTTAAATACATGAATAGAACTCTTGAAGAGGTTTTGGAAAATAGACCACCATTAGGAGCGAAGGCATTTACTCATCCTTGGGAAGCTTATTATGAACAACTTGTAAAATATTATTACAGTACATTGAAAAAATAGCAAGTATTTATTGGCAAAATCAGCATTCGTCTTGCTTTTTTTTATACTTATAGTTTTTAAAATCTATTTATAGATAAATAATTTTTTGTAAATGTCTGGCCAATATTTTAATCCTTTAAAGAGAATATTTCTTAATTTATCAGGTGGCACTGTCACTGGGGATACTATATTTACACAAGGGGTAACTGGACTTACTGTTTCTGCACAAAATACTTTCTATTCAGCTGGTACAAATTTAGAGACAATTATTTCATTAATTGCCGCAGGGGCCGCAACTGGAGCAACACAAAATCTTGCTTATTTACCTTTATCTGGTGGAACTGGAGGGCAATATTACTTTACTGGAAATACAACAGGAGAAACAATATTAATTCAAAATAATTTTGAGCCTATTGTTGACAATGTTTCAGATATTGGCTCAACAATAAAAAGGTTTAGGAATCTTAATACTGTTAATGGAGTTGCTGTTAACTTTACTGCTGAAACAAAAGTTATTACACCAATTATATCGGCCACCACAATTCAATTGGGCGATGCAACAATTACTGAAAATAATATTATTCTTTCTGGTTATACTTTAGAAGGGGGGACTTGGTAAATGAACTTAATATTCCCAGACCCAAGAGATAATCCTGATTACCAATTTTATCAGGTTATGAGCGGTTATAATTATAACTTTAGCTCAATTACTTCCACTATTGATTCGATTACAGGAATGTCCCCATCGACATACTTTAGTTCAGCTACAGCTAATACTTTTTATGTTAATTCTGAATTAAACCCATTAATTGATAATACAACAGACATTGGTTCAACAATAAAGAGATTTAGAAATCTAAACATAGTAAATGGAGTGGCTGTTGGATTCACTTCAAATACAATAAGCGCACAAACCTTATATGTTAATGATATATTTTTATCAGGTGTTCCAATAAATGATAAATTTTTATCCCCAAATGATATTTTAAGTGGTGGAACTTGGTAATATAAAAAATAAAAACTATTTATAAAAAAAACAAAAGATGGCACAACAAAGACCCGTAACAATAACGTTAAGAGACAGACAAACCACAGGTGGTTCAATACCTTCAGATGCAGTATTTGGAGAACCGTTTATAAACCTATATGATGGTGTTTTAAGATTTTCTGGAGTAACTGGAGGTTCATATGAACCATCTACACAATCTGGTATTTTTGAAGCAGGTTCCGTTTTATATAACCAAAGAATTACAAACCGTTTAAACATTAATAATAATTTTATTATCAGTGGTGATACGGGTAAAATTTCCACATACCAAGGAACTTCTGCTTTAGCTGGAAAGTTTTTATCAGGTACATCAACTGGTTTTGTTATTGCAGATATTGCTGAAATAGCAACATCAACTGACTCTTATACAACTGGTGCTACATGGGTTCCAAATACATTAACTTTAAAGTTAAATCTTGGTAAACCAGATGTAACTGTATCAATTGGCACGTTTAATACTTTAGTTGCTACTGGAAATACAAGTTTAGCAAATTTAACTGCTACTGGAAATACTTCTTTACAAAGTGTTTCTGCAACTACAATTATATCAGGTTCAACAAATTTATATTCTATATTTGCTCCATTCGGAACTGTATCTGGAGTTGAAACTGTTGTAGCAGGTTCAAATATTACAACTGGTGGAACAATTTTAAATCCAACTGTATCTGTTGTAGCATCACCTTCATTTAATGGAATAACTTTCTCTGGAACTGCAATTGGCGGAACTGTACAAGCAGGTGCTGGTACGTTCACATCATTATCAGCTGGAACATTATCAGGTGGAACAATCTTATCTGGTTCAACAAATTTATACTCTATATTTGCAACGCCAGCATTAGTTGTAAATAATGTAAATGCAGGAAGTAATATCACAACTGGTGGTACTGCAACAAGTCCAACAATAAACTTAACTGCATCTCCTTCTGTAAATAATATTACTTATTCAGGAACATCAACTGGAGGAAGCTCAATTGCAACAAATGTATCAGCTACAACTTTTTATTCAGCTGCTACAAATTTAGAAACTGTAATTTATAATATTGTTTCTTCTGCTGGACCTCATACATTTGTTCAACCAGGCTCTAATATCACAACTGGTGGAACGGCTGCAAATCCAATTATATCTGTTGTAGCATCTCCTTCATTTAATTCAATTACTGCATCAGGAGCTTCAAGTTTCACAACTTTAAGCGCAACAACATTTATATCTGGTTCAACAAACTTATATTCTATATTTGCTAGACCAGAATTGGTTGTAAACAACGTAAATGCTGGAAGTAATATTACAACTGGCGGTACTGCAATAAGTCCTACTATTAATCTTGCTGCTTCTCCATCTGTAAATAATTTAACTGTATCTGGAACTGGAACTATAGACACTGTAAATGCTAAAATTATAACTGCAACTGCAATTACTGATAGTAATTTAGTTTCTGGACAAGCTGTTTATGCAAGTACTGGAGGATTATTAAAAACAAGTTCTGGTTTTACTTATGATGATGCTGTAAGCAGATTGTTTGCACAAAATATTCAAGTAGGTTCTGCAGCGTTAAGCGGAAGTGTTACAATCTGGGGCGATGTAACTGTAATTGGCCAATCAATTAGTGCATTCACTTCTCAATTATACATTGAAGATAACAACATTCAGTTAAACTATAATCCTACTGCAAGTACGACTTCAACATCTCTTGGTGCTGGTTTCACAATTCAAGATGGTTCTGGTTTAGTTGGAACAGATGTCTTCTTAGACATTAGAGGAACAGCTACTGGTGTTGCAAATAGAGCATTCTCTACAAATCTTGAAAATATAAGAGTAGGAGAAACTGGAACTGTATCATCACCTAATGGATATTTCTTAATTAAAGAATACGATTTGCTAGATGGGGGTTCATATTGACGGTGGAACTTATTAATAAAAATAAAAGCTTAGAGAAATCTAAGCTTTTTTTATTTTAGAAAGGATTTACGTCTTTCCCAATTTCTATTGATATGTTTCCTATTTGTGGAATTGACATCCTGGCACCACTGGAGAATAATAGTTGAAATTCTCCATAAAAAATTCCATCTTCATTTGTATCTTCTTCATCCCAGTTGTATGCGATTGTTCCGCCACTATAAGAGACAATTTGGGCTGTTTTAGCCATTATCTTCATATCACCGCAATCATTGGTCATAGTGAATGTGCATGCTGTTATACCACTTAAATTAAATGGCATTCTATTGCCAAGACAACCTCTATCAATAACAACAACTTCAAGAGATGGAAGTGTATCATTTCTCTTTATAAAAAATTTATTTTTTAAAGTTTTTGTATAGTTTTGACTTGGCATTTTATTTATATATAAATATTTTAATATTTTCCTAAAATTTCTATTTCTAAAGGCCCGTGTAAATACTCAATCTCAAGTTGATTTGTAATATTATTTACATTCATTCTAAATCTTGTACTTATTTTTTTTGTTGGAGCAGTATTAATATAATTTATAAACCAAACAAGGTCATAAGTAACATCAGATGAGTATAGTGTTGGTTCTAAATCTGCAAAATAAACTCCCATGCTTTCTTGTGAAATAGGAAGTGATGATTCTATCATGCTAGTAGATTCAGTAGCTCCTGTGCTAGCTACGTAGGTATTTGCACTAAGAGCGTATGGGTCCAATAAGACATAATTTTGGTCAATGGTTGCACCAGTTTTGATGATACCAACAACATAGAATTTTTTATATAGTCTTATTTGTCCCATATTGATTAATATAAAAAATCCTTGAGATATTTGTACGATAATACAATACCTCAAGGATGTAATTTATGTAATAATAAAAATTACGCAGCTAAGATACATCTGTCTGGCTGAAGAGTAATTGTAACCTCAGCAAGGTCATCTGCACTATAGTCAAAATCACCAAAAGAGGCATCTTGAATCATACAACCAATAAGAGTCCATTTCTCAACTTCTACACCAGTTGGGTCAAGAGCTTTAAG
>Ga0315289_10014065_pt1 | contig 11190 bp, 12 predicted proteins | sample YL17G11_40_MG_FD_203452 | JGI IMG/M metagenome (GOLD analysis project Ga0315289, IMG submission 203452) | Sediment microbial communities from Yellowstone Lake, YNP, Wyoming, USA - YL17G11_40 | ecosystem: Environmental > Aquatic > Freshwater > Lake > Sediment | place: USA: Wyoming | collected... | reverse complement strand
AGTAGCATTTAAATTCATCGAATTATGTAAAATTTAGGTGAGAATTTTTATATAGTGTGAGGCAGCTACGGTAAAACAGTATGAAAGCTGATAAAAAAGTTGTAACCTTTGGCGAAGTAATGATGCGCCTCACTCCTCCTGATTATCTACGATTTACACAAGCGAGGTCTTTTAATGTCATCTATGCAGGAGCAGAGGTTAATGTTGCTATAGCACTCGCGAATCTCGGCGTTCCAGTAGATTTTGTAACCAGTCTACCAAGGAACGAATTAGGGGATGCCTGTATAAATTACATACGCCAGTTTGGGGTAGGTACAAATCAAATAATTCGTAGTGAAGATCGTCTTGGGGTTTATTTCATAGAAACTGGAGCGGTTCAGCGGGGCAACAAAGTGATTTACGACCGAGCGAACTCAGCATTTGCTAATATTCGACCAAAGATGATAGATTGGAATGATGTTTTCTCTGATGCACAATGGTTTCATTGGTCTGGAATAACTCCAGCAGTAAGCAAGGGGGCTGCTGAAACGTGTGTAGAGGCGGTAAAAAAGGCAAAGGAGATGGGACTGACTGTTTCTTCTGATTTGAATTATCGTAGTAAACTCTGGAAATGGGGAAAAACTCCAGAAGACATCATGTCAAATCTGATGAAATATGTCGATATCGTTATCGGAAATGAAGAAGACGCGGAGAAAGTATTTGGGATTAAAGCACCCGATGCAGATGTCACGAAAGGACAGATAAATGCTGAGAAGTATCGTTACGTCACAAAAAAACTGATGGAGCGTTTTCCAAACCTTAAACTGATTGCAATTACTCTGAGACAAAGCATTAGCGCCAGTCACAACAAATGGTCGGGTGTTCTCTATGATGGAAAAACCCTCTACAAATCCTCCAATTATGATATCACCCATATAGTAGATAGAGTCGGAGCTGGTGATGCGTTTTCTGCAGGTTTAATTTACAAGTTTCTAGATGAAAGTGATCGTCAAAAGACTTTAGATTTTGCAGTAGCATTGTCATGTTTAAAACATACAATATATGGAGATACATGTGTGATTAAATTAGAAGAAGTAGAAAAGTTGATGAAAGGAGTAACATCAGGAAGAATTTCTAGGTGAATATGTATGCCGAATTATGTAAAACATGAAGTCGTAGCGGAGATATTAAAAATTGGATTAGTTCCGGTTTTTTATAACAGAGATACGAGCATTACTAAAAAAATTATTCAAGCCTGCGTTAATGGTGGAGCAACTGTCATTGAATTTACCAACCGTGGTGATTTCGCATATGAGGTATTCAGTGACATATCAAAATGGAGTCAAAAAGAACTCCCCAAAGTCATTTTAGGTGTTGGTACTGTTCTTGACCCAGCAACTGCGGCTCTTTATATTAACTGCGGAGCAAATTTTATAGTTGGTCCTATTTTTAACCCAGACGTAGCAAAAATTTGTAACCGCCGAAAGGTAGTCTATATTCCTGGTTGTATGACTCCATCTGAAATTTCCGCAGCAGAGGCGATAGGGGTAGATATCGTGAAGGTGTTCCCTGGAAATATTGTGGGCTCAGGATTCATAAAAGCAATACGTGGTCCTTGTCCTTGGTTAAAATTAATGCCGTCTGGAGGTGTTGAGGTTACGCGCGAGAACATTTCAGATTGGATTACGGCGGGTGCGACTGCATTAAATATCGGTTCAAATTTAATTAAAAAAGATTTAGTTAAAACAGGCGATTTCAACGGAATTCAAAAACTAGTTGAGCAATGTATCGGCTGGATAAAGGAAGCAAGAAAAGAAGCGACTGCTTCTCCCTAAAAAGAACCCCTGACAAACCATGATATCTTTTAGAGAGTATGAAAACTTAGCTGTGTCGAGGCTGAAATATTGGGAAAAACAAAGAGAATACAACTTCATATTAAGAAGAATTGGTTTGTCGACGAATATGGAAGACGAGTCCTCCTTCGTGGTGTAAATTTTACAGCATCTTCGAAATTGCCTGTAAATCCCAATGGAGCAACACACATACGAACTGATTTTAGGAATCACCGAGAAGTATCTTTTGTCGGCCATCCTATTTCCTTAAAAGAAACTGAGGAGCATTATACTCGACTAAGACACTGGGGGTTTAATTGTTTACGATTTTTAATTACTTGGGAGGCAATTGAACATACAGGCCCTAAACAATATGACACTGAATTTCTTGAGTACATTGAGGAAATCTTGAAAATCGCTGGCGAAAAGGAATTCTATGTATTTATTGACCCGCATCAAGACTGTTGGAGTCGCATGAGTGGAGGCGATGGAGCACCCGGATGGACATTCGAAAAAGTCGGTATCGATTTCACAAAGTTTCATGACGCCGGTGCTGCTTGGCTGATGCAATATCGTTATGATCTAAGAGATCCTAGAGCATATCCATCCCTGTCTTGGTCTCAAAGTAGAATCCAATTTGGATGCGCAACCATGTTCACTTTATTTTTTGGTGGGAAAGATTTTGCTCCATCTTGCACAATTGATGGACAGAACGTGCAGGAATATTTACAATCTCATTACATTGATTCATATAAACAAGTCGCAAAAATTACGAAAGATATGACAAATGTTCTTGGATTCGACTCCCTGAATGAACCGACCGTAGGTTTCATTGGGTTAAAACTTGATGGATCAAATATTAATTTTAATGAACTAGTTGGATATGCTTTCACTCCATTTAATGCCATATTAACAGGAGCTGGATTTTCTCAAACTGTGCCATTTCAAGAAATTAAAGGTTTAGGAATTAAAGAGACACATTGCGAAGAAATAAATCCAAATAAAATTTCTTGCTGGATTGATGTATCTAAGGACATCTGGAAAAAAGAAGGTGTTTGGGGTTTAGATGAGACGGGCAACCCTATGATATTAAATAATGACTACTTTACTGAGAGAAACGGAAGGCAAATCAATTATTTCCGAAATTACTTGTCTCCGTTCATAAGTAGGTTTAGTAAAGAACTTCGAAGCATTAATCCTGATAATGTAATATTTTATGAGGGTCCTGCGGAGGCGATACTTAAGGGCGAGGGGGTAGAATTGGTACTTCCTAAAAATGTTGTGAATGCTCCCCATTGGTATGATGTTGCGACTATGGGTCTGCATCGTTTTATGGATGTGTTTAGCTATGATTTTACAGAAGGAAGGCGAGTGTTTGGACGAAAAGCAATTCGAAAGGCTTTCGTCCGGCAAATGGCAACACTTAAAACATTAGCAGAAAAATTTTCTGAAGGAGGTCCTACTATTATTGGTGAATTTGGTTTACCTTACGACATCAACAAAAAAATGGCATATAAAACATACAAGAGCAACCCACAAAAAGCATGGACTTCTCATATAAAAGCCCTATCATGGTATTACGACGCCCTTGACGCGAATTTATTAAATTCATGTCAATGGAACTACAATCCAGAAAATTGTAATAAGTGGGGTGATCTGTGGAATCTTGAGGATTTTTCAATCTTTTCAAGAGATCAACAAACCGTTGATTGGCAAGAAGATATCAACTCAGGTGGAAGGGCTATTCCTGGGTTCTGTCGCCCTCACTTTATTTCTGTTTCGGGTGTACCTTTAAAAATGGAATATAACATGAAAAAAGGAAAATTCTTATTCGAATTTGATGGCGATATATCTATCAAGGCTCCGACCATACTTTATGTTCCCAAGATTCAATACCCCAATGGATTTTATATCACGGTTTCTGAGGGCGAAATAATAAAAGATGAAGAGCAACACGTTTCAATAAAAATTCACAAAAATGGCCTGCACATTGTTAAAATTTTGAGAAAATAATCACCAGTAAAATTTTACTCAACTTTTTGTACTTTCCCGGTTTTTACAGATTGATAAGCACATAGAGCAACTTTCAAAGCTGCTTTAGCAAGTTCACCAGTTACGAGAGGTTCTTTGTCCTCGCGAACGCAGTCAACAAAATGCTCCACCTCATTTTTGAAAGATATGCCATAGTACCCAGGGAATGGAGCATGTTCAACCACTGGTTTTACCCATCCTTCTGTTTCAAAACCAGGTTGATGCGAAGAATACATCAACGGTGGTTCACACATATGATCCTCGATAATAGTTCCTTTTGTGCCATACAGTTCAAGTCGATTTGTTGGTTCACTCACTGCACCGGAGGTAAGATCTACTTCGCCGAGTGCGCCGTTTTTGAATTTAAGGACTATTACCGCGGTGTCATCATTATTGGTGTCCAGTTCGCATGTGAGTTTTTCTGCGAACGCAAATACACTTTTTACTTCTCCTATGATCCATTGGAGAACAAAAAACCGGTGTACACCCATATCTAACAATGATCCCAATGCTTCTGGTGATGTCTTCCAGCTATGTTCGATCGGCACATCACCGACGATTTCATAGGCTTTCGCGAGGAATACACGGCCTATCTGGCCTTGGTCAACCATTTTTTTCGCAAGCGCATGCGCAGGGATGAACGCATGGTTCTCGGCAACCATGAATTTAACCCCTGCTTTTTTCGCTGCCTTGATCATGTCATCTGCATCTTTGAGCGTTGTCGCGATGGGTTTCTCTACAAGGATATGTTTTCCTGCTTCGGCAGCGGCGATAGCTGCTTTCGCATGAAGATGATGGGGAAGACAGATGTCGATAATATCTATGTCTTTACGGTGAAGAATATCGTGGTAATTGGTATGTGCATTTGCTCCGTATATCAGGGCGTTTGATTCAACGCATCCTTTATCTTTATCGCAGAGGACTACAACTCTTGCTTTGTCACGTATTTGATTATAAGATTCCGCGTGAAGCAATCCAGCAGAACCTAAACCGATAATACCAACCCCGAGTTTTTCCATACTCAATCACCTATGGACGAATCATCAACTGATATTTAGTTAATTCTTCTTTTTTATTTTATGAGGAGTTTTTGATCGAGGGTCGATATCCTTTCACATTTGTTTTGTGTGACAAGATAAGTGTCTTCCATGCCAATAAGTCGATTGTTATAGGGTTCGTAGGGTACCCAAAACTCTAGGTCAAAAACCATCCCTGATTCAAACACTTTTTCCGCTGAATGTAAGGGGTCAAAAAGATGAATTTCCTCGCATCGCAGACCAAGAGCATGACAGGTGGGAAAAATGGGTATCTCCTCACCTTTTTTTTCAAATGCTTCTTGCGCTAAAGAAAGAATTTCCATGGTACTCACACCTGGTTTGATGGCTTCGATACATTGGCGTTGTACATCCACGATTTCACCAATGAGTTTTTCTACATCAGGAGGAACCTTCCCAAGAACCGCATGACGACTCACATCAGAGGTATAGCCTTGGTAGATTGCACCGATATCAAACCTGGTCATCTCGTTTTTCTTCATTTTTACTCCTGTTCCAGGAGCTTCCGGGTCACTCGCACCAAGACTCATGGTGATATGATCCCAACCAGACGCACCCTCGTTGATAATAGTGGTTTTTGCTACTTTTAGAAGATCGATATCAGATATTCCTTCTCTGAGTTCATTAAACATCGCAAGAATAGTTTTTTCAGCAATATGCGTTGATTTTTTAATACGATCTATTTCTTCAGGGGATTTCACGAGTCTACATTCCAAAAAGATATCATCTGCTGTATCGAATCGTGCATGAGGAAATGCTTTTTTCAATCCTTCATATTGATACAGAGGCATAGCGCTTTCTACAGCTATTGTTGGTTCTTGTATCCCTGTCTCCTGAAGGACATTGACGAGTGCTTCGAGTGCATCGTCTTTCGACATAATCCCTCGGAAATCTTTTATCCATGTCAATTCTGGGTCAAATATCATCCAGGTGATTACACTTTCTTCGCCATCCGGACGTACCACGACGATTGTAGGTGTCAAATTGGAAAGAGAAAATAAGATGGGGTTGTTCTCAGAGTGTCGCGTTGGTAATCCTGATGTGTAAAAAACATTTTCAGGAGATGAAGCAATGAGAAAATCAATGTCTTTTTTTTTCATTTTTTCTGAAAATTTTTTTTTGTTAAAACCAATTGGTTGCATAGTTTTTTTATAGCTGTTCTGTATTTAAATCTTTTTTAAAAAACCATAAGAACCCTAAAACCTATTTTTACTGATGAATGGTATAATGTTGTGAATTGGAAAGAAGGTATTCAATCTATTTATGAAAAGCACAAAATGGAAAAAGAGGACGAATGGAATTTCGATGTAACCCCTGGTAAAACAGTTCAAGTATTTTTACATCGTATAAAAAAATAATGACTGTTAACGATTAGCACAAAACATGAGTTACTTTCAGTGATCCCCAGACTGATTTTATAAGTTTGAATTGTGTATTCGTGTTTATGTTGACGAAACACTGTCCTGGTTGTGGACGAAACCTCGGTATGAATGCGTTTGTCAATAAAGATGGGACCTTCAATGAAATGCGCAGAGCATGTCAACCACAAAAACCGTGTCAATGTCTCTGTTTCTGAGGATATGTTTTTAAGGAAAAAAATATTGCTAAACTCATTATAGGAAAAAGCGAAAAGAGTGAAATGTATGTTAAATACATTTAATGATACTGTTAGTGCAATTCGTAGATGGCAACCAGCTCAACACTATTCAGACGAATCCAAATATAGGGATGACTTGCTAAAATACCTTAGGAAAGAAATGAATTTAACATCTTCTTATACTTATATGCCTAAACAAAAAATCAGTGTTCGTAAGGAAGATGGTTGGGGGTTATGTCATATTGCAGTTGGTCGAAATGCTGTTGGTATTGAGATGAAGAAGGATTTAAAAGGGAAATCAGATGTTGATGGACTTACAGGACAATTGGTTGGTTATAAATCAGAATATTCTGACCTAATCGTAGTATTAGTTGGAAAAACAGATGAAGAAGCTTTTGAATATTTAAAATTACAAATATCAGCAATCAAGGATAACAGTTATACGGCTCAACAAAGAATAAAAATAATAAGGAAAGATAAAAAAAAGAACAAGATGGTGAGGGTATTTGGAGAGGGTTTAAACCACCAGCATCCAGACCTCCAAAAATGAAATTGTAGATTGAAGGATCGTTAGGAATCGACTATTTTTCTCCTATTCGCCAACATATAATATAACGAGGAAAGATTTTTTTTAATATAATGATTTTCTGAGGATATGTTTTTAAAGAAGAAATTGTTATAAATTTTTATCATAGATCGAGGGGAAATAAATGGAGGGGAAAGTTATGAAAAACATAACTAATATCAGACGTGGAAAAATGACGAAAGATAGATCAATGGTTCTTGATAACACTTATAGTGAATCAATAACAGTTGAATCTCAATGTGCGACCTGTAGAAATGAGCGTTCTAAAGGAACATGCCTGGCATACCCTAAAGGTATACCGATGGATATTTGGACAGCAAAACGAAAAGACTGTAAGTTTTATAATACATTAATAGAGGAAAAATAATATCTTTCATCATTTTTTTTCTTTTTAAGGATATGTTTTTAAAGAAGAAATGAAACCTAAACAAACACATGATTATTTAGACAATTACCCTCTGAAAAGTGTTCTTGCCAGAAGTATCACCCCTAACCAAGTTATTAATCCTCCAACAAAAAATCTCGTTGAAACATCAGGTACAATTACAAGAATTATCAGTCCTATGATTATAAGCACGATTCCAATTGTTGCTATTATCAATTCTCTTTTTTCCATTCTATTTACAAAACAATACATTCCTTTATTATTAACATTTTTGGAGGTTATCAGTAATTGAAACCTGATCATGAAAATCCTTCTGTTTCTAAGGATATGTTTTTAAAGTAGTATAACCGCCTTTTATCATACCTTCTTCTTTTTTTTATTTCATAATAACATAATAACATTTAAATGAACGCACTGCATAATAATATATAAGAAAATCCATTATTTGGGGGTAGAACGAAAATGCGAAAAAGTTTGTGGATGAAAGGCTTGGTTTGTGGAATAATTTTTTTATTCATTGGAACCACTGTTGTATCCAGTGCAATGATTAATCCACCTATGCCTGCTAGCACTATTTCTATTAGCGGAACCATCTATGGTCTTCCACTCGATGGTACAGGAGCAGTACCTGTGGAAGGCGCCCAGGTTGTTTTGGTTGGTGGAAAAATCATTGGCGGTATCACGTTTGCCTTTGAGAAAAGCAGTCCGACAAATACAAATGGATACTACTCATTTTCTGATATTCCAATAGGAATTTTTTTTGTATTCGCTCGTAAACCTGGAGAGTATCTCGGAAGCTTCCGATTTGTACGATTGACATCATCCCAACCAGTTAAACAAAATCAAGATATCAGCATGATTCGTATCAGTGGAGGGAATAACAGCCAGGACATGCATCAGTACATGAATATCCTATTCGCTCATAAGCAAATTCTCACACACTCGTAAATGAACAAGATAGCAGCCTACAAACAAAGTGTGACATAAGACTAACACACAATGCATTGTCTGATACGAAGGGTCAATCTATCTCGTTTTTTTATTTCAATCATGGGTAAGCACAGAAATATGAGTCTTAAAACCGTGTCAATACTTCAGCTTCTATGGATATGTTTTTAAAGAAGAATAAAAAAGCAAGTGATTATTTAGAAACAAAGAACCCTACTTTTTTAATTTGTTTAATTGTAAAAAATAGATTAATATCAACCATTGAGAAAAGAATGCTATCCAATATAGAATCTCAATATGGCTTGGAAATACTGTTTCTATACCTTCAAGGAGTAAAAAACTTCTTATTAGAAAAAGACAGATTATTCCGAGTAAAAGCAAGAAATATATCAAATAACGAAATTGTTTCTCCTTTTCCATGTTATTCTGAATCCATTATTACTCATATTAACCTTTTTGGAGGTTATCAGTAATTGAAACAATAACATTCGTTAAAACCGTGTCAATGCTTCTGTTTCTAAGGATATTCTTTTTATAGGAGAACGTTGTTATAAAATTGTAAAGGGGGAAAATTATGATAAGAAATCATTTGGGGAAGAAAGGATTTGTAAGCAAGGCTTTCGTTTTCGGAATGATTCTGTGTTTTTTAGGGATAAGCATGATACCCAATTTGAGTGGTTCGAGTGGAATGAGCAACATACCAGAACAAAGAAGTTCTTCCACCACAGAGGATTTTAATTTTGACATCGCGTATATCGATGACGTTTATGCTGAACTCCCATATGGAGGAGGAGTGATGTTTGTCGCAGCCAGTTTCGGTCTGGTCATCAATTCTGGTTCCGAACCGATTACAAAAGAGGATTTAGATACCGCAGGAGTCATGATTACATCAAATATTGAAGGAGCACACATAAATGTCGGCTTTAATACTGATAACCAATTTAATCCCATTCAAGCCAATAACGCTTGGGGTTCAGTCAATTACCAGAACCTTTTTCTGATAGATTTATTAGAAAACGGAGAGGCATTACAAAATATGACTCCGTACCAGACATTCTATCTAGGAGTTTTCAGGGATAATTATACTGGTGTTGCGAATTTTAATATCACGATCCAGATAAGAGATAGAATAATCTATCTTGAAACAACGATAACATTCGTTAACTCATCAGAACATAACGTGATGCTGATTAGCGGAGAACGAGCGGATAGTACCTATCATCCAAATCAACCACCCACCCCACCGACCATTACCGGTCCGCACTATGGAAAAACAAACACGATGTACACATTCTCGCTTGGTTCGATTACCGATCCTGATGGAGATCAATTCTATGCCTTTTGGGTCTGGGGAGATGACAATCCCAGCGACTGGCTCGGCCCCTATGACAATGGACAAACGATAAGTATTTCACATGCGTGGAGCAAATCAGGTAACTATACAATCAAAGTAAAAGTCAAGGATAGCTATGGAGCAGAAAGTAACTGGTCAGCACCGTTCTATATTGATATCGTTCGGCTGAAGACAAAATTGTGCCTTGGGACCATTGAAAACATCAACCAAACAGAAGATCTCATCATACTACGTGCACGATCATTCATTGTTTTTCCTTCATTTCCGATTATTAACAAAGGAGGGATAATCGTGCTATCGAAATATTTCCATGGTTACCTCGGAACCTCATTTACTCTTGGAGTAGGTGGTGTCGCAATCATCTAACACTTCTTCTCTTCTTGTTTTTTTGTCATCTGATTCGCACAAAAAACCCTTAAGTCTTAAAAACCGTGTTAATGCTTCTGTTCTGTTATTTTTATCTTTTCCAAACATTTAAATGAAAAGACAGGATAACAAACCATTGACCTGTTGTAACAGGGGAGGAAGTAATATATGAAAGGGAGTAAAATAGTAGCAACTTTGACAGTGTGGGTTATTGTACTATCAACACTGGTAGTTTTTAATCGACTAAATATTATAATAAACACTAGCGCAATAACACCTGGTTTGGATGAATGGGGAAATGCGACAACAGACCTGGAATACGGATTGTCATATTCGTCTGTTTACATCAATTCGTCAACCTGGGCAGGGGTAGGTCCCTTTTTTTTGTACTACCCGACGTATAGGTCTGGAGGAACAGGGGGGAACGCAAATAAGTTCACCTGGGATGGTCCCTATCAGGTAAACGGTTATAGTGTTCGAGTTACTACTAAAGGAAATAATGTACAACTTGATACAGGTGGATCCTCAATTGCTTTTAACAGGTCCGGTATGTGGATATTTGATAATGATGCAGTGCATCAAGGAATCGACCCGATCACATATGCAGGGTACATTTGGATAAACACGTCGACGAAGTTTTCCATTGAAAGTGTCCCAGATTTCGATTACGGTGTTTCTGGTAGTATAACAATTATCGTTAATACTGGAAGCGACACAGGATGTATGATTGCGATTATGGACCCTGACGATCATACTATTTATCATAAATGGCGTGCAACCGGTGTCACAGAATCAATTAAAATTGAAGGAAACTTTACCATGGCCGGGGTCTATACAGCAAAAGCATACAGAGATTTTGATTCGCAAAATAGTACTTATTATTATCCTGACGAACACTACCTTGCTGGTGGTTGGGGAGAAAATTATAGTAAGTACCTTGACTTTGTCAGATTCAATTTTTTGATTAACCCAGTTAATTACACAACATCAATTTAATCTCCATCTGCTTTTCCTCATCCGCAAAGAAAGAGTGGATGGGATGCGGTATGAAGTTTAC
>Ga0315289_10014064_pt1 | contig 11191 bp, 18 predicted proteins | sample YL17G11_40_MG_FD_203452 | JGI IMG/M metagenome (GOLD analysis project Ga0315289, IMG submission 203452) | Sediment microbial communities from Yellowstone Lake, YNP, Wyoming, USA - YL17G11_40 | ecosystem: Environmental > Aquatic > Freshwater > Lake > Sediment | place: USA: Wyoming | collected... | reverse complement strand
TACGAACAACAGTACCTTCGTACTTATCATTGTCTCTTTGAAATTGTAGCTTAAATGGGACAAAAACTATCCTCAAAATTGAGTCCAGTTTAAGGTCTTTTTCATGGTGATAATCACGAAAAGCCTTCAATAATTTTCCTGCTTGATCATCTGTTAATTCATCCAGAATCTCCAGGCTATCCAAGTGTATGATGAATGATTTTTTCATAAAAGAAAAACCCCATCCAGATTTCCTTGTTGCGAACAGGCAAGAGTCGGCCTGACAAGTACTTTCCGGATGGGGTCTTTAATGATTTCATAACTCTATTTTTCCGGGTTCGCAATCCGGGTCTTTCGACATACAAATCTAACTATTTGTTTGGATCAAAGTTGTTGATGTGATTAAAAAACTTTTCCACCTCAACCTCTTCCATATCGAATATCTGCCATACCAAATCGGTGATGGAAGAATTGATATCATCCTCAGCCTTGGCCATATCCTCGCCAAGTTCTTTGTGCAGGAATTTCTCAAATTCAGAAGCATGGAACAACAACCTATTGAAATGCATTTTCACATCATTGCGGAGAACCTTGTCTGAGTGTTTAATAACTATACCAGTCTCCAGAACTCCCCGAACAAAGCAAGTAAACTTGCTGAAGTCATTCCTCATTTTATTGCTGACATACATATTAAAGCAAATAAGGCAATACCAAAAAAAGAAAGGGCAATGGCAACTGTTTTCCAAAATGTAATTTTATGCTCCATTTCTGCTACCTCTTCCTTTATGCACTCAAAAGCAGTTTCAACATTGGAAATAATTTCAATGTTCTTCAGTGAGGCATGAAGCTTCTCATCAAGATCCTTGATAACCTTGGTATGCATGACTTTCTGCAAATCCCTCTCCTGCTTAAAGTAATCCCGGCTCTTGCGGAGATTCTCAGCCTTGGCCCTTATCCTTGCGCCATCCTCATGCCAATTCCAAAATAGAATAGGAATCCAGACTGATACATTTTGGTCATCCTGAATCTTGACATACTTAGTCTCTGGATTGTAGTCTGTAATGCTCCACACTCCAAGTGTGGTTTGCTCTACTGGTAAATAATTTTCCATTGGTTTTTTTTCAGCAAATGAAATAAGCCATTCTCATTTGTGCAAATTTTCTTTTATTTATCCAGAGAGACATACCAATCAATCAGGGCAATGCAATGGTCCAAAGACCATGAAACCACCACCAACCAACCTTCCTTTTCAAGTTTATTCATAAACTCCACCTGGTTGTCGGATGGCTTATTATATCCAACCTTCAATTCAATAATCAATCCTGAAAAACCGCCTTTCCTTGTGAATATGAGGCAATCAGGTACTCCAGACTTTGTTCCCATAGCCTTCAACTTTGTGGCCTCAATTATGTTTCTGGTTCCTCCATTGGGTGGGTGACACCATAGAAGTCCCTTTGCATCCAGATATTTTGCTACTGATTTTTGAAAGTTATCTTCCGAGCCTTTGTACTTTGGATATGGGCCTTCTGGCATAAAAATTTGCATTATTGGAAATCGAATCTAATTTTGCACAAATTAAAAAATAAATGGAAAATGTAAAGTTAAAGATGTTGTGGTTCGCAGATAAGTACGGTCTTCCACTGTACAAACTGCACCGCCATCTTAAATCATTTGATACTGTTGAAGTTCAGGGTTACAAGAAACCTTGGATTATTGACAATGAAAGAAATCAAATGATTGCCCAGAAACTAATCCTAAGCAAGACCACAAAGCCAAAGCTTCCAAGGCTTACACTTGAACAATTCTGCAAGAAATATGATATCCAACCGGCCCAACTAAAGGCCAGATGGACCTGCATAATCAAAGAAGAATTGAATGGAGAAATCCTGATTGCTGAGACCAAAAATAATCTCAGGCATCTTGGAATCCTCTTAAAATCAGTATCTTAAAAAATATTGTAAATTTTATTTGCATATATTGAAACAACAAGTCTTATATTTGCATCACAAAAAATCAAGTAAAAAATGGCTATCACAGCAACAACAAAGGCACAATCAGAGAGGACTCTGGCTCCTGCCGGTACATTCGTAGCAAGATGCTACAAGATGATTCACATCGGAACCATCCAAGATGAATACAATGGCGAAAGTCGTTGGGTCAACAAGGTTCTGATTGAGTGGGAACTTCCCACAGAGACCAAGGTATTCACGCAGGAGAAGGGTGAGCAGCCTATCTCTGTTAGCAAGGAGTTTGCCTTATCCATGCACCCAAAGTCAACCCTGAGAGCCTTCCTGACCTCTTGGAGGGGCAAAGGCTTTACCGAGGATGAAGCAGTTAATTTTGATGTTTCTAAACTGGTAGGTGTTCCATGTCAGTTGAGCATTATCCATGAACCACGAAAGACAAGTCCTGGTGAGTTCTTCGCCAAGATATCATCAGTTTCAGCCTTAATGAAAGGATTTCAGGCTCCGGCTCAAGTTAATCCTTCATTCGTATTTGAACTTGATGCCTTCGATCAGGCCAAGTTTGATTCCCTTCCAGATTGGATTAAGGCCAAGATTACGACCAGTAAGGAGTACCAAGCCTTAAAGTCACCACAAGTGGCCCACATGGAGCAAGTCCAGAACCAAGTTGATGCTTGGTCTTTACCAGAACAAGAGGATGAACTGCCTTTTTAAATAATTACTATCATTATGAACTTATATCAATTGACCATCGAAGAGATGAACTTCATCAGCATGATGGAGGAAAATGGAGGTGAGGTAACCGATGAAATCATGGAAGACCTTGCGATCCGCAGGGAGAACTTCCAACATAAGGCTGAGGCATACTCAAAGTTTATCCTCAAACTTGAATCTGAGGCAGACCAAGCTGCTGCTGAGATTAAAAGGATTCAGGCAATCAAGAAGGCCAAAGAGAATACCTCTACAAGGCTCAGGGAGACTCTTAGGGATGCGCTGATGGTATTTGGCAATGAGAACCCCAAGACTGGGAACAAGGCTTATGAGACCGCTTTATTCAAGCTATCTTTACGAAAGTCTCAGTCTGTGGAAATTCTTGATGAGGCATCAATACCTCCTGCCTTCTGGGTTATTAAAAAGGAGGTCTGGAAGTCAGAGATAAGCAAGGCCATCAAGGATGGTGAGTTTGTCCCAGGGGCAGAACTGAAAGAGAACTACGGACTCCAGATTAAATAGGTTTTCAGAATTTTTTTTAGTGTGTTTAAGTTTTTTATAAAAAAAAAGGGAGGCTTTTGGCCTCCCTCTTTCTTTTGTGTCGAACTGCAATTATGGCGCAGAGGTAAATTCAGCTTCGAAGATACCGTTGATGTTATAGTTATCATCAGTACTCTTGAACAGAGTAGTTGGTGATGCGAATACATCGAAATAGCACTCCATTACAACTTTGTAAAGTTCGTTACACTCATCTGGGAGGATACGAACATCACAACGAACTTGCGGCAATCCTGGGATTGGCATAGTGAATCTCTTCATGATTCCGATGTCCCCGAAAGAACCTACATACTGAAGGAACGGAGTGTACACCAAAGAGCCTGGAGCAAACACGATAGCGGAATCAACAGAAGTCAAAGGTGCGCCAGTAATGTTTGGATCGAAGTAGAAATCAGCAATACCAGTATTACTACGAACAGTTGAATAATCAAGACCGTTAGCAGCCTGACCGAAGTAACGAGAGTCGTTCATCCAAACCCTCTGCAATGCTCCTGCACCACCAACGATGATAGGTGCGCCATTGAATCCAGAGTTCATGTAAGCCTGCTTCATTGTGAAGAGACCTTTTGGAATCAAGGAACCATTAGTAGAATCTTCAACCGCATAGGTTTCAGAACCAACTACACCGGCTTGGCCATACCATGCCCCGAATGAACCTGCAATTGAGGTTACAAGGTCTTGGTTCATTGATTGGATAAGAGCATTCGCAGCAAGTTGAAAGTCATTATACATTTCACGAACTACTGACAAGGCTCCTCCTGCACGGCCAATTCCGTTAGCCCTCTGCACGATTTGATTTGGATCGGTTGAGCCAGTCAATTGTACAAGGTCAGAGTAAGCTGCACAATATACACGAAGTTGCTCCTCAGTCATACTGAAGGATACTCCACGATACTGCGTAACCTGGAAAGGAATCTCAAGGTATGGAAGAGGACCATCGAAGTCACAAGACTTTGTAGTTACGGTATCATCCGCAGTAAGTCTTTGCTTGTAAACGATACGAACATCCTTTGAGTGACCAGTACCATCGTTATTCGCTTGGCGAATGATTGTCCCGGTAGAAAGGTTTGAAGGGTCGTTAAGGGCAGCAAGAGTACCACCGTGAATGTTCACATTGGCACTGTTGTTTATTAGGTTGTCCGATAGCGAGGTTAATATCGCAGGACAGATGTTTTCTGATGCTACTGACATGATATCAAATTATTTGTAATTGGCAGCGATATTGGAAATATCAGCCAATGCGCCCCTGACAGAGGCAGAAAGTTGAGTACCTTGCGTTTGTGGAACAAACGAGACTGGGGTTGTGCCTTGTTGAAAGTCTGGGGCAGTGCCACCCATCCCTTTTTCCTTCAACAATTTATTCTCTTGCAAAACTAATACTGAAAGGTCAGAATATGTAAATTCTTTTCCGTTCACTACCAGTGGCAATGATTCATCTTTTGAGTTGACAAGCTTGGCCACATTTCTTTCAGGATCGTACATAATCCTTCCATCAAGTTGAGCCAATTTCCTCTCCATTACGGCTTGGTAAGCAGGAATCCTGGCAGCTTCGGGGACATTCTCATTCCACTGGATGCCGTTTAACTGAGTCTGCTCCCATAGCTGCTTCATTTTGGCAATGTATTTATCGGCCACAATACTCTTGTCAATATCGGCCTTCTGCATAGCCTCATCAACTTTGGTCTGAGCCTCGGCAATCTTTTTCATGTACTCATCCGAAACATCCTTGTTGGAGAATTGCTTGGCCTTCTCTTCAAGGTCTTTGAGTTTCTTGAATGCAAGCTTTACCTTGTCACCTGAGTTCTTTGTAATCTTGAGTTCATTTACAGATTGGTCATCAAGGCCATACTGCTTTGCAAGATTTACAATCTCCTCATCGTAACCCATCATGTAATTCTTGATGAAGTGGGTCTTCAAGTCCAGATTCGATTTAGCAAGTTCCCCATCGAATAAGTTGGTGTTGAACTTTTGTTCTACGGCATCTGGAACTTGGATGTCATTCAAAGAAGAAGCCGAAACCATTAACTGGAATTCCGGGTCTTGGTCTACTCCTGCCCTCTTGGCCTGAGCAATTAAAAATTCTTTTATGTTCATAGATACTCGTTGAATTCAGTTGGTTTAGGAGATTCGGTAATCTCTTCTTCTGGTTCAGATACAACTTCAACCTTCTTTTTCTTCTTTGGCTTTTCAACCAAGTCAGAGGCATCCAGAGAAGTACCGGATGCTTCTGATTTAAGTTCAGCCTCAATCTCAGCACGAAGAGCATCTTTTAATTTAGCACGAAGAATAGGGTCTGAAAGACTTCCTTCATTGATTGTATTCTCTGAGTATGGCTCCTGACCTAATGGCCTAATGCGACTCCAAGAAAAAGACCTTTTATTAACTGGCTTTTGCAATTCTTGAAGAGCAAGCTTACCATTTACCTGAAGCTTAATTGGAACATCTTGTGCGCCAGTTCTTGGGTCAATTTCCCATCTTACAATTGTTACTCTGGCTTTGTTGCCTTTCTCGGCAACTGCCTTACGAATGTAGTCAAGACCGTCTGTCATTGTTTTTTAATTTATGATGTATGAATTATTGTTGATCGCATTCCACTTCCTTTATTATCCTGCTTGGCTATTTCCCCCCATTTAAATCCATAGGACTTCATATTGGTCTGCATAGCTGAATAATGCCAGTCAAGTCCATGACTCTGGACACTGGTATATTCAAAAGCATACTTGGCCCCATCTAAGGATAAGATGTAAGCATGACACAACCACATTCCATCTCCCTTGAAAAAGTGTTCAAGACTTGGGAATGGGATTGCTTCCCAAACTGGATGCTCTGGCCTTTTATAGTATGCCCAAGACAAATTTAGCATCTCAAAATCTGGGAGTGAGTCCCAGTTTGAAATCAATGTCTCAAGGTTCTTTTTGTCAAATCTCACATCATCCTCAAGGTACAATACATATTCCCATTTATTGGCAATCTGCATTTCCATTATGGCTCGGTGAGCAGCGAAACATCCCTTTTCAGAAACAGATATTGGAAGACCTTTGATGCCAAGACTTTTCTTAGAAACTACCTGATGCTTGACAAAATTGCCATCCACACCATTTATCCTTACTGGGGCATCACCATTTTTATCCTGAAGGTCCAACTCCGCAAAATGAGCCAATAGGTTCTTCCTCCTAAATATGGACTTATCCATATTGATAAAAACAATTTTATCCAGAGGAATTTTCATCAAGTAGAATATTTCTTGCAAATCTAAATTGAATATTTGCATTTTCAAATAGAGATGGATACAAGAACTTCTGACAATTGGGCAAAGAAACCAGGTGGGTGGGATTCACTCAACTCTTCACTCTTGATTTCAGATGATGATTGGCCTGAAATAAATTGCACTAATGCAAATGTCAAATACTTAGTTAATGTAAATGACCGAAAAAAGATAGTTGAAGGATGCACAGTATCCACCTTTTTGGATGATTACCATCTGGAAAGACTCTGGAATCAACCAGAGAGATATGGCCACAGATTCCTGCATCTACAAATTGGACAAATTATGTCCCCAGACTTTTCCCTACTCATCGGAATGCCAAAACCAATGCTGATGTGGAATACCTTCCGCAATAGAATGATTGGTAATCTATGGCAGGCTATGGGCCTGAATGTAATTCCAACCATAACCTGGGCCAATGAGAAGTCCTTTGAGTTCTGCTTTAATGGAGTGGCCAAAGGATCAATAGTGGCCGTGTCCGATGTGGGAATCCTCAATAACGAAGAGAGATACTACTTTGACCTTGGATATCACCGGATGATTGAGGTCCTGAAGCCAAAAGAAATTCTATTCATGTCAGGCAAAAAAAATAGACATTTGTATGACCATCCAGATGTTTTATTTCTGGACTCATTTTTTACAAAAAGAAAAAAACAATGGGAGGCAGAGGCAAAAAAAGAAGCAAAAGAACTACCTATTATGGCCAGTCTGGAGGAGCAGCAACGGCTCCGGTAGCAGGGGCAGTTCAACCTATTCCAACTACTCCAGTTACACAACAACCAACCCAGTAATTAGCAGGGTTGACAAGTTATCTTCTCGGTGATGCTAAAGTCAACGGTAAAGAAATTGGTTTCAAAGTTTCTTTCTGGCAGGCCAAAGTATTCCTGAGCAATGGACTTTGAATCAAATGAACTTCCATCGTACTCCATGTGGCTTGTTGCGTTTATCATTGTAGAAATAACAAACTCTTCTCCCTGATGCTTAGTATTGCATATCAACTTGAAGGTAACATTTCTGGTCAGGATATTTCTCCTTCCTCCTCCTGGCTGAGGATTAGGTGTGGAATTCTGCCGAACTAAAAAGATAACCAAGTCATACTGGTCATCCACAGAGCAGAACTGGCTTCCATCTATGGTTACATAGTTTGCTGCGGAATCCTGAACCAGACTTTCGGTAGCCTCTCCATAATACTTGACCTTTAATCCGTAATACTCGGACAGAGATTGACACAAGGCTTGGAGTGAGTTTTCTACTGTGTATGTCTGGGTCATCGTTCTAAGAATTTAATCGCACTTGTGTTAATAGTCTGAAGGGCATCCTGCTCCTCCTGCGGAGTAAGGCCAAATATAGGACCAAATTTCTTTTCATGTAATCCTGCTCTTTCTGCCATCTGAGGAGAAACAAAGGCAACACCATAAGACCTATTGTCTATTGGCTTTGGCCTCCATGTATCAAACATATCTCCAGACAAAGTAAGATCCATGTGTTGAGTCTGTCTTCTATTCTGCTCCCTGAACTCCTTGTATCCACCAGGATACTTCTTAAACTTACCAGTTCCTCTTAACCCTCTTGGCCTTGCAAAAGGATTAGTAGAATAAGGTGGCAGACTTGTATTGTCAGATTTTACTCCTCTCTGTTGAACCCTATCCTTCACATCACCGGCAGAGAAGATAGCAGCTTCCCTCAAGACCTTGGCCGGTATTGATGCCTCAAAGAAGTTCTTTCTTTGTTGGGAGAAAAACTCCTTGAATGTATCGTAAATATTGTTTGCCATTTTTTCTTTGCGCTATGTGAAATAATATTTGCAGAATTAATAATTTCGATATTAGATTTGCAGAAACAAAATACAATAAAAAAATGACCATCGAAAAGTTTAATTATTCCAATCTGTATATCGGCAACAGATTATCGGTAAGTCTTCACCATGATGACATGGGAGCAATTGCAAAAACAATTCAATCCCTCGGAGGATGGATGTCCTTTGCGCATTCGCCTGCAAGTCAGTTTGTAGATGAGTTCTTCATAGTTTCACTTTATGTTTCGGATACTATGACTAATATTAATCAAACTGTTAAGATTTCCAAGGAGGATTATCAGCACAATATTGCCTTTTGGAATGATGACCATGTGATTTTTAGAGAGCCAATGTCCGTAACTTTAGATGGAAATAAATTCGTATGATTATGGGTTCAAGAGATGTCCGGAGAATGATGATTAATGCGTTCTTTAAGATTAGTTGCTATGGTCTTTATCTGGCCTTGCTAATCCTTTTACTTGTAAAGTTTTGGACTAAGATAAAATGATTACCTCAATCCAGTAATCCCTGCCTCCTCACCTTTCTGGTATTGGAGTTCTGAGGTCGGCCAGAGTTGATGCCGACAGTTATACCCACCACAATATGAGAAAATGGTCTGCTTGTTGGTCCCTGGCATCCTTCCTTGCCATTGACCCAAGTCAGGCCATTTTTCTATTTCAGGCTTTTTGAATATCCTTCCGGCTCTGGCTGCACAGAATGCTCTGGTATCTCCAATGATTGTCCCAGAGTACCGGTAATGCTTTACATCCAGATCCTCAGAAATAGTTTGTAGGTATTCCCGATTGAAAGTCATTACGGAGTCGTTGGTGACTTGAGTAATGTATCTCTCAAGGAATGCTTTCTCTGTCGGAGTCCCTTCGATAAACTGAGTCAAAGTCTTTCTAAGGTCAGCCTTGTTGCCTACTCCGGATATGTTTGCCTTCAGGACTTCCCTGATGGCATTGGAGAAGTTGTCCTTTATCCCTGCTCCCAAAAGATTGTTCTTAGTGATGTCAATGTTTGTCTTCAGGATGGCATCATACAAATCCAACTTCCGGGTGTAGTTATCCAGGACTTCGCCCATGAAATCATCGGATAGCAATGCCAGTTCTTTATACCCTTCCAGTAAGGCACTCACAGAGCCTTGGTAGAGTTGGTTTGATACCAGAGCATCTCCAATCTGTCTTTTTAAAACAATGATGTCACGGAGTGATTCTGACCTTTTCTTGGGGTCAAGACTTAGCCCCGAAACAATATCAATTACTTGCTCTGAGAGTTGGCTGAATACTTCTGGCAATGCATCAGCCATCTGCTTTTCTAATGAAGCTTGCAGAGCCTGAATCTTTTTTATAATCTTATCCTGACTTCTCTGGGACATAAGCCAAAGGTAAAATTAATTCTAAACAAATACTTGCAGATAATAAAATCATTCTATTACATTTGCAGGACACAAAACCAAAAAATGTTATGCCAATTTATGAAGTGCTATTGCAAGTAATTGTTTCTCAAGAAGAGGAGGACAATGGATTCGATGTTAGACAGTTTCTGGACTTTCAGGAAGCTGAGGATGTTCAAGATGTCAAGGTCAGGATTGCCAATATCGCAATGCCTCACTTTACGATTCAGCAACTTATTGACCTTGGGATATTAGGATAATCTATTAGTGGAGAACCTATCTTTGTTAAATGAAATGGTTCTTGATTTGTCTGCTTATTGTTTCATGTAAGAAGGATGGATGTCAAGTCTGTACCCAGATGCTATCTGAAGACTTCTATCCTGCAAGAACTGGATATCCAAAAACCACATCCAGTAGTTACTACTCCTGCGGAAATAATAACGAATGGATCGGCAACCAAGTCAATGTGCAGAGGTTTATCCTAAAGGACACGCTAGTCACAAAGGTGCTGTCTGTGGATTGCCAATAACGTATGGGTATTGGCGAAGTTGCCGAACCGAAAGCTAAATTGGAAAACAAAAGTTGAAATTATGGACGAAAGTTTAATTGAAAAACAAAACGGCAATTTTGCCAATACCGTGTTACCAGCAGTACGGTCAAATTTAGTAACCCATTCCGATTACAAGAATGGAGCAGGATTGTACGACCTTGCAATGTTTGACCCACCTTTTGATATTTGGAAAGATATTAACTACAAACCTGATGCAAAAACATATTGCTGCTTTACAAATTTTCAAAACAGACACCACGTTGAAAAAATGTTTGGTGTGCCAAAGTTTGAAATGATTTGGTTTTTTAAAGATGGCAGATGGGTAAGCCATAATATGCCACGCCTGACACACGAACACATAATGATTTACGGTGAACTTCGTTACGATGCTTATACTGGCGAATACAATGCTGATAGAACGCCAATGAAAAAGGGAAAAGGATGTATAGGAAGGGATAAGGATTTAGGAGATAGAACCTACACACCGAGAGAAAGAAAGATGCTTAACAGCGTTATTGAAGTGCCACGAAATGTAGGCAAAGAATTGGGTGTTTGGGGCAAACCGATTGACCTTATAAAACCAATAATGGAATGGCTTACTTGCAAAGGTGAAAGTGTTTGGGATGGCTTTGCTGGTAGCGGAACTTTTGGAGTAGTTGCAAAAGATTTAGAACTTGAATATGATGGCTATGAAATAAACGAAAGTAGCTGTCAAAAAGCAAATGTCAGAATACAATCACAAACTAAAGAACTGTCGCTATTTGGCAGTATGTAGTATTGCCAGTAACGTATGGTGCTTTGCGAAGGCGGGGCATTTAACCACTAAATTTAATTAAAAAGATGAATGATATATTTAATACAGATGTTCCTTTGAAAACGGAAACCCCCGCTTTTGCAAAGCACGTGTTACCAGCAGTGCCTTCTTCGGAGGTATATTTGGAAGATTGTGTAACGGCATTAAAACGCTATGCAG
>Ga0315289_10014063_pt1 | contig 11191 bp, 11 predicted proteins | sample YL17G11_40_MG_FD_203452 | JGI IMG/M metagenome (GOLD analysis project Ga0315289, IMG submission 203452) | Sediment microbial communities from Yellowstone Lake, YNP, Wyoming, USA - YL17G11_40 | ecosystem: Environmental > Aquatic > Freshwater > Lake > Sediment | place: USA: Wyoming | collected... | reverse complement strand
GTGCCTGGGTTCGATCGCCAATACCGGTACTTGTTGCGGCCAGGTCGGCGCAAGTGATGCCCGCAAGACTTGCGATGTGCTGGGCATCAGTCATCACGTGCTGGATTTTTCTGCGTTGATGCAAAAAGAAGTGATCGACGATTTCCTGGAGCAGTACAAGCGCGGCCGCACCCCAAACCCTTGCGTGCGTTGCAATCAATACCTTAAATTCGGCAAACTGCTGGGTTATGCCCGGGCCATGGGTTTTGATTACCTGGCCACCGGCCATTACGCCAAGATCATCTGCCTGGAAAACACTTGCCAGCTGCAAAAGGCCCGGGATAAAAAGAAGGACCAGACTTATTTTTTATATCCCATAAATAAAGACGATCTGCGGTTTATACTTTTTCCTCTGGCCGAGTATCTTAAGGAAGACGTGCGCAGATTAGCTGCCGGAGCCGGGCTGCCGACAGCTGATCGCCCCGAAAGCCAGGACGTTTGTTTTATTCCTAAGGGCGGCTGCCGGGATTTTTTAGCCGCTAAGCTGGACATGCCGGCCGGCGACATCATTGACCGCCAGGGCAACGTGCTTGGGTCTCACTCGGGATTAGCCAAATATACCATCGGCCAGAGAGAAGGATTAGGCGTTTCTGCCGCGCACCCTTTGTACGTGACCCAGATCGACGTAAAAAACAACCGGATCGTGGTGGGCCAGCGCCAGGACCTTTCAGCCAAAGCCTTGATCGCCGGGTCAGTCAATATGCTGCTGGACGATCTGCCTTCTAAAGCCGCGGCTAAGATCCGTTACGCCCATCAGGAAGCGCAATGTCTCTTGGAACCGGTATCGCATACCCGCCTCAAGGTGGTATTTGAACAGCCGCAGGAAGCGGTGACTTGCGGGCAGTCGGTGGTTTTTTACTCCGGCGACACAGTTATCGGTGGCGGGATCATCGAGGATGTGCTACAATAATCGTTCACTATGGACATAAAAGAACGCATCCAGCAGCTTAAAAAAGAACGTAACGCCGTCATCCTGGTCCACAATTATCAATTGCCCGAGGTCCAGGATATCGCTGATTTTACCGGCGATTCCCTGGGCTTGAGCATTCAGGCGTCAAAGACCCAAGCCGGTTTAATAGTTTTTTGCGGCGTCTATTTCATGGCCGAGACCGCTAAAATAGTTTCCCCGCAAAAGACCGTGGTCATCCCGGAACCCGGCGCCGGTTGCCCCATGGCGGACATGATCACCGTGGCGCAGCTGCGCGAGCTCAAAGCCAAACATCCGCATGCCAAAACGCTTTGCTACGTGAACACATCAGCCGAGGTCAAGGCCGAGTGCGATCTGTGTTGTACTTCCGCCAACGCCGTAGACATCGTCAAGAAAGCTTTTTCCCTCAAGGACCAGGTGATCTTCGTGCCGGACAAGTATCTGGCCGGATATGTCCAGCGCGTGACTGGCTATGATATCATCGCCTGGCCGGGGTATTGTCCTACCCATGCCAAGATATTGTCGGAGGCGGTGTTTACGCAAAAACGGCTTCATCCCAAGGCTAAGATACTGGTTCATCCGGAGTGCAACAAAGAGGTGCTTGACCTGGCTGACGAGATACTTTCCACCGAAGGGATACTGCGTTACGCTCGCGCATCGCAAGCTAAAGAAATGATCATTGCCACGGAAAAAGGGATCATTTACCGTCTCAAAAAAGAGAATCTTGATAAAGAGTTTTATTCGGCAGGCGAGGATGCGGTCTGTCCCAACATGAAGATGATCGACCTGCCTAAAGTCCTGCGGTCCCTGGAGGATATTTCTTATAAAGTGGAGCTAAAACCCGAAATAATCGAAAAAGCCTCCCGCGGCATAAAAAAGATGCTGGAGCTTACCGCCTAACAAAAAAATTTTCAAAAATTTTCAAAAATAAGCTTGACAAGATTTTTCCCTATAGTACAATCTTCAAATCTTGCGCATGGGCGCAAGAAGACAAAAAACAAGCCTTTTTCCGGTAAAAAGCGCCCATGTGGCTCAGTTGGTAGAGCACGTCCTTGGTAAGGACGAGGTCACCGGTTCAATTCCGGTCGTGGGCTTATAATACAAACAATCAGGAACGAAAAAAGTATCCCTCCGGGGATGAGCGGGGATACTTTAGTCTTTTCTGGTTATATATTAGGAAATAATATGCGCGAACTCATTTCTTTTGAATGCCCGGTCTGCAAAAACAAGAATTATTACACCACCAAAAATAAACGTAAGCATCCGGAGAAGATCACGCTAAAAAAGTATTGTCGTTTTTGCCGTAAGCACAGCGAGCACAAGGAAGCCAAACCGTAATCCATCGCTATTTAGGCGAGTGGCTCAATTGGCAGAGCACCGGTCTCCAAAACCGGGGGTTGCAGGTTCAATCCCTGTCTCGCCTGTTTTAATGAGGCTCGCAGAGGACAAGCCCGTAGGGCGCAGGCCGATGCGTTAGCCGAATTAAATCCCGCCAAAGCGTAGCGGCGGCGGGATCAACGGAACCCTGACGTATGATAAACAAACTCAAGAAGATACCGCAGTTTTTGCGGGAAGTGAAAGAAGAGATAAAGAAAGTGAACTGGTCCTCGCGTCAGGAGCTAAAGGAGATCACGGTGCTGGTCATAATCGCCTCGTTCGCCCTTACCGCGTATCTTGCTCTGGTGGATGCGGCATTCGGCAAAATAGTCCAGGAACTTTTTAAACAATGAAACAGTGGTACATCCTTCATACTTTAAGCGGCGCTGAGGAGAAGGCTAAGGCTAATCTTGACGCCCGGATACAATCGCATAATCTGGCCGAACTGATTGACCGCGTGGTGATCCCTAAAGAGCAGATCACCGAGGTCAAGATGGGCAAAAAGAAGGTGCTGGAACGCAAATTCTTTCCCGGGTATATCCTGATCCACATGGAGATGAACGATGATACCTGGTTGTTTGTCCGCAGCACTCCCGGCGTCACTACTTTTATCGGACCGAAACGCAAGCCTTCTCCTATTCAAGAGGAGGAGGTGACCAAGATATTACAGAAAGAAGAAGATTCCAAGGCGAAGCCCGCGCCTAAGGTAAGTTTTGGTTCCGGCGAAGGCGTCAGAGTGGTGGAGGGGCCGTTCATAAACTTCAGCGGTACGGTCGACGGAGTGGATCTGGAAAAAGGCAAGCTCAAAGTCAGCGTTGCCATATTCGGCCGCACCACGCCGGTGGAACTTGAGTTTTGGCAAGTGGAGAAGATTTAATGGCTAAAAAGACAAAAAAGATCACGGTTAAGATCAAATTGCAGATACCGGCCGGATCGGCAAATCCCGCGCCGCCGGTGGGCCCGGCCCTGGGCCAGCACGGCGTCAATATCATGCAGTTCTGCAAGGCCTATAATGAGGCTACCAAAGATAAGCAGGGGCTGATCTTACCGGTCATCATCAGCGTTTACGAAGACAAGTCTTTTTCTTTTATCCTTAAGAGCCCGCCGGCTTCTGTGCTTTTAAAGCGCGCGGCTAACCTCGCCAAGGCGAGCGGCCAGACCGGTAAAGAGATAATCGGCGAAGTTACTCGCGCTCAGGTGCGCGAAATAGCCAAAGAGAAGATGGCCGATCTTAATACGGTGGATGTCGATCAGGCCATGAAGATCATCGCCGGAACGGCCAGATCCGCCGGCATAAGGGTCAAGGACTGATATGCGTAAAAAAAGCAAGCGATATAAGGCTGCCGTCGGTCTAGTCGCCAAAGGCAAAAGTTATTCCGTGGCCGAGGCGATCGAGATCATCAAAAAGATGCCGCCGGTCAAGTTTGACGAGACCCTGGAAGTCAACGGTTCGCTGGGCATCGACCCCAAGCAGACCGATCAGGCTGTGCGCGGTTCGGTGGTGCTGCCCAACGGTACGGGCAAGACCATCAAGATCGTGGTGTTTTGCGAGTCCGACAAAGAGAATGACGCCAAGTCCGCCGGCGCCGATTTTGTGGGCGGCCAGGACCTGGTCGACAAAATAATCGGCGAAAACTGGACGGACTTTGATTATTGTATCGCTACGCCGAGTATGATGCGCGTGGTGTCAAAGCTGGGTAAAATGCTGGGGCCCAGAGGCCTGATGCCATCGCCTAAGAATGGTACGGTCACTGAAAACATAGCTTACGCGATCAAAGAAGCCAAACGGGGCAAAGTGGATTTTCGCATGGATAAGCAGTCCTGTATACACGTAGGCGTAGGTAAGCTATCTTTTACCAAGGAGCAGCTCGTCGGCAATGTCGGCGCGTTTATCGAAGCGCTTTTAGCCGCAAGGCCCTCAGGTCTTAAGGGCGATTACATCAAAGGGCTTTATCTGGCCTCGACCATGGGGCCGGCTTTGAGGATAGCGGTGCAGCAAGCGGTTTCCACGGAGTAAGACATGAAAAAGATCGGTGTATTGGTAAGAGAAAAGACGCTGGATGATGTCAAGGACAACCTGTCCGGTTCCCAGGGCTGTTTTTTTATCGGCTTTTCCAAAATAGCCGGCGTACCGATGAGCGGTATGCGCAATAGTCTGCGCAAGGCCGGTTCCCGCATGCTGGTCGCCAAGAACACCATTATCAGCAAGGCGTTCGGCGAGCTGGGCATGGAGGACCCCCAGACTTTTCTTGACGCCGAGACCGGGATAGTCCTGGTGCGTGACGGCGACCTGGTCGCCGCCTGCAAAGTGCTGGTGGACTTTTCCAAGGACAACGATGCCTTCCGCATCAAAGGCGGATATTTAAACACCAAAAAGATCTCCGCTGGGGACGTGACGGCGTTAGCTAAACTGCCTTCCCGGGAAGTCTTACTGGGCATGGTGGTTTCTACGTTTGCCGCGCCGATCTCTGGATTGGTCAATTGTCTTAACGCAGTTATGTCCGGATTCGTCACGGTTCTTGACGAAGTCAGGAAAAAGAAAGATAAAAGCTGAGCAATAGAACAATCGAGCAATAGATCGCAATTGAGCGTGTTTTTATATTGTTCTATTTTCTATTGCTCAATTGCTCTGTAAATTTTTGCAGAGCAAAAATTTACCAGCAGGAGGTTTGATATGGCTAAGGTTGAGGAAATTTTAACCGCGATCGAAGGTATGAGCGTACTGGAATTGTCTGAGTTGGTCAAGGCCTGCGAGGATAAATTCGGCGTTAAGGCCAGCGCGCCGATGATGGGCATGATGCCTCAGGCTGCCGCGCCGGCCGCGGAAGCCGTGGAAGAAAAGACTTCTTTTACCGTGGTGTTGACCAACGCCGGTTCCAACAAGATCGCCGTGATCAAAGAGATCCGCGCGGTCACGACGCTGGGGCTTAAAGAGGCTAAAGACCTGGTCGATGCCGCGCCCAAGCCGGTGAAAGAAAACATCGCCAAAGAAGAAGCCGAAGAGGTCAAGAAAAAACTTGAAGGCGCGGGTGCCACAGTCGAACTTAAGTAAATCTCACGTTGGGGGCAGAGAGCTTTATAAAGCGGAGGTTTATGAAGAAGTTCAAAAAACTGTCGTTCGCCAAGACAGCTCGATCGCATCCGATACCTCATCTGCTCGAGCCCCAGCTTAATTCTTACCGAGAGTTTTTGCAGATGGACGTTTTGCCGGAAAAACGCAAAAGCGTCGGTCTGCAGGAAGTGCTTTCCGAGGTCTTTCCCATGGAGAGCCCGGATAAGCAGTATCGCCTGGAATTCGTCTCTTACGGTCTTAGCCGGCCGCGTTACACGGTGGAAGAGTGTAAGCGCCGTTCCCAGACTTACTCTGGCGCGTTGCGGGTGCGGGTACGCCTGGCCGGGCCGTCAGCTGAAGTCAAGGAACAAGAGATATACTTAGGCGACATCCCCCTGATCACCGATACCGCTTCCTTTATAATAAACGGCGACGAGCGCTGTTTGGTCAACCAGCTGCAACGCTCACCGGGCGTATTTTTCGAAGAAGAAATACACCCCACCATCGGCAAACGCCTGTATTTTGCCAGGATCATACCTTACCGCGGATACTGGCTGGAATTCCGCACCGACTTGAACGATACCATCACCGCGATCATCGACCGCCGCAAGACTTTTCCCGCTACCCAGGTCTTACGCATCCTTGGCTTAAGCACCAACGAGGACATCTACAAGCATTTTTCCGATAAACCTTACCCGGAGATCGTCAATACCGTTAAAAAAGATTACACCGCCAACCAGGAAGAAGCTCTGCTGGATTTTTACAAGAAGATGCGGCCGACCGAGCCGGTGACGCTTGAGGCGTCCAAAGACGTGTTCAAGAAGATGTTCAGCGACGCCCGTAAATACGACCTGGGACGGGTGGGCCGGTATATGATCAATAAAAAGATGGGCATGAATCTGCCTTTGACCAAGCGGGTGATCGATTCCGAAAGCGTAGTCGAGGTGATCAAGGCCCTGCTTTTAGTCAAGGCCAATAAGCGCGACACTGACGATATCGACCATCTGTCCAACCGCCGGGTCAAGCTTATCGGGGAGCTCCTGCAGCATCAGGTCAGAGTGGGGCTTCTGCGCGTGGAACGCACGTTCCTGGAGCGTTATTCGCTGGTCTCAAGCGGCGATTTTTCCATACAGCACCTGATCAATTCCCGCGCCTTTTCTACGCAGATCCAGGATTTTTTCGCGCGGTCACAGCTATCGCAATTCATGGATCAGACCAATCCGCTGGCGGAAGTCACGCATAAACGCCGGCTTTCGGCCATGGGGCCGGGCGGCCTTTCCCGGGAACGGGCCGGGTTTGAAGTCCGCGACGTTCACCCCACGCATTACGGCAGAATCTGCCCGATCGAGACACCGGAAGGCGCCAACATCGGCCTTTTATCTTCGTTGACATCGCATGTGCGTATCAACCAGTTCGGTTTTCTGGCCACGCCTTATTACAAAATTGAAAACGGCGTCCTGGCCGGTAAAGTCGAATACCTGACCAGCGATGAAGAGGAGAACAAGACCATCGGCCAGGTCAGCTTTAACGTGGACGAAGACGGCAAGATCAAGGATAAAGAGGTATATTCCCGGTTTAAGGGAAAGTTTCCCAAAGTCAAACCCGGTCAGCTGGATTACATGGACGTCTCGCCCCAGCAGATCATTTCCGTCTCGGCATCGCTGATACCGTTTCTGGAGCACGACGACGCCAACCGCGCCCTGATGGGTTCCAACATGCAGCGCCAGTCCGTGCCGCTTTTATTTCCCCAGGAACCATTGGTATCCACCGGTATGGAGGAAATAGTGGCCAGGGATTCCGGCGTGGTGGTGCTCAATAAGGAGGCAGGTAACGTGGTCAGCGTTGACGCCGCGCACATCAAAGTCGGCAACTTTTTGTATAAACTGAAGAAGTTCGAGCGGTCCAACGCCGACACTTGCGTTAACCAGCGGCCGCTTATCGCGCCCGGCGAAGAAGTCAAAAAAGGCGAAGTGATCGCCGACGGTATGGCCGTGCATAACCGCGAACTGGCCTTAGGCCGCAATATCCTGATCGCCTTTTTGCCCTGGCGCGGGTATAACTTTGAGGACGCGATCGTGATCAACGAGCGTCTGGTCAAAGAAGATGTCTTGACTTCGGTGCACGTGGAAAAATTCGAGATCGAAGCCCGCGAGACCAGGTTAGGCAATGAAGAAATAACCCGCGACATACCCAACGTCAGCGAAGAAGCCCTGCGTAATCTTGATGATACCGGAGTGGTGCGGGTCGGCGCCGAAGTCGGGCCCGACGACATACTGGTCGGCCGGGTGACGCCTAAAACCGAAAAAGAACTCTCTCCCGAAGAACGCCTGCTGCGCGCCATATTCGGCGAGAAAGCGGCTGATGTCAAGGACACATCTTTACGTGTGCCGCCGGGCGTAAACGGCGTGGTGATCAACGTGGAAGTCTTTCAGCGCAAAGACCGCGGCCGGCGCTCGAAAAAAGAAAAAACTGAAGAATTAAAACGCCTGCGCGAGATCGAAAAATATTATGAGGAAGAGCAGGCTCTGATGGAACGCGAAAAAGCTAAACGTTTAAGCGCTATCCTGGGCAGGCCTGAGGCCAAGATCAGCGCCGACGATGTCGAGGAAAACGAAGAAGCCCGGGCCATGGTCAGCCTTTACGACGAGCGCCTGACCGAGTTAGCCTTGGAAAAAGAACTGGAACTGGCCAAGATCCGTAAAGGCGACGACCTGCCGACCGGCGTGTTAAAACGCGTGGTGGCGTTTGTGGCCATGAAACGCAAGATCTCCGTGGGCGATAAGATATCCGGCCGCCACGGTAACAAGGGTGTCATCGCCAAGATACTTCCCGAAGAGGATATGCCATTCCTGGCGGACGGCACGACCCCGGATATACTGTTGAACCCGCTGGGCGTACCCAGCCGTATGAACGTCGGACAGCTCCTGGAGATGCAGTTAGGCTGGGCGGCGATGAGGCTGGGTATCAGGATGGTCACACCGGTGTTCGACGGCGCCCTGGAATCAGACGTGCGCCGGCTGCTTAAAGAAGCCGGTCTGCCGGAAGAAGGCAAGATCACACTTTACGACGGTTATACCGGCAAACCTTTCGACCAGAAGGTGGGCTTAGGCGTGATGTACGTGATGAAGCTGGTCCATATGGTGGATGACAAGATCCACGCCCGGGCCATCGGCCCCTATTCGCTGATCACCCAGCAGCCTTTGGGCGGCAAAGCCCAGTTCGGCGGCCAGCGGTTCGGCGAAATGGAAGTCTGGGCCCTGGAAGCATATGGGGCGGCGTTCACTTTGCAGGAGATGCTTACCGTTAAAAGTGACGACGTGGAAGGCCGCACCCGGATCTATGAAGCCATCGTGCGCGGCGAACAGAAATTCCACCCGTCGATCCCTGAATCGTTCAACGTTCTGATCAAGGAACTTCAGGGCCTTTGCCTGGACGTGCGGGCGGAAAAAGAAAAACTGAAGTTGTAAGGTTACCGCATCGACAAAGGGGGTATAGCCATGGCAAAGAAAAATCAAAAGCCCAACCCTGAATACGATTCGCAAAGAGAAACCCGAGTTTTACTGGAGCAGATCCGCACGGAAGTGAAACTTGTCGCCGAACAACACGGTTCGATCAAGGGCGATATCGGCAGTATTATTAAAAAATTGGATGAACATGACGGCCGTTTTAACCGTTTAGAAATGGCGGTGATGGACAACACCCGCGAAGCAAGACAGTTACAATCCGGTCAGGAAAGAATCGAAAAGAAATTGGATACCGCGATCGGCGACCATGAAACCCGTATCCATCGCCTGGAAGCCAAAGTCGGCGCGTAGCCAATGAACCCGGTATGAAACGAGGTACAGGACTAAAGAGGATTAGATTATGCGAAAAAATAAGTTAATTTTTGCTTTTGGTCTATGGTCTATGGTCTTTGGTCTATGGTCCGCGGCTTATGCCCAAAATTCCGGTCCCCAGGCGCCGCCGGTGGATATCGCGATCAGCGCGCCGGATAACGCGGTTGTGGGCGCGATGATACCCGTAACTATTAAGGTAACGCCCAGCGTTGATATGCACGCGGATATTTCCTGTTTGTTGCCTCAGGGTATTATGCCGGTTCCGGAACAAGGCGTACGAATCATGCCCTATCATCCCAGAGGTATACCTAATATAGAGCGGATAAAACAATACCGTTTAATCGTGAATTTGTGGGTCGGCCCGATGAAGGCCAATGAAACTAAAGAATTCACCTTTCATGTAAAGGCCGCGCAAAAAGGTAGCTATTCCTTGATCTGCGTGGTCCAGGCCTTAGCCAAATGGGGCGAGAAAGAAGGCTCCCTCACGTTGAATGTAAACTAAAATATGAAGCATTTAAAGACTATTACAGTTTTACTTTTCGCGTTGCTAGTGCCCTTCTGTTCCTGGGCCGTAGAATATACCGTTACCCCGATTCCCAATAGCCAGGGCGGCATGAATTCCCGTATAGATAACGGTCAGATAGTTTGGGAATGTTGGGACGGCAATACGAACCAGATATTTTTCTATGACACAGTTAAAGGCATAGAACCAATCCGGCTCAGTGGTGGTTATTCCCCTTCGATCAGCAACGGTCAGGTAGTTTGGTCGGAGAACATCAAAAGCGATGTTATTCCGTTTTCCTATTTTAGTCAGATATTGCTCTATGACACAGCTACAGGCGTTGGGCCGTTCCAGCTTACGAATAGTAGTTATGGTAGTTTTCATCCTTCAATCAGCAACGGCCAAGTAGTTTGGGGAGAGTATGGCGCCAAGGGTGATTGGCTGATATTTTTCTATGACACAATTAAAGATGTTGGTCCGATTCAGCTTACTAATGGCGGTTACGAAGCTTGGTCGCCCCAGATCGATAATGGTCAGGTAGTTTGGGAAGGCTATGACGCCAATGGTGTTGGACAGATATTTTTCTATGATACACCTAAAGGCGCGATCCAACTTACCAATGGCAGTTATGAAAGTTTTCATCCTTCAATCAGTAACGGCCAGGTAGTTTGGCAAGGGCAAAACGCTAATGGTGATGGTCAGATATTTTTCTATGACACAGTTAAAGGTATTGGGCCAATTCAGATTAGCCCTGATGGTTTTTATCCTTCAATCAGCAACGGCCAGATAGTTTGGACTGGTTATGACGCCAATGGTAATAGTCAGATATTTTCCTATGACACGGCTTTATATGGTAAGCCTAACGATCCAGGGCCGATTCAGATTACCAACAATAGCGATAGTTATGGTAGTTTTAACCTTTCGATCAGTAATGGCCAGATAGTTTGGCAGGGGTATGACGGTAATAATTGGCAGGTATATCTCGCTACGCCGAAAACCGGCGTAGAACTTCTCGACGGCGTAGATTTCAGCGCGGGCACTGACGTTTCCAACGACCCGGATAGGCTTATCGGCCCTGGGACTTCCGTAGACGGCGCGGTATGCGATGGAGTAACGCGGTTGCTTTTGCGGGCGAAACTTTCCAGCCCCGGCCAAGTGACTTTTAGTTTTGACCAAAATGCCAATATAAACGAAACAGGTACTTTACGTTCTATCCTAGCCAGCGATAATCAAGGCGGCAATCCCCAGAACGGCAATACTGTAACCGTGAATTCGGTTACCGCCTCTGACGGTAAAGAATATGCCTTTGCCGTATATCAAGCCCCGGATAATTTTGTCCGTCAAAACCACAGCGAAGACCTGACCACCTCCGAGCGCGTGGTTACCCTCAATGTTAATGCCGCCGGCAACGCCATTACCCAAACCATTAAACTCGACCGGCCACCGGTGGTGCTGGT
>Ga0315289_10014062_pt1 | contig 11191 bp, 8 predicted proteins | sample YL17G11_40_MG_FD_203452 | JGI IMG/M metagenome (GOLD analysis project Ga0315289, IMG submission 203452) | Sediment microbial communities from Yellowstone Lake, YNP, Wyoming, USA - YL17G11_40 | ecosystem: Environmental > Aquatic > Freshwater > Lake > Sediment | place: USA: Wyoming | collected... | reverse complement strand
CCACCAATTTGCTACGGACCTGCCCAGTCTGGTATTCGGCTATTTGTCAACATTCAGCGCCATGTCGGGTGATTCGCTGCAGCTGATAGCTGAACGGCTGTTTTCGAGCGCGAAACCCGTGCGGTGCGTGCAGGCAAGATCTTGGGTCGGACTAAGTTTAGAAGGTTAAGCTATCCCTTTGTATCAGCATCTTTCCCGGCACGCCAGAGCGCCGTTGCGGACGGGATCGTGATATTGAGGAACCTGGCGATAGCGCAAAAAGGGATCAATTCGTTGCAGTAGGCCCGATAGCAAAAATGTGATCGTGCCGCGGATCGCGGGCTTTTCCTGCCCCGAAGGAATAAATCGTCATAGGCAATCGAGAATTCTTTGCAAACCGCGGCTGCAATGGTTTTTAGAATATAAGGATAGTCGGCTTTCCGATGTATCCTGAGCTTTTTCAATTCCTGATGGCGGGCCATCGCTGTCTGCGCGAATTCCGGATCTCCAATCACTGCCGGCCAGCCCTTGAAAGATCCCGAAATCTCAATGCTCCCGGCATCATCCGGCAAGCCAGCCAGATTTTGTTTTTCAGAACTGATGCCGTCGGACATAAACTGCAGGTAGTTTACTATTGCGCGATGCTCGTCGGTGCCGAAACGACGCAGTGTTTCACGCCGCTCCTGGAAACCTTTGCCAAGGGCGCCCTTGACTCCTAAAAAAAAACCGTGACCGCATCATTTCCAATATTTTAATTCGTCAAGTGACGTTACCATGCTGCCGCGAATCGGATTAAGGTGAACATAGCGGATGAGCTGCTTGGCATATTCCTGGTCCTGGCAGAGGATCGATTTGAATCTATCCTGGAAAAGATATCCTCGGCGCTTATATTTCGTATTGAACCATCGCGCATAGCCGCTATTGAGCGGCCGCATAAGTTTGCTTAAGGGTGCATCATTCATCCGCAACAGCAAATGATAATGATTATTCATCAAACACCAGCAGAGGCATTGATACTGAGTGCTTTGGAGATTGACGGCAACGCGGGACAAAAACTCCAGACGATCCTGATCATCACGATAAATGTCCGTCCCATCAATTCCGCGGGCCATAACATGGACAAGCGAACCTGGTGATTCAAGCCGAAGCATCCTGGGCATATGGTCGCCTGGATAAAAACGATTTGTTCATTGCTATTAGCAATTTTAAAATTAGTATTTGCTAAACTTCTAAACATAGTCCGACCCAAATTTGCGGAAAACATGCCCATCCTAACCGCGCGGGAGAGCTAAGGCCACATGATTCATATTCCGCATTGCTTTTCCGCTCCCTCGATGCTATCATAATTAGTACGGATATCGATATATTGCTGGGGACAAGGGGTATCTTATTCCCAAGACGCGTTTTCAGGCATTGGATTGATCCATGAAGTCCCGATTTCGAATCATAGTGAATTTGCCGGTGGTGAGTTCGGTGCTGGTTGCGCTCTGCGCTATGCCGGCGCTGGCCCAACAGGCGGGCAATGCGAATCCGGCCGCCGCGGGTCCGGCCATGACGCGTTTAGGCGGTGATCTGCCCGCTATCCTGGGCGAAAAAGATCGTCTGTACCTCATCACCGCCGATATCTATGTCCCCTCTGGAAAGACCGTACGGATCAAATCGGGTACCGTGCTGCTCTTCAGGAATTTCACCGGTCTGCATGTCGAAGGCCAGCTGCTTGTCGACGGCACGAAGGAAAAGCCGGTCATCTTCACGTCCGAATTCGACGGCCGCTATAATCCGGTGGATTCGGTGCGCGCCAATGCGTACGACTGGAACGGTATTTACATTCACGAAAGCGGCCTGGGTTCGGTCCTGGCCAACTGCGCGGTGGTCTACTCCGTGTACGGCATCAATTCGCTTACGAAATTCATCCGGCTCGATCAGGTGACCTTTGCCGACAACGGCCGTGCGGACCTGACCATTGAAAATGGGAAGATCGCGGTGTCCAGAGATCCGTTCAGCTATGCGATTCCCATCAAAGACGCCCGTATTGATGGGGTGCCGGTCAAGATTCTGATGGACCCCGAAATGCCGCGCCGCAACGCTTTACGGTACAGCGGGCTTTCGCTGATGGTGGGCGGTGCAAGCATGGGCACCTGGTTTTCCGTCCAGCAGGCCCGCGACCGGCAAAAAATCGCCGACATGGCCGATACCGCGGTGACCGGCGTTGAAAGCCCTCTGGTCAAGTATTCCCCAGAGGATTATAACGGCGCGGTGCGGCAGCGCAACGTCGATATCGGCCTGCTGGTCACCGGGTTCTGCCTGAGCGCGCTGGGAGCGGCCGGCCTTGGATTCTCTTTCACGTTCTGATGATCGAGCGAACCGCCCGGATCACTGGGGGGTGTTTGCGGAAGGCGAAACGACACTATGCGCATTCGCGCCTTATCGGCCGCCGCGTTTCTGCTCGCGCTGGTATTCTGCTCGCGCGATTATAACCCTTTTGCCGATGCTTCCAATGCGCGGGCCCGCGTCATCGCACGGACCTTCCGCACCATCGTCGAATCCGATTCGTTGCGCATCTTTACCACCTACCGCATGGACATCGTCGTCGCGCTTCACGATCTGGTCGATTCCTGCGTGATGATCGTTCCGCACAGCCGGCACGGCGATACCACGGTCCTGCACGGCCCTTTTGGCGATTCGGCATATGCATTCGCGTTCTCAATGTACGATACGGGCAACGCCGATATCCTGGTGCAGACCTGCCGGACCGGCGGGGACGTGATCACCGAGAACTTTCCGGTGCGCGCCGTATCACCCCTGCGTCAATCGCCCATCCTCGGGTATCAGGGCAACGCCGTGGCGCTGGCCACCGATTCGGTGGGCGACCGCGATATCTGGTATCACTGGCAATTCGGCGACTACGCGGTCATCAATTCGCCGTTCGCCCGCATCGATACCGTGCTGACGGGCATTATCACCAGCGCCGGCACGGGGATGCTCTGGATCTCCGATGTCAAGAACACCTGTCGCTCGCCGGCCAAAGCGTTCGCGTTCTCACTCGACGATACGGTCGCGCCGTACATCACCCTTGCCGACACCGGGCGCTTCGTGCGCGGCGATACCATCGTTACCGGCGATTCCACGTTCGCGCTGCGGATCAGGATTGTCGATCCGGGGAGCGGGATCGTGCTGCACGCCGCCGTCGATGGCAATGATTTCGATTTCAGGAACGGCAGCATATTTACCGCGGTCCTGCGCTATATGCAGGTCCTTGCCGCCCCAACGCCCCGCACCGTGACCGTGGAGGCAACCGATGCGCTGCTTAACCGGTCTGTAAAGAGTTTCCGGGTTGTGTACAGCGATTCGCTGGCGTCCACGAAAACCATCGCCCTGGTCGTGCTCTCTCCCGCAAGCGACACGTCGGAATATGCCTCCCGTCAACGTATGATCGTCGGCGCCATTGAAAACTACGCGTGCGATTCCGCGGAGATAACGCTCAAGCGGCAGGTAAACGACTCCGCGTACGCGGACACGGTGCTGTTGTTCAACGGTTGCCGCGGTTCCTGGGCATGGATGGCCGGCCTTGGCAGGGACAGCAACATCATCACGATGTCCGCCTGTAATGCCGACGGCGTGCCGCTTTCGCAAAAGCAGCTGCTGATACGGTACAATCCGGCGCTGGTCGATACCGCGCCGCCGATCATCGCCGACATCACGGTGGATGGCGCCAATGCCCAGGGCCTGTTTACGGCCAGGGCCTTGGTGCTGATGCGGATCATCGCCTTTGATGACGGCTCGTTCATCGATACGTTGCGCGTTGACAACATCGCCGCATCGGACAGCGCCGGAAAGTATGTGTGGTACGCGGCCGTGCCGCTCAAGCACGGCCGGGACACGGTGACCGTCCTTGCGATAGACAAGACAGGAAACCGCGCCGCGCAGCCCGTGGCCATGGTCCGGAATTCGCCGCCGTACGCCAGCCGGGGGTTGCGCAACGCTTCGTCGCTGCAGGCGGAAAAGCCGTACCGCGACACGCTCTGGTTCTCCGATCCCGATCAGGACCCGGTTGCCCTCACACTGCGCGCGGGACCCGCGGGTCTTTCGGTGATTGGCCGGGGTGTTGTATGGACGCCGCTGGATGCCGATACCGGGAAACATCCGCTGGTGTTGGAACTCAATGATGGATTCCAATCCGTCACCTACGCATGCACGCTTGCGGTCGCGCCGGCGCCCACGGCGCCCTGCTCGCTGTCCGCGGCCGCCCGCCATGGAACGATCGCCGGCGGCGTTTACACTCTGCCGATTGATACGGCCGACACGCTTTCTTTCTGCATTTACAGTGCGGACTATCAGGAAAACCAGCCGTACCATGTCACCATTCTGCAGGACAACCGCATCAGCGTCATGACCGTGGATTCGGTCCGGTGCTTCGACGTGGCGCTGGCGAATAATTCCTCATTGTCCGGCGACGGCTCCTTGCAGGTGATTGTCGCGGACCGGCTGGGCAATGGCGATACCGTCAACCTGATCATCCGTCAGCGGCGGGACATACAGTACCAATACCGGCTGACATTCAATACCTCGTCGGCCGGCGCCGCGGTGGCGTCAGCGGTAGCCAGAATCCCCCTGGCGGTGCGGCTCGATTCATCGACATTTGATTTCAGCCTTGCGCGCAACGGGGGGGCATTGAGGTTTGCAAAGAAGAACGGTGCATCATTGCCGTATGAAATCGAGGCATGGGACACGGCCGGTAAAACCGCCGCGATGTGGGTGCTGATGGACACGGTGTACCCCAATTGCGATACGCAGAGCATCATCATGCAATGGTATCGTGACAGCGCGAATGCTTCGGACCCGTCGCGGGTATTCGACACGGCCAATGGTTTTGCCGGGGTGTGGCACCTTGGCGAGCAGGCGCAGGGGCGCGGGAGCGCAGGCGTTTACAAGGACGCGACCGCGAACGCCAACAACAGCGCCGATTATATCGATTCCGCGGCATATCCCGGCGTCATCGGCAAAGCGCAGTACTTCGACGGCGTCAATGACTATATCTCAGTCCCGGCTTCCTCCACGCTGAACTTCGGCGGCAAGAGCGCGACCATCTCCGCATGGGTCAAGGCCCCGGCGCCGTATCCGGGCCAGGAAAGGTTGCTCTTTGAGCATGAGACATCCAGCTTTCGCACGGGAGAATATGAGCTGTCGACCGCGGAGGGCTCGGAGATCTGGTTCGGCTTTTACGGGGCCAGCACTATGGCCCTGGCCACCGGCAATTATTCCGACAATGCATGGCATTGTCTTGCTGCGACCTTCGATAATCAGGCCCGCAGGGCAAGGATCTATCTGGACGGCATTGAAATCTTCAACACCCTTATATATGCCTTCATCGGCTCCAGCAACGGATCCAGCTACATCGGAAGTCGCGGGGGCACGACCCTGTTTTTCCGCGGGAATATTGACGAAATGCAAGTGTCCGATGCCGTCCGTTCCGCCGCCTGGGTGCGGCTGGCATACGAGAACCAGAAGCCGGGAAGTGCGTTCATCACCATCGGAAAGCAATAGCCCATGACGCGAAAAGCAACGACATTTTTCGCGCTGCTTTTAGCCGCAAGCCTGCCGGCGCTGCTGACCTGCTCCAACGGGTACAACCCGTTTGAGGACGCTTCAAACGCGCGCGCCCGGATTGTCGGCCGGACATTCCCCACGGCGGGCGAAGGTACGGTGGAGATATTTTCCGCGGAAACACTCTCGCTGGTGATCGCCCTTGCGGAAAAAGTCGATTCGGTGATCATCGCGGTTCCCGGCAATCGTTTCGGCGACACATCGATCATTCGCGTCGATCGCGGGACCTCGGCGGCAGACGGCATCCATGACGTTGCTTTTTCATTATGCGATACCGGACGGCTGTGCATCACCATAACGACCGTCCGCTCCCGGGGCGAATCGGTGACCGACCGGTTGTGGCTGCGCGCAATCTCGCCTCTGCTCCAAGCTCCGGTGGCCGGGAGCTTCGGCCAGGCGGTGCACCTCAGCACCGATTCGGTGCTCGATGAAGACGTGTTGTATCACTGGTCTTTTTCAGCCGGCATTGCCATTGCCTCCGCGTTCCCCGCTCTCGATACGGTCGTTTCCGTGGACGAAGCAGGCGGTCTCGGCCGCCTCTGGGTGTCCGATTTACGGAATGAACACCAATCGCCCGCGCAGTTGTTTTCATTCTCCTTAGGCGATACGCTGCCGCCGGTCATTACCGTGTTGAATCAGCATGGCCTGCGCGGCGATACGCTGCGCACCGGGGACTCAGTGTTTGTATTCACGGTGAGGATCACGGATCCGGGCTACGGCCTGGTCCGAAGCGCGGCGGTCAACGGCCTTCCCTTCGACGATGTGTCCGCGGATGTTTACACGAAGATACTATATTCCGTCAACACGCAACCGCCCGGCTCGGCGCGGCCGCTCGCGGTGACGGCCGCAGACCGGTTCGGCAATGCCGCCAGCGTCCGCTTCCTGCTGGTCTACGACTCCACCATCGCGCGGATTCCGACCCTTGCGCTGAGCATTCTGGCGCCATCGCGCGATTCGCTGGTGACCTCGGCGCGGCAACAGCTCATCATGGGCGAGCTCAAGGACTACGCGCACGACTCGCTGAACGTGACGCTGACCGTGACCGTCAACGGCGCCGCGTCCGGCGCAGGGCGCATAGTGGCGGGGAAGTACCGCGCCCTCTGGGAAAACGAAGCGTATCTTTCCGAAATCGTCAATACGATCGCCGTTTCGGCGGTGGACAATCTGCATGGCGCGCGGATCGACACCACGCTGGTGATGTTCTACAATCCCGACAACCCCGACGTCACCGCGCCGGCCCTCATCGACATCACGGTCAACGGCGCGCCCGCGCGCGCCATGATGTATGCCGCCGACACCGGCGCGCAGATCAGGATCATCGCCTTTGACGCGGGCTCGGGCATCGACAGGATCACGATCAACGGCGCGGTTGTGCCGCCGGATTCAGAAAAGTATGTCTGGCGTTATTACCTACCGCTGGTTCACGTGCTGGCGGGCAATGCGCTGACCGTCGCCGCTGTTGACAAAGAGGGTAATGACACGACGGCGTCCTTCATCGTCTATCGCAACCGTTCGCCGGCGCCGCTCAAAGGTTTTTCCTCGCGCATCGTCGTTGCCGGCCGGCCCTGGCGTGATACGCTCACGGCGTTTGACGCGGACGGCGATCCCGTGACCATGCGCATGGCCGCCGGACCTTCCGGCAGCGCCATCGCCAATGGCATCGTCACCTGGACGCCGCCGCTGACCGCCCGGGGAGATTCGGTTTTTCTATTTGAGCTCGATGACGGCTATCCGCCGGTGGCATGGCCGTGCACGCTCACCATCCGCTCCCCGGAAAATGCGCCGTGCTCGCTGTCCGTCAGCTCGATGCACGGCATCCTCCATGGCGACACCGTGCTGCTGCAGAATCCCGCATTCGCCGACACCTTGCATTTTGCCATCAGCGATGCCGATCTTGCGGGCGCCGACCGCTATGCGGTTACGATCGCGCACGGCGCCGCGCAGGTCATGAAGACGCTGGCAACGCCCGACACTTTTGCCGTTGCCGTCGAGTGGCCGGCGACAGCTTTACAGACGGAAATACTTGCCGTGCGTATCGAAGACCTGGCGGGACATGTCGATTCCATCGGATTGATCATTGTGTATCGCGATACGACGACGGCGCAGTATTCGCGCCGCATCGTATTCTGCACCACCGGCGCGGGAGCGTCCGTCTCTACGCCGGTTGTCAATATTCCGATCGCTGTCAGGTTCGATTCAACGAACTTTGATTTTTCGCGTGCCTCGCAGACCGGCGGGTTCCGGTGCACCAATAAAGACGGGAAAGTTTTGCCCTATCAGATCGAGCTCTGGGACCCGGTCGGCAAAAAAGGCGTCGTATGGGTTCGGGTCGATACGGTCTATGCCAACTGCGATACGCAGTCGATCATCATAACATGGCAGCGCGGCGGCTTTGCCGCCGTCTCCAGCGGCCCCGCGGTATTCGAGATTGCGAACGGCTTTGCCGGCGTCTGGCATTTGAATGAAACCTCGACGGTCCAGGGCGCGGCCGGCATTTATAAGGACGCGACGGCCAATGCGAACAACGGCACGAACTACATCAGCAACAGCGCTGCCGCGGGCGGCGTTGCCGGCGCGGGATGCTATTTCGATGCGGTAAATGATTACATCGATGTGCCGGCATCAGGGACGCTGAATATGGGCGGGAAGAGCGTTTCGATATCAATATGGGTGAAGAGTTCCGTCATGAATTTTTCCAACGAGCGGTTGTTTTTTGAGCATGATTTCTGGCCGTCCGACAATAACCTGCCTGTCGGGATATACCAATTGACCGCCATTAACGGCACAACCTCGCGTTGGAATTTCGGGGGCGCCCAGACCGCGGTCGATGCTATCGTCAATATAGCGGACGGCGCCTGGCACCAGATTGCAAGTACCTACGATACCCAGAGCAGGACCGGGCGCGTATACGTTGACGGAGTGCTAAGGAGTACGGGGAATCAGCCAGGACCCATCGGTTCCAGCATCCAGCCGTGCTACATCGGCGCCCGCGGGGGCATGGAAGGTTTCTGGGGCGGCTATCTTGATGAGCTGCAGGTCTCCGCCACCAACCGTTCCGCCGCGTGGATCAAGTTGTCGTACGAGAACCAGCGGCAGGGAAGTACGTTCATTTCGGTTGTGGATCCGTAATCCGCCGCCCGCGGAAAACATCGAATATCGAATGTCCAACCGTAGAATATCGAAGTTCGGAATAGGTTGCAGATCGTGGTATGAATTTTTCCGATCTTCGAAATTCGATATTCGATATTCTGCGGTTCGATATTTTCCTTTTTTTAAAGGCTATGGTTGACCTATGATATTCTGGTCCTTATATACCGCGCCAGCGATTGCAGGATTTCGCCTTTACCCTTGAGAAACGCCGTTTCTTTGCAGGCCTTTTCCACCAGCTCCGAAGCATACCGTTTGGATTCCTCCATGCCCACCACGGCCGGGAAGGTGGCCTTGCCGCGCTCACGGTCGCTGTGCGCGTCCTTGCCCAGCTGCTCCGTGGTTCCTTCTTCATCAAGAATATCGTCCACCACCTGGAAGGCAAGGCCCACCGCTTCGCCATAGGCCGTCAGACGCTGGAGCGTGCGGGCCGGCGCTTTGGCAAGGAGCGCGCCCGTGCGCACCGATTGACGGATGAATGCCGCGGTCTTGTTCCGATGGATGTATTCCACGTCCTTCCGCAAGACCTTTTTGCCCTCGGACTCGATGTCCACCACCTGGCCGCCGATCATGCCCTGCGTTCCCAGGGCTTCGGCGGTTTCGCGAATAATGTCAATGTTGCCGATGCGCGCAAGAACCTCAAAGGCGAAAATACAAAGCGCATCGCCGCCAAGGACCGCCAATGCCTCGCTGAAGGCCTTGTGCGCCGTGGGCTTGCCGCGCCGGAAATCGTCATCGTCCATGCAGGGAAGATCGTCGTGGATAAGTGAGAAGGTATGCAGCATTTCATAGGCGGCGCCGGCCATCAAGGGCCGTTTGTCCTCGCGCTTTCCGCCGCACGCCTCGAATGCGGCCATGATCAGCGCCGGCCGTATGCGTTTTCCGCCGGCAAAAGTGCTGTAGCGCATGAGTCTGTGGATCGAGGCGGGATACGCGCTATCGGGCGGCAATAGCTTTTCGAGCAGCGCGTCGACGTCCGCTGCCACACGCTGCGCATAGGCCTTGACGTCACTCATCGGCAGGTTCTCCATTGTCCAGAGACTCGAGCGCAATGCCCAGCGCCTTCTCCACGAATTCGCCGTTTTCGCCCTTGAGCAGCTCGCGCAATTTCCCTTCGGCGCTTTTCAGGTGCGCATCGCACGCGCGCATAAGGGAAACGCCCTGCTCGAAATGCCTGAGCGCGTCGTCCAGCGTGATTTCGTCGTCCTCTAGTTTTTCGATGATCTGTTCGAGGTCGGCGATCGCTTTTTCGAACGGGACCTTCTCTTTGTCTTTTACCACGTGCGCTCCGATCCGGATGGCATGAAGTATGAAAATACAATTTCCCGAAAACGGGAAATTGTATTTTCATATACCGTTTTTTCTTCCCGGCCGACATGCACCGAAAGGACCGCGCCCATGGATACCGCATCGGAAATCAGGCTCCGCTACGGCTGCAATCCGCACCAGGCGCCCGCGCGCGTGTATGCCGCGCACGGTCCGCTGCCTCTGACGGTCCTGGGCGGGTCGCCGGGCTACATCAACCTGCTTGATGCGCTTAACTCGTGGCAATTGGTGCGCGAACTCCGGCAGGCCACCGGTTTGCCGGCGGCGGCCTCGTTCAAGCATGTAAGCCCGGCGGGCGCGGCCGTTGCCGCGCCGCTTTCCGATACGCTCAGGAAGGTCTATTTCGTTGACGATATGGAATTGTCGCCGCTTGCCGCGGCCTATGCGCGCGCGCGCGGCGCCGACCGGCTCAGCTCATTCGGTGACTGGGCGGCCCTGAGCGATATCGTGGACGCCTCCACTGCGCGATTTATCAAGCGCGAAGTCTCCGACGGGGTGATCGCGCCGGGGTTCGAGCCCGAGGCGCTTTCGATCCTCAAAGAGAAAAAGGACGGCAAATACTGCATCATCCGGATAGACCCGGCGTATGAACCGGGACAAATGGAAACACGCGAGGTGTTCGGCATTTCCTTCGAACAGCGGCGCAATGATGTCCGGATCACCGATGCGCTGCTCCGGAATATCGTGACCGCCAAAAAGGATCTTCCCCCTTCTGCTCAGCGCGACCTGATGATTTCGCTGATCACCCTTAAATACACGCAGTCCAATTCCGTCTGCTTTGTCTTCGACGGCCAGGTGATCGGCGTGGGCGCGGGCCAGCAGTCGCGCGTGCATTGCACGCGGCTGGCAGGACTCAAGGCGGACAAATGGTTCTTGCGGCAGCATCCTGCAGTCATGGGAATGAAATTCAAAAACGCCGTCAAACGGCCCGAGCGCGATAATGCCATCGACCAGTTTCTGGAGGAGGACCTGACGCCGGCTGAGGAACGCTTCTGGCGCGAGGCGTTTGACCAGGTCCCGCGGCGATTGTCAAAAGAAGAAAAGAGGAAATGGCTTGATGCTTTTTCCGGCGTGTCCCTCGGGTCCGACGCCTTTTTTCCGTTCCGCGATTCCATCGACCGCGCGGCTAAAAGCG